>OHEG01000620.1_pt1 | contig 16533 bp, 15 predicted proteins | sample 1567181 | NCBI WGS metagenome assembly OHEG01 (sample SAMEA3879534, study PRJEB24766) | human gut metagenome | biome: human-associated habitat; feature: feces | place: USA | collected 1985/1987 | reverse complement strand
GCCCCGATATGAGCATAAAAGTGGGATGATAATCCCACGATATGCGAATATTGGGTAGGATTGTGGGAGTGCGTAGCACGGAGCAATCCGCAGGCATCAACGAGAGAACCGTCTGCGAAACAGACAGCAGAGTGCGAAGCACGGCTATTTGTGCCGCAGGCGGCACAAAGTAGCCCTTATCGCAGAATCCAAATTAGAAATTTGATTCGCGATTCCTCCGATGAAAGGAATCGTCTGCGGAATGGAGATTAGTATGGCAACAACAGAAGAATTACTTCAGACGATTTTACAGAGCCTGGAGAAAGTGGAATATATCAAATCAGAAGACATTCCGAATATTGATCTGTATATGGATCAGGTACTGACTTTTATGGATCGAAAGCTGCGTTCGGCAGTACGCCCGCAGACCGAGGACCGCGTCCTGACCAAGACCATGATCAACAATTATGCAAAAAACGATCTGCTTCCTCCTCCGGTGAAGAAGAAATATTCCAAGGAACATGTTCTGATGCTCATTTTCATCTATTACTATAAGGGCGTGATTCCCATGAATGAGATTCAGACGCTGTTGCAGCCGATCACCGATCATTATTTTCAAAATGGACAGGCATTTGACCTGGAAAGCGTATATAAAGAAGTCGTATCTTTGGAAAAGGAACAGCTGGAGGACTTAAAAAAAGACGTAGTGGACAAATTTCGCAGAGCAGAGAATTCCTTTACGGAGACCTCCGGAGAAGAACGAGAATTCTTACAGAAATTTGCCTTGATCTGTCTCTTAAGTTTTGATGTCTACATGAAGAAAATGATCGTGGAACAGCTTGTAGCGGAACTGGCAAACGACGCGAAAGCCAGGGAGCCCGAAAAGGAAACCCACAAGAAAAATAAAGAGAAATAAAAATAAGTAGCAAAATCGGAAACAGGAAAAATTTTATGAAAGCATTTATGGATCTTCATACGCATTCTCTGGCAGCAGGGCATGCGTATAGTACTTTATTAGAAAATATTGACGCTGCACTGGCAGTCGGGATCAGATACCTGGGAATGAGTGAACATGGTCCCATCTCTCCCGGAGGACCGCATGAGTTCTTTTTTAGCAATTATAAAGTGATTCCCAGAGAGTATGACAGAGAAGAGGTTAGCGGCAGAGTGGTACCGGTGACAGGTGGAAGGCTCCATCTTTTGTGTGGTGTGGAAGCCAATATCTGTGACACGGACGGTAAGCTGGATCTGGAGGAACGTTATCTGCAGAAGATGGATTATGCGCTTGCCAGCATCCATCCTTTTGCTTTTACTGCGGGAAGTCGTAAGGAGAATACGTTAGCTTCCGTGAGAGCATTTCAGAACCCTTATGTGAAAATACTGGGACATCCCGATGATGGCAGATTCCCTTTAGATTACGAGGAACTGGTGCGGGAAGCAAAGCAGGCGCACGTTGCATTGGAAGTGAACAATTCTTCTCTAAATCCCCGGTCGTCAAGACAGGGTGGCAGGGAAAATATCATAGAATTGTTAAAGACTTGCATGAAATATGAACAGCCTGTTATAATGGGAACAGACAGCCATATGTGTTTTGCCATAGGAAAATTTGTCGAGACCGAACAGCTGATGAGGGAACTGGATTTCCCTACGGAGCTGGTGTTGAATTACGCCCCGGAGAATATTCATAAGCTGATCAACATCACACTGTAGCTGATACCACCCGGTGTTACCGGAATAAGAATACAGCCGGAGAAGGCACGCCCCGCAAGCGGGCAGATAGGAGAACAAATGAAAGACGCAAATTGTGGATATTGTATGAGAGGGGAACTGTTAGATAAGTTCGGTATTTTCATCTGTGACCTGAAGGTGAGCAGCCTGATCCTGTTCAAGGAACAGAGCCATCCCGGCAGATGTATCGTAGCATACAAGGACCATGTCAGTGAGATCGTGGACATCAGCGAGGAAGAGAGAAGATTATTTCTTGAGGATGTGGCGCATGCAGCGAAAGCCATCCATGCAGCATTCCATCCAGATAAGTTAAATTACGGAGCATACGGAGACACCGGCTGCCATCTGCACATGCACCTGTGCCCGAAGTACAAGGACGGTTTCGAGTGGGGCGGCACTTTCGAGATGAATCCAGGCAAGACCTTTTTGACGGATGCAGAATATCAGGAGATGATCGACAAGATCAAGGCGAACCTGTAAATATTCCGGAACATTTTCCCTGGGATTACATAGAATAGATATGTAATCTCAGGGAGGATGAACGATTATGAAAACAAAGAAAGTAATGGCAGCGATATTGGCTGTACTGCTTGCGGCAGGTGCACTTACGGGCTGCGGCAATGCAGAACAGACGAACGGACCAAAGAAGACAAGAGTGGTGCTCAATGAAGTGGCCCACTCTCTTTTTTATGCACCGATGTATGTGGCTATCGAGGAAGGATATTTTGCCGATGCCGGGATCGACCTGGAGCTCGTAACGGGATTTGGCGCGGATAAGACTATGACAGCGGTGCTGACTGGTGAGGCGGACATCGGCTTCATGGGCAGTGAGAGCACAATTTACACCTATGCCGGAGGAACGGAAGACTATGTGGTGAACTTTGCCCAGTTGACCCAGCGGGCAGGAAATTTCCTGGTGGCGAGAGAACCTATCGATGACTTTTCGTGGGATATGTTAAAGGGTGCTACAGTCTTAGGTGGTAGAGCTGGCGGTATGCCGGAGATGGTATTTGAATATATCCTGGAGAAAAATAATATGGATCCGACAACGGATCTGTCCATCGACCAAAGCATTGACTTCGGTTCCACAGCAGCAGCTTTTTCCGGCGGGCAGGGAGACTTTACCATTGAGTTCGAGCCGCATGCTACGCTGTTAGAGCAGAAGGGCGACGGCTATGTGGTGGCATCTTTAGGCGAGGAATCCGGCTATGTACCGTATACTTCTTTTTCTGCCAGGAAGAGTTATATAGAGAAAAATGCGGAGACAATCCAGGCATTTACCGATGCCCTGCAAAAAGGTATGGATTATGTGCAGGAGCACAGTGCGGAAGAAATCGCCAAATGTATTGCACCCCAGTTCGCAGAGACCGGGAGTGATACGCTGACAGCCATCGTTGCCAGATATCAGGAACAGGATACCTGGAAAAAAGATCTGATCTTCCACAAAGATGCCTTTGATCTGTTACAGAATATTCTGGAGGACTCTGATGTACTGAAAGAGAGAGTGCCCTATGAAAAACTGGTGACCACAGAATTTGCTGAAAAAGCGGCGGCAAAATAAGGAAAACAAAGAGAGTGTTATAAAAATAGTTTAAAAAAGGAGGAGGATCAGACATCCTCCTCCTGAATGTGTATATTTTTAATGGCCCAGAGCTTTAATGCCTTGGCATTGGTACTGATCTTCTCCAGGGAATCCAGAATATCCTGAAATGCCGGACGCTCATCCTCAGAGATCACACCGTCTTCGGAGATAGCGATCAGGGACGCACGAAGCGTGTCGATATCTTTCAAGGATCCCAGTACTTTCAGCGCCAGTCGGTCAAAGTCTACAATGTCAACCTCTGATACATTGTTGCGTCCCAAGGGGCATTCTCTGGCACAGTAGGAATTGCACAGCTCCGGTGTATTATATGCCTCTGCCATAGCCTTGACTTCCTCCGGATAAGGGGCAATGGTATCCAGTTCGATCCTTGCCAGTCTTGTGCGGTCGATGCCTACCAGTTCAGCGGCCTTTTCCCGGCTGCTGAAGTCAGGATTTTCCTTGGCAGCTTCGCAACGTGCGAGATAGTACATATTATCAGCGGCTTTTGTAGCTTTTTTACCCATATTTCTTTTAATCCTTTTATAGTATAGTGTAATCAAACATCTCTAATATCACAGTTTAGTAGAAAAAAGGCACATTGTAAAGGAAAAATCACGATATTTTACGAAAAGCGGTTGAGGGAATGTGTAAAATTTGCTAAAATATAAGAGATGTGAAAAAGAACAATTTTTCATATATAAAATGGAGGTGCGGTAATGGGTTTAATCAGAGCAGCAAAAGATGCAGTCAGTAGCATGATGGCTGACCAGTGGAGAGAGTATTTTTACTGTGATTCTCTTTCCAACGATGTATTGGTAGTAAAAGGACAGCAGCGGGTAACCAATGGACGTAACAGCAACACCAAGGGTGTGGAGAACATAATCTCCAACGGTTCCATCGTAGCAGTTAACGAAGGACAGTGTATGATCATCGTGGATCAGGGCGGAATCGTAGAGTTCTGTGCGGATGCCGGTGAGTTCGTATATGATTCTTCCACAGAACCCAGCTTGTTCTACGGCAATCTTGGCGAGAGCGTTAAGAATACTTTTTCCAATATCGGAAAACGTTTTACTTTTGGTGGTAATGCAGCGAAGGATCAGAGAATCTACTTCTTCAATATCAAGGAGATCATGAACAACCTCTTTGGTACGGCAAGCCCTATTCCGTTCCGTGTAATTGACCAGAATATCGGACTGGATCTGGATACCTCCTTACGTTGTAACGGTGAGTATTCCTTCCACCTGGTGGATCCTTTGTTATTCTATAAAAATGTATGCGGTAACGTAACAGAGTCCTATACCAGAAGCGAACTGGTAGCGAAGATGAAGGCAGAATTGTTGACCGCTCTGCAGCCTGCACTGGCTAAGGTTTCTGCACAGGGCGTACGTCCCAGTGAGATCCCTGCTCACACAGAAGATCTGACAGAAGCTTTGAAGGAAGAACTTTCCGATCTGTGGACCAAACTTCGTGGTATCGAGATCGTTACCATTAATATCAATTCTGCGAAGATCCCTGATGAGGATGCAAAGACCATCGCAGATCTGCAGAGAACCGCAGTACTGCGCAATACCGGAATGGCAGCAGCTACCATGACCGCTGCACAGGCAGAGGCTATGAAGATGGCAGCATCCAACACCTCTACCGGTCCCATGATGGCATTTGCAGGCATGAACATGGCGAACATGGTAGGCGGTATCAATGCCGGACAGCTGTATCAGATGGATGCCCAGCAGAACAGTGGTATGCAGCAGGCACAGGCAGCACCTGCGCAGGGGCAGGCTCCTAAGATGCAGGCACCGGTACTTGGCTGGACCTGTAGCTGCGGCGCTACGGATAACCGTGGTAAGTTCTGCGCTGAGTGTGGAGCACCTAAGCCTTCGGACGCAGGCTGGACCTGCAGCTGTGGTGCAGTAAATCAGGGCAAGTTCTGTTCCGAATGCGGAGCAAAGAAGCCGGAAGGAGCACCGATCTATAAATGTGATAAATGCGGCTGGGAGCCGGAAGATCCTGCACATCCTCCTAAGTTCTGCCCGGAGTGCGGCGATCCTTTTGATGACAACGACAGAGTATAATACATACTCGTCAGAATATATTTACCGGAAACAGTACAGCAGATACCTTTATGATATCTGCTGTACTGAACTGTTATGAATGAAAAAGAAAGAGAAATATAAATGAACGGAAGTCTGATCGCTATTATTGTTATACTGGTATTGTGTCTGGTACTGGCAGGGATCATTTATTATACTTATTGCAGGATCCGTGAAAAATTACGGGATACCTCCAGAATGCTATTCGGTACAGATTCCATGATCGAGGGCATGAAGCAGAGAGAAGCGGAAGTGGAGATGACACCGAAGTCCGTATCCTCTGCAACAAATCTGTATATGCCTTCTATTATGAGAGATTTTCCCGAGTTCCATTATGATGAGATGAAGAGCAGAGCGGAGAACGTTCTGACCTCTTATTTACAAAGTATTACCGGACAGAATCCGGCACTTTTGTCGGAGGGAACGAAAGAATTGAAAGAACAGCTCAGACTGCGGCTGGAGATGCTACAGAACCAGTCACAGAGGGAGAGCTTTGAAAATATACATATTCACAGAACAGAGATACATCAGTACCGAAAGCAGAAGGGAAGACAGAGTATTGTCCTGCAGTCAGCCGTAGAATATATCCATGCGTTGAAAGAAAACGGTAAGCTTATCGGGGGCAGTGAAGAACGGAAAGAACAGGCAAAATACAATGTGGAACTGGTCTATATCCAGGATCAGGATATGGTCGAGAACCAGGAGGATGCAGGTCTGGCCCTGAACTGTCCCAATTGTGGTGCACCGCTTCCCGGACTTGGGGCAAAAAAGTGCATTTATTGTGATACACCTATTGTGGAATATAATCTGCGGATCTGGAATTTCAGCAGAGTGGAAGAAGCATAGAGAAGGCTGAAAGGGCTGTATGGACGAAAAAATAATGGAGTTAGAAAAAAACAAAGATATAGACAGACGGCTGGAGGAAACAACGAAGGAACTGCAGCGGGAACGGGAAAAACTGATGGCTGTGATCCGAATGTCCGGCGATCTGATCTTTGAATATGATATCGCAAAGGATCAAATGCACTATGCAGGTCCGGAAGAAGGCAGTCTGTATTGCGGACAGATCACGGAAGGGTACACAGAACAACTTCTCCGGGAAGTGGACAACCGCTCGGATGCAGTGGAACAGCAGCTTGCAGAAGCACTGCACAGCGGCAAGCCGGATATTTGTATTGAGCTCTGCAAGACGGACGAGGAAGGTAATCCTCACTGGATGAAGGTCATCGGGCAGACTTTTTATAATGAAAAAAAAGAACCGGAACGTGTCCTGGGCAAGGTCTGTGATATTGATGCGCAGAAGAAAAAGGAAAGGGAACTACAGGAAAAATCACAAAGGGATTCCCTGACTGGACTTTTGAATCATTCCACCATCAAGCAGCAGATCACACACAGACTGCAGAAAATGAAACGGGGACAGGTGGGATACCTTATTGTTCTGGATGTGGATAGTTTTAAAAAGATCAATGATACAAACGGACATCTGTTTGGAGATGCGGTATTGTGCTCTTTTGCGGATGAAATGAATAAATTGTTTCCCGAGGCGCTGAAAGGCAGGATCGGTGGAGACGAGTTCGTATGCTATGTAGAGGATATGCCAAGAGAGGAACTGGAAGAGAAGCTTGGACAGTTGAATCGCTGTATGTCTGACCGCTATGATGATGATAAAACAGGACTGCATATCTCCTGCAGTCTGGGAGCTGCGGTTACGGATGGAACAGTGACAGACTATAATCTGCTGTTCCGGTGGGCAGATGCAGCCTTGTATCAGGTGAAGAGTCGGGAAAAGGGCGCTTATGATCTTCTGGAGGTCAAGGAGGGTGTGGCATTGCCCGGTCAAAGCTACCTGGACAGTGAGGAGAACAAAGATGACGAGATCGTTCACAAGGAGGCACAGTTCGAGAGCGCGGAAGATCTGGTTCTGTTCTGCATGGACCTGTTGGAAAATGTACCGAATCTGACCAGTGCCCTGAAGGTGATCAGTGAACGTACCTGCAGTTTTTTCAATATTGATGATATGATATGTGTGGAAGTAAATGAGGCAGGACCGTCGATCCGTTATCAATGGAATCGGGAAGAAAAGAAAAATTTTGTCAAAAGAATACTGCACCCGGGAGTATTTGAATGGGACAGGATCCGGAAACGTGCAGACGAATCCGGTGCCGCAATTTACAGACAGTCGGAGACTCCGAATATCTACAAAGAAGAAGCGGAGTCTGTGATGATCGTAATGTCTACCGCTTCGAAGGGATTAAAGGCCAGTGTTATCTTCTCAGACCGCCATACAGACAGAACCTGGGAAGAGGAGAAAAATGCCCTGTGCAGAATATCCCATCAGATATTCAACAGGCTTCGCATGCTGAAAAATGCAGAAAAAGATCAAAGGGAACTGAATCGGAAACTGAATTATGATGCGCTGACCGGACTGCCGGTGTACAATAAGTTCGTAGACAAATTAGAAGCCTATATGGCAGCGAATGGAAAGGTCGGATTATATTTTGTGTCCTCTGACTTTTCTAATTTCCAGTATGTGAATGAAATGTATGGCTACGAGGTAGGCGACCGTATCTTGCATGATTTTGCTGTGGCATTACAGGAAAAATGCCAGGAAAGCATATTGTTCTGCCGTGTAACCTCCGACCACTTTGTCGGTGTGCTGAAGGAAGATTCCGTGGAGGATGCCAGACAGGCGTACCTGACGTTTACGAATTCTTTTGTGAAGAGGATCAATAGCCGGTATGATCAGTGTAATCTGGTCATTGCCACCGGTTTGTATGAGATCACGGAGAATGACTGGTCGGTATCTTCCATGATGGATAATGCCAATGAGGCCAGAAAACAATGCAAGACGCAGAAGGTAGACAGTGCCGTAGAAATTTACACGGACAAGATCCGCAGAGATTTGGAGAATACCAGAACAATTGTATCCGGAATGGTAAGCGCCTATAATAATAAAGAATTCCATGCATATCTCCAGCCTAAGGTATCTCTTCATACCGGAAAAGTAGTGGGAGCGGAAGCACTGGTGCGCTGGATAAAAGCGGATGGAACTATGGTAATGCCCGGAAAGTTTATAGATATTTTTGAGAGAAATGGGTTTATTACCAAGGTTGATTTCGCCATTCTGGATCAGGTCATGGAATATTTGCGTGATGCCCTGGCACAGGGAGAAGAAGTGGTGCCGATCTCTGTTAACTTCTCCAGACGTCATAATGAATATGCGGATTTTGTGCCGAATATCTTAAAGCGCCTGAAAGACTATAAGGTACCCGGCAATCTGCTGGAGGTGGAAGTGACGGAGTCAGTATTTATGTCGGATCTGAACAAGCTGACCAATAATCTGGAAACCCTCAGGGACAGAGGAGTGGAGATCTCTGTCGATGATTTCGGAAGTGGATATTCTTCGCTGAATCTGTTATCCAAGGTGGCTGTGGATACGGTAAAACTGGACAAGCAGTTCCTGGATGATACCATGAACAGCGAACGGGAAGAAACCGCATTGACAATTATAAAATATCTGACTAAAATGTTAAGACATCTCGGCTTTAAAGTACTGGCAGAGGGTGTGGAGACCAGTGAACAGCTGGAGATGCTCCGGCTGGCGGATTGCGATATCGTGCAGGGATATTTTTATGCAAAACCAATGCCGATCGGGGAATTCAGAACTTTTTTACAGGAATTCAATGAAAGGGATAATTAGTCATACATGAGCATTTATGATACTTTGAATAAAGAACAAAAAGAAGCGGTGCTTCATACGGAAGGACCGCTCCTTCTGTTAGCGGGCGCCGGAAGCGGCAAGACCCGTGTCCTGACCCACCGGGTGGCATATCTGATCGATGAACTGGGAGTGAATCCATGGAACATTCTTGCTATTACCTTTACCAATAAGGCGGCACAGGAGATGCGGGAACGTGTGGATCAGATCGCCGGTTTCGGCGCGGATCAGGTGTGGGTAGCCACTTTCCATGCCACCTGCATGAGGATCCTCAGAAGACATATTGACAGACTGGGATATGATACGAATTTTACTATTTATGATACAGACGATCAGAAGACCGTGATCAAACAGGTCTGCAAACGTCTGAACATCGACACGAAGATGTATAAGGAGCGGACGCTGCTGTCTGAAATATCTTCTGCCAAGGATGAACTGGTGGATGTACGGGAATTCGAGGTCAAGTCTGTAGGCGATTATCGCAAAAGTGTGACGGCAAAGGTTTACAGAGAATATCAGGACACCCTGAAGAAGAGTAATGCACTGGATTTTGATGATATCATTGTGAAAACGGTGGAGCTGTTCAAAAGCTGTCCGGAGGTACTCTATAACTATCAGGAGCGCTTCCGATACATCATGGTGGATGAGTACCAGGATACGAATACGGCGCAGTTTGAACTGATCCGGCTGTTGGCGGACGGTTACCGCAATCTGTGTGTCGTGGGTGATGATGACCAGTCCATTTACAAGTTCCGCGGTGCCAATATCCGTAATATTTTAGATTACGAGAAGATATATCCGGATGCAAAAGTGATCAAGCTGGAGCAGAATTATCGTTCCACACAGAATATTCTGGATGCGGCAAACGCGGTGATCCGCAACAACAGAGGCCGTAAAGAGAAGGCACTGTGGACGGAAAAAGGAGCAGGCAGCCGAATACATTTCAGACAATTTGACAATGCCTATGAAGAGGCGGAATATATCGCAGACGATATTTCTGATAAAGTGAACAAAAATGGCGTTGCCTATGCGGATTGTGCAGTACTGTACCGTACCAATGCCCAGTCCAGACTTTTAGAAGAACGTATGGTGGTGGAAGGAATTCCCTATCATGTGGTAGGCGGTGTGAACTTCTATGCCAGACAGGAGATCCGGGACATCCTGGCGTATTTAAAGACTATTGATAACGGCAGGGATGAAGTGGCTCTGCGCAGAATCATCAATGTGCCGAAACGAAGCATCGGTACGGCATCTCTGGAAAAAGTGGCGGATTATGCACAGATGAAAGATATCACGTTATTTGATGCATTGTGCGAGGCAGACCAGATCAGGGGACTGGGAAGAGCGGAAGCAAAGATCCGTGGATTCGTCAATCTGATCGAAGTGCTTCGTAGCGGATTGTCTTCCTATACACTGCCGGATCTGATCAAGTCCTTATTAGAACGGATCGATTATGCGGAATATCTGCGGGATCAGGATGAAGAATCCGCAGAGGACCGTCTCGGGAACGTAGATGAATTGATCACCAAGGCAGCAGTCTACGAGGAGACCCACGATGAGCCTTCTCTGTCGGAATTTTTGGAAGAGATCATGCTGGTAGCGGATATTGATAATGTGGAGGATGGCGATAACAGAGTGCTTTTGATGACTCTGCACAGTGCCAAAGGTCTGGAATTCCCGGTGGTCTATCTCGCCGGCATGGAGGATGGACTATTCCCCGGCTTTATGACGATCGCGTCCGATGATCCGTTGGAGATCGAGGAAGAGAGACGCCTGGCTTATGTGGGAATCACCAGAGCCAAGGAGGATCTGACGCTGACCTGTGCCAGAAGCAGAATGCTCCGCGGTGAGACACAGTACAATCCCGTGAGCCGTTTTGTGCGGGAGATCCCGAAGGAACTTATGGATAATACCCTGCCGCAAAACAGAAGATACCGGGACGATGACCTGGAGGATTTTCAGGCGAGAAGAGCCAATGAGGCAGCTCTTCGTGCCATGGGACTGGAAGCGATTGCAACTCCCCGGTCCGGAAACGGTTCGGGCAGCGGCTTCGGAGGCTTTGGCAATACGGGATTTGATCCAAGACCCAAGGCAACCTTGAAACCCCGAGTTACGGCAAAAGCAGACAAACCTTATATTTCCAAGGGAATCAATGGACTCAACCAGCTGGCGGGACTTCAGAAAGGAACGGAATTCAAGGCACCGGATGCACTGGACTATACGGTAGGTGACAGAGTACGTCATATCAAATACGGTGAGGGCACGGTATTGAATATCGCGAGAGAACCCAGGGACTATAAGGTCACGGTGGAATTCGACCAGGCGGGGCAGAAGATCATGTATGCATCTTTTGCCAAGTTAAAACGGGTATAGTATTTTTCACGAAAACATGGTATCATATTAAAGGAATGAAAACAATTGCTTTGCATCCGCAGAAAAGTCCGGATGCCGGAAAGGCAGGTAAATAATATGAACAGAATCGAAAATCTGGTAGACCTTGACAAATTAAACGAACTGAAAGTCAGCGAACTGAAGAAGCTTAATAAGCTCCTGGGTAAGGAAGTGGAAGAGAAGAAGGAGCGCAATGTCCTGGTATGGGTACTGGCGATCATCGGCGCCGTAGCAGCTGTTGCAGCTGTAGCTTATGCCGTATATCATTTCTTCTTTGCACAGGATTATCTGGAAGACTTCGAGGATGATTTCGAAGACGAAGCAGATGACGTGGAAGAGGATGACGACGACTTCTTCGAGGATGAAGGAGAGAACTAACCCATGAAAAAAGGACAGGTATATGAAGGATCTGTTGTAAGGGTCGATTTTCCCAACAAAGGGATCGTCTGTGTGGGAGATGAGACTGCTGTAGTCAAGAACAGCCTGCCCGGACAGAAAGTCAAGTTCTCAGTGAATAAGGTACGCAAAGGGAAGGCGGAAGGAAGGCTTTTAGAGGTGACAGAGAAGTCACCTTTAGAAACCGGCCGGACGTGTTCCCTTTTTGGGTTGTGCGGTGGATGCACCTATCTGTCGCTTCCCTATGAAGAACAGCTGAAGGTCAAAGAAGAACAGGTAAAACGTCTGCTGGACAGCGTGTTAAACAAGCAGGAAGAAGCCTGGATTTTTGAGGGCATCAAGGGCAGCCCGAAGGCTTATGAATACCGCAATAAGATGGAATTTTCCTTCGGAGACGAGTACAAGGACGGACCGCTGGCACTTGGCATGCATAAGAGAGGCAGCTTCTACGACATTGTGACCGTAGCGGACTGTGAGATCGTGGATGCGGATTACCGCCTGATCTTACAGTCAGTGAGAGATTATTTTGCCCGGGCGAAGGTAAGCTTTTTCCACAGAATGAGCCATGAGGGGTACTTACGGCACCTGCTGGTACGTAAGGCATCCCGCACCGGAGAGATTCTGGTGGCACTGGTGACGACCTCCCAGGATCCCTGGCAGGGAGAGACGGCGGTGGAAGGAAGCTTGGATGCGGATGCGCTGATCACGGGATTTAAGGATCTGTTGCTTTCCCTGGAACAGGATGGGAAGCTTGTCGGAAAATTCGCAGGAATCTTACATATCACCAATGATTCCATCGCAGATGTAGTGCAGAGTGACCACACGGAGCTGCTATACGGACAGGAGTATTTTTATGAGGAACTGCTGGGGTTGAAATTCAAGATCTCCACATTCTCCTTTTTTCAGACCAACTCCTACAGTGCGGAGGTACTGTACCAGACGGCGAGAGATTATGTGGGCGACCTGGGTGGCAGCGACAAGACCGTGTTCGACCTCTACAGCGGCACCGGCACCATCGCGCAGCTCATGGCACCGGCCGCCGGGAAAGTCATCGGTGTGGAGATCGTGGAGGAAGCCGTGGAGGCAGCAAAGAAAAACGCCGCCGCCAACGGACTGGATAATTGCGAATTCATCGCCGGAGATGTACTGAAAGTACTGGATGAAGTTGAAGAGAAGCCGGACATGATCATCTTAGATCCCCCCAGAGATGGCATCCACCCCAAAGCACTGCCGAAAATTATAAAATACGCGGTGGATCATATCGTCTACATCTCTTGCAAACCCACCAGCCTTGTGAGAGATCTGGAGGTATTCTTAGAGAATGGCTACCGCGTGGACAAAGCCGTTGCCGTGGACCAGTTCCCCTGGACCGCGAATGTGGAAGTAGTAATTCTGATGCGGAATTGTGGAAAACAAGCATAAATAATATAGTAAACCACAATATATAGTGGCTTGAGGGCAAAAAGTGGAGAGAAAAAAACCAGTTTTTGCCCTATTTTTTTATTCGTTTTTCATAGATACATTAGAGAAAAATGGTAGAAAATAGATGCTATGTTGAACCGATTATCATCGAAGAGCAGTGGCGGAAAACGCAACAGATGTTATAATATCAAATAGAAGTGGTACTTATTTTAGAAATGAAAGAAGCACCGCTATTTTTATGCAGTAAATTTAGAAAAGACGGGAGGATAAATGAAACGAAGAAAAGGGCATCAGGTAGAATACCAGGGAAAGAAATATTGTAGCGTCTCAAAGATGGCAAACGAGTATGGAATTAGTCCAGCAACTATTTCAAAAAAATTGAAACAGGGAAAAACAGTTGAGGAAGCTCTCGCAGAAGTACTCAAAAAAGAAGTGATTTTTTTCAAGGAAAAGAATTTCTCGGATTGAAGGAGATTAGCTGTTATTATGGCCAGGATGTGTCATTGATATGGGAGAGATTAGCAAATGGAATGAATTTGGAAGAAGCATTGTTCAGCCCGATCAAGAGAAGGAATAAGCCTCAATGCAAAATAGAGTATCACGGAATAACATATGAAAGTAAAAGAGATTTCTCGTGGAAAATGAAAATTAGTGTTGGATGTGGTACAAATGTGAACTGGAAGTGCAAAGGTTACTTATACAAAAAACAGGAGAAATGCAGAGACAGAACTATCACAGATGATCAGATAAAACAGGTGTGCGTGGACGCAATTAATGCAGCCATTCAAAATCAGGGACTTTTATATAAGAAAGACCCGGAGGATGTAATCAGTCCTGAATACCGAAGAATGGATCGGAAAATAGCAGAGATGAAAGGAAAAGCGGTCTCGGAAAAAGAATTCATACAGGCATTGTACCAAAGGGCTGAGGAACGCTACCGGACATTAACAGTAAAAGATGCTTTGTATAAAACGGAAGAAATCAGGGATATTCTTGCAGGATGGGAAAAGATAGTGGAATTCGACAGGGAATTATACAAAAAGCTGATTCGGAAGATTTATTTATGCAAGAGTCACATGGTCGAGGAACGGCCAAAAGAAAATTGTATGGAGATGCTCAAACAGACTGACAAACGGCGTGAAGAAATGCCCAAACTCTGAGACTATCAAGGAAGAAGCATTAAATCGAGCGGTAATGGAGGCAATCCATAGGATAACCTGTGACGACAGAGAGTTCATAGAGACATTCCGGCAGAATGTCATAAGTGTGATAAATACGAAGGAAGCACTGCGGGAGGAAGAAGACTATGACGCACTTCTGAAAAATAAGCAGGAAGAAATGCTTGCCCTGATCATGGAAAATGCAAAGGCGGGAGAATATACACAGGAATTTGATGCCAGATACCATGCAATTGCAGAGGAGATTCAGTCGATTAAGAAAAATCAAACAGAAACCAGAAAAAGGGAGGAGACATTAGGGGAATGCAATCAAAGAATGTATGAAATTGATGACTTTTTAAGAACGACTACCTGCCGGATACCGGAATTCGATAATGATCTCGTAAGGAGACTGATTTCTACGGTAAAAATAATCTCTGAGGAGAAACTGATGATACAGTTTAAATCAGGTATCGTAGTAGAACAGGAGATCCGATACGACTGAGATTACGGCGGGAATGGCAGCAAGTGAATAAGAAACGTTATTCCTGCCGGTTGCGGTAAGAATAAAATGCCCGATGCGGATCGGGCGTTTTATTGTTGCTGCAAATGCACACAGTAAGGAGAAAAGAACAAATGGATTGGAAAAAATGGAATTTCCGGTGAACGCATAAAGGAAGCAATAGGCGAAATTGAAAGATACCGGAAGGATATGATTACAGAACACTGCACCGGTTATGAGACGGATATTGAGGCGTGTAGCAGCCATATTGAGGAACTGTCAGAGTGGTATGGACATACTGAAGGGCAGAAGCAAAATACAGGGGAAATAGAGGAGCTGGAGGGCGAGAAAATGGAGGAAGGAAGCACCGGAGAGGATGAAGAGCAAGGGCAGAAAATGCTGGGAATGTGAACGCTAAAAAGGCATATGCAGACAAAATAGGGTCTTGGGGGAATGGGCTGATATTATGGTATAATTTCAAATAGAAGAATAAATATAGAATAGGACAAGGTATAACTTATGACTATTGAATTTATGCTTAATAATATGACTTGGGTTTGTTTACAGCATTCGTTAAACTTGATATAATAAATAAAGGAAATAATTTATTTCAAAAGAGACAGCGGACATTTAAAAGATATAGACATACAAATAAAGGAAGTTTAGAATGAAACCAGTCGTATTAAAAGCTGACAAAAGAATAGATGGTACAAAATATGTTGAAACTTATAAATTTAAGTCCGGGCAAGAAGTCCCTATTTATGAGATATTGAGCTGTCATGGTTTGAACCAAATGATAGGCTATGTGAAGCTAATAAATAAAGAATATGGCAAGGTTTTTTATAGAGGACAGTGTAATTTACATGATACAATGTTACCGAGTCTATATCATAAAAACCGCAGTGCTAAGTATAAGGGAGAACGAAATCAAAGGCTAAATAAGATTATTAAGAAAACATTAGCAGATAATGAGTTTATGAAGGAGGCAAATCTGAGAAAGGATTTGGATGAGGCTCCAATAATTATTGAAGGGATGCTACAGCATTATGGAATAGAAACACGTTGCATTGATGCGGTGGATAACCATTGGATTGCGTTGTGGTTTGGACTAAATCGATATCATGGTGAACGCATTGGCGATAATGTTTATGCAAGCTATACAAATAGAATGAAAAATGTGTATCAGATGATTGAAAATGAGAGAAAAATAGCTGATAAAGAATCGTGTTATCAATATATTATTTTAATTGCGGCAGATCAGGGAAAGGAAGCATATGGGGTTGTTTTTGGATCAGATATGTTAACGGTAGATCTTAGGGTTGCATTACCATCAACTTTTTTGCGACCTCACGCACAACATGGAATAGTTTTAAAGAAAAGATTACATGATTGCTTGTGTGATTTTGATATATCTGAGAATGTAGTAGGTATACTAAAGATAAGAAATGATTTGGCAAATTTATGGCTTGGGGATGGTGAATTGGCAAAATTTAGTAATCTTTTTCCGTCACAGTTTCATGATCATGCCTATAGGATACTATTGGAAAGAGAAGATTTGTTCAGAGATA
>OHEG01000619.1_pt1 | contig 16548 bp, 19 predicted proteins | sample 1567181 | NCBI WGS metagenome assembly OHEG01 (sample SAMEA3879534, study PRJEB24766) | human gut metagenome | biome: human-associated habitat; feature: feces | place: USA | collected 1985/1987 | reverse complement strand
CCCGCCGCTTCCGGCTCGTCTACCTGCTCATGGGCGAGGAGAGCTACTTCATCGACGCGCTGAGCGAACAGCTGGCGACGACGATTCTTGGCGAGGCCGAGCGCGCCTTCAACCAGATTACGGTCTACGGGCGCGACACCGACGCGGGACAGGTGGTGACACTCTGCCGCCAGATGCCGATGATGTGCTCCTACGAGGTGGTCATCGTCCGCGAGGCGCAGCAGCTCCGCGGCCTCGACAAACTGGCGCTCTACACGCAGAAGCCCTCGCCCTCGACCATCCTGGTCATCTGCCACAAAGAGAAGAACGTCGACAAGCGCTCGGCGCTCTACAAGAACTGCGCGGCCAACGGCGCGGTGCTCGAATCGGTCCGGCCGCGCGACTACGAAATCGGCCCCTGGCTCCAGCAGTTCATCGCCGGGCGGGGCCTCTCCATCGATGCAAAGGCGCTCTCGATGCTGACCGACCATCTGGGCACCGACATCTCGAAAATCGCGAACGAGCTGCACAAGCTGGCGGTCTCGCTGCCCGAGGGACAGCGCCGCATCTCGGATGCCGACATCGAGGCCAACATCGGCATTTCGAAGGATTTCAACAACTTCGAGCTCTGCAAGGCGGTCGCCACCCGCGACATGGCCCGTGCGCTGATGATTGCCGACCATTTCGCCCGCAACCCCAAGGAGCATCCGCTGCTGCTGACCGTCATGGCCCTCTTTTCGCAGTTCCGCGACTACTTCACGGTCAACTACCTGCGCTGGCTCAGCCGCCATCGCGGGAAGCCGTTCCCGTCGGACGCGGAGCTCATGCGCACGCTGCGCAAGAGCAACGTCTACGCCGTGGGCGAAATCAAGCAGCTCTCCACGGCCTGGGACAACCGCAAGGTCTTCCGCATCCTCGGGCTGCTGCGCGAATACGACGCCAAGAGCAAGGGCATCAACACGGGCGGCGCCCCGGACGGCGAACTGCTGCGCGAACTGCTGCTCAAAATCTTCCTGCTGTGACCGACGTATACCTCTACCAGACCGTACACCTGCTCGACGGCTTCTGCCGCAACCTCCCGGAGCATCTGGCCCGGCTCGACGGCTGGGCGCGGAGCCTCTTCGGCTTCGGGCTGCCGCTCACCGAGGCACAGGCGGCCGACGCGCTCCTGCGCGAAGCGCGCCGAGGCGCCCCGGCCGGCTGCGACCGCTCGCTCTTCGTACGGCTGGCGGTGGACGACAGCGGCGAGGTCGAATGCCGGTTCCGCGGCATCTCGCTCTACCGCGGCTATGCCCACCGCAGCATCACGCCCGATGCCGTGACGCTGCGCTATGCGCTCCCCTTCGGCGAAGGGCCCACCTCGGCCCGCGAGGCTGCCGCGGCGCTGGCCCGGCAGCAGGCGCAGGCGGCCGACGCACAGGTCGCCCTGCGGTGCGACGAGGCCGGCCGGGCCGTCACGGCCGACGACGCGCCGCTCTTCGCCCTGAGCGGCCGCACGCTCGTCACCCCGCCCGCACCCCGGAGCGTCGAACGGCAGACGGCGCTCGACGCCGCCCTCAGGGCCAGGTTCGACATCGTCGAGGAGCCGCTGCCGCGCGAGGCGCTGCGCCGCTTCGAGGAGCTCTTCTATGTCGACCACCGCGGCGTCACCTCGCTGGCACACTGCGACGGCGAGCCCTTCATGACACTTCGGGCCGAACGCATCGCCGAGGCGATGGAGGCCCTCTATCCCATGTAGCAAACACGGCGGCGTCACCCCGCCGGCTGAAGGACCCGGAGCAAGCGGCCCCCACCGGCTGTCCGCCTCCGGGGCGCATCGTTTTTTCCGCACATCGTGGAAACCGGGGGCGCGTGTGCCCCCTTACCTTTGCGGAAAAACAACCTCCATGAACCGTTATCTGCTGCTCTATGCCCTGCTGCTGACAGGCGCCGTCATCCTTGTCTGGCCCCGCCAGCGGGCCGAAATCCGCCGTCTGACCCAAAACCAGAATGCCCTGGCAAGCCAGGTGGAGCACTATCGTACGCGCGCGGGCGAGGAGGCAGCCTCGGCCCAGGTGCTGCGGCTGCGCTGCGCCGAATTCGAGGAGCTGCGCGCGGCCGACGCCGACCGCATCCGCCAGATGGGCATCCGCCTCCGCCGCCTCGAGGCCGCCTCGACGAGCGTCACCGCCACCTCTGTCGCGCTCAGCGCCCCGCTGCGCGAGACGGTGCGCGTCGCCGTGCGCGACACGCTGCTGCTGCGCGACACCGTGCGGCTCTTCCGCTGGCGCGACGCATGGGTCACCGTCGAAGGGATGCTCCGCGACGACTCGGTGGCCTGCCGCGTCGAGAGCATCGACACGCTGCGCCAGATTGTCCACCGCATCCCGCGCCGCTTCCTCTTCATCCGCTGGGGAACGAAGGCGCTGCGGCAGGAGATTGTCTCGTCGAACCCCCATACGCGCATCGTCTACACCGAGCAGGTCCGCATCGAACGGTGAGCGCTCCGCCGCCCGGCGCCCGGAGCCCCCACTCGCCGCCGCACCGCACCGGCCCGTCTCCCCTTTGCTCCCGAAGCGTGAACTTCGCGGAAAAAGGGGCGACGGGCATTGCGCTTTCCATATTGTTGTGTATATTTGCGGAATATGGAACGGACTGCGATTTTCCCGGGGTCCTTCGACCCCTTCACCCGAGGCCACGCGGCGCTGGTCGAAACGGCGCTCAACCTCTTCGACCGCATCGTCATCGGCATCGGGAACAACACGGCCAAGCGGGGGCTGCTGACGGTCGAGAACCGCAAGCGGCTCATCGACGACATCTACCGCGGCAACGACCGCGTCGAGGCGCGCATCTACACCGGACTGACCGGTGAATTCGCCGAGGAGGTGGGTGCCTGCGCCATCATCCGCGGCGTCCGCAACACGACCGACTTCGAATACGAGCGGACGATGGAGGCGACCAACCACCGCATCTATCCCGCGCTGACAACCGTGATGCTCTTCACACCGGCCCCCGTGGCCGACATCGCCTCGTCGACCGTCCGCGAGGTGCTCTCGTTCGGCCGCTCGGTCGAGGAGTTCCTTCCCGAGGGGGTCGACATCGCCGACTACCTCTGAGCGCACAGCCCCTTCGGCCCGGAACGGGCGAAACGCGAGGAGCGAGCGGAGAAGAGCGGAGGAAAAGCGAAAGTCCGCACCGCCCCAAGAACCAACGAAAAACCAACAAACACCGAATACTATGATGGAATTCACCGCCGAAATGATTGCCGGCTTCCTCGGAGGCGACATCGTGGGCGACAAGCAGGCCGCCGTGCACACGGTCTCCTCGATTGAGGAGGGCAAGGCCGGTTCGCTCGCCTATCTGACCAACCCCAAATACGAGCCCTATCTCTACACCACCCGCGCCAGCATCGTGCTGGTGAACCGCTCGTTCACCCCCGCGCAGCCCGTCTCCGCCACGCTCATCCGCGTCGACGATGCCGGAGCCTGCGTCCTGAAGCTGCTCGAGATGTACAATGCGGCCAAGCCCCGCAAGGAGGGCATCAGCCGCCTGGCTTCCATTGCCGAAAGCGCCCGCGTGGGCGAGAAGTGCTACATCGGCGACTTCACGGTCGTCGAGCGCGGCGTCGAAATCGGCGACGGCTGCCAGATTTACCCCCAGGTCTACCTGGGCGACGGCGTCCGAATCGGCGCGGGGACCATCCTCTACCCGGGCGTCAAAATCTACGAGGGCTGCGTCGTGGGGGCCAACTGCATCCTCCACGCCGGCGCCGTCATCGGAGCCGACGGATTCGGCTTCATGCCCAACGCCGAGGGGGGCTTCGACAAGATTCCGCAGCTGGGCAACGTCATCATCGAGGACAACGTCGAAATCGGCGCCAACACCTGCATCGACCGCGCCAAGACCGACTCGACCATCATCCGCCGCGGCGTGAAGCTCGACAACCTGATTCAAATCGGCCACAACGTCCAAATCGGCGAGAACACCGTATCGTCGGCCCAGACCGGCATCGCCGGCACCTCGAAGGTGGGCAGCAACTGCTTCCTGGCCGGACAGGTGGGCATCGCCGACCACGTGACCATCGGCAACAACGTCAAGGTGGGTTCGAAGAGCGGTCTGGACAAGGATGTGCCCGACAACGAAATCCGCTTCGGATATCCGGCCCTTCCCGGCATGCAGTACCACCGTGCGGCCAACATCTTCAAGCGCCTGCCCGAGCTCGACAGCCGGGTCCGCACGCTCGAAAAGGAGCTGGCCGCCCTCAAAAAGGAGGAGGAGTAGGCCATGAGACGCACGCTTTATGCCCTGCTGGCCACGGCGGCTCTCTGCAGCTGTGCGGCCGACGGCAGCTACACGCTCGACGGCACGGTCGAGGGGGTGGAGGGGACGCTCTACCTGACCGACCTCTTCACGTCGCGCATTGACTCGGCGCGCGCCGACGCCAACGGACACTTCCGTTTCAGCGGCCAGGTGAGCGAGGCGACCCCCGCCCTGCTGCGCTCGACCGACGGCCGCTTCACGACCCGGCTCTTCCTCGAACCGGGCAGCATCGAACTGCAGGGCAAGATATTCGAACCGATGGGCATCCGTCTGGCGGGAACCCCCTCCAACGAGGCGCTCGGCCGCTTCCGCGACAGCATCACCGAGCTTTCGCACCTTGCCTTCGAGCGGCAGGATTCGGCCTTCAGGGCCCTCGAACGGCGGGCCATCGCAGCGAACCGCGACAACATGCTCGGCGTCACGCTGCTGGCCTACAACCTTGCCGACGAGCTGAAGGCCAGCGAGATGCTCGAGGAAATCGGCCGCTTCCCCGCACACATGCAGGAGCAGCGGATGCTCTCCGAGCTGAAGCGCATGGCGCTGCAGGGGCTGAAGACCGAACCGGGACAGCCCTACACCGAAATCGTACAGCCCGCGCCCGACGGCACTCCGCTCAAGCTGAGCAGCCTCATCGGGGAGCCGGCCACCCGCTACGTGCTGGTCGAGTTCTGGGCATCATGGTGCCGCCCCTGCATGAACGAGGTCCCCTACCTCAAGGCGGCCTACGAGCGCTTCCACCCGCTGGGCCTCGAAATCTACGGCGTCTCGTTCGACCGCGAACGCGAGCCGTGGCTGGCGGCCATCCGCGACGAGGGGCTGAAGTGGCCGCAGGTGAGCGAACTGAAGCACTTCGACAACTCGGCGGCCCGCGACTACGCCGTGCGGAGCATCCCCTCGAACCTGCTCATCGACACCCGGAGCGGCAGAATCGTCGCCACGAACCTGCGCGGCGAACGGCTCGAAAAACGGCTCGAGGAGCTGCTGGGCCGATAACCGCACGCTCCGGAAACGAAACACGAACAAACAACAGCAAGAGACCATGAAAAAATCATTCATCCTGGCGGCCGCCCTCGCGGCGTGCGCCTGCACCTCCAACAAATACACCATCGAAGGCACGCTCGACGGCGCCGAAGGATACCTCTACCTGAGCGACGGCGAAAAGGCGGTCGACTCGGCGGCCCTCAACGGCGGCGCCTTCCGGTTCGAAGGCACGGTCGAAACGCAGGCCTACTACCTGACCGACAACCGCGACACAGGCGAAGCCACGTTCCTCGCCCCGGTCTTCATCGAGGCGGGTAACATCCGTTTCGAAGGGACGGCCGAGGCTCCCGGCTTCTCGGGCAGCCCCTCGAACGACGGCTATGCCGCCTATGCGGTCCGGCAGCGCGCCCTGCTCGACGAGTACCGCAACCCGGCGACCGATGCCGGGCGCCGCGCCGCCATCGAGAAGGAGTACGACGACATGAACCGCACCTGCTTCGCCGAGAACGGCGACAACCTCTTCGGCGCCTATCTGCTCAGCGACATGCAGTACGAACTGACCGGCGCCGAGCTGCTCGAGAAAATCGCCGCCTTCCCGCAGCCGCTGCAGCAGGCCGACATCCTCGTCCAGCTGCACGAACAGGCGCTCGAGAAGTCGAAGACCGACCCCGGAAAGCCCTACATCAACATCATCCAGTGCAACCCCGAACGGGAAATCGTCTCGCTTTCGTCGGTGCTCGAGCGTCCCGAGGTCACCTATGTGCTGGTCGACTTCTGGGCATCGTGGTGCGGCCCCTGCATGGGCGAGGTCCCCTACCTGAAGGAGGCCTATGCGCAAAACCGCGACCGCGGATTCGAAATCTACGGCGTCTCGTTCGACAAGAGCGAGACGGCATGGCAGGCCGCCATCCGCGACAACGAGATGGCATGGGTGCACGTGAGCGACCTCAACGGCTTCGACAACCCCGCCGCCCATGACTACGCCGTACGGGGCATTCCCTCGAACTTCCTGCTCGACAAGCAGGGAACCATCATCGCCCGCGACCTGCGCGGCGAGGCACTCGGCCGCAAGCTGGCCGAGCTGTTCGGCGCCGAGTCCGAAGCACGGAACGAATAACGATGCCGCAGGCCGGGAAATACCGCATCATGGGCATCGACCCGGGCACGAACTACACGGGCTACGGCGTGCTGGAGGTCGAGGGACGCCGGCTCCGTTCGGTGGTGCTGGGCGCCATCGACCTGCACCGGATGGAGGACCCCTATGCCAAGCTGCGCTACATCTTCGAGCGCGTGGGGGCCCTGGCCGACGAGTACGCGCCCCACGAGGTGGCGCTCGAATCGCCCTTCTTCGGCGAGAACGTGCAGTCGATGCTCAAGTTGGGACGCGCCCAGGGGGTGGCGATGGCCGCCGCCCTGAGCCGCGGGCTGCAGGTCTTCGAATACGCCCCGACGCGCATCAAGCAGAGCATCACGGGCCGCGGTGCCGCAACGAAAGAGCAGGTTGCCGCCATCGTGCAGCGCATGCTCCAGCTGACAGAACTGCCGCCGCGGCTCGACGCCACGGACGGCATGGCCGTCGCCCTGTGCCACTACTTCGCCACGGCGAGCCCGCTGCTGGCGGCCATGGGCAACGAACGGGTCAAGGGGCTCGGCGGCGGCAAGAAGGCCGCCTCGCGCCGCGGGTCCGGAAGCTGGGAAAAATTCCTGCGCGAACATCCCGACCGCGAAGTAAAATAGTGAACAAATGCAATTAAACGATTCCATGAAGATGAAACAGACCCTCTTTGCGCTTTTGGCGGCCGCCCTGCTGAGCAGTTGCGGCGGCGCCACCTGCACGCTCACCGGCAAGGTGGAGCTCACGCCGGGCGACTCGCTCTTCCTCGTGGCGGCCGACCGCGACCGCACGGAGCTGGGCAGCACGCTGGTGGCCCAGGACAGCAGCTTCACCATCAGCTACAAGGCCAGCGAGCCGACGATAGCCGTACTGGCCAACAAGTTCCGCTCGCCGATGCTCATGCTCTTCGTCGAGCCGGGCGACATCACCGTCACCCGCACCCAGGCCGGATACCGCGCCCAGGGCACCCCGTCGAACGACCGCTTCAACCGGTTCAACGAACAGATGGCGGCCCTCCAGTCGGAGTACTATGCGCTCGGTCCCCAGCCCGACTCGCTGCAGACTGCCGCCGTGCAGGCCAAGCTCGACCGACTGGTCGGCGAGAGCGTCGAGGCTAACTTCGACAACCTGCTGGGCGTCTACCTCTTCACCAATGCCGAGATGCAGCAGCTCACTCCCGCCCAGAGCCGCGAGCGCATGGCCCGCTTCTCGGAGGCGATGCGGGCGCACCCCATGATGCAGGAGGCGCTCCGGAGCATCGAGGCAGCCGAGAATACCGAAATTGGCAAGCCCTACATGGAGCTGAAGCTCCGCAATACGGCCGGTGAGCCCGCCGCACTGTCGAGCCTTGTCGGCACGGGCAAATGGGTGCTCATCGACTTCTGGGCCACGTGGTGCCCGCCCTGCATCGCCGAGATTCCCCATCTGTCGGAGGCCTATGCCGCCTACCATGACCGCGGATTCGAAATCTACGGCGTCTCGCTCGACAACGACGAGGCCCGCTGGAAGCAGTACGTCTCGACGCACGACATGCCCTGGACCAACGTGATTGCCGTCGAGGGCGACAAGAGCAGCCCGGCTGCCGAGCAATACGGCATCCGCTCCATCCCGACCAACTTTCTCATCTCGCCCGAAGGGGTCATCGTCGCCCGCGACCTGCGCGGCGAGGCACTCGGCGAGAAGCTGGCCGAGGTCATCCGGTAGCCAAGGGTCGGAGACGACTCCACACTCGGGAAAGGCGGGTCCGCATGGACCCGCCTTTCATTTATACGGTATTATAGCCCCCGTACGCCCGCACGCAGCCTTGCCGGGTCCGGAAACGACGGTCCGAGACGCCGGAATTGGGAGTCGGACCCGCGGGGCGAAGAAACGGGGCCAGCTGAGCGCGGCTGCCCGGGACAGTCCACGGGAAAACCTCGGAAAAGCCCCGGGGAAGCTTCGGAAAAGCCTCGGGGAAGCTTCGGAAAAGCCTCGGGAAAGCCCCGGGAGAACCCCGGGAAAACCCCGGGAAAACCTCGGCCCCCCCCCGGGGAGCCTCGGGGAGTCTCGGGGAGTCTCGGGAACGAACCCTCCGACAGAACGGCGGGGGCAGGAGGGGCCGAGGGCCGGCAAATCCGGGCTTCGGAGGGGCACAGGGGCTCATACAGCGGTTTAGGGCTGAATATCTGAGCAATACAGCACCAAAGCGTCTATCCGACGGAGAGGGAAAGGCGCGTTTTTTCAAATTTTTCAATATTTTTCTTGTCAAATATTTGCACAGAATAAAAATCCGTTCTATCTTTGCACTCGCAATCAAGGAAAGGCGCCGTAGCTTAATTGAATAGAGCATCTGACTACGGATCAGAAGGTTACAGGTTTGAGTCCTGTCGGCGTCACTGAAGAAGGAGAGTCCAAAAGGCTCTCTTTCTTGCATTTAGGGAGGTTGTCACACGTGTGGCAACTTTTTTTGTGCCCTGTCGCGGGCGGTTTTTCGGAGGCGAAATCGGGAGTTTGTTTAAACCAATGTTTAAACCGAAAATCGGTTATGAACACTACCCTTACAACCGTTCTGTACACCTCTAAAACCCTATCCAACGGCACCCATCCCCTCATGTTGCGGCTCACGAAAAACCGCCGAATCAAGTACATCAGCCTGCACATTTCCCTCGATGCCAAATTTTGGGATTTCGACACGAACTTCCCCAAAACCAACTGTCCGAATCAGCAGTTGATTTGCCAGAACATGCTGGAATATGAATCCGAAAACAACGGGAAGATTTTGGTGAAAGAGATTAACGAGGAGGTATTTGCCCCGCCAATGATTGTCGCCGAGCAAAGGGAGCGAATCAAGGCAGCAGACTTTGCAGACGAACCGATAATGGGCTGCATGGTCTGTTTATTTTTGAAATAATTAGCAGAGCAAATCAAAGATTGCTAAACCATAGATAAATATGGCAACAACACCCGAATGAGCAAGATGTTTTGCATTTGCCGCCGAATGTGTTACTTTTGCATAGACATATTGAACACACGGAGAGTGTAGCTTATTCTCGTTGATGGAACGTAGGAAATTCTAATCAAGTAGAGAGGGTAGGCAAACATTTTGCCGCGTCATATCCATTCGTGGATACGGCGTGGTGTTGTTGCTTATTTATCTACAAGGTTTCCTACGACCTCATCAACTGAATAAGTCTTCAGCACCACGCTTTCTGTTTCTTAGAACCCAATCTTGAATCCGTCGTACAGGTGCTGGAACGACATCTAAATCTTACAACCATGAAAAAGCTAATTACTGTCTTAGCTGCAATGGCAATTGTCGGAGGTGTTTCCGCACAAAGTAAAACAGCCTATTTGGACCTTTATCAACGAGGTGGAGCACAACACTTAAGAACAACTCTCATATTCTACCAAGAACCCATTTATCTCGGAAAAAAGAATCTTGGAGAGGTTCTCAATATGTTGGCCGGATTAGGCTGGAAAATAGATAAGACGTTGCACGTTCGGAGAATAGCATATTTTTTCCCTTGGACTCGTCATAAATTTCATATTATTTTGAAGAAAGAATATCAGGAGGGAGAAAATCCATATGAAGGGATAAAAGGGATAAAATACAATGATGCTGAGACGCAAGAGGCTTTATCCAGTCGAGAGGATGATACATATATTAACAAATATGAATTTTACAAACGAACTGATTTAAAGGAAGTCCATATTCCCAAAAATATTGTGAATATCGGCAAATATGCATTTGCCTTTTGCTCTAACCTAAAAACCATATATTGCGAAGCTATTACTCCTCCAAGATTAGGATTCTGTGCATTTGATTGGATTCCTAAATCTGCAAAAATATATGTCCCCATCGCATCGGAAAGGCTCTATAAAGAAGCTAAAGGATGGAAAAAGTATGCCGATTATATTGTCGGATATGATTTTAAGTAACAACTTATTAATCAAGAACAGACCTGGACAGAACGGATAACGCAGGCCGTCTGTCCAAGTCTGTTTTTTATATATCGGCTATTGCAAAAGTTTGTCTCCTTTCGGCAAAGGCTTCCCCGACAAAAAAATGCCGCCGCCCGAAGGCGGCAGCGCCGTATCACAGGCCCATGCCGGATGCGCTCCGGACTGCGCCACACCATTCGCTGCGGGTGTTGCGGTGCTCCGGCCTAAGCCTCGGTGCCACCTCCGGCAGCAGTCCCCTCACTGCCTTCGGCAGCCGGGGACGAAGGCGAGGCAGAGCCCGATACCGGAGCGGCACCCTTCGCTTCAATCTCCCCGTCGGGGAAACCCTGCGCCCGCAGGCGGATTTCAGTGCCGTCGGGCGTCACCAGGAAGGCCCCCGACTCCTCCGACGTGATGTGGCCGATGACGTCGATGCCTCCCATGCGCATCACCTGCTCCTGCATGGCCAGCGGCACGGTGAACAGAAGTTCGTAATCCTCGCCGCCGTGCAGCGCCGCCACAACCGGGTCGGAGTGCATCTCCTCGGAGAGCCTGGTGGTCTGCTGCGCAATGGGGATGCGCTCCAGATAGAGCCTTACGCCGCACTTCGAGGCGCGGCAGAGCTGCAGCATGTCGCTCGCCAGGCCGTCCGAGAGGTCAATCATCGACGTAGGCACAATCCCCTCCTCGGCCAGCGCCTCGACGATATCGGTACGCGGACGCGGCTTGAGGTACTTCTCGAGCAGGTATTCGTAGCCCTCGAAACGCGGCTCGGGATTCTTCACGTCGCTCAGCACCCGCCGCTCGCGCTCGAGCAGCCGAAGGCCCATATAGGCCGCACCGAGGTTGCCCGTGATGCAGACCAAGTCGTGGAGCTTCGCCCCGCGGCGGTAGGCCACCCGCTCGCGACGGGCGGCGCCGAGCACCGTGACGGTGATGACCAGCCCCGTCATCGAGGCGCGCGTGTCGCCGCCCACGAGGTCGATCTCCTGCTCCTTGCAGGCGAAGGCGATGCCTTCGTAGAGGTCCTGCAGCGCCTCGACGGGCAGTTTCGACGAGACACCGAGCGACACGGTCACCTGCCGCGGCAGGGCATTCATCGCCAGGATGTCGCTCACGCCGGCCGTGATGACCTTGTAGCCCAGATGCTTGAGCGGGAAATAGGTCAGGTCGAAATCGACCCCCTCGTAGAAGGAGTCGGTCGTGCAGAGCATCACCTCGTCCGACGCGGGGGCAATGACCGCCGCATCGTCGCCCACACCCTCGACGGTCGAGGCATTCGCGGGGGCAAAATCGCGGGTCAACAGGTCGATAAGGCCGAACTGGCCGAGCGAAGCGATTTCCGTGCGCTGTTTCTTCTCCATGATTATAAATTTTTTTACAAATCTAACGAATCTTTGGCGTATCTACAAAAAATAGCGTATTTTTGTCCAGCTAATCATAAACGGCTCAATTCATGATAAACATCGTTTTATTCGGCGCGCCGGGTTGCGGCAAGGGCACCCAGGCCCAGCGCCTCAAGGAACACTACGGCATCGAGCATGTCTCGACGGGCGAAGTCATTCGCGGCGAAATCGCACGCGGCACCGAGCTGGGACGCAGCATGGAGTCCTACATCAAGGCCGGCAAGCTGGCCCCCGACCAGATTGTCATCGACATGATTGCCAACTACGTGGCCGAGCACCGCGATGCCAAAGGGTGCATCTTCGACGGTTTCCCGCGCACGACGGTCCAGGCCGAGGAGTTCGACAAAATCCTCGCCAAGAACGGACTCAAGGTGGACATCATGGTTGACATCCGCGTACCGGAGGAGGAGCTTGTCAAGCGTATCCTGCTGCGCGGCAAGGATTCGGGCCGCGCCGACGACGCCTCGGAGGAGGTTATCCGCGGCCGTCTGGACGTCTACCACAAGCAGACGGCCATCGTCTCGGACTACTACTCGGGACAGGGCAAATACGCCTCGGTCGACGGCGTGGGTACGATGGACGAGGTCTTCGACCGCATCGCCGCCGTCATCGACAACCTGAAGTAAGCGCCCGGCACCGGTCCGGAAGCAGAGACCCAGGGGGAGCTTCGCCGTGGCGAGGCTCCCCTTTTTCATCATCCTTGCGGCCGCTGCCGATGGAGGCGTGAGCCGTGCGTGGCGCAGCCGGAGCAAAAGGCCGCCCCCGGGCCGCTACCGGCAGAAGAGGCTGATGAGCACCGGCACGCTCACCTCGAGCGCCACACCGTGAAGCACGGCCAGCGGGATGAACTCGCTGCCCGAATTGCGGACAATCATCGGCAGGCAGACATCCATCGAGTTGATGCCCGCCACGGAAATCGGGGCCAGCCGCCCTCCGAAGCGGGCGAACCACGGGAGACCGAACAGAGCGACCATCTCGCGCACGATGTTGGCCAGCAGCGCCACGGTGGCCAGCGCCGTGGCGTCGGCCGCCCCGCCCTTGAGCTCGGCAATCAGCACCGACGAGAGGGAATAGTAGCCGAAGCCGCTCCCCACGGCAAGACAGTCGGCCAGCCCGAGGTCGTGCACCAGGAAGACCGCCAGGCACGAAAAGGCCAGCGTCCCCGCAATGGTGAAGAGCGGCAGAAGCAGCATCTGCCAGCTGAGCCTCCGCAGCGAGGCGAGCACCTCACCGTTGCCGCCCAGAGTGATACCCACCAGGAAGACCAGCCCCGAAAGCAGCACGAGCGGCAGTCCGGGTGCGGCCAGCGACAAGTCCCAGCGCAAGGAAGCCGAAAATCGCAAGATTCTCCCTCATCGCGCACCTCCTTTCCCGAAAAGCAGCCGTGCGGCCACCCATGCGGCGGCAAAGCTCCCCGCAATGCCGAGAGCCGCAATGACAACCGCCTGACGGCCGAACTGACCAAACTGACCAAGCAGCTCCCCGTGGGAGCCAGTCGAAAAACCGATGACAAAGACCAGCGCCAGCACGACGAAGCGGATGCTCCGTCCGGCGAGGCCCACCACCCGCCGCCCGCGCAGCAGGTAACCGATGCCGATGCCCGACATCAGAAACAAAAGTATGGAAAACATAAACTGACTGACTTTGAGTATTTGACAATACGGAACAACGTCCCGGAAGTCCGGTACGACGCGGGACAGCACGCCCCGCTCCGGCCCGCCGGGCCGGAAGTTCGCAGCCGCACTCCGGAGAGGCACCCCGGAAGGGCCCGTCACGCACCGCGCATCACGCGCCGGACGGGAACAAGACGTATCAGTCAGATGAAACCGCTGAACCAGTGGACATGAACCACCCTGAAGGAGCGTGCCAGAACGCACCTTCGACCGTAATAGATATGTCCCTTGCGGCGATACATGACCGGTTCGACGAATGATTTGGGCCGCAAAGATAGGTGCTGCGGATGAGATTTCCAAATCGCGCCCCAACCCCGCCGCACACCGCGCCGCAGAGCACCGAGCGGCACGGTCTCGTGGGAGCGATTCGCGCTCGGACGGCATTGTCCAAAAGTACATGAAAAGAAATCCATATATCGTTTCACACCACAAAATGCACCCGAAAAACACGACTTTCAATCTTATTATGCTATATTTGCCCTGACGACAGTTGATATACAAACACTCAAATCCCCAATCCATGAAAAAATCAACATTTGCTGCCGCGCTTCTTTTCGGCGCACTGGCCTTTGTCGGCTGCTCCGACGACTCGTCTTCCGGCGGAACCAAGGGGTTCCGGCTCGAATTCGACGCCCCGGCACTTGCCGCCAAGCTCAACACCGACTTCGAGAGCTTCCGCACGAGCTGCGAGAAATATGCGACGACCTCCTCATCGGGAGCCGACCTCGAACTCAAGGGCTACGTATGGGCCGACCAGGACAGCGTGCTGCTCCGCATCGCCGTGACCGAGGACCGCTACGGCAACGTGGGCCGGATTGACGCCCTCGCCGAGAAGCACAACACCGAGGCGGAAATCTCGCTCTGGAGATACTTCCTCACCAATGCCGATGCGCTGCAGCTCGGCTCGTTCCTCGGCACGAAGCACCGCGAGGCCTCGGGCTCGGGCGTCTTCCAGACCATCGACGAGACCATTGCCAACATCGACAACAACGGTACGGACGACATCTACTCCTACACCATCTTCGGAGTCATCCCGGGCAACGCCTACGCCGTCTTCTCGCTCGAGGACGGACTCTTCTCCGCCTCGCTGATGAACAACTACCTGACGCTCGACTACCCCGTCATGCGGGGCTGGCTCGGCGGCGACCACGCGGCCTTCGCCCAGGAGCACTACATCATCGGCAACAAGATGAACGTCTTCGGCAACATCTATGTCTACTTCGACTCGGCACGCGACCTGCAGGGCAACCAATTCACCGTCGATGTCAACGCCGACGCCGAGGGCTCGCTGATTACCGACATCGAACTCTACCTGAGCTCCTCCTACGACGCCACGCAGCAGCTCGCCATCTGGAAGCAGTACGCCACGGGCGCCGAGACGCTCGGCCTCGGCACCTTCAAGGAGGCCTGCACGGTCGACAACTTCGGTGAGGTGACCGGCACGTTCGCATCGGCCGACGAGGCCGTGGCCCACGTCGAGCAGAACGGCCGTCCCGGCGCATTCGACGACAACGTCAAGGTCGCCTTCGAGGCCGACGGCGTCACCACCGAGCTGCTTCTCAAGGCGTCGGAAATTACCGTTCAGCTGAAGAAATAGCCCCGCCGTACGACAGGCCGACCGGTCCCCTCATGACGGGCATCTTCCCCAAAAGGAGGATGCCCGTCGTCGTTCGCCGCAGCGGCGGAATGCCCGCGGAGGAGAGGCAGCTCCCGTGCGGCATGAACGGTCCGGCAACAGAGCCGGGCCCGCGCCGCGCGCCGACACTCCGTGAGGTGCTCCGTGAGGTGCTCCGGCTTTGCGGAACAGCGGGCCCGGCTCGGCACACCGCCCCGCAAAGCCCCCGTTCGAGCACCGGCACACGCCCCAAACGGCGGAAAATCAGCGCACGAACGAAAAAAATCGGAGCGATACTTTGCGCAATCTCCTTTTTTCGTTATCTTTGCACCCGCTTTAAGCCTAATTAATTTTAATTACAAGCATCATGAACAATTACGAAACCGTTTTCATTGTCACGCCGGTACTGTCCGATGCTCAGGTACAGGAGGTAGCTGACAAATTCCAGGGCGTTATCACCGAGAACGGCGGTCAGATTGTGAACAAGGAGTCGTGGGGCCTCAAGAAGCTCGCCTACCCTATTCAGAAGAAGACCACCGGTTTCTATTTCCTCATGGAGTTCACCGGTGAGGGTTCGCTCATCAACACGCTCGAGACGCAGTACCGTCGCGACGAGCGCGTGATTCGTTTCTTAACTTTCAAGCAGGACAAGTACGCCGTGGAGTACTCGGCTAAGCGTCGTGCAAAACTTTCTAACAAGCAGGAGGAGTAAACCATGGCACAGGAGAACAAGGCACAATCGGAAATCCGTTACCTCAACCCGGTGACGGTAGACGTCAAGAAGAAGAAGTACTGCCGTTTCAAGAAGCTCGGCATCAAGTACGTGGACTACAAGGACGGTGAGTTCCTGAAGAAGTTCCTCAACGAGCAGGGCAAGATTCTGCCCCGCCGTCTGACGGGTACTTCGCAGAAGTTCCAGAAGAAGGTGGCCCAGGCCGTGAAGCGCGCCCGTCATCTCGCCATCCTGCCCTTCGTAACCGATTGCATGAAATAATTAAAGAGGAGGAGAGACAATGGAAGTCATTCTGATTAAAGATATGGAGAATCTGGGCTACGCCAACGACATCGTGAACGTAAAGCCCGGTTACGCAAACAACTACCTGATTCCCCAGGGTTACGCCAAGGTTGCCACCGCAGCCGCCAAGAAGGTGCTCGCCGAGAACCTGAAGCAGCGCGCCCACAAGGACGCCAAGATTCTGGCCGACGCCCAGGCTCTGGCCGAGACCATCGCCAACCTGCCGCTCACGCTCAGCGTGAAGGCCGAGGAGGGCAAGCTCTTCGGTACGGTAACCGCTGCCGACCTGGCCGAGGCGCTCGCAGCCAAAGGCATCGAGGTGGACCGCAAGGTGATTGCCGTCGAGCCCATCAAGACCGTGGGCGAGTACGAGGCTACCGCCAAGCTGCACCGCGAGGTAAAGGCTACCATCAAGTTCTCGGTAGTCGCAGCCGAATAAGGCACAACCTGTCCGATAAAAAGCCCACCGTCATGCGACGGTGGGTTTTTTCGTTGTACCCGTCGCCTACCCTCCTTCGTCTTTCGCCCTTTTGCCGCGGCCCGCC
>OHEG01000609.1_pt1 | contig 16695 bp, 8 predicted proteins | sample 1567181 | NCBI WGS metagenome assembly OHEG01 (sample SAMEA3879534, study PRJEB24766) | human gut metagenome | biome: human-associated habitat; feature: feces | place: USA | collected 1985/1987 | reverse complement strand
AACTAGATCATATTCAAAGTTGTTGTTACCGCGATATTTGTGTGCTACGCTCACCATCAATCGTGCGGCTTCTGCTGTGGTAGTGGGGTCGTAATAGTTGCACATTTTGCTCCAGCTGGATGCTTGGAAATTATTCAGTGATGGGCGCCCGCAAAAGATACTTTCGTGAGGACCTTGTTGGTTGTTGCCTGCCGGACAGTTGTAGATACCGTTTGCCAGGATCTGCCAAGCTTGCCAGATAGATTCATCGTCTGTGCCATAGCGTGCGCGGATGTATTGTTTTATCCATTCTTCTTTGGTAAACTTTTCTGCACGCCAAGGTAGTTCGCACATCAGTTCGAACATAACGGGATTATTTTCAATGCCTTCCATTGTCAGACCGATGCCTTTTAGCTGAGCGGCCAGTGGGTTGTCTTTGGTCAGGTAAAAATTATGAAGAAGTTGGTCCATCCTTCCATGCAAACCCACGTTCCCACCGAAATTTTCCAACAGGCAGAACAACCAGTTGTGTTCTTCGTATCCTTTGTCTCGTTTCCATATAGAGGGAATGCCCCACATGGGACGACATTCGCTAAATAAATCAAGGATGAGCAGATCGCCGGGATTCAGCGCTTTCATCATTTCCGGGCGTGGATTTTCTGTCCATCCCTGCACCACCCACACAGCTTTTGGATTAGCCTTTTTCATTGCATCCATAATAGCCTTGCCGGCTTTGCCGAAGTCTAGTCTGGCAGGCAAGCTTTTGGCTTCATGAAAAGGATCGATGGAGTAGTAGTCACTTGTTCCATACAGCTTTTCGGTTTCTTCGTAAAAAAGGCTGGCAATCTGGGTAAACTTGGGATCGTCGGGCAGTAAGATTCCCGGTCGGTCAAATCCGTTCCATTTGTTGAGAGTGCTTTGGGCGGATTCCGAGGAAGTGTTGCTTAATGTTTTCTCTTCTTTTCCACCATCAATACGTTTTCCCAAATCCAGTTTGGAGGGGATCATACCCGAGTAACCGGGCAGTACGGGGTGCATTCCCCATTCTTTCATTCGTTTCAATATTTTTTTCTGCAAGTCTTCTTGCTGTTTATACCAACTATCGGGGTTAGGGCCTCCCCAGCCTTCCAAATTGTTCATTTCCCACCAGGCAAGGAATGCTGGTCCGGCAATAAAATCATTGATTTGCTGTTTGGAAAATCCTAAGCGGAGTAATAGGTTACGCCACACACATTCATGTCCTACGGCAGCAAGTGGCAGGTTGATGCCATGCAGTGCCATCCAATCCAGTTCCTCTTCCCAACGTTTCCAATCCCAAAATGCCATGGAGTAGGAGTAGGTGCAGTAATTGAAATCGTAACGCAGGGCCAGATTTGTTTCGTGGCGTTCTTTACGGAAGACGGGAGGAAGAACATTGGGTAGTGAGGCATGCATACTGTTCCATGACAGGTGGATTCCGGCATGATACTTTAAGTACCAGTTGATTCCGGTTGCTATATTAATATAGGTATTGCCTCGTATCACTACCTTGTCGCCTTTTTGGTCCAACTCGAAAAAGTCATTTGGGCTTTTGTGTAGTTCGACTACGAACTTGTCCGATGCTCCCTTGTCTATCCTTTCCAGCATTCCCTTGATGGGGTTTGCCAGTATACCGGAGGGGAGTAATATCAGCCAGCTCAATAATAAGAATGTGTTTTTCATATACATTTGCATTTCTGTTTTTTACAAATGTAAGGGAAACAAAGCTTTTTATAGGAGAATATGGTGCACAAATGGAGTAAAATAGTAAAGTGAACTATTTTTTTCCAAAATATTCGCTTGGAAGTACTCCAAACAGTTCTTTGAAGCATTTTGTGAAATATTTAGGGTCGTTAAAACCTACGGCATATGCGATTTCTGCAACAGAAATGTCACATTCTACTTTGGTTAAAGTGTCTTTTGCCACATTTAATCGGTAGTTTCTCATGAATTGACCAATGGACTGCCCTGTCAAAGATTGCAATTTCTGATTGACTAAGGTTTTGCTGTATCCCATATCGCGGATAAAGCGCTCTAAGTTATAATCCGAGTCGGCATAATGTTCTTTCATTAAATTGATTGCCGATGTCATAAATGTGTTGTCTTTGGAACTAGCGTTTATATTCAATGTTTCACAATTCATACTAGTGGAGAACATGGATTTGTATTTCTGGCGTAAGGCAAGTATATTTCGGATACGTAATCTTAGAATAACCTCATCAAATGGTTTGCACAGATATTCATCTACTCCTATTTCATAGCTGATTCTTTCTTGGGCTTCAGACCGGAGGGCAGTGAGCATGAGAAAGGGGATGTGGGAAGTAGCCAGATTAGCTTTTACCCGGCGGGATAATTCATTCCCGTCCATGACGGGCATCATCAGGTCGCTGACAATCAAATCAATCGTTTCTCTTTGAATCAAGTAAAGAGCTTCTGCACCGTTCTGTGCTTCTTTTAATTGATAATTGTTTTTGAGAATGGAACAAATATAAGTACGCATATCTGCATTATCTTCAACAATGAGGATGGTTTCCTTTTTCTCGTTTCCATTGGCAGGAATGGAAAGTGGATGTTCATTCTGCTCATATTTTTCTTTTTCTGATTTGGCTTGGGGGATACCTTTTTCCAAAGGTAATAGTATTCTGAAGAAAGCTCCTTGCTTGGGATTGTTTCCTGCATAGATGTTGCCTCCGTGCAGAGAAATGATTTTCTTACATAAGAATAGTCCGATTCCTGTGCTGCTTTGTCCATAAACGGGATATTTGATGCTCTTTTTGGATTGGTAGAAGCGTTCGAAAATACGTTCTATATCTTCGGGTACGATACCATTACCTGTATCTTTTATATCTATGAACAGCCAGGTATGGTTGTCTTTGTCGGTAAGGGAAGCCACATACAAACTTATTTTTCCATAATCGGGAGTGAATTTAACAGCATTGGATATCAGATTAATAATGGCTTTGCGCATATATTCAACATCAAATATCCAAAACGGGGTACAGAGCCGGAAGTAGGTGATGATGTTTATGTTCCGTTCATGGGCAAATACTTCGAAAGGCATTAATATATTTTGTATAAGGCGGATAAAGTTTTCGTTTGTCTTATTTAATACAACTTTGTCTGCATCTAACTTTCTGAAGTCCATTAATTCATTGACTAGTGATAGCAGATAATTGGAATTCCGTTCAGCTATTTGTAGCTGTTTCTTTACTTCCGGCTCATGGCTTTCGTCAAGGGCGCGTTGGATGGGACCGTTGATTAAAGTGACTGGTGTCCGGAATTCATGAGTGATATTGGTGAAGAAAGCAATTTTTTCTTCCGTTACCTCCTCGACGTGTCGTGCCATTATTTCTAGTTGTTTATTTTGTAACTCTAGCTCATGGGTGCGTTGGGCTACTTCTTTTTCCAGTTGTTTTTTCTGTTGACGGTACAGACTTATTTTCCATTGATAAAAATAATAGCTGCCTACGGTGATCAGAATGGCAAGCAATAAATAGAACCACCAGGATTTATAGAAATAAGGAGTGATGGTTACTTTGACTTCCGTTATTTTATCGGACCAATGTCCTTTCTCGTCTGTGGCACGGACTTGGAACACATATTTTCCGGAGGGAACGAAATTGTATCTAGCAGTATGTTCGCCAGGAAGGGTTTCTGTCCATTCATTCTCATAATTTTTCAAGCGGTAGGCATATTTCACTCGGTTACAGTTTCCATAGTTTAAGGTGGAAAACTCGATGGAAAAACCATGATCTTTTTCGTGCAGACGGATGGTATGTAAATTTGTTACCGCGCAGGGAGTTTTTCCGTCTGCTGGAGGATAGACCATGGTACCGGCGACACTGATTGAGGTCAGTTTGACTTTGGCATCCTGCTTTTTTGTCTTGGCTATATCGGGGGTGAAAGCGACTAATCCGTTTATAGTACCGAAATATAACAGGTTATTTTGGGGAGAATAATAAGATGCGTTCCAATAAAACTGATTATTGGGCAGTCCGTCTTCTTTTGTATAATTGGTGAAAGTCATGGTTTGTGTATCCAGTTGGGCGATGCCGTGGTTGGTGGACATCCACAGATGTCCCGTTTTATCTTCCACAATACCTATAATGGTATTATTGGGTAACCCGTCCTTGCGGGTGTAGTTATGAAATGTGAACTGTGTTCCGTTTTCTTCCGCTAGTTGATATAGTCCGTTCCCATTTGCCCCCAGCCAGATGGTACCATTATGATCTTCTATGATACAGTTTATTTTTTCTAATTGCAATGAAGTGGGTTCCGTCAGTTTATGTTTTAAATAGGTATAGCTGAATTGTGCGGAGGAAATGGAGAACGAGTGTAAATCCATAATGAAAACTCCTTCAGATGTTCCCATCCAAAGGCGTTTCTTGCGGTCGATAATGATGGATCCTACCGCATCGAATTCATTGTCGGAACGGTCAAACAAGACCCGGGTGAAACGCTTGGTCTTTTTATGGTAGAAATGAAGCCCTCTGGTAGTACCAAACCATAAACCATTGTTCATGGTGTCTTCACAGGCGCTGCTCAGGAAATCTCCTTCCAGTCCTATGGAGTCTTCCCGGATATGGCGTTGGAAAGTTTGGTTATGGGGGATGTTCAGATTTAGTTCATTGATTCCGACTCCCCAAGTATATGCCCATAAATGATTTTCGGAATCAATGAGAATGCCACGGATAGAGTTGTTACTGATGGAAGTGGGATTGTTCTGGTCAAAAGTATAATGAATGAACTCATCGCTGCCTTTGCTCTTTTTGTTGAGTCCTCCCTCTACTGTTCCTACCCATAGATTTCCGTCTTTGTCTTCGCTGATGGCATTGACCGGATTGGGGGAAAGAGAGGTTTCTCGAAGATAGTTATATTGCCACACATACGTTTGCAGACAATTGGGAGTCAATAAATTGATTCCTCCTATCTCGGTCCCTACCCAGATATTCTCATTGTCGGTCAGCAGGCAGTTGATGAAATTACAGTTCAACGACTTGTCAGGCATTTCATTGTTTTGGCGGATATAAGTAAAAGTATCGGTATCCCGATTGTATACATTGAGTCCGTTCAGAGTAGAAACGATGACATCTCCTTTGCTAGTCAGTTTAACTCCGGTTATATAGGCTTGACTTAGCATTCCGGGGCGATGATTGGAGTAACGGTACCGGTTCAAACTCTGCCGAGTATGGTTATACTTGAAGAGTCCGCGATTGGTTCCTATCCATAACAATTCCCCGTCAGTTTCCATGCAGAGAATTCTCCAGTCTTCTGAGAAGGGTTTCAGCAGCTCCGATACCATGCTGGTTTTCAGTAAGTGGTTGCTTCCTTTTTCAATACGGCATACATGATTATCTATGCCTGCACAGATGTATTCTTGCAGGTCAATAACAGCGTGGATGGGGGATTCTGTATCTTTTTTCAGTTTATAGTAATCTTTTATTTGCCCGTTTACGCCTAGTTCCAGATACCATAGATTCTTGTCTGTCGATATCCACAGATTGTCCTGCTTGTCCCGATAGATGGATGCAATGTAGTTACTTGCTAGAGATTTCAATTCGGCAGGCAGTTCTTTGTCCGTGTCTATCTGTGTATAATGTTTCAAGTCAATGAGGTCTATTCCTTCTTCCGACCCTATCCAGAGTCGTTGAAACTTATCCTCACAGACTTTATGCACGTAGTCGTTTTTCAAGCGAATGGAGTGGGATTGGGAATTATAATGAATGAATTGATAGCCATTATACCGTCCTATTCCATTATTAGTAGCTACCCAGATATATCCTTGAGTGTCTTTGTAAATATCATTGATGAAGTTATGGGGTAACCCAGTATCTTCTGTAATGAAGCTGAAATTATATCGGTTGAAAAAGTTATGTAAGTTTTCTCCAAATAAGTTCAATACTCCTCCTGTAAGTAGAAGAAGTGCTATAATGTGCGTTTTCATATTAGTAATTGTTTCCCAACAAATGTAAATAATAGTAAGATAGTTCCAAAACATTTGAGTGGAAATCTTGTATCTGAGAGTAATATAAGGAAAATGGCGGCTGGAGATTACAATGGAATTACAAAAGAATGTGATGAAGGCTTTTATGATATGTATGATAACAAAAAAGGCTCGCTATCTGCGAACCTTTGTGCTCTTCGTCTTGGACTTGAACCAAGGACCCTCTGATTAACAGTCAGATGCTCTAACCGACTGAGCTAACGAAGAAGGTTTTTCTCTCAAATGCGGTGCAAAGATAATAGGTTTTTTCGAAATATGCAATATCTTTGCAGAAAAATTTTAGGTAAATGGATAAAATAATTGGAATGGGCAATGCATTGGTTGACGTTCTTGTTACTTTGCAAGATGATTCGCTACTAGATGAGATGAGTTTGCCCAAAGGAAGCATGCAACTTATAAATGAAGATAAGTTTTTGAAAATCAGTGGTAAATTCTCTGGTATGCAAACGCATAAAGCTACAGGGGGAAGTGCGGGAAATACAGTTTTGGCGTTAGCTAACCTAGGGGCACACCCGGGATTTATCGGAAAGATAGGAAACGATGATTTTGGGCAATATTTTAAAAAAAACGGTTTGAAGCAGGGAATTGACATGAAATTGCTCGCCGGTGATTTGCCTACAGGAGTGGCTTCTACTTTCATTTCACCGGATGGGGAACGTACTTTTGGAACTTATCTGGGAGCTGCTGCTACTATGAAAGCCGAAAATCTGACGTTGGATATGTTTAAGGGGTATGCATATCTATATATAGAAGGATACTTGGTACAGGATCATGAATTGATTCTTCGTGCTATGCAATTAGGAAAAGAGGCTGGATTGCAAATCTGCTTGGATATGGCCAGTTATAATATTGTGGAAGGGGATTTGGAATTCTTCGATATTTTGATAACTAAATACGTGGATATTGTTTTTGCTAATGAGGAAGAGGCAAAGGCTTATACAGGCAAGGATGCATGGGGGGCTATCAATGAAATTGCTTCTAAATGCAGTGTTGTAATAGTAAAACTAGGTGCCCAAGGTTCATGTATAAAGAAAGGTACGGAATGCATCAAACTAGAGGTACCTCCGGTAAAAAAAGTCGTGGATACCACTGGCGCGGGAGATTATTATGCAGCAGGTTTTCTGTATGGACTGACTTGTGGTTATTCTTTGGAGAAGTGTTCCATTATAGGTTCTATTTTAGCATCCAATGTGATACAAGTGGTGGGTACAACCTTATCAAAGAAAAAATGGGACGAAATAAAGTTAAATATAGAGGCCCTTCTACAGGCTTGAATAGAATAATGTATTAATTTGCGGTTCACAAATACATAAAGTGATGAAGTGGAATAGTAAGAAAATATTGTTAATGATTTGCGTGGGCCTGACAGGTAGCGCTTTGTTTAGTTTTAATAAAGGTGATGACCGTAATTTCCAGATAGCAAAAAACTTGGATATCTTCAATGCGATATTCAAGGAATTGGATATGTTTTATGTTGATACTATTGATCCTGAGAAAGTGATAAAATATGGTATTGATGCTATGTTGGCGCAGACCGACCCTTACACGGAGTATTATCCTGAAGAAGATAATACACTAAAGGAAATGACTAGCGGAAAGTTTGGCGGTATCGGATCGGTAATACGTTATTATACTCCCCGAAAGCGTGTGGCTATTATTGAACCTTCCGAAGGAAGCCCTGCTGCCGAAATAGGACTGAAAGCCGGTGACATCATCATGGAGATCAATGGAAAAGATATGGCCCAGGGAGATAGAATTCCCAATGATCTGACCTCGTATGTCAGTGATAATTTGCGTGGTGAGCCGGGAACAACTTGTGTGTTGAAAGTTGAGAGACCTACTTCTGATAGTACTTATGTGCCAATGGAATTTAAAATAACCCGTTCTACCATCCGTACGAACCCTGTACCTTATTATGGAATCGTAGGCAATAATGTGGGATATATCGTTATCAGTACTTTTGCTATAGAGAACTGTTCAAAAGATATAAAGAAGGCATTGATAGAATTGAAACAGCAAGGTGCTAAATCTATTGTTCTCGATTTGCGTGGCAATGGTGGCGGTTTGTTGGGGGAAGCAGTGAATGTAGTGAATTTCTTTGTGCCGAAAGGGAAAGAGATTGTGGTAACAAAAGGTAAGATTAAACAAGCTGGTACCACTTATAAAACAATGAATGAACCGGTAGATACAGAGATTCCGCTGGCTGTGCTAGTGGACGGTTCTACAGCTTCGGCATCCGAGATTGTTTCAGGTTCCTTGCAGGACCTTGATCGGGCTATTGTGGTAGGAAGCCGTACGTATGGTAAAGGGTTGGTACAGGTACCTCGTGAATTGCCTTATAACAGTAGCATGAAAGTGACTACTGCAAAGTATTATATTCCCAGCGGACGATGCATTCAAGCCATTGATTACGCTAAACGTAATGCTGACGGGTCGGTGGCTCGTACTCCGGACAGCCTGACCAATGTATTCCATACAGCAGCCGGACGTGAAGTGCGTGATGGTGGCGGTATTCGTCCGGATGTGGAGGTGAAAGTTGAAAATTTCCCAAACATTATGTTTTATCTGCTTAATGATGATATGATTTTTGATTATGCTACCCAATATTGTATCAAGCATTCTCAGGTAGGGGAAGTGAAAGACTTTACAATAACAGATGCTGACTATGTTGATTTTAAGAAGATGTTACATAAGCGTAAGTTTACTTATGACCGTCAAAGTGAGAAGATGCTGAAGAACTTGAAAGAAATAGCGGAGTTTGAAGGATATATGGATGGGGCAAAAGAGGAGTTTGCCGCTTTGGAAACGAAATTGACGCATAATTTGGATCATGAGCTGGACAGGTTCTCGAAAGAGATAAAAGATGCTATTGCTCAGGAGATTTTGAAACGTTATTATTTCCAACGTGGCGCGATATTGCAACGCTTGAAAGATGATCCTGATTTGAAAAAAGCTATTGAGACATTGAACAATCAGTCTGAATATAGTAAGATACTTTCTGTTATGAAATAATCGAATGAGGGGCGGATGTACGAATCTGCCCCTCATTATTGTATCATGATACCATTGATGATGCTTTATTTGAACCGGGAAGTATCTATTGGTTTATGCTGTTTTTCTTTATACCCTCCGAACTTGTAGGTAAAGGATAAAGTTATGTTGCGTGAATAGTTGTTGGTGTGCATGTCCATGTATTGTCCTTTATTACGTAGTGTCACATCTATGTTGCCTTCCATCGAATTGAACAGATCATTGGCCTTCACTTGGATACTTGCTTTTTGGTTGGCAAAGTTCCAACGTATTCCGGTATGGATGGCCCAGATATGATTTAAATCATAACTTCCCTGGATAGATGGGCTCAAATAAAGTCCGGTCAGTTCCATGCGAATATCCGGTTTGGTAGAAAGTATTATATTATTTTGTAACATGGCGAGTCCGATCCACTTGCTGTGGTTGAAGGAAAGATCGAAGAATTTGTTACATTTTGCTTGACGGTATTCAGCTTGCAGTGTGACGTGACTGTCCAACCAATGTCCGATTTTGAAGGGAATGATAGTCGTGGCTGAGAAACTTTGCTGATAATCCCAGTTTAAGGTTTTGTAAATCAAAGCCAGGCGTTCTGTGCTTTGATAGGCTAGTTGCTGAAATAAATCGGGTTGATAATCATAAGCCAGGCTGAAGATATACTTGTTCTTTAAAATATAATTCAGATTTGCGGAATAATCGGTGGATGGCTTTAACATTGGATTGCCTTGTACTTCTTCATAACCACTTATATAGCCGGTACTTTCGCTCAGATCCCAGTAGCTGGGATAGGACTTATCTGATGTGAATGAAAGTTGTAGAATATGTGCTGGGGTCATTACGTATGTTAATTCAGTTGTAGGATAAGCCGCCCATGCATGATAACGGGCCGTTTTGTAATATTCTCCGGTTATGGACGCGCTGAAAGACAAATGTTCTCCCATGTTTTTGCTGAATCCGACGTAGAAGTCATATGTATATTCATTATAACGATTGTTTGTATTGAGTTCGCTCATGTCTGTTCCGTTTTGGGTATGATAGAACTGAGTATTATGGTCACTGGCATAAGTTAAAGAGGTGCCATAGTTTAAGGTCCACTCTCGTGGTAGTGTGTGTGACTGGTCTACGTATATTTTCCAGCGGTCTATTGTTTGTCCGCTAGTCGTGTGAAATTCGCTTGTTTGGTTCTTGTTGTCTTTGTTGGTGAATTGCTGATGACTTTCGGAATGGTAGGAGGTATAGTTTATTCCAGCTTTCATACCGAAGCTAGAGAGATAATCTAAAGCGATATTGTGCATTCGAGTCTCCTTTTTTGTCCGGTTGTCTGCGGTTGTGATGTTCCCGTCGGAATATGAATGATTATCGTTGTTAGGGTTGAAGACACCAGTATAGGCTAGATTGATATGAGCATTATCATTGAATTTATATTCAGCGCCTGTTCGTACATAATGTGTTATTCCTTTCCTGTCAATATCATTGTGTTGACAGATATCATATATATTATTTTTTAAGGTGTGATGTGAGTACGTATCTGTTGTTTGTCTGTTTTGTTCATAATGGGTATTATATAGCAAGTCTATATTCCATTTAGGAGTGGTGTAAAGCAGGCTGATTCCTCCTTGTGTGCCACTTCTGTAATTGTATAGATATCCGGCGTTAACTTCTCCTTGCAACCCACTTTCTTCAGGACGGTAACCTTTCAAAAGTAAGTTGATGGCAGCACCTCTTACATGATATTGCGGCGGTGTGCTATACATAATTTCTGCCTTTTCTACACGTGAAGCCGGAGTGTTTTTTAATAAAATGGTCAACTGTTCGTGACTCATTGTTGTGGGCCTTCCGTTTAAAATAATGTTCAGATTGTGTGTGCCTGCTAATGAAAGGTTGCCGTTTATTTCCTGTACACCGGGTAATTGCTGAAGGATTTCATAAGCATTGTTCACGATTCTATGTGTGGTGAGTTGTGACAGATCATACGATAATTTTCCTTCTTCCACTTTTACAAGAGGGCGTTCCCCTTTGACGATAACTTCGTCCAAAGCATAATCTTTACTTTTCAGGGTAATCGTGCCTGCGTCTTCTCCTGTAGTTGTCAATAAGAGGGTTTCGTACATGATGTGTTGGAAAATCAGCCGATAAGATGCTGGTTGCCGGTTGAACCTGAAGTAACCGGTGGTATCTGTGATTACGGCGTCCACAAAAGTAGAATCAATGGTTTGTAGGATGACGGTTGCACCGTCAATGGCTTGTGCATGGATGTTTGTAACCTTTCCGGTAATGGTTTGTGCAGTGGTTGTTCCTATAACCCAAAATAAAAATAGCGATGTGATGATAAAATTTTGCTTTTTCATATCTATTTGTTTTTAATATTTTCTTTAACTTTGACGAAACAAAAGTAGGGAGACTTTTTTCCTTACGTGGTTAATGGCAGGTTAACACAATGTTAACAAAGTATGGATAGGATATAAGTGTATGACAATCAAACATATTCGTTGGGTAGCTTGTATCGGACTGTTGGCAATCATCTGTTTGCAGTACGTTTGGCTTGTAAATACCTATAAGCTAACTAAGGAAAGTATACAGTTCAGAAGCAATGAAGTATTTAGAGATGCAACGATGCGTGAGGTGTTTTATCGCATGGAAGTATATCAAGATTCTTTGCAAAAGAAGTATAAGGACAAAGATACTTCCATTATGGTTAGAATAAATCTGGATGAAGATTATGATTTTTTTGAGGATGGCAGAGGGGATAAAAATGTGAACCAATGGTTGATGTCCAATATGCAGGTTTCCATGCAAGAAATTGTCAAGAGGGATTATAAATTGTCTGTTTCTTTGTCAAGTTTAGATTCTATTTATCGGACAGGCCTTGCTGCCGAAGGATTGGATGCAGAAGTAATAACTTGTGTGACAGATTCGCTGGGGAATATTCTTAGAAGTTCCCGTTCCATACAGGTAGGGGATTATGGCTTGTTGAAAACCGGATTACAACCTATCAATTATAAATGTACGGAGAATCTTCAGGCTTTTATTGTTAATCCTTATTGGGTTATTTTCCAGCAGATGACCTTGCTCCTCATTGCTACTGTCTTGATGATGGCAATGATCGTCTATTGTCTTGTTTATCAGATTCGTATTATTGCTCATCAGAATAAAATAGCTAGGATGCGTGAGGATTTCTCATACGCCATGATTCATGAGATGAAGACTCCTCTTGCCTGTATTTTGATGGGGACCCGAATGTTGAAATCAGGAAAGTTAGATATTTTTCCGGATAAACGCGAGAAGCATTTTCAGATATTGGAAGACGAGAGTGAACATTTATTGTCACTGACTAACAAAGTGCTGACGCTGTCAAAATTGGAAAATGCTCAATTGAGGCTTTGGAAAAAGGAGATACAACTCCGTCCGATGTTAGAGGATCTTATTGAGAAATATACTGCTAAGGCAGATAAACCAGTACATTTCTCTCTTCATTTGGAATCGGAATGGGTATATGCTGATGAAGAATTCTTGAAAGAAGCTATCGGTAATTTGGTAGACAATTCTATAAAATATTCAGGTGAAGAGGTGGACATACAGATTTCATCCTTGCGTCAGGACTATAACTTTTATTTGATAAAGGTAAGAGATAACGGCATAGGTATTCCGTTGAAGGACCAGAGTCGTATTTTCGAGAAGTATGAGCGTGCTTCGGCTGCCGACCGCAGCCGTAAAGGCGGTGCGTCAGGCTTCGGATTGGGTTTGAATTATGTTTTCCGCGTGGCTGAAGCGCATGGTGGAAAAGTGTGTGTAGAAAGCATTGAAGGGGAGTATAGTGAATTTTTTCTTTTTTTGCCGAGTGGGGAGAAGAAATAAATATTTTTTAAGGAGGAAGATGATATGATAAAACTGTTGTTGGTGGAAGATGATGCCAATCTTTGTTATATTATTCGTGGTGGATTGGAGGATATGATAGGTGGATACGAGGTGATGACCGCTTCTAATGGCGAAGAAGGGCTGAAGATATGGAAGGAGCAACATCTTGATATCATTATTTCAGACATTGAGATGCCTGTTATGGATGGTTATGAAATGGTACGTCGTATTCGGGAAACGGATGGATTTATTCCCATTGTTTTTACCTCGGGCAGGGTTTCGCCTAAAGATGTGGTGAAAGGTTATGAATTGGGGGTGAATAATTATATTAAGAAACCTTTTTTGGCCGAAGAACTGGATGCGCATATTGGTGCTTTGTTGAAAATGAAGCGGGGAATGGGAGTCGCTAATGAAAGTGAGATTTATCGGATTGGTGAAAATTATACATTTGATGCTGTTCATGCAGTATTAAAGCATTCGTCGTGTGTACAAAAGACAATGACGGAACGCGAAGCGAAATTGCTTCAGATGCTTTGTAAAAAGAAAAATGAACTAGTGAGACGGGATATTATTCTTTCAAGACTATGGGAAACGGAGGATGATTTTTTTGCATCACGTAGTCTCGATGTTTTTGTTACTCGACTTAGAAAATTGTTTGCTGATGATGAACGGATACAGATAAAGACTGTGAAAGGAGTGGGTTTATGTCTTTCGGACAAAGGATGAATATGTGTAATATAACATTTATTGTAAGTTCTTTTGGCATTTTCCGGATACTAAACGTTTTTAAGCAACTCGAAAAGATGTGCATTGGTGAAATGACCGTTCTTGAAAATGGATTTTGTCATTATCCCGACTTTGTTGAAGCCGGCCTTTTCTAATACTCGCATGGAAGGAAGGTTGTGTTCAAAGACAAGTGCGAATATACGTATTGTATTCGTATATGTACCTTGCAAATTTACACACCTCATTTTTATGTAATTTAATATATCCCACTTTTAGCAGGATATTACTTTACAGTTGTTAACTCTTTTAAAGTGTCCGTATCTTCACTCCGATTGCTAAAAATTGTTTTCCTGTTTTCCATCCGATAGCTGTTTCTTGACAGTTGTATAATCTCACAACAGTAGAGCAGTCTGTCAAGCAATGCCGCTGCGACAGCTTCCTCTCCCGGTATTGCCAGCCACTCTGTAAGGGAGTAGTTGGCTGTAACGATAAGCGATGTCTTTTCCTGAAACTCATTCACCAGTTTGAACAGCAACATGATATCTTCTCTTTTCAAGGGAAAGAGTGTGGCATTGTCAATGGCCAGCAGCTGTGCCTTCATGATCCGTTTGTAGGTTTTCATCGCATGCCTGGAAACATCCCTTGTCTTCAGACAGGTCAGAAGGTCCTCCAGCGTAACCATATATGCCCTGTATCCGGCTTTCACCGCCTCATGGACAAGTCCGGCGGCAATATAGGTCTTTCCTGTTCCGGAACCGCCTGCCAGAAGTAGGTTGTATGCCTGTCCCACCCATACCAGCTCGCGCAGTTCGCGCAGCTTTCTGGAGTCGATTCCTTCCGTCCGGGTAAAGTCGTAACGGTCCAGATCATGCCTTGCAGGAAGCCCGGCCGCTTTCAAACGGCACAAATATTTCCGGTTCTCCCTGGTCCGGACCTCCTCCCTGAGGCAGGCGAGTAGAAACTCCGGATAGGTCAGCTGCTTTTCCTGGGCCTGATGCAGCAGTTCCTCCAGATGTTCGGTCAGATTGCCCAGCTTGAGCATACGTGCACATTCCATGAGTTCCTTCTTATGTCTTGTCATAATCCCTGAGTATTTCGTTATAAGACTGTATCAATCCGCCTTGTCGGGGCAGGCGATCCTCCAGTCCGTATATTTCTGTTCCATTTTCCTTTCCCCTGCACACATATTCACACAGGCTTTTAACCGAGTCCCCGTTATAGATGCCTTTGTCCAGACATATCCGTATGGCCTCTATCAGTGTATTCTTGTCATATCCGGGAATTATGCGCAGGATCACCTCCAGATTATCCCTGTAATAACGTTCCTTCCTCCTTTTCAGATTATCCATCCACATGGCCACCTCCCTGTTGCCCGACACATGGACAAGGATGCGTTCGGCTATCTTCACTCCGGCGTTTCTCGGTTTTCTGTGGGAGTCGTCATAAACGGTCCTTCCCTTTCTGGTACAGAGCGCATGCCGGCAGATGAGTTTCCCCGTATCCTTGTTGTACAGCTCCACATTCCCTTCCGTTTCCTGCAGCCAGACGGTTGTCTGCCCACTCCGGTAAGTTCCGCATGGCAGGCTGTAATAATTCCCCCTGTACTGCACTGTATTGTCCTTGCGTACATGGTATTCCCTCATCTCCTCCTGCGGTGGTTGTGGCGTCCCATGATAGGGCATGAGAAAGCCTTTCTCCACGGCAAACTCTTCCCGGGGAAAAAGACGGGTGGTCCCGTGCACCTTCCCGTTCCCCGTCCTTTCAAGCCATTCGAGGGCCTCCCTGTTCAGACTGTCAATATCACGGAACACACGTGCCACCAGAAAGTTCTCCTTCACATATTTCACTACGTTCTCGACCTTGCCTTTTGACTCGGGATCTGCCTTATGGCAGAACACCGGCTGGAAATGCTGCTCCCTGACAAACGTCTGGAACTTCCTTGTCAGCATCAGGTCCCCCAGGTTCTCCCGGGAGATCAGCACCCTGTCCTGGTCATAAAGGATCTTTTCCGGTTTCCCTCCGAAATACTCAAAAGCACACTCATGTGCATAGATGGCGAGTTCCGTGTCGAAAGGGCGGCGGGCGAAAAAGGTGAACTTGTAACGTGAACGTGCCAGGACGATCGCAAAAAAATAGACTTTCGTGCTTCTGCCGTTTCCCGCTGACATCCATTTCTCCCCGAAATCCGCCTGCGCATACTCCCCGTAGGGGGTGTCCGGCAGTTTCTCATAGTCCCTGCGTATCCTGGCCTCCGACTTCTTTCCGATGCCATATTTGCAGCGCACCTTTTCTACAAAATTGAATACGGTCTTGTCGCACACTTTGGGGAAATCCGGATAGCATTCCTTAAGCCAGTCATGTATCCTTGCGGCCGATATATACGGATATTCCTCCAGGGTCCCCCGCACATACTCCTCGTATCCTGCCAGTTTCAGCGTGTATTTGCGATGCGAATTCCGCCGCCTTACAAAATCTTCCCGGGACATCTGCAGATATCTCCGCACGGTGCTTCTGTCCACTCCCAGGTGCTTCCCGATCTGTGTCTTGTTTAATCCTTTTGACTGAAGCTCTCTAACCTTGTACCACATATACTGTTTCTCTTTAAAAAATCGGCTCGTTGTTATCATAATGATGTCTGTCTTTTTGAGCCGGCAAAGATAGGCATCCCCGGAAAAGTGCTGTATTCACATTTTCCATTTTCCTGCTGGTAAAGTTACAAATTACATGCATGGATAAGAATTCCCCGCATTGGGCGGGATATACGGAACGGCCGTACTTGAAAAAACATTCATTCCGGATAAAAGTGAGAACAAGGTTGTTTTTTTATCGGGTGTGAACTGTAGCGGGGACGGGTACTATTCTTCAGACTGCCATTCCCGGAACTGTCGTACCTTTTTTACCAAAGACAATGCCGCCCTCCTTGAGAAATGTACGGGGGAAAACGTTTGGCAGGGAGGTGAACGGTATTCTGCAATTTACTTAAAAAGTATATATGTATAATAATAGAAAAAAGTAAATCATTGTCTGAAGTTTTATATGCAAGTTACTTGTTTCTATAAAAAATCCCCACTTTCCCTTGAAAGGAA
>OHEG01000606.1_pt1 | contig 16743 bp, 16 predicted proteins | sample 1567181 | NCBI WGS metagenome assembly OHEG01 (sample SAMEA3879534, study PRJEB24766) | human gut metagenome | biome: human-associated habitat; feature: feces | place: USA | collected 1985/1987 | reverse complement strand
GGGAGACGATAAAAAAGCGACGATAAAAAGTGACGATAAAAAAACGACGATAAAATCTGCACGGCAGAAAGAAGAGATCATCGCATACCTTACAGATCATATTTCGGCCAGAAGTGCTGATATTGCAGTGCTTCTTGGAGTCAAGAGTACACGAGCCAAGAAACTCCTCTCTGAACTGACTGCGGAGGAAATTGTTGTAGCTAAAGGCGGAAATCGAAACAGAACCTATCAGTTGAAATCTTAGTCGTTCGCAATAATAGGCAATGCAGAAGCACAATATGATCGAGATGAATTACCATTATGAAACAGAAACCATGGGATAGATATGAAGCTGCTTTGTTGCTTAGCTACTGTTTAAAAATCGAAGCAGGAGATATACCTCGCAAGGAAGCAGTAGATATTGTCTCAAATACCCTAAGAAAACGAGCTGAGGTACAAGGCGTCGAAATCGACGAGACATTTAGAAATACAAACGGTATTTCTATGCAGATGTCTGCAATCAGAAATTGCTATTTGGGAAAAGACCACGGTTTAGCTGGCTCAAAGCTATTCCACGAGATGGTTGATCTATACAAAAGCAACCACGATGCACTTGAACAAATCTTACAGGGGGAATCTGACAAAGTGAACAGATCAATATGGCAGGAATTCCTTCTGTGGCTGAAGGAAGCAGTTCCAGACAAAGAAAAGGAGATCGTGACCTCGTTGGCGGCGGTCAGTATGCTTGCACTGAAAAGCAATCGGACACATATGCCCATCAGCGAAATTTCAGATGTTGCTGAGATTGAACGGCTACAATCGATTATGCGAAAACCGGGCGCACTGGGACTGCATTCTAAGAAAATGCTGACCAAAGCAAGTCACGCTTTAAATACCTATGTGCAATTTTTGGATAAAAAGGCTGATGACGCAGCTGCACCAGAAGAGTCGCAGTCTGTGTCAGTCGAAGAGTCGGTTGTGCATGCAAATTTCCGGGTCGACTTTTCGAAATCTATTAGCTATGCACATACAAAACCCATTAGCTGTAAGTACAAGGGACGGGATATTTCATGCGCTGGATGGAATGCTTTGTTCATAAATCTGACCAGACTGATCTATCAGGAATGCGGTGATACATTCCCGGTCGGCTGTAGTCTATTGTCCAGCTCTCGCATTGATATTGGCAATGCGGAGGGAATGAATTATCCAAAGGAAATTGCCAATGGTGTTTATCTGGAGTGCAATGCGAGTGCGACCGGTATTGTAAATAAGCTACATGCGCTTTTCGATATCTGTGGAATCAACTATGATGATGTTATTATTGAATATTGCAAAACGAGTGACAATATAGTATCCGAAAAAGAAGTAAAAGCTTCCAATCCACAGGTTGCTGCCTTGGAAAAGTTACTTTCAAAGCACTATAAATATGGGTTCCGATTAGGGTCCCCCATTGAACTGATGCGCATTAGAAATTTTGCAGAAGAAGATGGCATTTTTCTCGCTGATTCCGATGAGGAGTTGGAGCGTAAAATTGCTGCTACCGGAATAAAAATTGACGGCAAAGTGTTTATCATTGAGAGCGAAATTCTCTCGGAAATTGCTGCTGTAACAGATAGCGTGTTCGACGAGGGGGCAACAGTTATCTTCTTGAATCAGCTGATGGAAATCAAAGAAGAATGGTTGTCAGAACAGCATATCACCAATGTCGATATGCTGAAGACGCTCTTAAAACGGATTCGTCCTAATTACTACTATGGGCAGAATATTATCACTCCTGGAGAAAAGTCAACGGAACACGATGCTATTGTCAAAGAAATTCTCAGAATCAGCACGGGGCAGTCGGTTGTTCGGACAGATGCTTTGAAGGAAAAGCTCCCCTATATTCCGACAGAAAAAATCGCATGGAGTTTATCGACGAGTCCGGAGTTTATCTGGATTAGCGAAGGAAAATACTTTCTCATGAATCAGTTTGTGCTTTCTGAAGAAGATGCAAATACAATTTCTGAACATGTGGCCAACGAGTGCGAATTGAATGGCTATGCCTCCATCACCGACCTACCTCTTGGCAATATCCAGGAAGAAAACTATGAACTATCAGAAACGGCTATCTATGCAGCGGTGTATAGCACTGTGCTCAAGGAGCATTATTATCTGCACGGGAAGATTCTCACCAAAGAAGAGAATGGTGTGGATATCTCTGCACTGCTGAAAGCATACTGCGCTGGGAAAAGTTGTTGTACTGCATCTGAGTTAATGGAACGGGCAGAAGAACTGACGGGAACTCCGAATAAGCAGACCTCTATGGCTATTCTTTATGATAGTATGATTCGCGTTGATGTGGATGAGTTTGTCTCTGAAGATCAGATTCATTTTGACACCAACGCTGTCGATACACTTCTTAAAAGCATGGTTGGTACACGATTTGCGCCCATAAGAAGTGTGAACACATTTGCTCTGTTCCCATCTTGTGGTGCAAGCTGGAATCACTATATACTGGAGAGTTTTTGCTATCGTTTCAGTGAAGGATATAGGCTTGCTGTCATCAATTATAACGACAAAAATGCCGGATTAATTGTTTCAAAGAATCTAACTCTTAGTTATGCGGATATGCTCAGTGAGGCGGCTGCAAATTCCAGTATGGAACTGACGCTTGAATCTGTTGGCCAATATTTCTTTGATAACGGATACACCGCAAAAAGAAAATACACCAAGATGCCCGAAATATTGGAACGGGCAAAAAAAATAAGAGAGGAGGACTGATTCCAATGTATTCTTATTCCTACGATGCGACCACTGGGGGGATCGTCCTAAACTCATCTCCAACGGTTTTTTCCAAGGAACCCCGTCCTGTGTGGGCAGCGGAGATGAATCTTCTTGGATTTCATCAGTACTGGAATTATGATGAACAAAACGATATTCCCTATATGTGGGCAGAGTCCAATGCATATTGGTATCGAGGAACACAGCTTGCCAAAATAAAGGGTGGCGATTTGTATACGGCTCCAGAGTTGATGCCGACTCGAACAGAAGATAATCGTATTCCATTTTCAAAGGAAGATGGATTTGTTCTGCAACCCATTGATATATCGGCGATGAGTCATCAGAATGAGGAACTGATGACGATTGTCGAAAACACCACTGTCAAGAAGATTGTCAAGGAGTACGAAAAATTTAAAAACCGTCTTGATATTTTTCATGTGGCTTTTTCTGGGGGGAAAGACAGTGCGGTACTTCTGGATCTTATAAAAAAAGCTTTGCCTATTGGCAGTTTCGTTGTTATCTTCGGAGACACTGGGATGGAATTTCCGGATACCTACGATATTGTCGAAAAAACCAAGGCTCAATGTGAGGAGGATGGGACACCTTTCTATGCTGCTCGGTCACATTTTGAACCCCATGAGTCTTGGACGCTTTTTGGACCACCTGCACGAGTGTTGCGCTGGTGCTGTAGTGTCCACAAGAGTACACCTCAGACGCTCAAAATGCGTGAGCTTACTGGAAAAGATAACTATATTGGCATGGATTTTGTAGGTGTAAGAGCGCATGAGAGCGTAACCAGAAGTAAGTATGATTACGAAAATTTCGGAAAGAAGCAAAAGGGACAGTACAGTTACAATCCTATCTTGGAGTGGACTTCGGCCGAGATATGGCTCTACATCTTCATAAATGATGTGTTGATTAATGAAGCATATAAGAAAGGAAATTCACGCGCTGGTTGCCTTTTCTGCCCGATGGGTGGTGGTTCGAGCGATTATTTTCGTAGATGTTCTTATCAGAAAAAAGTCGATGAATATGTTGACCTTATCAGAAACTCTTACGGTTCGACTGATACAAAAAAAGCACAATCGTACATACAGAACGGTGGATGGAATGCACGAAAGAATGGTCGTGACTTGGCGGACAACCCCTTTCGCTGCATCGAGTCCGTTGTAGGAGATGACATTTCCATCACCGTTGTCAATCCAACCACTGACTGGAAAGAGTGGATTAAAACAATTGGCGACCTTCGTGATACCGAAAATGGGTATGCGATTAGTTATAAAGAAAAAGAATATCCATTTACGATTACTGATACCGAAAACGGATATGTAGTCATGCTTCAACAGAACTTCTCAAAAGAGTCACCTCAATTCGTAAAGCTTTTTCGCCAAGTTTTTCGAAAAGCTTCATATTGCGGAAAATGCAGAGTATGCGAGACTAACTGCCGGAACGGAAGTATTAAATTCAAGGACGGTAAGGTTCGGATTGAAAACTGTATCCACTGCCACCAATGCCATGAAATTGATAGCGGATGCTTGCTGTTCCATTCACTGAGGCATCCTCAAGGAGGGGGAAAACCAATGAAAAGTTTGAATTCCTTTGCAGATCACGCGCCAAAGCGAGAGTGGCTTGTATCGTTCTTTGATCTAAAAGAAGCTTTTTTCACGGAGCACTCTTTGGGGCCAATGATGTATGACATGTTCCGTCGTTTTCTCCGTGATGCGGGCCTAAATGAGAAGAACCATTTTACATCTTTCGCTGAATTAATTGAGCAGATTGGCTGGGAGAGTGATACAGCACTTGGCTTGATGATGGTCAACTTGGCAATGGAGAATCCTCAAATTGCCTGGTATGTAAACACCCTCGATATAGGTGTTTATTATGAGCGGAAGCAAGTAGAAGAAATGCTGACCTCTTTGGACGTCAAGCCCAAAGACGCCAAGTCGATAGTGAAGTCATACAAGCGCATAATGGAAACACCATTTGGAACGACTTTGAATTTCGGCTATTTTAATGTGCTATTTCATACAGATGCAGTTCAGGCTGTTGGACATATCCCAATTGATGTTAATGAACTTGGCATAGATATGCTTTCCTCTTCTGCCCACAAGTTTAACGGTCCGAAGGGAATTGGTTTCCTTTACATCAGAAAAGGAACTCAAATTCGACCTTTAGCCGATGGAGGCGCACAGGAATTTCATATGCGGGCAGGAACGGAGAACATTGCATCTATAGTTGGGATGGCTGTTGCTTTGAAAAAAAACTGCAGGACAATGCAGGAAACAAGCACTAAGCTTCAGGCAATGGATCATGCATTCATAGATGTGCTCCACGAAGCTAATGTTGATTTTATCAGGAATGGATCTGTAAGCAAATCACCTGGAATTATCAGCGTTTCAATTCGGAATATAAGCGGAGAAATGCTCCTTCATCGCTTAGACTTAAAGGGAATATCTATCTCAACAGGATCGGCTTGCGATTCTGTGAACACACAAGTTTCGCATGTCATTAAGGCTATAGGTGTTCCATCAGCATATGCTCAGGGAACTATTAGGATAAGCTTTGGACACGATAATCAGATTGAAGACGCAGTTGAAATTGCACATGCTATCGCCAAAATTCTACAGACATAACACTGTACTTGTGAGCCACTGACAGAGGAAGAACGCCAATATGTCCGCAATCCGTTGCCCCATGTGGATTTTCTGCTGTTCAATCAGATGGATAAGCAGCCCGTGCTGGCTATCGAAGTGGATGGGACTGGCTTTCATGAGGCCAGGAGCAAGCAGGCAGGGCGGGATAAAAAACTCCATTCTGGAAAAGTGCGCTGTTCCGTTCCTGCGCCTCCGTACAGACGGCAGTGGAGAAAAAGGAAAAATCCAGACTGCACTAAAGGGAGACTGATTATGCCGAAAATTATCAGGAACGCGATCAGATGCAAGAAATGTGGAGACGTTATTGAAAGCAAGACTGTCCATGATTTCAAGTTTTGCAGCTGCGGTTCGTGCGCTGTGGACGGTGGCCTTGATTATCTTCGTAGGTGCGGAAACCTTGGAGATTGGGAAGAACTGTCCAAAGTGGAAAAGGTGGAGGGCAACAACGCATTGACTTGATTCTATCTTGCGGAAAGTGGTTGCGCCATAATGTTGCTTATCATCATTCGCAAGTCACCACGAGTACCCCGCATCCTCAATAGGGGCTGAAACGCATAGTTTCAGCCCCTATTTTTCCAAATCTTTCAGTAGCTATTCCTGCTGACCTGTGGTATATGTTTGTGCTGCAAGGAGGTGATCACATGAACAAACTGCTGAAGGACCTGTACGACTGCTTCTACACCCCGCCGGAGCTGGCGGCGACGAAGCGGGAGATCGAGGAATGCCACCGCGCGCTCATTGAGGCGCTGGGCAAGCCGGAGCGCCGATTGGTGCTGAAGATCATCGATGCCAAGGACCATATTTCGGAGGACACTTCGCTCGACAGCTTCATCTCCGGATTTCGGCTGGCGTGGCGGCTGTCCGCAGAATTGAATCACTATGACGATGAGCGTCCGGCGCGCTGCCAAGCGGCAGAGAAACCGGGCGCTCGTTTTACGCTCAAAAAGGAGGATGATGAACAATGAAGAAGCGCATCGTGGCAGCTGTGATCACCGCTTGCTTGGCCCTGTGCGCCGCTGTGTGGCCGCAGCCAGACACAAGGGAGGAACGACCCACCCCAATACCAACGCACGCCGCAGCTGCCCCGAAAGCGGATGTTGTGACAACGGCAGAAAAGAAAAATACGGAAACGCCGCGGGCAGAGCCGGATGAGGAGCTTGGCGCCGTTCCTGTCCCCGCACCGGCAGAGCCAATGCCTGCGGTCGAAACGCCGCAGCCGGAGCCTGCGCCTCCCACGCCGCAGCCAACCATAGAGCTGCAGCCCGGCGATGAGGTCTATATTCCGGGCTTTGGTTGGGTACCATACGAGGGGCCGAATCACCGCGAGTATGCCGCGGATATGTACGAAAATGGCAATAAAATCGGGAGCATGGGCTGAAACAGGGGCTGCTGGGAGCGGTTAAGCTGCTTGATTACGAAAGCTGCTGCACCGAAAAGTGGTTGGTATCAAAATGTGATACCAACCACTTTTTTGTCGGTGTGGAATTGAAAAGCGCCATCCGGCGCACGATGAAAGAACTCATGCGCGCACCTGCTTGCGGGGCGATAGTGTGGGGATTTGTAATAGAAACCGCGGAAATCGGCAGTATCGCTTCTCAATTTGCAGTTGCCTATTGCATTTGATTTCGATTTATGTTACCATATTAATGCTGAATTGTTGGACTATCCTAAGCTTCAACCATTCGTATCATGAGAGTACGAATCATATTGAACCTATGTAGTGATATAGACAATTTAGCGGACAAATGAGTAAATCCTCGAAACTATTGATTCCAATCAAATTCTCATTATGGAATTGAGAAAGCAGTTTGCTGGTTGACTGTTGTTGTCCCCCTGTTGTTTCGATGCTTTGCACCACAAAATCGAACCGAAGAAAGTGTTCTTTCGTCGGCTTTGTTTTGTTGCGTGCAAAGCGGTCTTCCGGATGATCGCAGTCCACGCACGAAGCAAAGTGCGTGGGCTTTTTTCGGTTCAGAAAGGAGGCTGATTATGGGAAAGGTATCAGGAAAAACACATACCAAAGCACAACTGGATCACTGGGCAAATCTGCATAATCCCAATAACAAGGCATATCAAGCTGACGCCGACAATCATGCCAATCAGATGAATCCAAACCACAGACCGCACCAGAGAATTCACAATGCGAACCGCAGAAATAAAGCATATTGGGTACCCGACTGGGCACCTGACTATCCGGAATACGATGATTAGAATTGGAGGTGCACGGTATGTCAAAGTACATTTTCGATTACGATGACGGCGACTTCGCCATGAGCATTTCTGACAGCATGGCGATGGACTCCGATGGGAATCTCATGATGCGCATGGGAGATCACATGGCGATGGATATGGACACCGGCGATATTCACATGATCTCATCATGGACTGATGATGACGAGTAAGTCATGAAGAGCAGTGCAAAGGCTGCACCGCCATAGACAAGGAAAACACTCTCAATCCGGGCAGAGAAAGTAGCGGGACAGGCCGTAAAGGCTTGTCCCGCTGTTTGTGTCTTATGGCAGATATTCTTCCGTGACCCGATACCGGCTGATGCCGAAGGCGTTGCTCCGCTCCACGATCTCTGCCGGGATCTTGGGCAGATATTTCTTGCTGAAGCTGGTGTCCCCGAAGTAGGCGTCAAAGCTTGCCACCGGCAGGACGACCCATTCGCAATCATCCTGCCGGTTGGCGAGGCAATAGCGGATCAGCGTACAGACAACCTCGGATGGAATTTCCTTCGGGAGCGCTGTTGTTACTTTCTCTGTCAGTTCAAGCGGCAACTCCGGCTCCTCTCTGCGCAGCGGCCCCAGCTCCAACGCATCGGCAAGGACATCATCAAAGCGCAGCGTCCATGCGCCTTTGGTTTGGGACGCAAAAATCGGGATTTGATACTGCATCACCTTACTTCGCCATGCGGCGGCAAACTTGGACTGAATAACCTCCGCATACTTGAGTGAGGTGCTGCGCACCTTTTCCGGGTGCGTCAGCATGAAGTCCGCCGCGCGGAGAACATGACGGAGGAACCAGCCGACCCCATCCGCATCCACCAGCTCCGGGAACTCTGTATGCAGCTCCGAAAAATCCGTCTGGAACTGCCACTCCTTGTCCTGCACACGCTTTCCGTCCTCTGGCACACTGCACCAGGCGCAGAGCGCACGGCGGGCATGGTCGACCCGGTCATGCGGATCACCCGAAATGACTGCTCCATCTTTGCCGTGGAACAGGTATCCGCGAGCCAGAACAGTCAAAATCCGCGCCATCCCCTCAAACTCCAGGATCGTGGCAAAGGTGAAACGGCCCAGCCATGTCGTGTCGCTCTTCTTGCTGGCGGTATAGGAAACTGTTCCAGTATATGCGCAGAATTCCTCCCATTCGTTAATCATCCCGCACCTCCAGAACATTTTTCTCAATGTACTCCGGCAGTAGATCCCACAGCAGATCACGTCTGCCGAGAGCGACCACATAGCGCACAGCCAGAGTTGGTCTTACAATGGTGGTCAGGAGCTCCCGGCACTTGGCCGTCACGGCATCACGATAGCTCCGGGAGGCGGACTTGTCCGCAAAGGCTCTCATCATGGCAGTGAAGGCTTTTGAGTCGCTTTCGCGGAACAGCTGCTTTTTCTCCCTGCCGGTGTTCTCGTCCTCCATATCACAGACAATGTCTCCGAGGATGCGGTAGCCGCCGAAGCGGAAATCGGTCAGCAAATCGTATATATCTTCAAATTCCGGCAGCCATTCCCGCAGGAAACGCTCCCGCGCATCCTCGTCCATGAGGTGCCATGCCTGCTCCCGCATGGCATACAGCAGGGCGGACACCTTTTCCGGCGGCAGGCTGCCGAACAGAGCGTACAGCTCGTCAGGATCGTATGCATCCTCCTGCCCTCTGGCATATAGAATGCGCTCCACATCGCTCTTCCGCTTTTTCTCCTTCAACGGAACGCGGCAGGCCCGGATGCGGGAGAGGCAGGCATCGTAATCCCGCAGCAGCGCATCCACTGCCGCCAGCTTATCGGAGTTTAGCTGTTCCTTCCAGTCCGGCTGCCGAGCGAAGGAAAACAATTCTTCGTCCTTGGCGGGCTTTGCCTTGATGCGCGGCGTGTTCTTTTTCAGCTGCTGTGCCAGATACGGCAGGCGCTCCACATTGGAGTCCACCTCGTCCCAATCCACCTTTTTGAAAAACGCCTTTACCTTGGCCGCATGGGTAGGCTCGTACCAGGCGCGCCGGGTCTCCGCCTCCTCTGCCAGCGTCTTATATTTGAGGAAGGCACTGCGCTTGACGGTCTTGTGGGTCAGGTACTCATCCAGATCGGGGCGGATGCCGCTCTTAGCCGAGTCGATCTCCAGCCCGGTAAGGATGGCTAATGTTTCCGTCTCCTCCCGGCAGCGCTCCCGCTCCTCGGCGTCGGAGTTTTCGTTGTAGGCGATAATGCTGCGATCCAGCGCAGCATTGCAGATCTGACCGACGCGGGAGGAGAAGGTGCTGCGAACGGTCTCAAACCGTGCCTCCCAGTCGTCGGCACTGCGGATTTGGGGCTGGGCCGTAGGGATCATCAGCAGAGGAATGTTCTCTGTGTTGGTGAGGGATTTGTGTTTCTCGTAGCGGTAGAGGTTGTAGTTGCGGCGGACGCAGGCATTCAGGATCGGATCAGATATGGTCTTGATCATATCGCCGTCGTAGTCAGCGCCGCCCAGCCGCTCCGCAGCCAGCATATTGGAATCCACCATCACCACATCCGTCAGGTGCCCGAAATAGTAATGCCGCATCTGCTTTCTCTCTTCCTTCGCGTCGTAGAAGGAAAGCTGTAGCTCCTCGTTGCGGGCAATGTGCGGATTGCGTAGCAGCGTGCAGGCGTCGTCATGGGCATAGGCCGCCTGGGGTGCATAGAAGGAACTCTCCGGGAAGTGGTCGGTCATGACGGTGCTGTAAAACATCCGTTGCCTGCGTTTGCGCGGCGGAACAGTCGGGAGCAGAAATGCCAGAAAGTCCAGAAGATCACCGGAAAGATAACGGTTGTCTCCCGCTACGATCAACCGGCCGACGGCGTACTGCTCCACGATTTTATCGGCTTCATCCTCCAGTCGCTTGGCATAGACCGGTTCGTTGATGAAGCTTGGATTCTTTTTCAGCACGGCGGCAAGGATCTGGTCCTTGCCTTGGTGTCGTTCCCACCAGCTGACCCGCTCAAACTTCTCCAGAAAGTAATTCTGCCGAAACGATTCATCGGCGCAGAAATTGTAATACGCCAGTTCCGTCTGCTTGGTGAGCCAATTTCGCTCGTCTGTCTCCGGGCTGTGGTCCCAGCCGTCCGGCAGATCGGCAGGGCGGAACTCGTCACCCTGAATGGAAACGGTGGTCAGAAACTGATAGTTCAGCTCGGTGGTCTGTTCCGGTTTCTCCTTGCTCACATTGGTGATGTACAGCGCATGGCGGTACTTGCGAAACACCGTCCGGTAGTCCTCCCAGTTCATGCCACTGGCAGTGAGCCAGCCGTATCCCTTGAACATGCTCTTGGTGAGGATGACGTCCACATCCCGGACGGAATGCTCCATGCCCCACAGATCGGTGATGGTGTCCGTCCCGCAGAGGGTCAGGAAGTCTTTGAAGTCCACCTCGTGCAGCATACCCTTGACATAGGGCATACGGATCTGGAATGAGGTGTGGACTTTCTTCCCGCACAGCTTCTCGTCCACGACGCGGGCATATTCTTTTGAGATCAGCCCCTCGCCGTCGAAGCAGGTGATTTCGATGTCCTCTTTTTTCTCCACCCGGTGATATTTGCGGGTACTGCTCTGCGTTCCGTCGTCCTCTACGGTGATGACGCTGACATTCCGCTCTGTGCGCGTAGGATTGTCGATGACCACCACCCGGTGGGGCCGGTCAATGCCGATGCCGTCAATGCGGATACCGCTGGACAGCATCAGGCCGTTGTAGGCATAGAGCTTGCTGAGCTGGCAGTCACCGATGGTCATATCCATCATGATGCGGCGGCGCACGGCGTCATAAAAATCTTCCCGAATGAAGGACAGCCGCGCCTGCCGGCTCATGCTGCCCGAACGCTCAAAGGCAAGATAGCGATGCGGGCCGGAGCCAAAATCAAGGCTCACGCCCTCGGAACGGAACAGGGCCTTCGCTTTTTCCTGCCGGACCCGGTATTTCTTTCTGGCACCGCTCCGGTCGAAGATGCCGGAGAAGTCCATATAGAAAATGATGTCCGAGAGGTCAGTCACCAGCTGCCCACCGGGTCTTCCGGTGAAGGCATCGCCGTGCAGCACGCACATGATCTGATAGAACAGTGCGTTATCGTCCTGCTCGTGAGGTGCGGAAAGTGATTTGCATTTCTCTGTCTCGGCGGCGCTGAGATGGAAGGTATATGTCCCGTCCTGCTGCCTGCCATAGCTGATCACGGCTCTGGCGGACAGCTCGTAGATCCTGTATTTTACCAGCGGCATCGGCTCACCTCCTCATGCTTCTATTCTATCATGAGGTTCCAAATTTGCAATATAGGCACTGCTCCCACTTTTTCAGTGGGAGCTTTTTGCTTGCAGCTCTCAACAAAAAATTATAAAGGAGGAATCCAATGCAAGAATCCACATTCACCAACTATGACCAGCTGCCGCTGTTCCTCAACGCGAACACGGTGGCGCAGGTGCTGGGCGTGTCCATCTCCAGCGCCTATGAGCTCATGCACGAGACGGGCTTCCCAGCGCTGCGGATCGGCAGCCGCATCGTGGTACCCAAAGAAAAGTTCTGCCGGTGGGTCGATGCGCAGACAGGAGGTGATGCCTGATGTTCCAGCGCTGGCCCAAGCGGGACCTGAACAAACACTACTATCTCGTCCCCAACGAAGTCTTCAATCTCGGCCTCAGCTCTCATGAAATCGCCATCTACAACTACCTCCTGCGCTGCGAAGATCGCAGGACCTACCAGTGCCATCCCAGCTACCGCACCATCGGTCGGGCGGTGCAGCTGAGCGAAAACACCGTGCGGAAGTATGTGGCCGGTCTGGAGGAGAAGGGGCTTATTCACACCGAGCCCAGTACCATCACCACAAAGGACGGCCGCGTGCGTAACGGAAGTCTCATCTACACCATCCGCCCCATTCAGGAAGCACTGGAGCTGAACTATCAGCGGCAGTTCCTGCGGGCGGAGCGTGACATAGAGCGGGCAAAGGCAGAAAAGAAGCTGGCCGAGTTGAATCGGCAGAACAAAAAGGAGGAAAGCGCATGATGCAGCAGCTTGCAAACTTTATCGTAGACCATGACCCGATGATGGTCCTCCGGCGCACATATGACACGGTGCGCTACATCCGGTGGGCGTGGAACAAGGATCATGCCGACCCCATCGACGAAGAAGAGCTTCGCCTGTTCCTCTGCGATGAACACTACGGTAATCTGACCGATGAGCAAAGAGCCGTTGCCTGCCAGGGCCGGGACGAGATGCGGAGTGTTTATGCGGAACTGTGCGTGCGCTTACTGCAACATGAGATTATGCTGGAGCGTGGCATGGTGCCGGATGTCAGTACCTACCGCAGCGTGTTCTGCACGGAAGGAGGTGATGCGCCATGGATGCTTGACCAAGCGGGATGACTGCCTTTTCCGCAAAGCGCCGCAGAGCGGCTGAAGTGCGCGTCAGCGCCGAAAATTCTCGCTTCGAGAATGACAAGTTTCGCCTTCGTGGTACGGAACGGGGCGATTGCCCCGTTCCGACCCCTTCGGCAGGCGGGCTAAGCCCACACCCCTATCAACACAAAGAAAAATGAATTTAAAGGAGATAAAGATTATGACGAAGAACACCTATAATCCCTATGAAATTATGATGGACAAGTACGATAAGGAAGAGATGCTCAGCGATGTACGGGAAGCCATGCTCTATCAACTCGGCGCGGATGTCTCCTGTGAAGAGTTGAATCACTTTTTCACCGGCAAGGGCAAAGCCGTACTGTCTGGCTGTGCGGAGTGGCAGCAGTGCTTTGCAGTCGAAAAGATGCTGGAGTTCTATTATGTGCATGCGCGGGACGAGACTCTGGCTAAGCAGATCGAGACGATGACTATGCTGGCAAGCAGAGGTAACGAGCACCATGGCTAAGAATCAATTTATCCGCGCCCGCGTTGCCGGGTGGGAAAAGGACTGCATCCGCCGCAAGGCGGATGCAGCTCATATGACCGAGAGCGAGTTTGTGCGCCGGGCGGCTATGGATCGTGAGGTCACGGTCATTGAAGGTATGGATGAGCTCCTGCGGGAGCTGCGCTATCAGGGGAATAACCTGAACCAGCTCACGGTCATGGCTCGGCAGGGGCGTATCACGCAGGTGAACTATGAACCCTTTACGGAGGTGTACCGGAACGCATGGCAAACATTAAATTCATTGCTGTCTCACGCAGTCTGAGCGGTATCCTGGACTATGTTACAAACCGTGAGAAAACGGTGGAGCGTCTCATATCCGGTGTCAACTGCATGGCTCAAACAGCTCAGGATGAATTCGAAGCGGTAAAGAAACAGTTCCGCAAAACAGATGGCCGTAGCTATTATCACATCGTCCAAGCCTTCGCCCCGGACGATCCGCTGGATTTTGATACAGCGCATGAGATCGGGTTGAAGTTTGCGGAATACTTCAAGGGCTACCAGTGCGTGGTGGTCACGCATATGAATACGGCGCACATCCACAATCACATCATCATGAACTCGGTAAACTTTAAAAACGGCCAGAAGTTTCATCAGAGCGCCCGGGAGATGCAGCAGGCCAAGGAATACAGCAACCAGCTCTGCCGGGAGTATGGCTTGTCCTTCACCGAGAGCAAGGCAGATCCATTCCGTATTCCTGCTTGGAAGAAACGGCTGTGCCGTACCATTAAGGAAGCTATGGAGAACTGTGCTACCCGTGAGGAGTTCATCGCATTCATGACGGAGTACGGCTACAAGGTGCGATGGGAGCCGAATCTAAAATACATCACCTACACCACACCGGAGAATGTCCGATGCAGAGACAATAAGCTCTTCGACCAGACGCTTCTGCGCAGCAGCATGGAAGCCTACTTCGATATGGGCGGCTGTGAGTATCTGGAAAGCCGCATCGATGCCACCGAGTACGGTGAACTCCTGCCTACGGTGGACGATGCCGTCTGCGGTTTGATCTCCATTCTGGATGCGATGAACACCGGTGACAATGACCGCTTCCATCTGGAAACGCTGCATCACAGCAAGCAGGAGATCCGGCGTATTCTGGAACGCGGCGGCAAGATCGACCGCACGGTGGAATACGCCGTAGATAATAAAGAGGAACAATACGAGCAGTACCACGGGTTTTCTATGCGGATGTAATGGCAAACCATTTCAAAGTTCTGATAGCTATTTCACGAAAAGTGTGGTAGTTGTTTGTGTTGCAAAAAGAAAATGAATCCAAAGGAAGTGAAATACATGGCAAAACGAAGACCGGCCGGCGACGGCATGGTACGAAAGCGCGACGATGGCCGCTGGGAAGGTCGCATCGTCATCGGCCACCGGGAAAACGGCGAGCCGCTGTTCCGTCATGTGTATGCCAAGACGCAAAAGGCCCTGCTGGACAAGCTGCACCAGAACATCGAGTGCTACCGGGATGTGGAGCTGACCGAGGACAGCCGCATGACGCTGGGCCAGTGGCTGGACCGCTGGCTCACGGAGTACAAGGCGGGTACGGTGCGCCCCGGTACCCTCGAGGGCTACCGCCGCTACATCGAATACTACATCAAGCCGCAACTGGGCGACAAGCAGATCTCCCTCCTCTCCCAGCAGGACATCCAGCGGATGTACCGCCGCCTGAAAACGGAGGGGCGCATCCACGAGCATCCCGAGATGGGGCATCAGCTCTCCGACTCCATGGTGCGCCACATTCACTCCACCCTCCACGCCGCACTGAAAGACGCGGTGCAGGCGCATGTCATTCCCAGGAACCCCACCGAGGGGACAACGTCGCCCAAGCCCAACTACAAGCCCAAGCGTATCCTCACCCGTGCGGAGCTGGACGACTTCCTTACAGTGGTGGAGCAGGACGAGCTCTGGCGAGACTTCTTCCATACGGAGCTGATGACCGGCCTGCGCCGCGGCGAGATCTGTGGTCTGCAATGGAGCGACTTCGATGGGGACGCCGGTACGCTGAAGGTGTGCCGCACTCTCCACAGCCAGCGGAAAGGCGAGTATACCGTCGGTGAGACAAAGACCAATCAGGGTATGCGTACCATCATCCTGCCGCACAGCGTGACGGAAATCCTACGGCGGCGAAAAGTGGATGCCATCAGCCAATGGATATTCCCGGATCCGGTGAAGCCGGAAGATCCCGTCGATCCCAATGCGGCTTATCGCCACATGAAGACGCTGCTCCAGCGGGCAGGACTCCCCAGCATCCGCTTCCACGATCTGCGCCACACCTTCGCCACCCACGCCCTCACCAGCGGCGTGGATGCCAAAACGCTGTCCGGAATCCTGGGTCACACCAATGCGTCCTTCACGCTGGACACCTACACCCATGTCACCTCGGATATGCAAAAGCAGGCTTGCGGCATCGTAGGCGGCTTCATGGAAGATATCTTCGGAAAGGAGTTGAAACCGTGGCAAGAAAACGAAAAGCCGGAGACGGAACAGTAAGGCAGCGCAAGGACGGTCGGTGGGAGGGGCGCATCGTCATCGGCTACGATGATAACGGCTACCCCAAGACGAAAAATGTTCTCGCTAAAACGAAGAAGGAGTGCCTTGAAAAACTCCAAAAGCTCAAGGAGGATTGCGGCGGGCTGAAGCCGGAGAAGGTGCGGTCTGAGATGCCCTTCGGGGACTGGTTGACATACTGGTACGAAAATCACTCTAAGCCAAAAATTCGTCCCACTACGCAGGAGACTTACGAGAGCCGCATCCGTCTGCACATCATCCCGGAGATTGGGGACATCCCGCTGAACAAGCTGACACAGAATGACCTGCAGCAGTTCTACGGTCGGCTCAAGAAAAGCGGCCGGAAGCGGTTCACCGACAAGTACGGCGAAGGGCTGTCCGACCGAATGGTGCGTATGTGCCACGCCACCTGCCGCTCCGCATTGGAGAAGGCGGTGCAGGATGGGCTGATCCGTGTGAACCCGGCCATCGGCTGCAAGCTGCCGCCGAAAAAGGCACGGGAGATGCAGGTACTGACGAGGGAGGAACTGCAGCGGTTTCTCATTCAGGCGAAGTTCGAGGGCTACTACGAAGTCTTCCTTCTGGACTTAGCCACCGGCCTGCGCCGGGGTGAGCTGATGGCGCTGCAATGGGACGACCTGAACTTCAAAACCGGCGTGCTGAATGTGAACAAGCAGGTCTACGATGTGCGGGGCCAGCTTCAAATCAGCACGC
>OHEG01000605.1_pt1 | contig 16749 bp, 18 predicted proteins | sample 1567181 | NCBI WGS metagenome assembly OHEG01 (sample SAMEA3879534, study PRJEB24766) | human gut metagenome | biome: human-associated habitat; feature: feces | place: USA | collected 1985/1987 | reverse complement strand
CAACGTAGCGCTTGAGCGTCGGGCCGGGGTTTGCGTAAACCTCAGCAACGTACAGCTCCTTGCGGTCCAGCTCCTGGTTGTTCACCGCGTTGGCGATGGCGCTATTGAGCACCTTCAGCACAACGGGGGAAGCGGCCTTGGGGGTGTAGGTCAGAATCGCGGCGGCTTCGTCCACATTCTTGCCACGGATCAGGTCGATAACGATCTTCACCTTGCGAGGAGAGATGCGAACGTACTTAGCAATAGCCTTCGGACGCTTGTCGGCGGACGCCTGACGAGCCTGCGTCTTCGTCTTCGAACGGGTTGCCATATCGTTTCACTCCTCTCTTACTTGCGGGCAGTCGCCTTGTCACCCGCGTGACCCTTAAAGGTACGGGTGGGCGCGAATTCGCCCAGCTTGTGACCGACCATATCCTCGGTCACATAGACCGGAACATGCTTGCGGCCATCGTGCACGGCGATGGTGTGGCCAACGAAATCCGGGAAAATCGTGGAGGAACGGGACCAGGTCTTGACCACGTTCTTCTTGCCGGACTTGTTCATCTCAACAATGCGCTTCATCAGCGCAGATTCAACATAGGGGCCCTTCTTAATAGAGCGGCTCATTGGTTGGCTGCCTCCTTCCTGTAGGATGCGCGATTACTTGCCAGCGCGCTTGACGATCATCTTGTTGGAATACTTCTTGTGCTTGCGGGTCTTCAGGCCCAGAGCGGGCTTGCCCCACGGAGTCACAGGAGCCGGCAGACCAACGGGGCTCTTGCCCTCGCCGCCGCCGTGGGGGTGGTCGCAGGGGTTCATGACGGAACCGCGGACGGTGGGACGCCAACCCATGTGACGCTTGCGGCCGGCCTTACCGATCTGGATGTTCTCATGCTCCAGATTGCCGACCTGGCCAATGCAGGCGGTGCAGTTGGTGCGGATGATGCGGACCTCGCCGGAGGGCATACGGATCTGGGCGTTGGCGCCCTCCTTAGCCATCAGCTGCGCGTAGGCGCCGGCGGAACGAACCAGCTGGGCGCCCTTGCCGGGGTGCATCTCGATGTTGTGGATCACGGTACCAACGGGGATGTTGGCGATGGGCAGGCAGTTGCCGGGCTTGATGTCGGCAGCGGCGCTGGAGACCACCTTGTCACCGGCAGCCAGACCCACAGGGGCCACGATGTAGCGCTTCTCGCCGTCCTCGTACTGGACCAGGGCGATGTTGGCGCTGCGGTTGGGATCGTACTCCAGACGCAGGACAGTGGCTTCCATATCCACCTTGTCGCGCTTGAAGTCGATGACGCGGTACTTGCGCTTCTCGCCGCCGCCGCGATGGCGGACGGTGATGCGGCCGTAGCTGTTGCGGCCGGCATGCTTCTTCTGAGATTCGACCAGGCTGCGCTCGGGCTTGGCCTTCTTATCGATCCCCTCGAAGGCGGACACAGTCATGTGACGGCGGGAGGGGGTAGTGGGCTTAAACGTCTTAATAGCCATTTCTCAAATCCTCCTTACACCATGCCCTCGAACAGCTCGATGGTCTTGGAATCCTCAGCGAGCTGCACATAGGCCTTCTTCCAGCTGCGGGTCTTGCCCAAGCGGCCGGCGCCGAGGCGCTTGGCCTTGCCGTTGACGTTGATCGTGTTGACCTTGGCGACCTTGACGCCGAAAGCGGCTTCAACAGCGTTTTTGATCTCCACCTTGCCGGCGTCCTTGGCGACTTCGAACACATACTTCTTGTTCGCAACGTCAGCCATGGAACGTTCGGTGATGATGGGACGAATAATGATGTCGTAAACGTTTGCCATTATGCGAACACCTCCTCGATGACTGCGAGGGCTTCCTTGTCGATCACAAGGGTCTTGGCGTTGAGCAGATCGTAGACGTTGATGAGCTTCGCGGGCGCGGTGGTGACACCGGGCAGGTTGCGAGCGCTCTTAACGACGATCTCGTTGACCTCGGGAGTGACGACAGCGGCCTTGCCGTCCGCCTTGACGGCGGTGAGGAAGCTGCGGAAGTCCTTGGTCTTGATAGCGTCGAGCGCGACCTTGTCGACAACGACGATCTCGCCCTGTGCCGCCTTGGCGGACAGCACGCTCTTGAGCGCCAGACGCTTGACCTTCTTATTCAGCACGTAGCTGTAGCTGCGGGGCTTGGGGGCAAAGACGATACCGCCGTGCGTCCACTGGGGCGCGCGGGTGCTGCCCTGACGGGCGCGGCCGGTACCCTTCTGACGCCACGGCTTTCTGCCGCCGCCGGAAACCTCAGCGCGGGTCAGAGCGCTCTGCGTGCCCTGACGGCAGTTGGCGAGATGATTTTTGACGACTTCATGAACAACGCTCATGTTCGGCTCGATACCGAAGATCGCGTCGTTCAGCTCGACAGTACCGACTTCAGCGCCGGTCATGCTGACAACCTTAATCGTAGACATTTCTCAAGCACTCCTTTCCTTACATATTTCTGGCGGAAGCCTTCTGCGGGTTGCGGCCGGAAGCCTTCTGCGGGTTCTTGCTGATGTCGGCACCAGCCTGCTTGATCTTGTGGACCTTGACGGTGGTCTTCACGGTGACGAGGCTGCCCTTGGGACCGGGAACCGCGCCGCGGACGACGAGCATGTTGAGCTCGGGGTCGACCTTGACGACCTCAAGGTTCTGGATGGTGACAGTCTCCACACCGTACTGGCCGGGGCCGATCTTGCCCTTGAAGATACGGCTGGGGTCGGTGGTGGAACCCATGGAACCGGCGTGACGATGGACAGGGCCGCCGCCGTGGGTCATACGACCGCGGCTGGCGTTCCAGCGCTTGATAACGCCGGTGTAGCCGTGACCCTTGCTCGTGCCGGTCACGTCGACAAAGTCGCCGGACTGGAAGGTATCAGCCTTGATGATGGCGCCGAGCTCCAGCTCGGAAGCGTTGTCAAGGTTGAACTCACGCAGGTACTTCTTGGGGGAAACGCCAGCCTTGTTCAGGTGGCCGAGTTCGGGCTTGGAGAGCTTCGCTTCGCGAATGTCCTCATAGCCAAGCTGGACAGCCTCATAACCGTCTTTCTCGTTGGTCTTCTTCTGAGTGACCACGCAGGGACCGGCCTCGATAACGGTAACCGGAATAACGCGGCCCTTTTCGTCGAAGATCTGAGACATGCCAACTTTTCTGCCGATGATTGCTTTCATGTATGATCCTCCTGTAAAGGTTATTGGTCGGCTTAGTTAGCGGCAACTCCCGCCATTGCTCTGCCGACTTGACCCCGCTTATCTCACGCAAGTCGATAAGCTTTTGGGTAGAGCAACAATTTAATAGGTGTGCTGGGGATTAGAGCTTGATCTCGATCTCAACGCCGGCAGGAAGCTCAAGGCCCATCAGAGCCTCAACCGTCTTGGGGGTGGAGTTGGTGATGTCGATCAGACGCTTGTGGGTGCGGCGCTCAAACTGCTCACGGCTGTCCTTATACTTATGAACAGCGCGCAGGATGGTGACGACTTCCTTCTTGGTGGGCAGAGGGATGGGGCCAGAGACGGTAGCGCCGGTGCGCTTGGCGGTCTCGACGATCTTCTCTGCGCTCTGGTCGATGACCTGGTGGTCATAGGCCTTGAGACGAATGCGGATCATTTCTTTTGCCATTTTGGTTTCTCCTTCATTTTGTACGGTATTCTTGCATTGTCGAAGCCGTACGGTGAGAGTTTTTCCTGTACGCTTATCCGTGCGTATCATTCCGGCTCATAGAAAAACCGGCACGAATAAACGGCCGGTCTACACATGGCGCAGCGATCTACGCAACGTACAGATATTCTCTCAGCCGCCCGATGTTCGGACATACTCCCCGAAAGTTACCTCAGCGTTCTGAGCAATCTCCCGGTTCATCGCAATATCGCGCAAATAGGGCAGGATGCGCCCAATCGCGGACTTGCATATAGTACCAAAACTAATTGCACATGTCAAGACAATTTTTAAATTTTTTCGAGAAATTTTTTCATCGGCGCAAAGGCTCTCCAAATCAGACAATTTCGCCCACAGCACGCGGTATATTCTCCCTCTCCCACTGATATATTTAAGGGCAAAGGAGTTGATGGGCATGGCAATGGCTTACCTTTGGACGGGAATGGTGGTTGTATCTCTTTTCTTCGGCGCTTGGACGGGAAATTGGGACGCGCTCGGCACCGCCGCGCTTGAGGGGGCGCAGAGTGCGGTCGAATTGTGCTTTGCGATGTGCGGCGTGATGTGTCTCTGGACAGGGCTGATGGAAGTGATGAACCAGTGTGCGCTCACTGACCGCCTTGCCGCCCTGTTCCGCCCGCTGCTCAAAAGGCTTTTGCCGCGCTCGAGCCGTGACAGCGAAACGCTCGCCGCCGTTTCCGCCAACCTCTCGGCCGATCTTCTCGGCCTTGGCAACGCAGCAACGCCGCTCGGCATCCGCGCAGCCCGCCGCATGAGCCGTGGCTGTGGCGGCAGAGCGTCAGACGAACTGTGTTTGTTCGTGGTGCTCAACACAGCGTCCCTTCAGCTCCTGCCCACCACGCTCGCAGGCGTTCGCTCTTCGCTCGGCAGCCGCGACCCGTTTGACATCCTGCCCGCCGTATGGCTCACATCGCTCCTCTCCGTCCTCACAGGACTACTCGCTGCAAAGCTTCTTTCCCGCTTCTGGAGGGATTAGCCTATGCCGCTCTCTACGCTGATCGTGCCGGTACTGCTCGCCTTCACCGCCTGCTTCGCCGCGCGCAAGCGCGTCGACGTCTACGCCGCGCTCACCAAGGGCGCAGAGGAGGGACTTGCCGTGCTGCTGCACATTTTACCCACGCTCATCGCGCTCTTGAGCGCCGTTTATATGCTGCGCGCTTCCGGCGCAACGGAAGCGCTCGGCGCGTTTCTCGCCCCCGCGCTCGATGCGCTCGGCATTCCTGCCGAAACCGCGCCGCTGCTGTTTATCCGCCCCATCTCCGGCAGCGGCGCGCTGGCCGTCGGATCGGAGATCATGCGCACGCATGGCGTGGATTCCTATATTGGCCGCGTGGCGGCGGTCATGCTCGGCTCGAGCGAAACGACATTTTACACTGTTGCCGTCTATTACGGCGCGGCAGGAATCACCAAAACGCGCTACACCATTCCCGCCGCCCTTTGCGCCGACGCAGCGATGTTCCTCTCCTCGGCATTTTTTGTGCGCCTGTTCTTCGGCGCGTAAAAAAGAGGACTGCCGCCGGGCAGTCCTCTTTCCTATTCCTCTTCCGTTCGCACGCGGACGCGCAGGGCGCACTCGCCCCTCTGCCCGCCGATGTTGATCGCATAGCGCAGGGCAAGCATACCGCCGGTCTCTTCAATTTTCCATTTGACCGACTCTGCCTTCACCGAGATCGGCAAGGTTCCGTAGGGTACGGCATAGAATGAGGTGTGCTCCTCTCCTGCCTCAAACACCATCTCGCTCGTCACCTCGCCCATGCGCGTCAGAATCACGCAGTCCGGTGCAAGCGCAAGGCGCGTCGCCGTGGTCACTCTGCCGGTCTCATCTGCCTCTTCGTAGCGCAGGAGATAGCCGTCTTTCGTTGCCTCCATCGTGCCGCGCACGCGCAGCTCGGAGCTGTCGGCGCTCATGCCTTCATAGTTCTGCTCGCCGTGTACGGTGAGCCAAACGAGTTTTTTCATACTGTCCTCTCTTGTCCTGTTTTTGTCATCATACTACGGCGCAGGAAAAGGCACAAGGCGCATTTTTAATTTTTGTGCGTTTCCCTGTTTTTGCTATGGCAAAACACAGCGGTGCGTGCTATAATCTCTGCTAAGCAGATTTCAGGAGCTTCAGAAGGAGGCATCACTATGAAAATTGATCTGACGGAAAAGCAATTCCGCCGTCTTCTCGATCTGGTCTACGTTGGCAACTGGGTGATGAACTCCACCCGCGGCGATGACCGCATTCAAGAATACGACGATGTGGAAAGCGCCGTTTTTGCCCACTGCCTCTCCCACGGCATGGTGCCTCTGGTCGAGGCCTACCAAGGGGAGCTGATCCCCTCGCGTGCCTTTGCCGAGGGCGGCATCCACGAGGCCATCATGGCCTACGAGGACACCATGTTCTTCGAGATCCTCGCTCAGGAGCTTGCCCTGCGCGATATGGACAGCGACGCGCCCACGCCTGAAAATGTTGACGAGCTGCGCGAACGCATGGACACCTACTTAGGCGAATTTGAGCAGCACGGCACCGACAACATCACCGTCGAAATGTAAAAAAGAGTCCGCTTTCGTGAAGTGGACTCTTTTTTGTTATCATGTTTTGATGCCCATGCTCTCCCACTTGCCGCTGCGGTAGCGCAAGATGAACACTGAGCCGCGCACGAGCCAGTCGAGGATCGCATGCGCAAACCACACGCCGACCACACCGTAGCCGAGATACCGTCCCAGCACATACGCAAGCAGCACGCGCACGAGCCACATCGTCGTCATGCTGGCGAGCATCGTGAACTGAGCGTCGCCCGCCGCGCGCAGGAACGACGGGATCGTGAAAGCAGGGATCCAGAGGAAAATGGATGAAATGCCGTGGATCAACGAAACCGTGACCGCAAGCTTTTCCGCCTCGGGCGAGACATTGTAAACGCGCATGATGAACGGCAGCAGCGCCATGATACCCAGGTTGACCACCGCCATGATGCCATACGTCCACTTGACGATCTTCTTCATGTAGGCACGCGCCTGATCGAACTCGCCCGCGCCGACACACTGGCTCACCACCGCGGCAAGGCCCAAGTTGATGGCCTGACCGGCAAAGCAGTTGAAGTTTGCGATGGTGTTGCCGATGGCGTTCGCCACCATCGACGCCGTGCCGAACGTCGAGATCAGGCTGAAGAGCACGAGGCGTCCCAACTGGAACATGCCGTTTTCGACGCCGCTCGGCACACCGATGTAGAAGATGTTCTTCATCAGGCGCATGTCCAGACGGAATGCGCGCACATTGGAGAGGTGCAGCGTCAGCTTGTCATTGAAGAGCATGCCGAGGATCACCGCCGCCGCAACCGTGCGGGACACGAGCGTCGGGATCGCAACGCCCGCCACGTCCATGCCGAAGCCGAAGATCAGAATGGCGTTGCCCGCCACATTGATGCCGTTCATCAGCAGCGAGACCTTGAGAGAAATGTCGCTTCTGCCCATCGTGCGCCAGAGCGCCGCGCCGCCGTTATAGAGCGCAATGCCGGGAATGGACGCCATCACATATAAATAATAGGTATTCGTCGCCGCCATGACGTCCGGCTCGATGTGGCCGAACATCACGGTCAATATCTGCGCGCGGAACAGGTACAGCAGCGCCACGAAGAACACCGACACCGCGGCCAGCAGCGCAATGAGCTGCTGGCCTGCATGGCAGGCGTCCTCTTTCTGCCTCTGCCCGATGTACTGCCCCGCGACAGCCGCGCCGCCGGTCGCCATGGCAGAGAAAATATAGATCATCAGGTTGCTGATCGAATCGACCAGCGACACGGCGCTGATCGCCGCGTCACCGACAGTCGCCACCATCAGCGAGTCAGCAAGTCCCACCGTGATGGCCAAAAACTGCTCGAGCAGCAGCGGCCACATCAAGGCAGCAAGCTGATGGTTTGTAAATAATACGGTTTGCTCCCCGCGAAGAGAGACTGCTTTATCTGCCATGGATCGTTCTCCTTTTCGTTACGCGCGCTGTATCATATCCCCTTGCGCCCGTTTTGTCAACTTTTGTCAAACCTCCGACAGGTAAGGTAAAAGCGCTTCGCGCCATGCGCGCAAGAGCTTATCCTGCGTCCAGCGCGCGTTTGCAGGTGAGGTAGACGGCAGCTTGGCCGCTTCGCGCCCCGTCATCGCGCGGCAGTATTTATTGTAGCTTGCGTACGATGTGCCGCCGTTGCAGAAAATGGCCTGAATATCCGCCGTCTCCAGAATGACGCGCAGATCGTTCGGCGCAACATTCGTGATGCTCGCATCTGACGAGCCCGCGATCTCGCACGAGCCGATGGTATCCCACAGGGCAATGCCATGCCGCAGAACGAGAGAGCGCTTGTCCTCGACCGTTTTCGGCGTCGCCTCGTCCAGAACGGCGGCGAGCGTCGGCCAAAAGCGATTTTGCGGATGCGCGTAAAAAAATGCCGCCTCGCGCGACTTGACCGACGGAAACGAACCAAGGATCAGCACGCGGGAACTTTTATCGTACAGCGGCGGGATATTGTGGAGTTGTGTTGCCTTTTCCATCCGCCCGCTCCTTTTTCCTTTTTTCTTATTCTAACACAGGAAAGCAGAATCGCCAAGTGCCGTTTCGCGCCGCCGCGCCCGTTTCCCCGCGAAAACAGGTTGGCTTTTTTCAAAAGTCATGCTATGATGAAGTAAATATACCTTTAGTATAGAGTTATGCCCCGCGCCGCCCCGCAGGCACGGTCAATCTGAGAAAGGACATCTATGGAAAAAGAAGACAATCGCATTCTGCTGCTCGAAAAAGGCAAACGCAAGCTGATCCAGATCGTATTCGGCCGCACCGGCATCATCATTGTGTCGCTGATCGTCCAGATCCTGTTTCTGTTTGCCGGCTTCCGCTATCTGGAGGGCTTCCTCCCCTATTTCTGGGGCGGCAGCTCGCTGCTCTCCGCCGCGGTCGTGCTGTTCCTCTTCGGAAACGACGACAACCCGACCATCAAGCTCACGTGGTTTTTCATTCTCGCCATTTTGCCCGTCTTTGGTTTGATCCTGTATATCTACATCAAAACCGACCTTGGCCACCGGCTGATGATCCGCCGCTACAACGACATCCTGGCGCAGACGGAAGACCTCGCCCCCTGTGCTGACGCTTGCCCGAGCGAAGAGCTGCCGGAAGGGCTTCGGAATCTTGCCACCTATCTCAGTTCCTGCGGCTTTCCCTGCTACCGGAACACCGAGACGGAGTATTTTCCGCTCGGCGACGACGCATTCGACGTGATGCTCGATGAGCTTGAAAAGGCCGAACATTTCATCTTCCTTGAGTATTTCATCGTTAAAGAGGGTTACATGTGGGGCCGCGTGCTGGAAATTCTGAAAGAAAAGGTCAACGCCGGCGTGGAGGTTCGCGTCATGTACGACGGCACCTGCGCCGTGGCGCTGCTGCCCTATAACTATCCCAAAAAGCTCCAGAAGCTCGGCATCGCCTGCAAGATGTTCGCCCCGCTGCGCCCGTTCGTCTCCACGCACTACAACTACCGCGACCATCGCAAGATCATGGTCATCGACGGCAAGGTCGGTTTCACAGGCGGCATCAACCTCTCCGACGAGTACATCAACCTCTCCTCGCGCTACGGCCACTGGAAGGACACGGCCATCGCCCTACGCGGCGACGCCGTGCGCAGCTTGACGCTGATGTTTTTGCAGATGTGGGACGTCAGTTCCCTCCACTTCGCGCCGGAAAGCTACCGGCAGTATCTCGATATTGCGCAGCCGCCGCGCGAAAAGGCGCCGGGTTATGTCATTCCCTACGGCGACAGTCCGCTCGACCGTGACCTCGTCGGCGAAATGGTGTATCTGGACATCATCAACCGCGCCAACCGCTACGTGCACATCATGACGCCGTATCTCATCATGGACAACGAGATGGTCACGGCGCTGACCTACGCCGCGCGCCGCGGCGTGGAGGTGCAGCTCATTCTGCCCCATGTGCCTGATAAAGAGATCGCTTTCTCGCTCGCGCACACCTATTACCGCCGCCTTTTGGAAAACGGCGTGCAGATCTACGAGTATGAGCCGGGTTTTGTGCATGCCAAGGTCTTTGTCAGCGACGACCGCAAGGCCGTCGTCGGCACGATCAACCTCGACTATCGCAGCCTGTACCACCACTTTGAGTGCGCCTCCTACCTCTACGAGGCGCCGGAGATCGCCAACATCGAGCGCGATTTTCAGCAAACGCTCACGCACTGCGTCCGCGCGGACTACGAACTGCTCAAAAACGATCCGTTCCTGCGTAAGCTCATCGGCCCGGCCATGCGCATCATTGCCCCGCTGCTGTAAGCGAAGCAGCCGAAAACCACGTGCCGCGGCACGTGGTTTTTCCTTTTATCACACGAAAAGCAGCCGCCATGATCCGGATACAGCGTGCTTCCGCAGATGCTTTATTTGACTTGAGAGAACTTCTACTGCACCTTGAACCCCTGACCGTGCACTTCGGTCGAATCGGTGACGAAGGTAAAAGCGCCCGGATCGGTCTCCTTGATGATCCGCAGAATCTGCGCAAGGCTGTTGCGGCGGGCAACGGTGATAACGATCTGCTTGTCGCCGCGCGCATAGCCGCCCTGCGCCTTCACGATCGTCGTGCCGCGGTCGGCGCGTTCCGTAACTGCGCGCGAGACCTCGTCGCCGTGCTCCGTCACGGTGTAGATGACCTTGGCATAGTCCACGCCCTGTGCAATGGCATCGACGATCTTCGAAACAATGAAAATTGCGATCGCTGAATACAGGGCGACCTCAATATCCTTAAAGACGATGACCGCAAAGGTAACGACCGAGATGTCGATGCAGAGCATCAGCATTCCCGTGCGTAGATTTGGAAAGATCCTTCGCAGCAGCAGTGCCAAAAGATCTGTTCCGCCGGTGCTGATCCCTCTTTGCAGCAGCAGTCCCGCGCCGAGGCCTGTGAACGTGCCGCCCGCGATCGCCGCGAGCAGAGGATTATTGGAGTAGGCCGGCAGCAGCATTCCAAAAATGTCTACCAGCACGGCGACGGAACCCGTGGCCGCAAGCGTCATGATGAGTGCGCGGCGCTTGAATCTGCGCCATGCTGCAAGCAGCAGCGGCGTGTTCAGCATGACCATCCACACGCCCACGCTGATGGGCGGGAACACCTCTGCCAGCGCCGTGGAAAGACCGGCTACGCCGCCCGGCGCAATATCGTTCGGCACATTGAATACCGCGATCGCCGCCGAGATGAGCGGGCAGGCAAACAGAACCGTCAGAACGTCCAGCAAGGCATCCTGTTTTTTCTGCTGCTGTGCCGTCAGCTTTGCTCTCTTCATCATCACATCGCACCATTTCCTTTTTTATTCCGCGCCACGCAACGCGCAGTATAACATTTTAACTATAAGGGGTTTGCTCCGTTTTCGCAAGTGATGCGTAAGAATTCGGCGGTATGATCGAAAAGCAGAGGAAGAGATTCGGCAAAAATTACAAACCACCGGATCAGAGAACATCTGATTCGGTGGTTTGTCCGCAGGCTGTAAAATCTTCCAACGCCGCCTTTGGATAAATTGGCGGCTTTTCCAAAGACTAAGTGCAGTTTATCGAGTATAAAAGGAGTTTTGATAGATGAAAGCAACCGGAATTGTCAGACGGATCGACGACCTCGGCCGTGTTGTCATCCCCAAGGAGATCCGCCGCACCATGCGTATCCGCGAGGGCGACCCGTCACAGATGACATTGGCACGGTGGCAGCGTTTCAGCTTCGCCATGCTGGACTTAGCCCGCCGTTCGGGGTGGTAACTACATCAGAAAAGGCCGCACGGTCGAACCGTGCGGCCTTTTAATTTGCGTAAATGCGCAAAATCCCCGAAAGTGAATATTGACTTGCTTTCGGGAGTACAATATAATGAGGTCAAGAAAACTGCGTAATTACGCAAAATTCCCGAGTGAGGTATGGGTATGATTGAACGGAAAAAATATCTGGAACGGCTCATCGCAAGAAAAGAAAACGGTTTAGTGAAGGTCATCACCGGCATCCGGCGGTGTGGAAAGTCCTATCTGCTGTTCAATATCTACAAGAGCTATTTGAAATCCATCGGTGTGGAGGACGAGCAGATCATCTGCCTTGCGCTGGACGATGACGAAAACATCCAGTACCGAAATCCGCTGGAGTTGGGCAAATACATTCGTAGCATGACCACAGATGAGAGCAAGACCTATTATGTGTTCCTCGACGAGATCCAGAAGGTCGTAACCATTCAGAACCCCTACATTCAGGGCGCGGAGGATAAGATCGGCTTTGTGGACGTGGTCCTCGGCCTGATGAAACACGATAATATTGACGTGTATGTGACGGGCAGCAACTCGAAAATGCTGTCCTCGGATATTTTGACCGAATTTCGCGGGCGCGGCGATGAGATCCGGGTCAATCCCCTGTCTTTTGAGGAGTTTTACCACGCCTACGAGGGCGACAAGCGGGACGCTTGGCAGGAGTATTATACTTACGGCGGCCTGCCCCTCGTGATGATGAAAAAGAGCCACGAGGAAAAGGCAAAGTACCTGCAATCCCTGTTTGATAAGATTTATCTTGGCGACATCATCGAACGGAACAAGATCTTGCACGATAAGTCCGTTTTAGATGATATTCTGAACATCATTTCCTCCTCGGTCGGCTCCCTGACCAACGCGGGTAAAATTGCCAAGACCTTCCGCAGCGAGCGGCAGGTCAACATCAGCGATGAGACTGTCAGCCGGTATCTGGAGTTTTTCGTGGATGCCTTTATGATCTACAAGGCAGACCGCTATGATGTGAAGGGCAGAAAATATATCGGATCGCCGCTGAAGTATTATTTCAGCGATGTGGGCTTGCGAAATGCCAGACTGAATTTCCGCCAGCAGGAAGAAAATCATATCATGGAAAACATCATCTATAATGAACTTCTGTGTCGTGAGTTCAATGTGGATGTGGGTGTGGTGGAGTACTGCTACAAGGATGAGCAGAAAAAGAGCAAGCGCACACAGTTGGAGATCGACTTTGTGGCAAACAAGGGGAGCCGCCGGTATTATATCCAATCTGCCTTGACCGTGGCGGACGAGGAAAAGCGGGCGCAGGAAGTAAACTCCCTCAACCGCGTGGGGGACTCCTTTAAGAAGATCGTGGTGGTGAAGGACAATATCATCCCATGGCACGATGAAAATGGGATACTCTATATCGGCATCGAACGGTTCTTGCTGGAAGAGACTGCAATGGAACTATAAGGCTTTGGAAACGAACACTCCAAATACATTCAGGAGGAACTGAAATGATCAATATTCGAAAACTCGAGGCAGAACTTTGGGAGTCTGCGGACTTGCTCCGCGCCGGTTCCAAGCTGACCTCTAACCAATACTGTATGCCCGTACTGGGCCTGATTTTCCTGCGTTATGCTTATAGCCGTTTCAAAATGGTGGAGACGGAAATCTTGAAGGATCGTCCGGTACGTGGTGGCCGGGTGTTGCCCGTGGAGGCCAGCGACTTTGCTTCCAAGAGCGCACTGTTCCTGCCCAGAGAAGCGCAGTATGAGTATCTGGTCAATCTTCCCGCAGGTATTGTATCTGCCGGACTTGTCAACCAGAGCGGACACATAATGAACAGTCTGGGCGAGGTCGTCAACAACGCCATGGAACTGGTGGAAGCGCAGTCCGAACAGCTTACCGGCGTGCTGCCCAAGGATTACACCATCTTCTCCGATGAACTGCTGGCGGAGCTGCTGCGCATTTTCAATAACAGTGCTCTGGATGAGGTGGGCGGTGATGTCATCGGTCGCATCTACGAGTATTTCCTCAACAAGTTTGCAAAGAACATCGCCCAGGACGATGGCGTGTTCTTCACGCCCAAGTCCCTGGTCAAGATGATCGTCAATGTGCTGGAACCCTCCGGCGGCATTCTCTTGGACCCCGCCTGCGGCAGCGGCGGAATGTTTGTCCAGACCGGTGATTTTGTCAATCATGCAGGCATGAACGCAAACAGCACCATGACCTTCTATGGTCAGGAAAAGGTGGAATACAACGCCCAGCTCTGCCTGATGAATATGGCTGTCCACGGACTTGCCGGTGTCATCAAATCCGGTGATGAGGCCAACACCTTCTATCACGATGCCCACAATCTGAACGGCTGCTGTGACTATGTTATGGCGAATCCGCCCTTCAATGTGGACAAGGTCAACGCCGAATCTACCCAGAGCGCAGGCCGCCTGCCCTTCGGTATGCCGTCGGTCAACGCAAAAAAGGAAGTGGGTAACGGCAACTATCTTTGGATCAGCTACTTCCATTCTTACCTGAACGAGCATGGTCGTGCCGGTTTCGTCATGGCTTCTTCCGCTACGGACAGCTCTGGCAAAGACCGCGATATCCGCCAGAAGCTTGTTGAGACTGGTCATGTGGATGTGATGGTCAGTGTGGGTAATAACTTTTTCTATACCAAATCCCTGCCCTGCTCTCTGTGGTTCTTTGACAAGGGAAAACGGGAGGAATTGCAGGATAAAGTGCTTTTCATTGATGCCCGAAACTATTATACTGTAGTTGACCGAACCCTGAACGAGTGGAGCGATTGGCAGCTCAAAAATCTGAACGCCATCGTGTGGCTGTACCGGGGCGAGCCGGAGAAATATCGCAAACTTCTGAAAGAGTATTATGCAGAGATTTCGACTTTGCTTGCTGAACTGGATGATATTTGCCGTGATATTCCTGTTTATACAGATGACATCTATGCAGATATGATTCAACATGTGCAGGCGTTTTCCGCTAAAGTTACATCAATAAAGGTTCTTTCCGATTGTTTCGATGCGAAAGAGTATCTCAATAGGATTTATGATTCTTGGAGGCGAACAACTGAACAGATATTTGACGATGTGACACTATTTGAACGCATTAACCAGTATTTTACAGCAAAAAAACGCGGCTATAAAAACATTAAAGACTATAAAAAGTCTGTTATAGCTGAACAGGATGCTGCCAGAAATAAATTGAGCAGAATCCTTACTGTGATTGATGATGCTCAATGGCTCTATGAGAAGTTCGGCGAGGGTGAATATCGGGACATCCCCGGCCTGTGCAAGGTGGCGAGCCGCACCGAGATCGCGGAGAAGAACTACTCCCTGACACCCGGCGCTTATGTGGGCGTGGCCGCGGCGGAGGACGACGGCGTGGACTTTGCCCAGCGCATGGCGGAGATTCATGAGGAACTGCTGACATTGCAGACAGAATCCAATGAATTGATGCAGACCATCTCTGAGAATATGAAGGAGATGGGGTTATGAAGTGGGGAAAAGTAAAAGTTGGAGATTGTTGTGAGGTAACCTCCAGCAAACGCATCTTCTTTTCCGAATATGTTGATTCCGGCGTTCCATTTTACCGTTCCAAGGAAATCATCGAGAGTTCCAATGGGCAAGCAATCAGCGAACCTCTGTTTATCAGCCAAGAGAAATACGATGAAATCAAAAACCACTTTGGCGTGCCACAGTCGGGTGATATGCTACTTACTTCCGTGGGAACCATCGGTGTTCCGTATATCGTTCGCGAAAAAGATTATTTCTATTTCAAAGATGGTAATTTGACTTGGTTTCGCAATTTTAGTGATGAGTTAGATTCAAAATATTTGTACTTTTGGGTAAAATCCTCCGAAGGACAAAGTGTTTTGAACAATACCACTATTGGTTCTTCTCAGAAAGCATTGACTATTGCATCACTCAAGGGGTTAGAGATTCCATGTCCACCTGCTCCAGTCCAAAAGCGGATTGTGGATTTTTTGGCTGGATATGATGACCTGATTGAAAACAACCAGAAGCAGGTCAAGCTGTTGGAGGAAGCGGCGCAGCGGCTGTATAAGGAATGGTTTGTAGACCTGCGCTTCCCCGGCCACGAAACCACCCCCATCGTGGATGGCGTACCGGATGGGTGGACATACAAACCATTCTCCGAAGTATTTGACTATGTGCGGGGTAAATCCTACACATCTAAAGAACTGTCGGATACAACTGGCATTTTAATGGCAAACCTGAAAAACATCCGTGCATTTGGTGGGTACAACAGAAATGCAGAGAAGCGATTCACTGGCCAGTATAAAGCAAATCAGATGCTTTATGCCGGCGATATAGTTATGGGTGTTACCGATATGACTCAAGAACGGCGATTGGTTGGTCATGTTGCCCTTGTTCCGGACTTGGGTGAAAAGATGACATTCTCCATGGATTTAATTAAGATCATCCCCAAATTGACTGATAACCTTTTCTTGTATTCTGCGATGTACTATGGGGGATTGAGTAAGCAGATTTCCCCCTTGGCTAACGGTGTTAATGTGCTTCATTTGAAACCGGAGGCCATGATGGGAATCGAAATGTTGATTCCGACCAAAGACATTCTGGAGCGATACCACCAGCAGTTCACACCAATGGTTACAAGAATTGAAGCATTACAAAAGCAATGCGACGTTGCTGCCGAAGCTCGTGATCGCCTGCTTCCCAAACTGATGAGCGGAGAAATCGAGGTATAGCCATAAATTAGATAGATGAAGGAGTGCTTTTATGATATATCGTATTCCAGAAAATTGGATTTACAACGAGTCACTGGAAATGTTATACCTGTTTTACCAAAAGGCAGATGAACTTTTGAGTGAAACAAGCCCTGATACATACTCTTTACCGCTTCATAATTCGATGACACTACTCATAGAAGCAGAAGAAATATTTGATTTGCTTAATGAGTACGGAATGCTTACAGAGTACTATAGCAAGTATATCCCGCCTGTTCTGGAAGAATTATTGGCTCAAATAGAAAGTGATTATATTTTGAAAAGAATTTTAGGAAGTCGCTTGTTTAGTATCCGGACAGGGTTAGAAGAAGCACAAAAGAGTCATATTCATTTGAAAGGGTGGATTAATGCGTTCAAGCAGGCGTGCACATTTCATCAATATCGAAAAGCTTATGTGAAGGAAATAATTCATCTTGTAAAAGATACAAAGGATAAGAATAAATTATTATATAGTACAACTTGTTATTTTACTTGCTTGATTCATTTGGGATACTCAAGAGAATATGTGTATACAATGACAAAAAAGTACAGTTTACAAGGGACTACACAGGGTAGGTATCTGACGGGAGGGG
>OHEG01000599.1_pt1 | contig 16814 bp, 15 predicted proteins | sample 1567181 | NCBI WGS metagenome assembly OHEG01 (sample SAMEA3879534, study PRJEB24766) | human gut metagenome | biome: human-associated habitat; feature: feces | place: USA | collected 1985/1987 | reverse complement strand
CGGATGAAAAGGGAATCGGGTGAAAGTCCCGGACAGTCCCGCTGCTGTAAGCTCCAGACATTTACGTTTGTCTACCCTCTGCAAGGCCACTGTCTTTTAACTGAAGATGGGAAGGCAAGACAAACGGGAGTAAGTCAGAAGACCTGCAAAACAAAGTCATGCTTGCATTCTCGAGGAAAGGATGGCAAGAACGTGCGTAATGTAGAATTACAATTAAAATTTGAATGAAAAGATTGAAGAAACTGGCTATTATTGTCGGCTGTCGCTTTTTTATAGCTATGTGTCTTTGCATGTTTGCAGGTGTAGATATTATTTATGCCCAACATGCAGAGTCTGATAGTATTACAGGAAAGGTGCACCAGATTCCGGATGTGACGGTGAGCGGGAAGAAGACGATGAATAAAATATCTTCAGTTGTTCCCGTACAACGTTTGGGAAAAGACATGATGGAAGATCTGGGTATTCAGAATATGGCAGATGCAGTAAGGCGTTTTGCAGGCACTGATGTGCGTGATTATGGAGGTACGGGAGGATTGAAAACAGTTTCCGTTCGAAATATGGGAGCTGCCCATACTGCAATTAGTTATGATGGAGTTGCGGTAAGCAATTGTCAGGCTGGACAGATAGATATAGGGCGTTTTTCTTTAGACAACGTAGAATCTTTATCGTTAAGTGTAGGTCAGAATGAAGATATGCTTCAGTCTGCCAGACTGTATGCTTCGGCTGGAGTTTTGAATATTGAAACTTCTCGTCCCGAGTTTCTGGAGGATAGAAAATGGCAATTGTTGTTTCAGGTAAAAGGCGGTTCTTTTGGACTGGTCAATCCTTATTTTCGATATGGACAACAGTTAGGCGAAAAGACGGTCTTGTCTGTTGACGGAGACTATTTACGTTCGGATGGACAGTATCCTTTTTTGCTGAAAAATGGGAAATATACCCAAACAGAGAAAAGAAGTAATTCGGAAGTGGATTCCTGGCATACAGAATGGAATCTTATTCATGAATTTAAGGAGGATAAAAAATTGAATGTTAAGGCATACTATTATCAGTCTGAACGTGGATTACCGGGAGCCGTGATTTTGTATAATCCCGTTTCAAATGAACGCCTTTGGGATAAGAATGCTTTCGTACAAGCAAAATATCAGGATAAAATATCTGATAAATGGTCATTGCAGGTGTTGGCTAAATACAATTATGCCTGGAATAAATACCAGGATAAGGGGGCACAATATGAGGGGAGAGTTTCCACAGATCATTATACCCAGCATGAATATTATGCTTCAGGAGCTGTTTTGTATCGACCGTTTCAGGGCTTTTCCGTATCATTGGCTCAAGATTTAGCAGTGAATACACTGGATAGCAATTTACCGGATTGTCCATTTCCCACCCGTGTAACTTCTTTGACAGCCTTACATGCCCGCTATCAATTGGGCGGTGTGCAAATGGATGCATCTTTAATAAATACGTATGTAAAAGAACATGTGGAGAGTGGAGAAAAACCGGATGATTTGAAGAAATTATCCCCGTCTTTTTCGGTGAATTGGAAACCTTTCAGTGAACAAGATTTCTTTTTAAGGACTATGTATAAAAGTACTTTTCGTACCCCAACCTTTAACGACTTGTATTATTATCGTTTAGGAAATCGCTCTCTTCGTCCGGAAAAAGCAAAGGAATATAACATAGGCGTAACGTGGGGGGCCAAAAGGAACTCTGTATGGGACTATTTGACATTTACAGGAGATGTGTACTTTAATCAGGTAACAGACAAGATTGTGGCTTTTCCTTCTACTTATGTATGGAGAATGGCGAATTATGGGAAAACTCATATATGGGGAGCTGATATCACTCTTTCTATGGGTATTCCTTTAGGTGAATTGTTTAAGGTATATTTTTCAGGAAGTTATACATGGCAAAAGGCTGTTGATTTGACTGACCCGAATGCTAAAAATTATAAGGATCAATTGCCTTATACACCAGAACATAATGGGAACGGTTCCGTCATTTTGGAAACTCCATGGGTAAAACTGGGGTATAGTTTGATTGGAGTCGGAAAAAGATATTATTTCTCACAGAATATTCCAGAGAATGAAATTGACGGATATGTGGAGCAAACGCTTACTCTCTCTCGGCAATTTTCATTTAAGGCCTGCCGTTTAAGACTGCAGGCAGATTTTATTAATTTCATGAATGAGCAATATGAGGTAATAAAGTATTATCCAATGCCGGGGCGTTCATGGAAAATAACTGCTGCTATTCATTTTTAAATTTAAATATCTATGCAATTTAGAAAATTATTTTTCAGTTTGTGCTGCATGGTGGCATTAGGGGCGTCACTGGCAGCTTGTAGTGAAGATGAAGAGTTATTTGATGATAGTGGTTCTAAGGTTACTCTTCCTGTGCATCGGGCATTTATTTTGAACGAAGGAACTCAAGGGGCTAATAATGCGACGTTGTCTTTTTATGCACCGGATGGCAATGCGGATTTTATCAAAGATATTTTTTATACTCAGAATCAGGCAAAATTAGGAGATACAGGTCAGGCTCTGATTGAATACAATAATGACCTTTATGCCATCATTTCCGGTTCAAGATATTTGATTCGGATGAATACGGCTGGAGTAGAAAAACAACGTTATGAGATTCCTGCATCAGAAGGTGATCCTCGTTATCTGGTAGCTGATGACGGGTATATTTATATGACGCAATATGGTGGTCAAGTGACGAAACTGGATGCAAATACCTTGAAGGTTGTTGGTACATTTAAAGGAGGAGCCAATCTGGAAGGTATTGCTGAATGCGATGGCAAACTTTATGTAGCTAATTCATATACTAAAAATGATGCAGGGTATCAATATCATACAGATTTGTTTGTAATCAATGCTGCAAATATGCAATTGGAAACTACTTTGACTGTAGACTTTAATCCTAATCAAGTGTTGGAAGAAGATGGAAAGATTTTCTTGATTTCTTGGGGAAATTATGCGGATAAAGGATATTCTGCTCAGATGATAGAGCCGCAGAATGGTAATAAGCAGACTTCGTTAGGAGTTGCTACTAATATGGCTGTAGGAGATGATATGGTGTATTTTGTAAATTCGGAAACAGATTATTCTAATTGGCCTGAAACAAGTACGAACAATACATTCTTCTCTTATAATATTAAGACTGCTACGGTAAATTCATCTTCTTTCCTGAAAAATGCACCGGCAGAACTGGCTACATCAAGTGTGTACATGATGAGTGTGGATGATGAGAAGGGAGATATTTATATTGGAGTGACATTCTATTCGAACTCAAATGGTACGATGTATCGTTTTGACCGTAATGGGAACTTTATAGAAAAGTTTGATTGTGGTGGTCAGAACCCTAAAACAATGGTTTTCATTGATTGATTTTTATGAAACAAATTTTACTATCTGCCCATATAGTAATTACAGTCTTGCTTCTCTCTGCCTGCGGCGGAGGAAGCAAGACTTCTTCCGTTCAGGAGGAAGGAGATACCCTGAAAATGAGGTATGCCACCAACTTGTCTGTGGTAAAGTTTCCTGATTATACCATGGTTTCTATCCGTAACCCATGGGATACATTGAAAATATTGCATACTTATCTGTTGACTGATAAGACTCAGCCGGTTCCTGAGAATTTGCCGGAAGGGACTGTTGTACGGGTTCCGTTAGAACGGGCCGTGGTGTATTCTGTGGTGCATGGAAGTGTACTGAAAGAGTTGGGACAGGCAAAAAGTATCAAGGGAGTCTGTAACCTGGAATATTTTAAGATGCCAGAGGTGCAGGATGGATGCCGGAATGGAGAAATCGTAGATTGCGGAAACGGAATGAATCCGGATATTGAGAAAATTATCGACCTTCGTCCGGATGCCATCATGCTTTCTCCGTTTGAGAACAGCGGAGGATACGGTCGGGTAGGAAAGTTGGGAGTACCCGTAATCGAATGTGCGGATTACATGGAAACCTCCCCGTTAGGACGTGCAGAATGGCTGCGCTTTTACGGATTGCTGGTAGGGCAGGAACAGAGAGGAGATTCACTTTTTGCACAGATAGAAAAAGAATACCTGGCATTAAAGGATTTGGCGGCACAGGCAACCTCTCGTCCTACGGTATTAAGTGATTTGAAGTATGGCTCTGCATGGTATATCGCCGGAGGACAGAGTACCACTGGACGCTTGTATGCGGATGCCGGGGCAGACTATGTTTTTGCAGAACTGCCGAACAGCGGTTCTGTGCCGATGGCTTTTGAAACCGTCTTCGACAAAGGTGAGCATGCCGATTTCTGGTTGATAAAATACAATCAGCCACAGGATAAGACCTATAAGGAACTTCAGAAGGATTATTCGCTTTATGCGCGTTTCAAGGCATTCCGCGAACGTCGGATTTATGGATGCAACACCCATCGGATACCTTTTTATGAGGAGTCACCTTTTCATCCGGAGATATTGTTGAAAGATATGGTAAAAATATTCCATCCCGAGTTGCTGGAAGGCTATGAACCGAAATATTTTAGTAATTTAGCGGAATGATACATTCTGATAAAAAGCATTATGTGGTATTCGGCACCCTGGCTCTTTTGATAGTGCTTTTAGTGGTAGCCAATTTATTTTTAGGTTCGGTAAATATTCCGGCGCAGGAAGTGCTACGCATTTTAAGCGGCGAAGAGGCTGAAAAGGCAAGTTGGACGTTTATCGTTTGGGAATCGCGTTTTCCTCAATGCATCACAGCCTTGCTTTGTGGAGCAGCCTTGTCGGCTTCCGGACTGATGTTGCAGACGGTGTTCAGTAACCCATTGGCCGATTCGTCTATTTTAGGTATCAGTTCAGGAGCCAGCTTGGGAGTAGCGCTTGTGATGCTCGCCGGAGGAGGAACCATTGCCACAGGTGTGTTTACACTTTCCGGGTTTTTCTCTGTCATATTAGGCGCATTTTTGGGGGCTGTAGCTGTGTTGGCTTTGGTCTTGTTTTTATCCTCTTTGATAAAAAGTAATGTAATGCTGCTCATAGCCGGCATCATGATTGGCTATATTACTTCTTCACTGATTTCTTTGTTGAACTTCTTTGCTACGGCAGAAGGAGTACACTCGTATCTGGTGTGGGGAATGGGAAACTTTGGTGGGGTTTCTTTGGAACAGCTTCCGGCTTTTTCATTACTGACCGTGGTAGGGTTGTTAGTGGCTGTCATGCTTATTAAGCCTTTGAATGCCCTGCTTTTGGGACCGCGTTATGCCGAAAATTTGGGAGTGAATATTCGCCGGGTACGCAACTTCTTATTATTGGCTACCGGATTGCTGACTGCGGTAACGACTTCATTCTGTGGTCCTATATCTTTCATCGGTCTGGCAGTTCCTCATCTGGCTCGTTTGATGCTGGGTACCTCCAACCATAATTCGCTGATGCCTGTTACGCTGCTTGCCGGAGGAGCATTGGCATTGCTGTGTAACTTGATTTGCGTACTTCCGGGAGAGTCAGGAGTGATACCGCTGAATGCTGTAACTCCAATCTTAGGAGCGCCGGTCATTATTTATGTGATCATTAACCAACGTCGAATTCAATATTTTAACTGATGAGTCAATCGGAAATCGTGGTAGAGGGTCGTAACCTGACAATCGGTTATCAGGTAGGGAAGAAGCGGACGGAAGTGCATTCTAGGCTGAATTTTCAGCTTTTTCGTGGAGAACTGATATGTCTGCTAGGAGCGAACGGAGCAGGTAAATCTACCTTGCTTCGCACTTTGGCGGCTGCTCAACCGTTTTTATCTGGCGACTTGGAACTGTTGGACCGTGATTTGTCTGCTTACTCCGAACGTGAGTTGTCAAAAACCATAGGAGTCGTATTGACAGACCGTACGCAGGCGGGAGGGTTGACTGTATATGAGCTGGTAGCCTTGGGGCGTCAGCCTTATACGGGATTTTTCGGGCGTTTGAACAAAGCCGACAAGCAACTGGTGGAACATGCGCTGCAAGCCGTAGAGATAGCTCATAAGGCACGGTGCTATATGGCAGAACTTTCTGACGGAGAACGACAGAAAGTGATGATTGCCAAGGCACTGGTGCAGGAATGTCCGTTGATATTATTGGATGAGCCGACTGCTTTCTTGGATGTGGTAAGCCGCATTGAAATCATGAATCTGTTGCATCGTTTGGCTATAGAGGAAAAGAGAGCAATTCTTTTGTCTACGCATGATATTGAACAGGCACTGGTCTTGTCTGATCGCCTTTGGTTGCTTTCTTCAACCGGAGGACTGGAATGTGGTGTGACGGAAGATTTGATATTGCGCAACCGGATGGATACATTGTTTGCCAATCATGCCCGGATAAAGTTTGATTTGATGCACGGTGGCTTTTCTCCTGAAGTGTCGGGAGAGAAATCCATTGTGTTAAAGGCGGAAGATGAGGTGCTGCGTCATTGGGCACAAAATGCCTTGAACCGTCATCACTACTTTTGTCTGGATGTCTGTGCTTCTGTTCGGAAGCTGCCTTTACTGGATGTGCAAGCACCCGATATGCTTCTTTATACAGATGAAAACGGACAGACTACATGCTATTCTACTTTTGAGACATTGCTTCATAACATATAATTATCAGAGAATAAGCTTATTTGCCGGATATTTGTTATTTTTGTCAGGTTTATTGGTAAGAAAAATAATAAATTTATGGCAGTTGTGGTGAAAATGGCCGGAACATCTCCTGAATTATATAGTTGTATCGCTCCATTGGTGATGAATCCGGAAGTTATTAAGTATAATCATGATTATCCTTTTAAAACTAGTGAATCATTCGTTTGGTTTGTGGCATTTTCAGACGAAGACAATCATGTCCTGGGCTTTTTTCCTGTGGAAATACGGAAAAAATCTGCGATAATCAACAATTATTATGTGGAGGAGGATACAAAGGATGTGTTTTTGAGTTTATTGGAAGCTGTGACAAATGAATTTCTATCTACGGAAAAGGAACTGGAGGCGGTAGTCCAAAAGCCTCATGAATCTTATTTTCAGACGCAAGGATTTGAAATAGTACGTGCATGGAGTTTGTATCTTAAAATGAAGAAAACGAATGAAGAAGAATGAGAACGTGAAAAATGTGTACGAGCTGGCACAAGAACGTCTGGCTGTACTTTTCAAGGAGTTTGACAATATTTATGTGTCATTTTCCGGTGGAAAGGACAGTGGAGTACTGCTGAATCTTTGCATTGATTATATACGCCGGAACAACTTGAAGATAAAGCTTGGTGTATTTTTCATGGATTATGAGGTGCAGTATGACCATACCATCGCATTTATCAATCGTATTTTGGAAAATAATAAGGACATACTGGAGGTATATCGGATTTGTGTTCCCTTTAAAGTGAGAACCTGTACTTCCATGTACCAGCATTACTGGCGTCCATGGGATGAGGCCCTTCGTGACATCTGGGTACGAGAGATGCCGGAAGGGGTTATGAAGGCGGAAGATTTTACTTTTTTTCATGACAACATGTGGGATTATGAGTTTCAGTTACGTTTTGCCGCCTGGTTGCATGAAAAGAAAAAGGCTGTCCGTACGGCTTGTCTGGTGGGTATACGTACACAGGAAAGTTACAATCGCTGGCGTACCATTTATGGCGGTTTGAAGCAGCAGCTTTATCACAACTATCAGTGGAGTTCGAAGATTGCCAACGATGTATATAATCTTTATCCCATTTATGACTGGAAAACTACGGATATCTGGACTGCTAATGGAAAGTTTGGCTGGGATTACAATCGTTTGTATGATCTTTATTATTACGCAGGTGTAAGTTTGGAACGTCAGCGAGTGGCCAGTCCTTTTATTAGTGAAGCCATCGAAAGTTTGCATTTATATAAGGCCATTGAGCCGGATACTTGGGGACGGATGATTGGACGTGTGAACGGGGTTAATTTCTCGGCTATTTATGGAGGAACACATGCGATGGGATATGGTTCAGTCAAGTTGCCGGAAGGGCATACCTGGAAATCGTTTATGGAGTTTCTGCTTTCCACACTCCCGGAAGAAACCCGTAGAGGATATTTAAATAAGTTGCATACCAGCATTAAGTTCTGGAGAACGAAGGGAGGTTGTCTGAGTGATGAAACCATCGCTAAACTTGAAAAACTGAATATCCCGATAACGGTAAGAAATAAGAGCAACTACAAAACAACCAAGCGTCCGGTAATGATGGAGTACCTGGATGATATTGATATTGCAGAATTCAGAGAAATTCCTACTTACAAGCGTATGTGTTTGTGCATACTGCGCAATGACTATGCCTGTAAATATATGGGGTTTGCTGTAAGTAAGGAAGAGAAAAAGATGAAAGATTATATTTTACAACAATATAAGAAGATATGGACATAGAAGAGAGAACAAGTCCGGTTTACCATGTAAAAGCCGTACCGGTGGAGAAGGTGTGTGCCAACAATTATAATCCGAATGTGGTGGCTCCTCCGGAAATGAAGCTGCTGGAACTGTCTATTTGGGAAGACGGTTTCACGATGCCTTGTGTATGCTATTATGACAAGGAAAATGACAAGTATATTATTGTAGATGGTTTCCACCGCTATCAGGTATTGAAAACTTCGCAGCGGATTTATGAGCGGGAGAAAGGTATGCTTCCGGTGGTTGTGATTGATAAGGATTTGTCCAACCGTATGGGGTCTACCATCCGTCATAATCGTGCGCGAGGTACTCATGACATCGGATTGATGACGAATATCGTGGCAGAATTGACTCAGGCTGGCATGTCGGATAAATGGATTATGAAAAATATAGGTATGGATAAGGATGAACTGCTTCGCTTGAAACAGGTATCGGGCCTGGCATCCTTGTTTGCCGACAATGACTTTTCTATCCCCACTCCCCAGTCTATTTTACCGGAGAGTGAAGAGTAAAGTTGATTTAGTATATAAAGTAGCCTAAGACACCACTGCATACAATCAGCAGAATCGGATTTACTTTGTATCGGTTGGAAGCAATGAAACATCCGATAAAAAGCAGGATGCTGATGACAATCTGATATGTGTCTGTTCCGAAGTTTTCCCCGTTCATCAATACGAGAGCGGCTGCCGCAAGCAGTCCGACCACTCCTGGACGCAGCCCATTAAACACAGCTTCTACTGCTGGATGGCGTTGGTATTTCAGGAAAAAACGGCTGATGAATATCATGAGTATAAACGAGGGCAGCACCACTGAGAAGGTGGCTACCGTAGAGCCTAATATGCCGGCTGCGTGCGAGTAGCCGGCATTTACCATAGCCGTATAACCTACGTAGGTCGCAGAATTGATACCGATAGGACCGGGAGTCATCTGGCTGATGGCGATGATGTCCGTAAAATCGGACGAACTGAGCCATTCGTAACGGGTGACTACCTCTCCTTGTATCATGGAAATCATGGCGTAACCTCCGCCAAATCCGAATAAGCCTATTTTGAAAAACGTATAGAATAGTTTCAGTAATAAAAGTACCATAGTTTATCTCCTTTTAGTTATATTTCTTTTGGTAACGTCCATACAGGTAACCTCCTAACCCGCTGAGGATGATGACGTAGATAGGCGAAAAGCCAAGAAGCCATATCAGTAATGCCGAAACCACCGGAATCCAGATATTGTATCGGCTGATACGGGCTGATTTTGCCATTTTGAAGGTAGGAGCTGCAATCAAGGCTACTACCGCAGGACGGATACCTTTGAACACATGTTCTACGGCTTCCACATGCTGGAATTGTCTGAAGAACAGAGCGATGGTCAGAATAATGAGAAAGGAGGGAAGTATGGTGCCAAGTGCCATCCAAAAAGCTCCCCAGAATCCTTTCAGTTTATAGCCGATAAAGATGGCAATGTTGACGGCAAAGATGCCCGGCACAGTTTGTGCCAGTGCCATCAAGTCCAGAAAGTCTTCCTTTTTCACCCATTTTCGTTTGTCTACCAGGTCGGCTTCTATCAAGGGAACCATGGCATATCCTCCTCCTATGGTGAATAATCCTATCCGGAAGAAGATGAGAAATGCTCTTAAATAGAAATTCATGTTATTGCGTTTAGTTCTTTTTCATATAAATGCTTGGGGGTACCCCATAAAACTTTTTAAAGGTATCCGTAAAATATTTGGGGTCGGCAAAGCCCATTTTGTCTGAAACCTCGGCTACCGTATAGCGCTGGCTCTTTAACATCAGGGCAGCTTCCTGCATTCGGATGTTACGGATAAATTCAGCCGGAGCTATGCCTGTCAAAGCCTTAATCTTATTGTAGAAGCTGGTGCGGCTCATGTTGACCGAAGCGCATAAGGTATCTACATTGAAGTTCTTGCCTAATCCTTCCTTGACCAGTTCGGTCACTTTCTGGATAAATTCGTCGTCCAGACTTGTAGGTAATTCTACGGTAGGAGCTTCCTCCGGCAATGCCGTGACAGCCGATTTGAAACGATTGCGCAGCATCTTCCGGTTTTCTATCAGCGTGTGTATGGTAGCTTTCAATATGTGTACGTCAAAGGGTTTCACTAAATATTGGTCTGCTTTGATTTCCAGTCCCTCTAAAATATGTTCCTTGTCACCCAGTGCAGTGAGCAGAATGATAGGGATGTGGCTGGTTTCCATCTGACTTTTTATTATTTGACACATCTTCTTGCCATCCATTACCGGCATCATGATGTCGGAAAGAATCAGGTCGGGCCGACGTTCATTGACGAAGTCGAGCGCTTCTTGTCCGTTGCCTACACCTTCCACCTGGTAGGTGTCCGACAGGCTGTGGATAATGAATGACCACAATGGAGCATTGTCTTCTACAACCAATATTAATGGAGCCTGCTCGTCTGTCTGTGAGTCGGTAAACTGGATGTCGGTCGTGATGTTTCCTGCTGTTTCTTGTTCTACAGGCAGTACTTTATCGGTACTCTCATTTTCCTCCTTTTTATATTGATAGTTTTTACTTCGTATCGGGAAGGTCAGCTGGAAGGTTGTACCCACATTTTCGGTGCTGGTAAATGAAATCTTACCTTCGTGATTCTCAATCAGACGGTACGTCAGCAGCATGCCGATGCCGCATCCGGTAGTGGTCTGGTTGGCTGTATTATATCCTCTGAACAGATATTTGAAGAGCTTTTTCTGGTCTTCCTTGTTCATTCCGATACCTGTGTCTGAGAGGAAAAGTGTCCATGTGTTTTTGTTGTTTTCCGCTTTTAATGATACACGTCCGCCTTGTGGCGTATATTTTAAGGCATTGGAAAGCAGGTTGCGCAAAATGGAATCCATCTTGCTTGTATCAATCCACACATCCAGACGGTCGAACGAACTTTCGTAGGAAAGCGTGATGTCCTTTTGACGGGCAAAACTATCAAACTGATGCATATAGTTGCTCAGATAATGATTCAGTTCGTGCGCCGTCACGATGGTCTGTGAGGAATATAATTCTTCCTTCTGGAAATTAATCAGGTTATTGGCTAGCTCAGCCAGGTTCTCTGTGCTCTGCATGGCCAGTTGGATGTTCTTTTGTCCGTTTTCACTCAGACTTTCCTTTTCCATGATTTCACTCAGAGGAGCCTTGATCATGGTCAGCGGAGTGCGTATGTCGTGCGCGGCATGCGTGAAGAAATTGATTTTTTCTTCCGAAGTTTTTCGTTCGCGCTTGATAATCTGATAGCGCAGGAAGGCGTATGCCGCTCCGATAATGAACAGGGCATAAATCAGGAATGCCCAGAAAGTGAGCCAGAAAGGACGTTCTACCAAGATTTGTATTTCCCTTTCTTCCAGTATCTGCTGGTTGTCGAGCAGAATGGAGCGTACCTTCAGCGTATAGTTTCCCGGCGACAAGTTGGTGTACCGTATGGTTCCGTTGCTGGTGGGAGGAGTCCACTGGTCATAGAACCCTTCCAGTTTCCAGCTGTACAGAATGCTCGATGGATTGTCGAAATTGATGGAAGACACATCCATGGAGAACGTGTTCTGGTCGTATTTCAATTGGATGAAATTGGTTTCGTCCAAAATTTTTGTCAAAGGAGAATTCTTTTCCATCGGGTGCACCGGATGATACATGATGTTCAGGTTAGAGAATACCATGTGGCTGGAAAAGCTTGAGGGCAGTTCCAGGCTGTCGGGCAGAATGATGACACCTTCGTTGCTTCCAAAAATCAGCTGACCGTTTCGGGTATGTATTCCGGCAGTCGGATTGAAGTTTGCTCCTTGTAATCCCTGTTCTCGTGTCCAGTTGGTAAAGGTCTGTTCTTTCTGGTTGTAGAAAGACAGTCCGTTTTCTGTACCTAAAAACAGATTCCCGTTTTTGTCCGGAACAATACTGTAGATATTGTTAGTCTGCAAGCCGCTGTTGTTGGCCATGCAGTGTGTGATTTCATTTGTTTGATTATCAATGATAAACAATCCGTTCCCGTAGGTGCCGACATAGGTCTTTTTCAAGTCGGGAGTATTGTAAATTGCATTGATACAGCCGAAATCTTCTTTTTCCATGTAAGGATACAGTTGCCGTTTCGTTTTATCGAATACATACAATCCTTGTATGGTTCCTACCCAGAAGGAATTTTCATTTCTTTCTAAAAGATACGTGATAGGGTAGGAGCTGCTGTATTCCTGCTTTTCCTGTGTGCGTGTGTCAAAGCTTTTCAGGCTGTAGAATCCTCCACTCCAGATAACCTCATTCTTGTCTTTTATCAGTCCGCGGATGTATTTGTCCGGAGTTTCACGTGCCTGCGATTTTCCTTGCTGATGGAAGGTCGTAGTTCCAGCCTTCTTGTCTATACGGAAGATACCGGACATATAGCCTCCGGCCAGGATAATTCCCGGTCTTATTTCGCATACGGACAAGAAAATATGGTTTTCATATTGAGGAAGTTCCTTCTCCGTACAATAGCTTTTCCACTTCTTTTCACTGATGTCATAACAGCTTATTCCGTTGCAGGTGGCATACCATATATCTCCTTCAGAATCCTCCATGATGCCGTTGATGCAGTCATTTGACAAGGTGTTACTGCTGTTCGACGCATGTTTGAACCATTGGTATTCAGGGTACTTTTCGGAATAGATGGTAATGCCGATAGGATAAATCACGTTCCAGATACGGTTGTTCTGGTCCATGTAAATATCCTTGATGATGCTTCCGTTCATCTTGTTGAAGCTCTCATTGTCTTCTTTTAAGAAATGAGAAAGTTCTTTTTTCTTGACATCCAGTTTATATACTCCGTCACCATCGGTTGCAATGAACACCTCATCCAGGTTTTTCCGGTTGGGCGTGATGGTGTTTACCCCGATGTCTTTCAGGTGTTTCCCGAGGTCTGTCAGCTCTCCGCTTTCAGGGGTATAAATAAACAGCTTATCAAGCAGGGCATTGATGATAAGCTTGTTGGTAGGCTTATGATAATAAATGTAATCAATGATGTTGATATTGGAAATATCAATTTTCCGTACGTTGGTTAATTCTCCTTTGTTCAGGGTAGCTGAATACAAGGTTTGTTCGGTCGAAATAAAATAGTTATTTCCCTTTGCCTGTGTGATGCAGGTTACTTTTCCTGGAATTTTATGACTTATTTTTCTGGTCTTCTGGGTATCTCCATTGTAGATGTACTGATAACCTTCTGTGCAGAACCAGATATTTTTTTCTTCGTCCAGATAAATGCAGGTGATTGGACACTTTTGAGTTTCCGGATACTGTTCATGCAAATCGAACACCAGCTGGAAGGAGTCTCTGGCCTCATTCAGATTAAATACCAGTCCGTCTTTTCCGATTTCCCATAACTTCTTATCTCTGTCAGTCTTTAAAATATTCAGATTGGGGAAACAGTTGACAACTGTTCCATTTTTAATCAGTGGATAGTGTGTAAACTGCTTTCCGTTATAGCGGTCTATACCCTTGTGGGTAAGAATCCAGATGTAATCATATTCTCCTTGTTGAATAGAGAGAACTCTTCGGCTGCTGAGTCCGTCTGCTATACCGATATATTGAAATATTTGTGCCTCTGAACGTGTGTATATGACAGATAATAGAAGGAAAATGAGATAGATAAATTTCTGCATAATACTTTTGTTGGTAAGTGCAAATTTCGGAAAAAACAATCTCTTATCAAAATAATATGGGGTTTTATGTACGAACAGGAAATAAAAAAAGGCATGACCGAAAAGTCATGCCTTGAAATATTTACGATAAAGTATTTATGCATTATTTATCGCCACGGATAGCTGCGATACCCGGAAGGATTTTACCTTCGATAGCTTCGAGCAATGCACCACCACCAGTTGAGATATAAGATACCTGGTCAGCCATACCGAACTTGTTGATACAAGCTACAGAGTCACCACCACCGATCAATGAGAAAGCACCTTCTTTAGTAGCTTCAGCAATAGCTTCAGCGATTACCTTAGAACCACCAGCGAAGTTGTCCATTTCGAATACACCGGCAGGACCGTTCCACAGGATAGTCTTAGCACCCTTGATAGCAGCTTTGAATTCTTCGCGAGTCTTAGGACCTGCATCCAGACCCATCCATCCGTCAGGAATGTTCTTGTCGTCGCAAACCTGAGTATTGGCATCGTTTGCAAATTTATCAGCAGCGATACAGTCGCAACCCAAAACCAAGTTAACACCTTTAGCTTTAGCTTTAGCGATGATATCCAGAGCCAGATCCAGTTTGTCATCTTCTACCAATGAGTTACCGATCTTACCACCCTGAGCTTTAGCGAAAGTAAATGCCATACCACCGCAAAGAATCAAGTTGTCTACTTTGTCCATCAAGTTTTCGATGATACCGATCTTAGTAGAAACTTTAGAACCACCCATGATAGCAGTGAACGGACGTTTGATGTCGTTCAATACTTTATCAACGGCTTTCTTATCATTATGTAAAAATGCAAGGGCAAGTCTTCTTGATACTAAAGTACCTTTTTTACCATAAGTTACCATTTTATCAAAAGTTTTTCTTACTTCTTTAGCTCTAGTTTCAGTAGTAACTATTCTTTCATTTTCAATAAGTTGTTTTGTTAAAGTAGCAAGCATACTTCTTCTATGCTTATTATCTCTACCTAATTTTCTATAAGCCATAATTACCTCCTTATATTAATTTTCATCTCTAAAGTTTAGACCCATGTCTTTTACTTTGTCCATAACTTCTTTTAAAGATTTTTTACCTAAGTTTCTAATCTTCATCATTTCATTTTCAGATTTATCTACTAAATCTTTTAGAGTTAAAATGTTTGCTCTCTTTAAGCAATTATATGCTCTTACAGAGAAATCTAAATCATCTATTGAAGTTTCTAATATTTTAACACTAGGATCTTCACTCTTAGATATCATTAATCCTGTCTCATCTGCAATAGCATTTAAACTAGTTAATATTTCAAAATGTTCAATTAAGATTCTTGCTGCTAATGCTAAAGCTTCTTCAGGAGAAATTGAACCATTAGTCCATACTTCTAATATTAGCTTATCAAAGTTATTATTTTGACCTACTCTAGCAGTTTCTACTTCATAGTTTATTCTTTCTACTGGAGAATATAAACTATCAATAGCTATAGCTCCTATTTTTGTTTTATCATTTTGTAATAATTTCTTATTATCATCTGCTACTACATAACCTCTTCCTGATCCAATAGTCATTTCCATATTTAATTTTCCACCTTCAACAAGTGTAGCAATTACATGGTCAGGATTTAATATCTCTATATCAGCATCAGCTTCGATATCACCAGCAGTAACTACTCCTGGAGTATCTTTTTTAAGTCTTAATATTTTATCATCATCTTTAGAATGATTCTTTATTACTACTCCCTTTAAATTTAATACGATAGCAGTAACATCTTCGATAACTCCATCAATCTTTTGAAATTCATGAGCTACTCCATCTATTTTAACTGAAGTTATAGCATCACCAGGAAGTGATGATAACATAACTCTTCTAAGTGCATTACCTAAAGTAGTTCCAAATCCTCTCTCTAATGGTTCTAATTCAAATTTACCATAATGAGAATCTTTTATATATTCTTTTACTTTATAATCTGGTTTTTCAAATTTTAACATCTTTGGATTCCCCTTTCCTAATTATCCACGTCTTCTTTTAGGTGGACGACAACCGTTATGTGGAATTGGTGTTTCATCTGTGATTGATTTTACTTCTAATCCTACAGTTTGTAAACTTCTAATTGCAGCTTCTCTACCTGAACCTAAACCTTTAACTTTAACGTTTACTGTTTTCATTCCAGCAGCAGTAGCTTCTCTACCAGCAGCTTCAGCAGCCATACCAGCAGCAAATGGAGTTGATTTCTTACTTCCTTTTACGCCTTGAGTTCCAGCAGAAGCCCAACTTACTACATTTCCTTCTAGATCAGTAATAGTTACAATTGTATTATTGAAAGTTGAATGGATATGTACTTCACCAGCAGGAATATTTTTCTTAGTTTTTCTTTTTCTTGAATTATATTTTCCCATATTTTCCTCCTAATTATTTTTTCTTATTAGCAACAACTTTTCCTTTACCTTTACGAGTTCTAGCATTTCTACTAGTTCTTTGTCCTCTTACTGGTAAATTCTTTTTATGTCTAGTACCTTGATAAGAATTTATTTCCATCTTAGTTTTAATATTTAAGTTAACTTCTCTTCTAAGATCTCCTTCAACTGTATGTTTTTCAACTTCTGCTCTTATTCTAGAAAGTTCATCATCAGTTAAGTCTTTTGCTTTCTTATTTAAGTCAACTTTAGCATTGTTAAGAATTGTTTTTGATAAATTTCTTCCTATACCATAGATATAAGTAAGAGATATTTCAATTCTTTTGTCGTTAGGTATATCTACACCTTTAATTCTTGCCATATTATTATTTCCTCCCTAT
>OHEG01000590.1_pt1 | contig 16990 bp, 12 predicted proteins | sample 1567181 | NCBI WGS metagenome assembly OHEG01 (sample SAMEA3879534, study PRJEB24766) | human gut metagenome | biome: human-associated habitat; feature: feces | place: USA | collected 1985/1987 | reverse complement strand
GCAGCGTTTTGTGGCCAGAATCGCAGCACATGGCTGCGCCCAGTGCAATGGGATGCTGACCGCCCTGCGGCAGAAAACGCAGATAAGCACCGTGGGCATTATCCACCAGAAGCGGGACGCAAAAATCCTTGCACACTTCGGCCAGCGCTGCAATATCCTGCACACCGCCCAGATAATCCGGACTGGTGATGTAGACACCAAAGGGCCTTTTGCCCTGCTGTGCCAAACCCTGTAGAGCACCTGTCAGCTTTGCAGCCGACACCGGGCAGCTGCAAAGCGCACCGGCATCCTGCGGCGCAGGCCAGAGCCACTGGATATCAAAATCCAGCAGCGCCGCCGCATACAGCAGCGCCTTGTGGGCGTTGCGGGCGGCCAGCAGCACCGGGCGCTTACCGTTTTGCGGTGCGCCTTGCAGCGCCAGAAACAGCATGGCACGGATGCACTGAGACGACCCCTCGGTGCTGTAATAGCTGTGCGCCGTGCCGAACAGCCGGGTGGCGTTGGCTTCACTCTCGGCAATAATGCCCTCCGGCGCGTAAAGCTCGTCCGCACCGCAGATCTCGGTGATATCCAGCGGCTCAAAGCCTAAAAGGCTCTGCCCCTTGTGGCCGGGCATATGCAGCCGGGCGGTACCGGACTTTGCATAGCTGCGCACAAAATCCACGATAGGGGTGGTCATGCTCATTCGCAGGCTTCGCCGTCAGCGCAGGCGTTGCAGGTAGAGCCCAGCTCAATAGGCACCTCGATGCCCTTGGCTGCCAGTTCCTGATTCTCGGCTACCTTGATCATGATAGCGCACTCCATGCGCTTTTTGAACAGCTCGCAGCCGTACTCGTACACGCCGGTAATGCTGCCGGTGGCGTGGTAGGAGTTGGCAGCGCAGCCGCCGGAGCAGTACAGCTTTGCCCAGCAGTCCTGACACTCCTTGCGGGCGTAGGCGTTGCAGTGCTTGAACTCATCCCGCACGGCGGTGTTGGTGACGCCCTTCCAGATGTCGCCCATCAGGTACTTGGGGTCGCCCACGAACTGGTGGCAGGGGTAGAGGTCGCCCCAGGGGGTGACGGCCATGTACTCGGTGCCGGAGCCGCAGCCGGAGATGCGCTTATAGATGCAGGGGCCGCCGGTCAGGTCGATCATGTAGTGGTAGAAGGTAAAGCCTCTGCCCTCGCGGTCGCGCTTGATCATCTCCTTGGCAAGGATCTCGTACTGCTCCTTCAGGATGGGCAGGTCGGCCTCAGTCAAGGCGCTGGGGTCGCTGGGGTCGCAGACCACCGGCTCCATGCTCAGCTCGGTAAAGCCAAGGTCTGCCATGTGGAAGATATCGTTGGTAAAGTCGGTGTTAAAGTGGGTATAGGTGCCGCGCATATAGTAGTTCTTGTCGCCGCGCTTCTTGACGAATTCCTGGAACTTGGGCACGATGCGGTCGTAGCTGCCGTTGCCTGCACAGTCCACGCGGAAGCGGTCGTTGACCTCCTTGCGGCCGTCCAGACTCAGCACCACATTGTGGCACTCCTTATTGCAGAAGTCGATGACGTCGTCATCAATGAGCACACCGTTGGTGGTCATGGTAAAGCGGAAGTTCTTGTTATGGATCTTTTCCTGCTCGCGGCAGTAGGCCACCAGCTTTTTGACCATATCAAAGTTCATCAGCGGCTCGCCGCCAAAGAAGTCCACTTCCAGATTGCGGCGGGTGCCGCTGTTCTCGATGAGGAAGTCCATGGCGCGCTTGCCCACCTCAAAGCTCATCAGGGCGCGGTCGCCGTGGTAGCGCCCCTGCGAGGCAAAGCAGTAAGAGCAGCTCAGGTTGCAGCTATGGGCAACGTGCAGGCACAGAGCCTTTACCACGGTGTTGCGGTTCTTGAAGTCAAAAGCCATGTCCTTATAGACATCCGGGCTCCACAGCTTGCCGTTTTCCTTCAGGCTGGTCACGTCGTCGATGCACTGGCGCAGATCCTCCTCGGTCACGTCCGGGCGGCTGCCGTATTTTGCCAGCATGGCGGCAACGATCTCGTCTGCGGTATGCTCCGGGTACATGGCGATGACATCGTAGGCCACCTCGTCCACAACGTGCACCGAGCCGCTGCAGGTGTCCAGCACGATGTTATAACCGTACACTCCATTCCAGATTACACAAAAAAATGCCGCCCGGCAAAGGCGGCATAGGGTTTGCAAAAATTACTTGTTGCTGTTCTCGCACTGCTGGTTAGCCACGCCGCAGGAGGTCTTGCAGGCGGACTGGCAGGAAGTCTGGCACTCGCCGCAGCCGCCGGTCTTAACGCTCTTGGTCAGGTCACGAGTAGCAATAGTCTTAATACGCTCCATGATAGAAACCTCTCTAACTCTCAAAAATTTATCGCGCCGGACAAAGTTCCGGTACGCTTTTATCTTGTAATAGGATATCACGCAGCGCGCCTTTTGTCAAGATTTTTTCGCTAAGCCTTTTCACCCGCCCATGGGCTGGTAGCGGGTAAGCACCGTATGCAGCCCCAGCTCTCGGGCGCGTGCCAGTAAGTACCGGTAACGGCACAGCAGCGCCTGCCGCTCGTAAATACGCTGCTCGATCAGGTCCGTATCCACCTCCATATCAAACATCATCTCGTTGCGCTTCAAACAGAACAGGCATTCTTTCAGTTCTTCTTCCAGTTCCGGGTGGTAGCGCTCGTGCTCGGTATCCCGCGGGACGCGGGGCGAAAGCAGGGTCTGGGCGTTTTGTGTGGTTCGTTCCGGCATAGGCATCCTCCTTCTGGTACTTTGCAAGGTTTTGTACCTTCCAGTATAGGCGGTGCGGTGCGCAGAACCTGCCGAAGTGTGGCAGCGCTCCGGCATAGATTATCCGGCGCTGCTGCGGCATTTTCCAAAAAAGTACAACTTTTTTCAAAAATATGCTTGACAACTCCGGGCTTTTCCCGTATAATAGCACACGTTGAGCGGCTCACCCCGCAAGACACAACAGAATATTGGGGATTTGCATAGTGGTAGTGCGGTAGACTCTGACTCTACTTGTGGGAGTTCGATTCTCTCATCCCCAACCAGACTAAAGCCATCTGAGGAAGTTCAGGTGGCTTTTCTGTTTATATCATTCCGAACCACAGCCGCAAGGCCGTGACTCTTCAAAACTTGAAGAGTCATAACTCTATTACCACTTTGGATTTTTGAAGAGTGACGAAAAAGAAGCGCATCAGCGTTCAAAAGCTCACTCTTCAAGATGAAGAGTCATGGCCTGAAAACGCAGTTTTCTTTGCTTTTTGTTCATGACTCTTCAAAACCCCTGTGGGTCATAGGGAACTTTTGAAGAGTCACCCCTGCCGGGGCGGGACGATTTAGAATGCGCTCCGCGTTCGCTCTGCGCATAATTAGCGGAATTAGTTTTTTACTCGAGATTCAGAAAAGCCTGCGGGCTTTTCTGAATCTCCTTTTCACCAGTGGGGTCGTAACGGTCAACTGCATTTGCAATTCAGACCACCATTTAACCATTGCAGTCCTCCCCGTGAAAATGGGATAGCGGAGCGCATTTCCAATCGTTCGTACTGCACAAAAAACCGGGCAGCCCGCAGACTGCCCGGTTTTTGCTATACAGTTGACCTGCCCTGATAGGGCTTTCTTTTACAGAATGGTGATGCGGCCTGCGCCGTAAGGCTGCTCGTAGTTGAGCAGGTAGCCGGGGTAAGCGGCCAGCGGGCTGTTGGCGCTGGACAGGTGCGGCAGACCCGCAGCATCTGCGCCGTCAAAAATCATAGCGTAGGTAGACATCACCAGATAATCCTCGGACACATAGTCCTTGATCAGCTCTGCGCCGTCAAACATGGCAAAGCCATCGCCCAGATTGCGCAGGGTGTAGTTCATGCCGGCCAGCGCGTAGGTAGCGCCCGGGTCCAGCGGCAGATAGCTGCCGGAGGCCTTATCGTAGATCTTCACGTTCTGCACGCGCGGGGTGCCGGTGGCGCTGCCGATCCAGACGTTCTTCTCGTCGGTCTGCACAGTGTTGGGGATATCGGTGTGGATCTCGTAGGTAGCACCGGCCACCTGCAGGAAGCCACCGTTCTCCTTGCCGTCCTCGCCTGCAAAGCGGGCTGCAAACTCCAATGCGTCCTGGATCTGCTTGCCGGTAACCGACATCAGGCAGGCCACGTTGCCAAAGGGGCTGACCTGCTTGCAGGTCTTGAAGGTCCAGTCGCCTGCGGGCACATCGGCGCGGATGCCGCCGCCGTTCATGATGGCCACATCACAGTGCAGCTTTTCCACCTCGTTGAAGTAGGTGTAGATGCCGTCAGCCACAAAGTCGCCGAGGTTGGTCTCGGCAGAGCGGATGCGGCGCTTGCCGGTGGCGGGATCAGAGACGTAGAAATCGCTGTCGCCCACAGCGATCTTCTCGCCCAGCATATCGTCCACGGTGTTCACCCAGCCAGTCTGCATGGCGGCGATGCCTGCGTCCATGCCCTCGTGGGTGGGGATGAGCTTGGTGGTAATGGTGCCGTCCGCAGCGATGGTCATCTCGCCAACGTTGGCAAAGTAAGAACCGGTCTGGGTCAGGGTGACAGCCTTGCCGGAGGCATCCTGCACCTGCTTGTTCTCCATTACGGTATGGGAGTGGCCGTCGATAAAGGCGTCAAAGCCGCTGGTGTGGGCAATGACTTCCTCACTGGTCCAGGGAGAGGAGGACGGGTCAACGCCCAGATGGCCCAGACCGATGACCACATCCGCCAGAAGCTTTGCCTTATCAATGGCCTTCTGCACGGCGTCATAGAGCTTTTTGCCATCCTCACCACCCTGAATATCGTAGATGTACTTGCGCTGTGCCTTATCCATAAAGTAGGCCGGGGTGGACTTGGTAAAGGTCTCGGGGGTGGTCACGCCCACAAAGGCAATGCGTCTGCCGCCGCGCACGAACACCTTGACGGAGGGCAGCACACGCAGCGTAGTGCGCAGGTCTACCCAGTTGCAGGACAGGTACGGGAAGTCGGCTTCCTTCATGATGGCCTTGGCGCGGTCCATGCCGTAGTCAAACTCGTGGTTGCCGGGGGTGGCTACATCGTAACCGGCAGCGTTCATCAGCTTGATGATGGAGGCACCCTCGTCCATGGAGCCATAGGCAGTGCCCTGCACATGGTCGCCTGCATCCACCAGCAGCACATCCTTGCCGGCATTCTGATAGCTCTGCTTCAGGTCGGCAATGGCAGCGTAGGTCAGCTTGGGGCTCTGCTTGTCGATGTAGGTATGGACATCGTTGGTGTACAGGATGGTGACGTCAGACTTATCACCAAACCAGCAGGCCGATGCGGCAGGCGCACCGATGGCCATGGATGCAGCGGCAGCGGTCACACCAGCAGCCTTTAAAAAGCTGCGACGGGAAATAAGTTGTTTCACAGGAAAACGACCTCCTTTTATTTTTGGCGTATCGCATTTGGGCAGGCTCTTCCCTCCTGCCCTTTCAATAGTTCTAGCATAGCACAGAACGCCGCCGCAAACAAGCCAAAATCATTCTTTTGGCACAAATTATTTTCACGTTCCGCTTTATTTTAACATATATTGTACCATTTTTACACAAATCCCATGCAAAAAAGACCTTCCCGTGCCCTGTCGCAGAGCAGCGGAGAGGTCTTTTTTAGGGGGTGTTGACCCGTTGCCGGGTCTATCGGAGGAGAGGGAAATATCAGATGGCGTTATACTCCTTGAGGAACTTCTCAAGGTCGGTGCCCTCGATCTTCTTCAAAGCTTCCTTCAAAGCCAGACGCGGGATCAGCGGCAGATCCATGTCGGTGATCTTTTTGCCGTCGCGCAGCTTCACGGTGGCATCGATCAGGGCACGCACATCGTAGGTGCTGCCCCAGACCTCGGGCACGCCGCGGTCAATGTTCAGCAGGGTATACACAGCCTCCATACCGGTGCGCATGGAGTACTCGGTGGTGAAGATGGTATCGCGGGCAGTCTCGGCAAACTGACCGAGGAAGGCAAAGTTCACCGCGCCCTCGGGCACAACATCGGGGCGGTCGCCCATGGCACGGGGCATGAAGAAGGCGTCGATATAGGGCATCATCACAGGCACGGTGTTGGCGCTGTGCTCTGCCAGTTCCGCGATCTGATCCTCGGGCACACCGATGTGGTACAGCCACTCCATGCAGATCTCGCGGCCGGTGCAGTCGCGCATGGGCTTCTTGACGTAATCGCCGGGCTTATCGCTGAACAGGCCGTACACCCAGACGCACAGCTGGTTCTTGGGCTGATCCTTGAACTGCTGCTGACGGTTCAGCGTCCAGCTGAGCAGCCAGCTGGAGTCCTTGACGGTGACGATGCCGCCGGTGACCACATGGCCGGTGAAGGGGTCGCGCTTGCAGATGTTCTTGATATAGGGGATGATCTTCTGGTCCAAAGTCTCCACGGTGGCGCTCATCCAGTTGGTCTGCTCGGGGTCATGGCAGAACTTGTCGGGATGGCCAAAGGCAGGGTCCTGTGCGGCGATCTTGCGCCACATATCCCAGCCGCCGCCGGGCTTCAGCTCGGTGTTGTAGGCGGCGGGCTTATCCTGACTGCCCATGGAGGAGTTCTCCACGCAGCCACCGTTGGTGATGAACACCAGATCGTTCTCCGTCAGGTCGATGGCGCCGGGCTCGTTGTTCTCGATGACATCGATGCGCTTGGCCAGCTTGTGGGCGGGATCGGAGCAGTCGAACTCCACGTTGGTGACCTGCACGCCGTAATGGAACCGGACGTTGTGGCTCTCCAGATACTTCACCATGGGCAGGATCATGGACTCATACTGGTTGTACTTGGTGAAGCGCAGGGCGGTGAAGTCGGGCAGGCCGCCGATGTGGTGGATATAGCGCTGGATATACAGCTTCATCTCCAGCGCGCTGTGCCAGTTCTCAAAGGCGAACATGGTGCGCCAGTACAGCCAGAAGTTGGAGTTCAGCACCTCGTCATCGAAGAAGTCGGTGATCTTCTTGTCCTGCAGGTCCTCGTTGGGGGTGAAAAACAGCTTCATGATCTCCATGGCGCCCTTGTCGGAGATGTCGAACTTGCCGTCGGTATGGGCGTCCTGGCCGCGGTCAACGGTGGCGCGGCACAGGGAGTAGTTGGGGTCCTCCTTGTTGAGCCAGTAGTACTCGTCCAGAACGCTGACACCCTCCGTTTCGATGGAGGGGATGGAACGGAACAGGTCCCACATGACCTCGAAATGGTTGTCCATCTCGCGGCCGCCGCGCATGACGTAGCCCAGGTTCTCGAACTTATAGCCGTCGCAGGCGCCGCCGGGCAGGCTGCCCTTTTCCAGAATGTGGATGTGCTCGCCCTTCATCTGGCCGTCGCGGACCAGATAGCAGGCGGCGGTCAGGGCCGCCAGACCGCTGCCCACGATATAGGCGGATTTGTTGTCCACGCCCTCGGGCTTTTTGGGACGGGCAAAGGCTTCATAGTTACCGCTGGAATAATACATAAATAAACTCCTTTCAAGTATCCACTGTATGTTTTCCTTTGATGATGAAAGCATACATCTGAATGAATATTTGTTCAATAAGCAGAAAAACCCCGGTGATAAGTTTTTTATCACCGGGGCGGCAGGTGTTCAGTTTTTTATCATTTGGCCTCGTTTGATAAGGGCTTGTCGGTACGCAGACGCGCCAGCGCGGCGTCGACGCTGCCGTGGATGACCTGGTCCAGCCGTTCCACGATCAGATGGGGATCGCCCTTCATGTCGGATCTGATCCAGTCCAGCATCAGGCCTACGAACATATACTTGTACAGCGTGGCGATGAAGGCCTTATCCTCCGGCCGGACGGACATTCCCCGGGCCTGCTCCTCCACCACGCCCTCCAGCAGGTCGTAGGTCAGCTTGTAGAGATAGTTCTCCACCTGCTCCCGGCTGACGGAGCGATAGACGTTCAGAATGAAGGGCTTATTCTCCTGCACGGCCTCGAAGATCTGCAAAAGGCCCTGCTGCCACGTCTCGTAGGTCTTTTTGCCCGCCAGAGCGCGGCTGGCGTCCTCTTCGCAGCTCCATTCCACCAGATCATAGATGTCCTTGAAGTGATAGTAAAACGTCATGCGGTTGATGCCGCAGTCATCGGTGATGTCGCTGACAGTGATCTTATGCAGGGGCTTTTCCAGCAGCAGCTTTTTCAGCGACGCTTCCAGCGCCCGCTTGGTGACTTGTGACATGGCATACGCTCCTTTTATGCGTCCAGCCGGACGGACCAGTTGCCCAGGGGGGAGAGGGGGGCTGTCTCCGTGGGGGACAGGCCCTGCACCACGCCCTCGGTGGTGACAACGGATACGGACTTAAAGCAGATGGGGGCGAAGGGGGCGGTGTCCAGCAGCTGCTGCCACAGGGCCACCAGGTTCGCGTCAGCGCCATTGGATCGATAGGCCTGCAGCAGCCGGTCGGTAGTCTCATCGGACCAGCCGCCGTAGTTGAGGCTGCCCTCGGTGGACAACAGGGCCGTCAGGTCCCAGTCGGCGGTCAGGCGGCATTCACCGTAATAGAGATCAAAGTCACCGCTTTCCAGCCGGGTGAGGAACGTGTCCCAGGGAACAGCCTCCACGGTGACGGTCAGGCGTGCGGTATTGAGGTACATGGCGATCTCCTGGGCGGCGGAGACCTTGAAGCTGCTCTCCTCGTTGACCAGAAGCGTCAGCGTCAGGGGTGTCTCATCCTCCGTCTGTTCGCCAAGGGCGGCGTTCAGCAGGCGGTTGTAGGCCGCGGTGTCGTAAGGCGTTTCCAGCGCGGTATCGTAGCCTGCGTAGGCGGGGGAGGCAGGCAGCTGGGCCGCCGTGCCCTGCCCCAGCAGGCAGGAGGAAACCAGCGTTTCGCGGTCGATGCCGGCGCTGAGGGCCCGGCGCAGGGCCGGGTCGGACAGAGCCTCCCGCCGGGTGTTCATGCCCAGGAACTGCATAACGGGGGTGGCCGCTTCAGCGTAGTCGCCGGCACCGGAGACACCGGTGCTGTTGCTGCCGGTGAGATCCAGCGTCAGCAGCTGCACCTCACGGGAAGTGAAGGCGTACAGGGCGGAGTCCTTGTCCTTGCAGTGCTGCAGGCGGATGGTGGACAGCGGCAGAACGCTGCTGCCCTGCCACCAGCGGCTGTTGGCCGTCAGGTAGGCGCCCGTGTCATCCTTGGCAAACAGATAGGGGCCGCTGCCCGTGGGGGCGGTGCGGTTCTCGGTGCCTGCTTTGATGATGGGGATGTCCAGGCGGCTGGGCAGTGTGGCCAGAGGGGCGGACAGGGCGACGACCACCGCGTCCTCCCGGACGTACACGGAGGTCACGTCCCGCAGCCGGGCGGCATAGCGCTCAGAGGTGCGGGCGCGCTCCAGCGTGGCGGCCACGTCCGCCGCCGTGACGGCGGAGCCGTCAGAGAAGGCCGCATCGGCCTTGATGCGGATGGTCCAGGTGCGCTGGGCGGAATCATACGTCCAGCTGTCCGCCAGGACGGCCCGGGGCCGGAACTGCTCGTCCAGGGCGAACAGCCCCTGGTACATGAGGGACTCTACGGTCTGCTGCATAGTGTCCGTGGTGCGGACGGGGTCGAGGGTGCCGCCGGCGATATAGGGCAGGGTAAAGGCGGTCAGCGGCTCCGGCTCCGGTTCTTCGTTTTCATTCTGGTAGAAGTCGGACAGCTCTCCCAGGGGATCCTCGGTGACCTCCCAGTCGGCGCAGCCGGCGGCCAGCAGCATGGTCAGCGCCAGCAGCAGGCACAGCAGTGCACGTTTCATAGCGTATCCTCCCGCAGAGCGATCAGCGCGGCCTGCTCGCCCCGGCGCAGGCCCATCTTCCGGTGGCTCCAGTACAGGTCCGGGCGGCAGGCGGTGCAGTGATCGCAGATGTCGATGCGCGTAACGCCTTCACGGCGCAGCCACAGGGCGTTGACGGCTTTCAGGTCGATGTGCCACTTGCTGCCGTTCCATGCCATGAACGGCTCCACCGCCACACCCAGTGCGGCCCGCAGGGCCTCCGGTACGTCGCCGTCCGTCTCAAAGCAGCACGGTCCGATGGCCGGCCCGATGGCGGCGCGGAGGTCCGCCGGGTCGCAGCCGTAATCCTCGGCCATGACGCGTACCGTCTCCGCGGCGATGCCGGCGGCGGTGCCCCGCCAGCCGGCGTGAGCTGCGCCGATGACCCGGCGCACCGGGTCGTGGAGCAGCAGTACGTTGCAGTCGGCGGAGAACACGATCAGGGGGATGCCCGGCACGTCCGTCACCAGGGCGTCGGCGCTGTCGTAGTCCTGGGGCTGCCACAGGCCCTTGCCGCAGTCCACCGCCGTGACGCGGCGCACATCGCTGCGGTGCACCTGACGGCTGAGCACCGCCCGCTGCACATCCGTGTCCAGCGCGGTGCACAGGCGGCGGAAGTTCTCCTGTACGTTGGCAAGGTCATCGCCCCGGCGGTCATCCAGGTTCAGACTGTCCCAGGGGGTGGGGGAGACACCGCCCTTTCGGGTGGAAAAGCCGTGGGTGATGGCGTTGTTTTCCAGCACGTCGGAGGTCAGATAGACCAGATCGTTTTTTGTGTGGGGGTGGAACATAGTGTCTCCTTCCGGAGGGGAACGGGGCGTCGGGGACGCCGCCCGTCATTTTACAATGCCTCGCAGAGTTTGCGTCCGCAGACGCAAATAAAATCAAATCTATTTTCGGCTTTCGGCGGCGGCGTGTACGTCGCCGAAAATTCTTCTCGGCCTGCAAACGTGCGCGTGCGCGACTTTGACGCGCACGTCGTGCGCTGCAGCAGGCCGCAGCCCGCTCAAACGACAGCCCAACGGAGCGGGTGTCGTTTGAAGTTACTCAGGAGTGGTACTCCTTGCAGGTGCATTTCTTCCACTTCAGCCCGCTGCCGCAGGGGCACAGGTCGTTGCGGCCGACCTTGACCACCTTGGTGGGGCGCTTCTTCACGGTGCCATCGCCGCCCACATTCTCGGTGATGCCGGAGGCCACGCGCTCGCGCTTGACTTCCTCGTTCTGGCGCAGGCGGACGGAGTACAGACGGCGCACCGTCTCCTCCTTCATGGCGTCGATCATCTCCTCGAACATCTCCAGGGACTCCTTCTTGTAGGCGTCCACCGGGTTGGTCTGGGCGTAGGCCCGCAGACGGATACCCTGGCGCAGATCCTGCATGGCGTCGATATGGTCCATCCAGTATTCGTCCACCACCCGCAGCAGCACCACGCGCTCCAGCTCACGCATGACGGGCGGAGTGATCTCCTGCTCCTTCTTCTCGTAGAAGTCGGCGGCGGCCTTGGTGAACATATCGATGAAATCGTCCTCGGTAAGGGTGGGGAGCTGGCTCTCGTCGATCTTCACGGTGTACTTGGTGAAGTACACGCCCTCCAAGCCGCGGAGAAGCTCCTTGCACTGGACCATGTCCAGGTGCTCCTGACCCATGAAGGCGCTGCGGACCTGGTGGCCGATGGCGCTCTCCATCATGCCCATGATGATGCCCTTGACGTCCATGCCGTCCAGCACCTGCTTGCGCTGGCCATAGATGATCTCGCGCTGCTTGTTCATCACGTCGTCGTACTCCAGCACGGACTTACGGGCCTGGAAGTTGCGGCTTTCCACCGTGGTCTGGGCCTGCTCGATGGCGCGGGAGAGCATCTTGTTCTCGATGGGGGTGTCCTCGTCGATGTTCATGCGCTCCATCATGCCGGTGACGCGGTCGCCGCCGAACAGGCGCATGAGGTCGTCCTCCAGGGAGATGTAGAACCGGGTCTCGCCGGGATCGCCCTGACGGCCGGCACGGCCGCGGAGCTGGTTGTCGATACGGCGGGAGTCATGGCGCTCGGTGCCGATGATGAACAGGCCGCCGGCGGCGCGGACCTTGTCGGCCTCGCCGGAGATCTCCGCCTTGTGCTGGGCCAGCTTCTCGGCGAACAGCCTGCGGGCGTCCAGGATCTCCTGGTTATCCGTTTCGGCGTAGCCGGTGGCCTCGGCAATGAGCTCATCGGTGAGCCCGGCCTTGCGGAGGTCGTTCTTGGCCATATACTCGGCGTTGCCGCCCAGCATGATATCGGTACCACGACCGGCCATGTTGGTGGCCACGGTGACGGCACCGAACTGGCCCGCCTGGGCCACGATCTCAGCCTCGCGCTCATGGTTTTTGGCGTTCAGCAGGTTATGCTTGATGCCCTCGCGGGTCAGCATCTTGCCCAGCAGCTCGTTCTTCTCGATGGACACGGTGCCCACCAGCACCGGCTGGCCCTTGGCGTGGCACGCCTTTACCTGCTGGATGACGGCGCGGTACTTGCCGTTCTCGGTCTTGTACACGCTGTCCTCGTTGTCGATACGGGCGATGGGGCGGTTGGTGGGGATCTCGATGATGTCCAGCGCGTAAATGGTGGCGAATTCCTCCTCCTCCGTCAGCGCCGTACCGGTCATGCCGGACAGCTTGCGGTAGAGGCGGAAGTAATTTTGGAACGTGATGGTGGCAAGCGTCTTGCTCTCGCGCTGGACGGACAGGTGCTCCTTGGCCTCGATGGCCTGGTGCAGACCCTCGGAGTACCGGCGGCCGAACATCAGGCGGCCGGTGAACTCGTCCACGATGACCACCTCGCCGTCCTTGACCACATAGTCCACGTCGCGCTTCATGATGCCGTGGGCCTTGATAGCCTGGTTGATGTGGTGGGCGATGGTGCTGTTTTCCGGGTCAGACAGGTTGTCCAGATGGAAGAACTCCTCCGCCTTCTTCACGCCCCGGGCAGTGAGGGTGACGCTGCGGGCTTTCTCGTCCACCACATAGTCGGCGTCGATGTCGGTGGCTTCCTCCTCTTTGTCATCGCTCTCCACCACCACAAATTTCTTCAGCCGGGCGGCGAACATCTCGGCCATATCGTACAGCTGGGTGGACTTCTCGCCCATACCGGAGATGATCAGGGGGGTACGGGCCTCATCGATCAGAATGGAGTCCACCTCGTCCACGATGGCGAAAGCGTGGCCCCGCTGGACCTGCTCGTTGGCGTACAGGGCCATATTGTCACGCAGGTAGTCGAAGCCCATCTCGTTATTGGTACCGTAGGTGATGTCCGCATGATAGGCCTTCTGGCGTTCCTCCTTTTTCATGTCGTGGATGATCAGACCCACGGTAAGGCCCATGAAGCGGTGGACCTTGCCCATCCACTCGGAGTCACGCTTGGCCAGGTAGTCGTTGACGGTGACGATGTGAACGCCCTCACCGGTCAGCGCGTTCAGATAGGCAGGCAGGGTGGCCACCAGCGTTTTGCCCTCGCCGGTCTTCATCTCGGCGATGCGGCCCTGGTGCAGCACGATGCCGCCCACCAGCTGGACGGGATAGGGGCGCATACCCAGCACGCGGTCCGCGGCCTCCCGCACGGCGGCAAAGGCCTCCGGCAGGATGTCGTCCAGCGTCTCACCGTTGGCCAGACGCTCCTTGAACTCCGGGGTCTTGGCCTGAAGCTCGGCGTCGGTCAGCTGCCTGTACTCGCCCTCCAGGGCGGTGATCTTGTCCACGATGGGGTAGATGCTCTTCAGCTCCCGCTGGCTGTAGGTGCCGAAGACCTTGGTAAACAGTCCCATATATTCTGTATCCTTTCTAAGTAAAAAGATAATCGTACATAATTATACCAGTAGAGTATACCACACTCTTTTGTCTAATGCAAAAAGATTTTCTGTGAACAGTTATCGGTCAGTCGTGCCGCTTTGCGGTTGTGCAGCGCGGAAAAGTGTGGTATACTGACGGTACTATCAAAGAGAAGGAGTTTTCGCCATGAAGCTGCGTTTTTACGGCGCTGACCGGTGCGTTACCGGCAGCTGCCATTGTCTGGAGGTCAACGGCAAGCATATCCTGGTGGACTGCGGCCTGCAGCAGGGCCGGGACGAGATCGACAACACCGCGCTGCCCTTTCACCCCGGCAGCATTGACGTGGTGCTGGTGACCCACGCCCATATCGACCACTCCGGCCGCATCCCCATGCTCATCAAAAACGGCTTTCAGGGTAAGATCATTACCACCCGCCTGACCGCCGATCTGCTGGACATTATGCTCCAGGACTCCGCCCATATCCAGGAGCAGGACGCGGAGTACCAGAACCGCAAGAACAAGCGCGCCGGACGTCCGGAGGTAGAGCCGATCTACACCGTGGCCGATGCCCTGCGGGTGCGGGAGTTTATCCAGACCTGCGAATACGGCCAGGAGGTCCCGGTGGTGGAGGGCGTGACGGCGCAGTTCATCGATGCTGGCCACCTGCTGGGCAGCGCCAGCATCAAGCTCACCTGCCATGAGGGTGATGAAACGCGCACCGTGGTGTTCTCCGGCGATATCGGCAATGTGGATCAGCCCATCATCCGCGATCCCCAGTTCTTCGACAGCGCGGACTATGTGCTCACCGAGTCTACCTACGGCGACCGCAACCACACCGAGGTGTGGAGTTACACCGGCCAGCTGGCGGAGATCATCGACGAGACGCTGGGCAAGGGCGGCAACGTGGTCATCCCCTCCTTCGCCGTGGGCCGCACCCAGGAGCTGCTGTACTTTATCCGCGAGATCAAGGACAAAAATCTGGTCACGTCCGTCAAGGACTTCCCGGTGTACGTGGACAGCCCGCTGGCCAAGAAGGCCACCACCATCTTCTGCGGCGATCTGCGGGGCTATCTGGACGAGGACGCTCTGGCGCTGGTGCAGGACGGCACCCATATGTTCAGCTTCCCCGGCCTGCACCTGACCGAGACGGTAGACGAGTCCAAGCTGCTGAACGTGGACAAGACCCCCAAGGTCATTATCTCCGCTTCCGGTATGTGCGATGCGGGCCGTATCCGCCACCATCTGAAGTATAACCTCTGGCGCGCCGACAGCGCCGTGGTGTTCGTGGGATTTCAGTCCCCGGGCACCCTGGGCCGCAACCTGCTGGACGGGGCCGACAGCGTCAAGCTCTTCGGCGAGGACGTGGCCGTCCGGGCCAAGATCGTCAACTTCCCCGGCCTCAGCTCTCACGCTGACCATGACCATCTGGTGGACTGGATCAAGCACTTTGATCCGGCGAAGACTACCCATGTGTTCGTGGTCCACGGTGACCGCGAGGTGGCGCCCGTCTACGCCGAGACGGTAAAGGGGCTGGGCTTTGCAGCCCACGCGCCCCAGTATACCGAGGAGTACGATCTGATCGCCGACAAGCAGCTTGCCCCCGGCTACCTGCCGGAGCGCAAGACCCGGGCCTACGAGGGCGCGCCCAAGGCCACGGCGGCGTACCAGAAGCTGGTCCAGCTGGGCGATATGCTCATCGGCCTCATCCGCCGCAGCAAGGGCCGGGACAACAAGACGCTGGCCGCCTTTGCCGATGCCATCGGCAAGGTCATCAGCAAGTTCGAGTTCTGAGCCGTGCCGGAGAAGAACAAGACCTACCGCGCCCGCATCGAGGGGTATACCTCCGAGGGCTTGGGCGTGGCCCGCATCGACGGGCAGGCGGTGTTCGTCCACCGGGCGCTGCGGGGCGAGGACTGTGATGTGCTCATCCTGAAGGCGCTGAAAAACGCCGCCTTCGGCAAGGCGGTGCGGGTATACGCGCCCTCGCCCCACCGGGTGGAGCCGGACTGCCCGTACTATGGGCGGTGCGGCGGCTGCGACTTCCGCCACATGGACAGGGAAGAGGAGCTGGAGGCCAAGCGCCAGCGGGTGCAGGACGCCCTGCGCCGCATTGGCGGCAGCGATGTGACAGTGGAGGGTATCCTCTCCGGCGAACCGCTGCATTACCGCAACAAGAGCCAGTATCCTGTGGACGCCGGTGGACAGGTGGGTTTTTACAAGGCCCGCAGCCATCAGGTGATCCCGGTGGACTGCTGCCGGATCCAGAAGCCCCAGGCCGACGCGGCAGCGGAGGCCCTGCGGCGGTACATCCGGGAGTGCGGCGTGCCCTGCTACGATGAAAGGACCCGGCGGGGTCTGGTGCGGCACCTGTATGTCCGCACGAACAGCGCGGGGCAGTCATTGGTCTGCGTGCTGGTCAACGGGAGGAAGCTGCCCCGCGAGGACACGCTGGTGTCGCTTATGCGGCAGGCGCTGCCGGACGCCGTGGGCGTGGTGCTGGGCGTGAACACCCAGCCCACCGGGGCTGTACTGGGCAGTGAATACCGCACCCTGTGGGGCGCGGACGTGCTGGAGGATACCCTGTGCGGCCTGTCCTTCCGGCTGAGTGTGCCGTCCTTTTATCAGGTGAACCATGACATGGCGGAGGTGCTGTACGATACCGCTGTGGACTTCGCGGGACTGACCGGGCACGAGACGGTGCTGGACCTGTACTGCGGCGCGGGCACCATCACCCAGGTGATGGCCCGGCGGGCGGCGAGGGTCATCGGCGCGGAGATCGTGCCGGAGGCCATTGCCGATGCCAGGGAGAATGCCCGCCGCAACGGGATAGAGAATGTGGAATTCTTCTGCGGCGACGCGGCGGCGGCCGCGGCGGATTTCGCCGCAAAGGGCCTGCGGCCGGATGTGCTGTGCGTGGACCCGCCCCGAAAGGGACTCAGCCCGGAGGTGATCGAAGCTGCAGCGTCGATGGCGCCGCAGCGTATCGTCTACGTCTCCTGTGATCCGGCGACCCTGGCCCGGGATGTGAAGCGGTTTGCCCAGGCGGGCTATGCCGCCGTCCGCGCCGCGGCGGTGGATATGTTCCCCGGTACGGCGAATGTGGAGACGGTAGTACTTTTGTCCCACAAAAAAGCCGACAGTTATATCCACATTGATGTGGATGTGGAAGAAATGGTGCAGGACAAAAGAGGGCTGGCGACTTATGGGCAGATCAAGGATTATGTTCTTGAACATAGTGGCTTGAAGGTCAGCAGCCTGTATATTGCTCAGGTAAAGCAGAAGTGTGGTATCATTGAGCGGGAGAATTACAACAAGCCCAAGTCTGACGATGCCAGACAGCCCCAATGTCCGCCGGAGAAGGAAAGAGCCATTACGGAAGCGCTGAAGCATTTTGGAATGATTTAGCTGATGATACAGAAGGACAAGCATCTAAAATGGATGCTTGTCCTTTTATATCCAACGCATTATGTTA
>OHEG01000586.1_pt1 | contig 17072 bp, 8 predicted proteins | sample 1567181 | NCBI WGS metagenome assembly OHEG01 (sample SAMEA3879534, study PRJEB24766) | human gut metagenome | biome: human-associated habitat; feature: feces | place: USA | collected 1985/1987 | reverse complement strand
ATTCTAGCACAAAGCCGTGGGATTGTCAAAGAGGAATACAGAGAAATGTGTAATTTCCCACATTTTGTGGTCAATGTGCACAAACCGGACAACAGGTAGCGGAAAATCCACCCAGAACCGGTGAACGGACTATGCGGGCGCTTACGCCTCGGCGATGACCTCGCACTCGACGAGCACGTCCTTGGGCAGGCGCGCGACCTCAACGCAGCTTCTGGCCGGGAACGGCTCGGAGAAATACTCGGCATAAATGGCGTTGACGGTGGCGAAATCGTCCATGTTCTTGATGAACACCGTCGTCTTGACGGCCTTGGACATGTCGCTGCCGGCGGCCTGCAGCACGGCGCTCAGATTGCGGAAGACCTGGTGGGCCTGCGCTTCGATGCCCTCGGCGATGGCGCCGGTGGCGGGGTCGATGCCGATCTGGCCGGACGTGAACACAAAGCCGCCGGAGACCTGCGCCTGAGCGTAGGGGCCGAGCGCAGCGGGGGCGTTGGTAGTAGCAACTGTTTTCATGATAATGACCTCCTATCAGTCGATTTTTACGTGATAACCGTTTTGAATGAGCTGGTCGAGCACGCGGTCGCCGTGCTCCTTGCCGCCGACTTCGCACGAGACGTGCACGTCGATCTCGTTGGGGTTGAGCCCGGCGGTGAGCCGGTCATGCTCCACGGAGAGGATGTTCGCGCCGAGGGCAGCGATGTCGTTGAGCAGCTTGCCGAGGCTGCCGGGCCGGTCGAGCAGCGTGACGGTGAAGCGCAGCCGGCGGTGGCGGGACACGAGGCCCTGCTCGATGATGCACTGGATGAAGCTCACGTCGATGTTGCCGCCGGAGAGCAGGCACACGACGTTTTTGCCCTTCACATCGACCTTGCCCTTGAGCACGGCGGCCACGGGCGCGGCACCGGAGGGCTCGACGATCTGCTTGCAGCGCTCCATGAGCAGGAGCACCGCCTCGGAGATCTCGAGATCGTTGACGGTGACGACGTCGTCGGCGTATTTCTGGATGAGCGGGACGGTGATGTCGCCCGGCGCCTTGACGGCGATGCCGTCGGCGATGGTGGCGACGGAGTCGGTCTGGACGTAGCTGTGCGAATGGAACGACTGCGCGATCGCGTTCGCGCCCTCGGCCTGCACGCCGTAGACCTTGACGTCGGGCTTCAGGCTCTTGATGGCGAAGGCCACGCCGGAGATGATGGTCAGAGCCAGGACGGGCTTGAACTGAGGCAGCATGAAGAAGGCGGCGCGGCCCGCCACGCCCAGGGCGCAGAGGGAGGCCACCAGCACCAGCTCACGGGCCTGTGGCTTCCGTCCCTCGAACACCAGGAAGAAGGGCACCATGCATTCCAGCAGCACGGCGAAGGCGATGGGGTAGTAGGCAGTGTTGCCCAGGTAGAAAAAGCCCAGATACAGCGTGGCGGGGATGCACAGCAATATCAGCACCGCCGCCAGGCGGGTGCGGTGGGAGAGCTTCCGCTTCTGCACCGGGGTCTGGAGCAGCGTCAGGGGCTTGGAGCGCCGACCGATGGCGGCGATGCAGCCGAAGAGCAGGGCGATGAACAGGCCGTAAAGGCCCAGGGCCTGCCAGCCGGCCTGGGAGAGTGTGCCGCCGCCCACCAGGGCGGTGAGGTCGGTGTGCTTGGCCGCCAGCCAGAAGATCGCCAGCGCACCCGCACCGCATACGGCGGCGATGGCTCTGCGCCACCAGGGAAGCTTTTTCGGCTTCCAGGCGGTGGACTCCTCCGCCACCGGAGGCAGAGGCTGCCAGGCGGCAGGCACCTCCGGCTGGGGCGGGACGGTCCCGCCGATGACCGCGATCACGTCCTCCGGCGTGACGGCACAGGGGCAGAAATCCCGGACCATACGGTTAGCGGAAGTGGTATAGAAGCTGTTGCCGGAGAAGAAGTCACGGGGTGTGCCCTCCGCGACGATGCTGCCGTCGAAAAACAGGGCGCAGCGGTGGGCATACCGGGCACAGAAGGCCACGTCGTGGCTGACCATCACCACTGTCGTGCCGGCGGCGGTCAGCGCGGAAAGAATAGCGGCAAAGGACTGCTTGAAGGCGGCGTCCAGGCCCTTGGTAGGCTCGTCCAGCAGCAGGATATCCGGCTGGTGCAGCAGCACCTTACCCAGGGCGGCCCGCTGCTGCTCGCCGCCGGAGAGGTCATAGGGATGACGGTCCAGCAGCTCGGTCAGGCGGCAAAGGGCCGTCACCTGCTCTACCCGGCGGTCACGTTGGTCTTTGGGGAGGTCCGTGCCGTCAAAGGACTCGTACAGGTCCTGACGGACCGTGTTTTTCACGAACAGAGCCTGCGGGTCCTGGGGCAGAACGCCGATGCGGCCCGTATGGGTCACGGTGCCCCGCTGGGGCGTCAGCGCGCCGGACAGCAGGCCCAGGGTGGTGGACTTGCCCGCGCCGTTGCCGCCCAGAAGCGCCAGCAGCTCACCCCGGCGGGCCTGAAGGTCCAGACCGCGGACCACGTCCGGCTGGTCCGGCTCATAGCGGAACCAGAGACCCGCGCCGACAAGGGCGGTATCCCCGGCGGGATACACCGGCTCCGGCGGCAGCGGGCACAGGGGGTGTTCATCGCACCAGCCGGACAGGAAATCGCGGCCCTCGCGGACGGTGATGGGGCAGGGCGCGTCGCTGTCCACCCCGGCCCAGATACGGACGGCGGCGGGCATGGCCAGGAACATATCGTGGCCGCGGCCCCGCAGGGAACGGCACACCGCCTCCGGCGCGCCGGCACAGAGGAGATGGCCGCCGTCCAGCACGGCGGCGTGGGTGGCCAGGGGCAAGGCCTCCTCGAGACGGTGCTCCGTCAGGAGGACGGTGATGCCCAGCTCGCGGTTCAGGCGGCCCACAGTCTGCAAAAAGTCGGCAGCGGCAATGGGGTCCAGCTGGCTGGTGGGCTCGTCCAAAATCAGCAGACGGGGTTGGAGCACCATGACCGAGGCCAGGGCCAGCAGCTGCTTCTGGCCGCCGGAGAGCTCGTCCACTTTCCTATGGAACCAGTCCTGGATGCCGAAGAAGGAGGCCATCTCCGCCACGCGGCGACGGATGGAGGGCGTGTCGCAGCCCAGGCTCTCCAGTCCGAAGGCCAGCTCATGCCAGACCTTGTCGGTGACGGTCTGCTCCTCCGGGGACTGAAGGACGAAGCCGATATCAGCGGCCTGCCGATGGGGCGGCAGGTCATCCAGCGGCTGACCGTCGAAGAGGATACGGCCCTCGGCCGCACCGTGGGGGCGCAGGGCGGGCTTCAGCTGGCGGAGAAGCGTGGTCTTGCCGCAGCCGGAGGCTCCGCAGAGGACCCAGAACTCGCCCTGACGGACCGTGAGGGACACATCCGCCAGCGCGGGGCAGGGCTGCTGGGGATAGGTAAAACCAAAATGCTCCAAACGCAGCAGTTCAGGCATGGGGCGTCCCTCCTTTCCGGACGAGATAGCGGCGCCGGGACAGGGCGTCCAGCAGCACCGGCGTAAAGCAGAGCAGGCCGTAAACGGCGAAAAAGCTGACCGTCAGCGGTGTGACGGGGCCGCTGAGCAGCATGGGGTAATACTGAAAGCGCAAGCCGCCGGCCAGACCGCCGCCCAACAGATACAGGCCGCAGAAGGCCAGCCAGAGGGCGACGGCACCGTCACGCCGGTCAAAACGGTAGAGGGAGAAGGATGTCCTCCCCGGCAGGCCATAGCCCCGGCAGCGCATACTGTCGGCGGTAATGAGCCCGCTTTCCAGGCTCCAGGTGACAACGATGGAGAACACACGAAGGGCGCTTCTGACGCGCCGGGCCGGGGCGCCGGTCTGGGTATCACGGCCCAGATGCCGCTGGGCCTGCGCCACGGCACGGAGCCGCCGGACAAAGCGGGGCACAAAGCGGAGGATCATGCTCAGCAGCAGGGACAGCGCCGGGATGACGCGGCCAAAGAGGTACACCACCTTGTCCGAGGTGATGACATCGGTGACGCAGACGAACCACAGCGCCACGGCGCTGAGCATGGCGCCGGCGGCCAGACCGTAGAGCAGGCTCTCCAGCGTCAAAGGATTGCCGGAGGGCAGATAAGCCAGAATGGTGACGCCCTGGTGGACAAAGGCCGGGTTCAGGGCCGCCGCCAGGAGGGCCATAGGCAGCAGCCACAGCAGGTGGCGGCGCAGGCCCTTGCCGCCCAGCAGACGGGCAACATACCACCCGCCGCCCAGCGTCGACAGAACCAGGCACACCGGGTGCATCAGCAGCATCGCGCAGGCGATGACCAGGGCAAAGTAGGAAAAGCTCACCGCCGGATGGCAAGTGCGCAGCGTATCGTCCATGGGATCACCTCCTGCATACATGATGTCTTAACCTTTTGATTATACCCTGCCGCCAGGGGATACGTCAATCCTGCGTGCGGAAAAAGGGCGGCAAAAGCCGCCCTTTTGTCAGCCCATGTAGGTATTGCCCACGTCTGCACCCATATTACAGGTGTAGAGCCACTGAATACTCTCGCCGCCGGAGAGCGTATAGCTGTCCGCGCCATAGCTGGGGAAGGTTCCCCCCACACAGTACATCCAGCCGGAGCTCCTGCCCACATTTTTTTCGAACAGGCCGTTGATGCCCCTGACATAGTTGCCGCTGGAGCTCACCGGGATACCCGCGTCACCGCAGGCTCGCTTCAGTACGGACATGACAGACTCACCCTCGGTGATGGTCACCGTGGTGGACAGGATCACGCCGTCGGCGGGGATAAGGCCCTTCACGCTGTCGGAGCACTTGTCCATATTATTGAGCACCGTGGCACAGGAGATGTACAGCGATACGGATGCCGCCGGCGCAGGGTCAGGTGCAGGCGCAGGGTCCGGGTCCGGCGCAGAAGGCTGCTCCTGTTCCTGCTGTTTCTTCTCTTCTTCCAGCCGCTTCTGCTCCTCCAGGCGCTTGGCTTCCTCCTGCTTTTTGGCGTCCTCCTCGGCCTTTTTGGCATCATCAGCCGGCTTCTGCTTGTCAGGCTTCTTATCGTCCGCGGTCTTATCCTCAGTCTTTGCCGCGTCCTGCTTGCCGTCAGCCTTGGTGGTGCCCGTTTCAGCTGTGTCGTCCTTCCTGGTGTCCGTGGTCTGCTCCTGCGTTGCCGTGGGAATGTTGCCGGGGGCGTACGATACGGTCTTTTTTCCGCAGGCGGCGCAGGTCAGCAGCAGGGACAGCGCCAGCGCCAACAGCCAAAATCGGTGGTTTTTCTTCATATCTCTCATTCCTCATAAAAGCGCCATACGCAGAGGCGCTTTCGCGCCCCTGCGTCGGCTGTGCTGTTGTTACTTGGAAACGCGCTTCTTCCGGGTCAGCACCACAACGGCTGCCGCCGCCAGTGCTGCGCTGCCCAGCCACAGCACCATCTGACTGTCGTCCGCCGTGTTGGCGGAGTCCTTCTTGCCGCTGTCGGCCGAGCCGTTTCCACCGTAGTAGTACCCGGAGGACACCGTCTCATAGGAGACGATGGCGAACGCGGAGGCCTTGTCCGTCTGGAAGGTCAGGACGTAGTTGCCCTTGGTGCCGCCCAGTGTGGCAGGCAGCTCGGCAGTGGTCACGCTGCCGTTGGCGTCGGTGTGGCTGCGCACCACGCAGACGTGCTTGCCCTGAAGGGCCGCGTACAGCTCGTCGGTGATGGGGATGGTCACGGTGACGCTGTGGGGCAACTCGATAAGCTGCGCCACGGTCTTGATCTCGTTCCCTTCCGTCTTGACCAGCGCCACAGTCACGTCTACGACCTTCTCCAACTGCGCGTTCTTGCGGGATTTGTCGCCGCGCAGGGCATCCAGCTTCTCCGCCAGCTTATCCAACTCCTTCTTGAGCTCGCCGCTGGCAGCTGCACCAGCCTGCATCAGGGCTTTTTTGCCGCCGTCCGACTCCTTGTCCTCCTTTGTAAGCTGGAGGATGGGCGTGTTATTCACGGTAATGACGATAGAGCCGTTCTCGACAGCCGCCTTGATCTCCGCCAACTTCTCATCCGTAACAGGTTTGTCGGTCTTGATGGTCAGACCGCCGCCTGTGACGATCGTGTTGTCCTTGCTGTCCACCTTGAGGTCGTCACCCTTAATGCCCCCTGCCGGGTTCCTGGTACCGCAGGTGGTGCAGACGCCGTCCACATAGGTGTGTTTGCCGGTGGCGGGAATGGTCGCGCCAGCTGTGATGACAATGCCGCAGCGCTTGCAGTAGGTATCCGCCTCATGGCCGGAGGCGTAGCAGGTGGCCGCCACCGCCGCACGGGTGGCCTCATCGTGGCCCAGGGCCGCGATGACCCAGCTGTCCTTGGCGATCTCGGTCTTGCCCGCCGCATCGCTGAAGAACTTGTGGCAGCGAGAGCAGGTCCAATAGGCACTGTTGCCTGCCTCGGTGCAGGTAGCAGCCTTGCCCGCCGTGGCAGTCATACTGTGCCCCAGAGACGGGACGATCATCGTCTCCTCCGTGCCGCAAACGCTGCACTTACGGGTGCTGATACCGCTTTCGGTGCAGGTGGCCGCCTTGGTCACCGTCCACGCGCTGAACTTGTGGCCCGTCGCGGGAACAGGCTTTTCCTCCACGACGCCGCAAATGGAGCAGATCCGGCGGCTGACGCCGTCCTTGGTGCAGGTGGCGGCCACGGTCACTTTCCACTCGCCGAAGCGATGGGCGCAGGCGGCGTCGGTCATATCGTAGAGGGCGTTGGCCTTCTCGGTAAAGCGCGCATAGGCGGCCATGGCGCAAAGCGCCTGCTCCGTGGCCATCTCGTTGACGGCCTTGTCTGCGAACTGATGCTTAAAGCCGCCGTTCTCCGCCACGCGGTACTGCAGGAGGTTCCCCAGCACGCTCAGGGTCTTCCCCTCCACGGTCTTGGTAAAGCGCGCGTCCGTGTTGGCATCCAAATTCAGGGCGGAAAGGGCGATGACCACCTGCGCGCAGCTCTCGGAGGAGTCGTAGCCGCTTCGATACTTGCCGGAGAGCCAGTTGAGGGCTTTCTCCACGGCCGTGTTCACGGTTTCATTGCCGCCGTCCTTATAGTAGGGCGCCAGCGCCTGCAGCGCCATGGCGGTCATGTCCACGTCGCCGACGGGTTTTGTGTCGGCGCTGGCTCTCCAGCTGCCGTCTTCGTTCTGCTGTGCAAGAACAGCCTGCACCAGCCAGGAGGTGTCGGAGGTGTAATTGCGGCTGTTGAGCGCCAGCAGACCCATGACGAGGCCGTTGATATCCGTGTTACTGGTATCGGTGACCTGCATGATATCCTTGTTCTGCAGCGCCTTCAGCAGGTTTTCGCCGCCCACGTTGGCGGGGTCCTTGCCGATGGCGGTAAGGGCCAGAATGATACGCTCGTTGTCGGTGACGGTGGGGTTACGGCTCTCGGGATCGACAAGAACGCCGTCCGCGCCCATATTCTTCTGCACATAGGCCACGACCTTCTCATAATAGGCCGCGATATATGCCTCGGACAGGGGCACCTTGGCGCGAGCCTGTCCCAGTACCGCCCATTCGCCGAAGAGATAGCTGACGACCGGGGCGCTCACCGCACTTTGGATATACGCCTTGGCGCCGGCATACGCCTCATCGAAGCCGGGCACTTCCGCACCGGGCACGGCGGGATCCGTCGGATCCAGCGGGATATAGGTGTCGGTAAAGAACAGGCGCAGGGTGTCGCCGTCTTTGAGATAGGTATTGTCCAGCGTGGTCTTGGGCAGCGTCTCGGTGCCGCCCTGTAAGGTGAGGCCGAACATCCAGCCGGAGGACTTGCCGTCGCCCTTCTCCTTGAGGGTGTGGCCCGCCGCATCGGTGATGCTCTTGATGTAGGCGCCGCTGCCGGTATAGGTGTACTTGGCACTGTCAAGGCACGCCTTCACAGCGTCCCAAGCGGTGGGATCCTCGTTGGCCTTGCCGGTGAAGGTAAAGTCGGAGATTCCCCGGAAAGTATGGCCGTTCTTGTTGTAGCCGCCCACCTTGACCTTCACGGTGAGGGTCTGATTTTCGTTGGGGTCATTCTGCCCCGTGGTACCGGGCACCGTCAGGTCGATCTGGATGGGCTGCTTGTAGAATTGGGCAAAGTCCTTGTAGCGTTCCTTGCTCTCCTCGGTGCCGTTCAGGCCGAATTTCTCCCAGTACTGGGCGTACTTGGTGTAGGTCAGGACGCTGTCCAGCGTAACTGTCGTATTGTACTCCGGCTGGTGTACACGCAGCAGCTCATTCTCGATGACGGAGGGACGGGAGGATCGGAAGCAGCGGTATTTCTCCGTATCGAGCCAGCCGGGGATATCGTCGGCCTCGATGCCGTCGAAGGTCATATTCACCGTGCCGCGGATGTATTTCAGCGTGCCGTCCTCGTTTTTGCAGATCTCCGCGAAGGGGTACAGGTCAGAGGTGACCTTGGTCTTAACCGTATTCTTGTTCTTGATACCGTCCCAGTAGGCGTCCTCGGTCCGCGCCTCCGTCATAAAGGCGGCAGCGCCATCCAACTCCGGCTGGGTAAAAGGCTGAATGGTGAAGCTGAACTCCTGCCGCGCCAGCAGAAGGCCGGAGCTGCGGGTGGTGATGATCACCACATACTTCGCCTCCACCGGCTTCTCACCGGGCAGTGGGCGGTAGACCATGGCGTGATACCCGTTGAAGTCCAGCACATCCGGGGTGAGGCTCACCATCGTGACCTTCTGGTTATAACTGTCGGTCATGATGCCCGCTTTCTCCAGAAGAGCGGGTCTGGGCATCTGCATATCGTCGCTGACGGCAGTCGTGTCCACGGACTTTGTCTTGTCCACAAAGTCGCGCAGGAGCCCCTGATACTTCTCCGCCAGAGCGTTTTGCATCTCGCTGGTCACGCTGCTGTCGAAGGGCGCAACGGTGGCGTCAAAGAGCACATCGGCATAGACCTCCACGCCGTTGTCGCCGGTGATGTGCGCCAGCGTGTAGTCATCGAAGGCGTCATAGGTCACGCGGGCGATCAGCCGGAACTTGCCGGCCTTCTCGGGCAGCGCCGTGCCGTCTGCGGGCTGCAGGGGGCGGTTGACGGTGCCCACGCCGGTGCCGTTGGTGCCGTTGGTGATGTAGAGCCACTCGGTGTTCCGGGTGCCCCACTGCACCTTCACATCATAGCGCCCCGCAATGCTGGAGGGAAGCGTGAGGTTGGAGGTGATGCGGTCGTTCACGGTGTAGAGCGTCCAGCCCGCCACCTCGCTTTGGGTGGCCCCGTTGGTGTTCTCGCCGCGGATGAGTTCCCAATTCAGGGACCCGGCGGCGCTCTCCAGCAGTTTCTGCACCGCGTCGGCGCTGCGCCCCACGGTGGCACGGAGGGTGATCTCCTTGGTGACCCCGGCATAGGTGATGTTGAACTTCAACCCCGTGTACTGCACGGTCTGGCGGGCGGTGCCGTCGCCGGTGAAGTAGATAATGTCGCCGTTGTCGGCAATGTACTGTACCTTGGTACCGTCAAAGCCGTTGGCCTTGGCGCTACCGTTGACATAGGTGATCTCGGAGTTGTCCGCCACATCCGCATAGCCCTGCTCTGCCAGCAGGCGGCGGAAGGCTTGAGTGATGTTGGTTTCATCATAGAGCCCCACGCCTTGCAGGGGCTGCACGGCGGTATTCTTGCGCGTGAACTCGACGGCAATATCCTCCAGCGTCTGCACCTTTTCCGCATTCTCGGACCAGAGGCACAGCGTGAAGGTCTTGGTCTTCGTGGCAGCGCCGCTTTGGAGAGTGGCGGTGAGGGTCACCGTGACCTTATCCGCCGCAGGCGCGGTGAGCGCGCCGGTGGCGGTGTTCACCAGAGCGTTATCCGCCGTCCATGCGAGGGAAACGGTCTTCTCTCCACTGCCCTCCACGGGAACGGTGACGCTCGCGGGCAGGGTCAGGAAGCCGGTATAGGTCTGCGCGATCTCCTCTTCCTCCTCCGGGTCGCTGCTCACCGGGGTAAGGCCGCGGAGCTGATAGACGCCGGTGGCATCGGCCTTCAGAAGGTCTGCATTCTCGGCATCGAGCCCCAGTTCCTTATAGAAGTGCTTTTGCAGGGCGTTCAGGAAGTAGTCGTGCAGGTCCGTGACCGCTTCGCCGGGCTCTTCGATGCCGTATTTCTCACAGAGGTCGGCCTTATCGTTATAGTCCGTAAGGTCATAGAATCTCAGCACAGTCTCGGCGTACCAGTCGGCCTTGGCTTTCTTGGCGGCGTCGGCGGCGCTCATGCCGCGAAGTTCCAAGGCGTTGGCGGCGGCGGCAGCGGCCTTGAGGTCGGCATTGTCCACGGGGGTGCCGCCCTGCCAGGGCAGCACCGGGAAGCCGCCGTTGCTGTTGCCGCTGTCAAGGTGCATCCCCATCTCCGCCGCAAATTCCGGGGTGCGCATATAGTCCGCGGTGCGGGCAGTCATACCGCTGGTGGTGCCATCCGCCGCGGCCTGTGGTGCGACGGTGTCCAGATAAGCGCAGTTGGTGATGGTGGCACCGGAGTTCACCTTGCCTACCACCGCACCGAAGCTGCTTTCCGGACCGGTGACAGCACCTACAGTGTAGCAGTCTTTCATAACAGCATTACTGCGCGCACAGCCGACAAGTCCGCCAAATCCGCCAGCGCTAACACTCTTTGCGTTAGTGTGGACGTTCCCCGCAAAATAGCAGTTCTCTACGGTACCGTAAGTATAACCCACGATACCTCCCGCGCCATTTTGCACCGCATACCGGGAGTACTTGAACAGAATATCCGCTGTGCTCACGCAGCCACTAATGACATTGCCTGCCACACCATGACCAACAATACCGCCAACACCAAAGATCACGTCATCGCCGCCTTTGATGTAACCACTGACGAGGCAGTTTTCAATCCGGCCTTCACTCTTATCCGCAATACCTCCGACATTACTTGTACCGTCAATGGCGCAATCCACACACAAACTCTTGACAGTTCCATTGGCGCTCAAATAATAGACTAATCCGCCAGTTCCTGCCAAACCACTAACGGTGTAATTATCGCCGTCCAAGGTGCCGGCAAACTTATTACTGTCGGTACCGATAGCCGTCCATGCCTTGTCGTTGAGGTTGATGTTGGCGGTGAGCTTGCCGCTGATGGTCGTGTCGCCCTTGTTGACCGCATCGGCGAACCAGGCCAGCTTCGCGGCGGTGCCGATCTGATAGACGCCGTTTTTGTCTTGGGTGGGTGCGGTCTTGGCGGTGCCGTCCCAGCCCTCACCCGCGTAAGTTAAGGTGAAGGAGAGCGTCTTGTCCTCGGCGGCGGTGATGCTGCCGTGAACGGGGACATAGTCCGCCTTGGTGACGGTGTAAGCATAGGTCTCGCCGAGGTAGAGTTTGTAGCCGCCGTTGGCCTCGGGCTTGATGGTGCCGCCCACGGGGTGGGTCACGGTCACCTTAGCGTTTTCCGCCGGAGTTACGGCAAAGGTCAGGGTGCAGGAGGCAAGTTCGCTCAGCGTGACGGTCTCGTTCACATCGGCGCTAACGGTGATGTTCCCCGTCTTGGTCTCGTAGCCGAACTTGCTGACGGTATAGGCATAGGTACCGGCGGCAACGGTGTATGCGCCGTTTTTGCCGGTGATCTCCGCGCCGCTACGGTCCTTCAGCACCACCGTTGCACCGTCGGGAGTTTTAAGGGTGAGGGTATAGAACGGAACTGCTGCAAAATTCTTCAGGGCTGCGTAATAGTAACTGGTATAACCATCATAACTAATGGTCAGCACATCACCCTGCGTAAGCTCCACTGAAAAATCTTTCCAAGAAGTTTCTCTGTCAGCAAGCTTGACTTGTTTACTGTTCTTCTTTATGGTGAAATAATAGTATTCATCCGGCTCATCATACCAGTCGCCTTCCACACACCCTGCCGCATTGGCGATATAGCTGAACGACAGCTTCACATTCTTTGTAGCTGTGAGAGCCAGTGTGGTCGTTTCTGTGGTCTTGAGATAGGAGTCCTTGCCAGCACCCTCTATGGTAAATTTCCCCTTGTCACCGCTGACGGTGATACCCTGGCAATTGGCAAAGAAATCCTCAAATATCGCCTTTTTTGCCAGCGTCACTGTGATATTCACCTTATCGCCATTCACAGAGAATATACCGCCGGCATTATCGCAGCCATCGCAGGCAACTGTATAAGCGTAGCTGCCATTGGACAGACTGCAGCCTGTACCATCACCGGTATATACCGCCTTACCGTTGGTTTTGACGGTCACTGTCGGATCCGCCGTGATCCCTGCGGGGCGCGAGATATCAAACGCCACGGAATAGGTCGCAGATTTGGTCAGCGGCACCGTCTTTGCCACATCTGCAGCAACATTGATCGTTTCCGTAACAGTGTCATACCCATAAGCCGACACCGTGTAGGTATACTCACCTGCAGAAACGATGTATACACCATTCGTACCTTTAAGTTCTGCGCCTGTGCTGTCCTTCAGTGCAACGACCGCATCAGCCTCTTCAGGCTCCGCTGTCAACTTCACCTCATACAGGGACGAAACTGTGAAATCCTTGAGCTTGACATAGTAATCACCTGAGACATACGTCTTTATAAGATTCAGTCTCAGCGTATCGCCCTTTTTCAGATCAATGGTGAAGTCCTTCCACTGAGTACTCCCCCATGACCGCATCTCTGGATTATAGCTGTTGTTTTTTACGATCGTAAGAGCTGCGTAAGAAGAATCATAATTGCAGCCCCAATACTTAAAGCTAAGCGTCACATTGGCCTTTGCCTTCAGCGTAATCGTAGATGTACTGCTTGTATTTCCTTGAGCCGGATTGCTGGAGCGCAGGCAAAGGCCGTCGCTGTCGGTCATGTCCACCACATAAGGATAGGTGGCATCATTCGTCACCTCAACACTGTTAACAATACCAGCGAAGAAGTCATCAAACTCAGGCTTCTTAATGACCTCGATCTCAATGGAATCCGTTTTTTCCTTGTAGGTCACAGTCACCGTCTGCTTTCCCGGCGCGGTGTTGTCAAATCCCGCCACCGTGAAACCCTTGGTGATGACCTCGCTACTGTTATCGTCATAGGTAACTGTAACACTGAGCTCCAGTTCATCGCCGGTATAGCACGTCGTTTTAGCCGACTTTACGGAAATAGACACGACGTTCTTTTCCACCACTGGCTCCGGGTCCTTCAGCGTAGGATAGCCGCCCCCATTGTACTGGAATGCGCTGCCAAGGGTGGCGGCAAACTCCGCGGACTGCATCTCCTCGGCGGATTTGAAGTCGGAATTGCTAATGGCATTAACGCCATTAACTACAAATGCTTTGGCAGAGCCCTCCAAAGCATAGCAATTCTTGACCTCAACCGGCTTTTTAGCGTAACCTGTTCCAACTATTGCGCTTCCGTTGGTGTTGCTGTAAACGATATTGCCCACATTGTAGCAATTCTCTAAAATCGGCGTATCTGTTGTGGATGAAGATCCTCTCGCTCCTCTTCCGAGAATGCCGCCAATAGTAGAACCTGTTACCGTGCCGGAATTATAGCAGTTTTTGATAAAATGGGCGTTCTCCAAAGTGCCGCAGATTCCGCCAATATTGCGCGTCCCGCTGATATTTCCCTCATTTGCACAAGCGGATATGGTCAACGCATAATCGTCTTCTGTGCAACCTCCCAAAATACCACCGACAACCTTATTCCCTTCGATAGCTGCCTCATTCTTGCAGTTTGAGATTGTAATTGCGCCCAATTCAGTGTCAGCAACGCCTGCGATACCACCCACATTGTTCTTACCTGTTGCCGTGACACTGCCTGCGGTGATCACATTCTTCACCACGGCGCCGCCCGCCAGTTTGCTGAACAGGCCGACATTGGCCGTGGAAGCGGTGATATTCAGCGTCACGGTGTGGCCGTCGCCGTCAAAGGTGCCGGAAAAGTCGCTGGCATAGGGCTCGGTGACAATGATATCCTTCGTCAGCGTATAGCTGCCGCTGGCGTCCATCGCCGCAAACTCCTTCGCGGAGCTGACAGTTCCTTCCGCCAGCGCCAGCGCCGCGCCGCCGCTGCGGGCAGACCGGGACACAGGCACTTCCGCAGCAGGCTCCTGCTGCTCCTGCGTCTCCTCATCCTCGGTGGGGACATTGCTGTCCGTATCCGCCGGGGCGGTCTGTTCCTGCTGGGTCTGCTGCTCCTGCTCCGCGGCCAGCGTGTCGGCCAACACGGAGGTGGGCAGCAGGCTGACGGCCATCACGACGGTCAGCAGCCAGCTTATGACTCTCTTCTTCATGTCTCTTTCTCCTTTATGTAAATTTTTTGTCGACGTGAGGGGGTGGGCGGGGATGCGGCAACATCCCCGCCCCACTTATGGAAAAGCACGCGGCCAATGGCCGCCTCAGCTTGACAAAGGGGACTCGTCTGCACAGTTTCACGGTCAGATGGAAAGCGCACGGCGCCTCAGCTTGACAGTCGAGTTTTCCGCACCGCTTCGCTGTGTATGGCAGCGTGTCAGCCTGGCAAGGGAAATATTTTTCATGCAGGGCATGAAAAATGGGACAGAGTGCACTCTGTCCCGCGAAAATGAAACGCTGCCCGGCGCAAAGCCGGACAGCGAACGCAATAGATACGACCCCTGCACCACGGAAAGACGTCGCCGCCCCCGCCGCCCGCCCAAAAGGGCCGGCCGCGAAAAAGGCGGCGCAAAAAACACCGACCTCCCGTTCAGGAGGTCAGCGTGGTACATCTACATGGTGGTACAAGATTCCCGCACACGGAGAGCGCGCCCGCTGCAACTTTGTCCTACACAATGCAATTCTCCTGGCTCGCGCCGCGGGGGACAGACATCCCGCCTCGTTTGCAGCCTACCTTCTCATGGGCTTACCCACAATGGCGGACTTTCGTCCCGGCGGCTCTCGCCGCTTCGGTGCATCCTTGCGCTCACAGTACCGGTCGTGCGGGGTTTGGCTACCCCTTTCCTTCTATGCCGACGCCTGGCCCGTGGTGGGCTGTACGGTCGCCGGCGACATTGGATCAACAGACTGTTTATTTACTTGTCAGCGACATTATATTACAGGAATTGGCCGTTGTCAACCCTCCTCCCTACCCCAATGCCACGTCCAGGATCATCATTACGGTAAAGCCCGCGGCAAAGGCCAGCGCCCCCGGGCCGGAATCGCCGCGCGTGGGCAGCAGCTCGGCGGCCACCACATAGAGCATGGCCCCGGCGGCAAAGCCCAGCAGCCAGGGCAGCGCCGGAACGATGAGCGCCGCCGCCAGCACCGTCACGCCGGCGGCCAGGGGCTCCACCACGCCGGAGAGCACGCCGCCCAAAAAGGCTCTCCCCTTCCCCGCACCGGCGGTACGCAGGGGCAGGGCCACAATGGCGCCCTCCGGCACATTCTGGATGGCGATGGCCAGCGCCAGCGTAAACGCCGCGGCGGGCGCGGCGGCTCCTGCCGCCACACATCCGGCATAGGCCGCACCCACCGCCATCCCCTCCGGGATGTTGTGCAGCGTCACCGCCAGAAGGGTCATGGTGGTGGAACGGTCGGTAACAGCCTCCGGCAGCAGTCGCTCCAGCAGCCGCAGGAACAGCACCCCCAGCCAGAAACCGCCCGCCGCCGGAAGGAAGGACCAGCGGCCCATGTCCGCCCAGTCGATAGCGGGCAGCAGCAGGCTCCACACCGAGGCGGCGGTCATCACCCCGGCGGCGAAGCCCTCCAGCACGCGGCGCAGAACGGCGGAGGGCGCTCTTCGCAGGCAGAATACGCACGCCGCACCCAGCGACGTGCCCCAGAAGGGGAGCAATATCCCCTGAAGGACAGATGATTGCATAGACACTCCCTTTTCCGTATCCGTAGTATGCGGAGCCGGGCGACTCCGTACAGTCTATCCTACGCAGCGGGAAACGAAAGGTGAAAAGACAAGGGCCCCCGCCGAAGCGGGGGCCTTTGGGAAAATACAAAGTCATTCAAAATGCTAAGATAAGGCGGGAGCGCCCGAAGGGCACTCCCACTGCGCGGCTTATTGCTTTATGTGAGATGCAGCTTCACTGTATCGGCAGCTCCACCGCGATGGTCGTGCCCTCATCTGAACTCTCCTCTACCCGGACGCAGCCGCCGTGGAGATCGGCAATCTCCCACACCAGCGAAAGTCCCAGCCCCACGCCGCCGTACTCCCTGCTGCGGGACTTGTCCACCCGGAAGAAGGGCTGGAAGATACTGCGCTGATACTCCTCCGGGATGCCGCAGCCGGTGTCGGAGACGCGGAGAAGGAGCTTTTTCGGCTCCTGCGCGACAGAAACCCGCACCGAGCCGCCGGAATGGTTGTACTTGATGGCATTCTCAGCCAGGTTGAAGACCAGGCGGTAGATCAGCGCGTCGCTGCCGGTCATAATGCCGTCGCCCTCCGCCGTCAGCGTGATGCTTCGCTTTTCCGCCAGCGGCGCAAGATCTGTGAAGATCTCCTCAATCATGGGAGCGAGCTGGATCCGCTCGTTCCGCGCCACCTGCCGCAGATTGCTCATCTCCAGCAGAGTCTTGGTCATCCGGGTCAGCCGCTCCGTCTGCTCCCGCAGAAGGGCGAGAAACTCCGCCGTCTCCGGCCGCACGTCGGGATGCTCTGCGGAAAACAGCTCCAGCTGCGCCTGCATCAGCGCCAGCGGCGTGCGCAGCTCGTGGGCGGCGTTGCCGGTGAACTGCCGCTGGGCGGCAAAGGCTGCGTTCAGCCGCTCCAGCATCTGATTGAAGGAGCGGCTGAGCTGCGCAAACTCCGGAAGCACAGCTTCATCGATCTTCATATCCGCTAGGTTGTTCAGCTGCACCTTCTCCACCTGCGAGGCAAAGCTGCGCAGGGGCTTGAGGGCGTGGCCGCTGATGAAGTAGGCAAGAATGCCGCTGAGCAGCGTCACCACAGCCGTGATGTACCAGTTGGTGGTGCGAAAGCGTCCCTGCGCGCCATTGACGACAATTGTCAGATCTCCGTCGGGCGCTATGAGCTGCGGATCAAAGCTCGCCATGCTTTCCTCATTCGGAAGCACATTGCCGCTGCCCTGCAACGTGTCCGCGATTGTGTCCATATAGTACACACCGGAGGAACAGAGCAGCAGATTCATAGCCACGCAGGTGACGCCGATGAGCAGAACGGTCATCAGCGTGATACGCCACTGTAAAGAGATCCGCTTCATTCTTCATTGC
>OHEG01000577.1_pt1 | contig 17182 bp, 10 predicted proteins | sample 1567181 | NCBI WGS metagenome assembly OHEG01 (sample SAMEA3879534, study PRJEB24766) | human gut metagenome | biome: human-associated habitat; feature: feces | place: USA | collected 1985/1987 | reverse complement strand
AGGTAATATTACCACGCCATAAATATATATCCATCTCAGACAATCATGTCAACTATCAAGTGATGTGAATTATATAAAAAAAATTATATGTATATACATATGTCATCGATGTATGCATATATGTCAAATATGTAAAATTTAACATTTCTAATACACAATATACCATATTATTACCTATATTTGAAATACACAAACTTTAAATACGTGAATATTATGAACGCAAATCCTGTTTTCAGTTTGCACATTCCAACAAAAATCTTGTTTGGATGTGGTGAGATAAAGAAGTTAGCAACAGAAATACTTCCGGGAAAGAAAGCAATGATTATCATTTCCGGCGGTACTTCGATGAAAAAATACGGATATTTAGATAAAGTAACCAGCTTCTTGACAGAGAATGATGTCGCATCTATCGTTTACGATAAAATTCTACCCAATCCTATTAAATCGCATGTAATGGAAGCTGCTGCTATCTGTCGCGAACAAGGTTGTGACTTTATTATCGGATTAGGTGGAGGTAGTACCATAGATTCGGCAAAAGCCATTGCAGTGATGGCATGCAATGACGGAGATTTCTGGAACTACGTAACAGGTGGAACCGGCAAAGGACGTCCAGTTACCAAAGCACTTCCCATTGTTGCCATTCCTACTACGGCAGGAACAGGAACAGAAGTTGATCCGTGGGCTGTAATTACCAACGAAGAAAAACAAGAAAAAATAGGCTTTGGCTGCCCGCTCACTTTCCCAACTCTTTCCATCATCGATCCGGAATTAATGGTTTCCATCCCGGCACATCTAACAGCTTATCAAGGATTCGATGCTTTCTTCCATGCTGCCGAAGGATTCATTGCCAACTGTGCAACTCCAATCAGTGATCTTTATGCATTGGAAGCTATCCGCTTACTCTACAAATACCTTCCTGTAGCCGTAAACGACGGCAAGAACTTAAAAGCACGTGCTAAAGTAGCATGGGCCAGCACACTTGCCGGACTGGTAGAAGCTACATCCAGCTGTACTTCCGAACATTCTATGGAACATGCCATGAGTGCTTTCTATCCTGAGTTACCTCATGGAGCCGGATTAATTGCGCTGAGTGAAGCTTATTTTGAAACATTCCGTAATGACTGCATGAAGCGTTACATGAAAATGGCGGATATCATGACACAGCAGAAGAGTAATCGTCCAAGCGACTTCATCGATGCACTGGTACGCATGAAAAAGGAATGTCATGTAGACGATATCAAATTAAGCAAATGGGGATTGAAAGAAGAGGATCTTCCGAAAATGGTTCAGAATGCACGCGATACAATGGGTGGTCTGTTTACCTTAGATCCACGTCCGCTTACAGACGAAGAAGTATTGAACATCTACAAACAATCTTATAAATAAAGATTTCACTTAGTCTGTCAATCATCTAAAAAAGAGAAGTGACCATTCACATGGTCCGATAAAGTAAAACAAAAAGAGTTCACCCCCCAAGGATGAACTCTTTTTGCTATTTATTATTCTGTTACGGCAAATTTCAATGTCGATACATCTTCGCTGTTCGGACCAATCATTACATTAAAATCTCCCGGTTCGCAAACGTAATTCAAATCGTAATCATAGAATTTAAGTAGTTCCGGAGTTATCTTGAAAGATACTTTCTTGCTTTCTCCTTTCTTTAAATGTATACGCTGGAAACCTTTCAATTCTTTCACCGGACGAGTAATACTTCCTACCAAATCACGAATGTACAACTGAACAACTTCATCTGCATCATAATTTCCCGTATTGGTAACCGTGATAGAAGCAGTCAGTTCCCCATTCTGCTTGTTCATGGAGTCGGCGCTCAACTGCATGTCGGAATAAGCAAATGTTGTATAGCTCAAACCAAATCCGAATGGATATAAAGGATCGTTCGATACATCAATATAATTGCTGCGGAACTTTTCAAACCATTTGCCTTTAGCCAACGGACGACCTGTATTCTTATGGTTGTAATTCATAGGCAACTGACCCACGTTCTGCGGAAAGCTTGCTGTAAGTTTTCCACTCGGACAAACATCACCAAACAAAACATCGCATATTGCATCGGCCGACTCACTTCCGCCAAACCAGACATTCAAAATAGACGGAACGTGCTGCTGTTCCCAAGTCATGACTGTTGGACGGCCCGCAAAATGAACCAGCACAACAGGCTTACCTGTTTTCAACAAAGCATCCAGCAAGTCACGCTGTGCATCCGGCATTTCCAGATTTGTACGACTGCTGCATTCACCACTCATTTCAGAAGATTCTCCCAATGCGGCTACAATGACATCAGCCTGTGAAGCAACACGCAAGGCTTCGTCCAGTAATTCCTTATCATTGCCACGAGGAATTTCCCGACCAAACATGGTAGCACGAGTCTGATAATCCGCATCGTACATCAAATTACTGCCTTGTGCATAAAGTACATTCGCCTGATTACCCACTGCTTTTTTCAATCCTTCGAGCAACGTACTGTAACGTTGCGGAGTTGCAGCAACACTCCATGTACCTGGCATATTAGTACGTGTATCGGCTAACGGACCGATTAATGCGATATTACCTTTTTTCTGCAAAGGCAACAAATTATTTTCATTCTTCAACAATACGAACGATTCGGTAGCGATACGACGTGCCTCAGTGCGGTGTTCTGCATTATAAATATCTTTAGCCGGACGATTCAGGTCACAATATTTATAGGGATCCTTAAATAAACCCAGCTTATATTTTGCCTCCAGCATCCGGCGACAAGCTGTATCAATGTCCTGCATGCTGACTTTACCTTCTTTCAAAGATTTTTCCAATGTTCCGATAAAGCCATCAGCGACCATATCCATATCGGTTCCAGCCTTCAGTGCACGCGCAGATACTTCCTGCAAATCTCCGATTCCATGATCCACCATTTCAGCTATTGCCGTATAGTCGGTAACAACGAAACCATCAAATCCCCACTGTTTACGCAAAACATCCGTCATCAGCCAGCGGTTAGCAGTAGCAGGAACTCCATCTACTTCATTAAACGAACTCATGAAGCTACCAGCTCCCGCCTCAGCAGCAGCTTTATAAGGAGGGAAATACTCATTAAACATCCGGTTACGGCTCATGTCGACCGTATTATAGTCACGTCCGGCCTCGATGGCACCATACAAAGCAAAGTGTTTTACACAAGCCATTACCTCATCGTTTCTTTCCATCTTTTCTCCCTGATAGCCTTTAACCATTGCCTTGGCTATTTCAGCTCCCAGATAAGGATCCTCTCCATTACCTTCCGAAACACGTCCCCAACGGGCATCGCGGCAAATATCCACCATCGGACTGAAAGTCCAGCAGATACCATCTGCACTAGCTTCAACGGCAGCAATACGCGCAGACTTTTCAATAGCCTCCATATCCCACGTACAAGAAAGAGCCAAAGGTATAGGAAATACAGTTTCATATCCATGAATTACATCCATACCAAAAAGCAATGGAATACCCAAACGGCTTTTTTCAACAGCCAGCTCCTGCATTTCACGGATAGCTTTCACCCCTTTCAGGTTGAACAAGCCTCCTACTTCTCCCCGACTGATTTTCCCAGCCACATCACTACTCTTAGCCTGTCCTGTTGTAATATTACCGGTGACAGGCAAGTTTAACTGACCCAACTTTTCCTGAAGAGTCATCTTGCTCATCAGTTCAGTCACGAACTTATCCATGTTACCTTCATCTTTAGGCAACAGCGATTTTTTATTTCCGGCAAAGAGAGTAGCCGACACACATAAAGAAGTAACCAAAAGGAATGTTGTCTTTTTCATTATTTCTTTCTTATTAAGATAAATCATTTTTTAACTTCAAAACCTAAATTTTTGAGTCCAGCCTGAATTTCAGGACAACTCATAAACAAGTTCCAGAGTAATCCGGTACGATAGTTTTCTATCATTGGAGCAATCGTACACTGGTCTATAGCCAGATAGTGAGGTACAGTCCAGTTCGCTGTTTCCGAAAAGGCATCATAAAAACCATACGTACCCCAGATTGTATCACCCTTTGAATAAAAATACTTCAAAGCACGCATTGATTCTTCCGGAGTATACGGAAAACTCGACAAAGCAGCCGTAGGAGTAATCACCCCTAAATCATTTTCACCCGGACAATGTGCCGCATAGCCATTCACAGAATAACTGGCAGTCAGTCCCCAGCAATTTTCACCATATCCTTTATAGCCCTTCGGATTCTCTACACAATACCGGTAATCAGACAATGCATGGTTTCGTACCACATTCCAATAATCGGCATAACGGTCTTTAATTTTACGTGGATCCAATCCGATATAGGAATAATGTGCCCAGAACAATGGGCCTCCCAGTTCCTCGGCTCCATTATGTTTCAACTCCAGAGGCAATCCATAAGGAGCAGCCGATGTCTTGATATTTCCTCCTCGTGCCCATCCATTATGATAAGCAGAAGCAGGAACCGGATGCGTTGGTGAAGATGCTGCCAGCACATAAACAATCAAAGCTTCATTGTAGCCTTCAAGAGGGAAGTTCATCTCCCAGCCATAATTGGGCGACCAGTGCCAGTAAATAACGTCTTTCCCGTTCTGATACCAGTCGAATTCCATTTCGTGCCACAATTTATTAATTTTTTCACAAAGTTCCTTCTCTCTAGAGGTTCCATTTTCAAAATACTGGCGAACACAGAGCAAACTTTGCATCACAAAACAACTCTCTACTAAATCGCCTCCATCATCTTTCAATCCAAAAGGCTTTACTTTACCGGTAGGTCCGTCAAGCCAGTGAGGCCATACCCCATGAAAACGGTCGGCACGCGTCAGGTAATCAACGATTTTATGCAGGCGTTCCACACCATCTTCACGAGAAACAAATTTTCGGTCGATAGCAACCAAAATACCGGCAATACCGAAACCACTGCCTCCCGTAGTGACTACCGAAGAATCATTCTGAGGATAATTTCCATCCAGATGAATGCGTTCAGGAGCCAGACCTGAGGTCTTTTCCGCTCCATCCCACATATAATTAAAATGTACCTTTTGTATATAATCCAGCATCGCACTATCCGAAGGGAAAGATTCCGGACGAGTACTTGTCTGGTCAGTAATGCTTAAGTTCTCTCCTTTTTTAGCCGATGTGCACGAAAGCAAGAACAGTACACACAAGCCACAAAAATATTTCCACATAAGTATCTACAGATTTTATCTGTTATCAATCCTTTCAGGAGCCTCACGTCTACAACGCTAAGCCCCTGAAAGTTATTTTACTAAAAGCATAAGCCATTATTCGTCTTTCGGCTCGTTTTCCAATGTTGAAGATATATCAATTTGGGCGGTAGGAACCGGATAGTATTCTTTTCCGGCAGTCCATCCCAAAGGACCTAATACTTCGCTCAACTTACCTGTACGGCGCAGGTCATTGTATCGCTCACCCCATTCCAATGCAAGTTCCATACGACGTTCATCCATAATCTGATCGATTGTCACATCCTCCAACTCAGGCATTGCTGCACGTTTACGAACCAGATTAAATGGAACGTCACCATTCTTTTCTTGACGTACCTTTGCTTCAGCATTCATCAAAAGCACTTCTGCATAGCGGAATACACGGATATTGTTATTTGTTCCATATTCCGTACGTCCATCGGTCATCTGGTTAGACGGAGTATAAGCCTTTCCGTTAAAGCAATCCGGAGCTACGCTGCTAGCCGGTGCCTTGATGAAATCACCTTCTTGAGTCGTTTCACCTGCCATCAGGAAGGTTGTAGTAGCACGAACGGTTTCACCACGTTCGGCCGCCCACTGACGGAAAGCTTTCGTCGGACTGATAAAGCCCCATCCGGAAATATTACCATCATTCAAAGGGCCCTAGAATACAAACCAGCTGTCCGGAACGACAACTTCTCCCGAACCGTTGCCAAAATCAGTAAACTGCATTTCGAACAAAGATTCATCACAGAGTTTACCTGGAATTTTAAACAAGTTATTAAAGTCATCGTATAAAGAGAACTTTTTACTTCCGATAATATCATCTGTCAGTTCCTCAACTTTCGACCAGTTCTCCTGTTCCATATAAACTTTGGCAGCCAGCATCTCAGCCGTAAAGGCAGAAGCAGCACCTATACGATCTGTATATTCGTTCGGACGGATACGAGGCAAATGTGTTATAGAATAATCCAAATCGCTTAACATATAGCGATATACAGCATTTACCGTAGAACGAGTCATATCGGTCTGCTTATTGTCACGCAAAATGGTAACAGGACCAAACAATTCTGTCAGACGATAGTAGCAATAGGCACGGATAAATTTTACTTCGCCTGTATATTCTTCATAACGTTTTTCATCTGTATCCGAAACGATGTTGGCAGCATAACCATCAAGAGCCTCCAGTGCTGCATTGGCTACCTTAATGATGTCATAATAAACCATCCATGCCTCGTTTGTTCCCCAGAACCCGGCATTATAAGTATAATTCTGATCGATAGCAACCAAATCTGCCTGGTCGTCAATTCGACCTGTAGAAACATCATCGTCACGGACAACCGTAGCTCCCCATACAATCCAGTGAGAACCTCTCTGGCGTAACTTTGCATAGACACCAGATACCGGCTGATACATATTATTCAGGTTTGTATAATCAACCTTTTCTTCGTCGACCTTATTCTCCGGCAACTTGTCCAGATAATCGGAGCAGGAAGAGAATAATGTTGTGGCAGCAAACGCACACAGTAATATATTTTTTATCTTAAGACTTTTCATAAATCAGCGTGTTTAACAATTTGTTAGAAATCGATAGTCAAGCCAAAAGTATATGTGGCAGCCAGTGGGTAAACACCCTCGTCCCAACCATAGCTCTGGCTAATTTCAGGAGTAAATCCGTTCGAAGTAAAGTAAGTAAACGGACGGTCAGCAGTCAAACTTACCTTTACACCCGGCAATGTATAACTTCCCATGCGGATATTGCGGAAATTATATGCCAGCATGATATTCTGTATACGGAAGAAATTACCTTTTTCAACAAAGAAGGAGTTGGTATGACTGTTATTCCAAGCCTTCAGCATACCTTTTGCCGAAGGATATGAATTGGTAGAACCTTCACCCGTCCAACGGTTATCATAGAAATCCTTATCGAAGTTGAAGTTTGCCTGAGTATAACGTACGGCACGCTTACGGTTATAAATTTCATTTCCGGCTTGTCCGAATGTTGACAAAGAGAATTCCAGATTCTTATATTGGAAACCTAAATTGAAACTATAAGTCAGGGTCGGTATATTCGATCCTAAAATCTGACGGTCTTTATCATCAATCACCTGGTCGTTGTTCACATCTTCATAAATGAAATCTCCAGGTTCCAGTCCATTAGCCTTAGCTCTCGGATCAGCATCAATCTGAGCCTGATTCTGATATACTCCCAACACTTTATATCCGTAATACGACTGCATTTCTTCGCCTACCAGATTGATGGTACGGCTTTCTGCACTACCACCATAAATATAAGGAGCACCATTCAGACTTTTTACACGGTTACGCAAAGTAGACAAGTTCATTCCGGCATAATAACTGAAGTCCTTACCGATTTTGTCACTCCAGTTCAACTGGATATCAAAACCACTATTTCGTATTTCTCCATTATTACCTGCCAAAGTCTGTGTACTGAAAGGCAAGGTAGTACTGATAACAGCATTTTTAGTGATACGGTTATAGTAATCCACATCCACGTTCAAACGGCTGTCTAACAGAGCAAAGTTTACACCGGCGTTAAACTCTTCCACCTTTTCCCAGCCTAACCAGCTGAAATAACTTGTATTCTGGAATCCAGGCAATGTCGTATTACCGAATACACCCGAAGCAGAAGTTCCGGTAGTAATAGAAGCAAATCCGTCACTGGCTGAAACATGGTCATTACCCAGCTGTCCCCAGCTTGCACGAACCTTCAAATAATCAATTGCATGCTGTCTCTTAAAGAAGTTTTCATCACTCATTACCCATGCAGCTCCAACAGAAGGGAAATAACCCCACTTATTCTGATACTTGGAACTACCATCGGCACGCATTGTCAAAGACAACAAATACTTTCCGGCATAATCATAACTTGCACGAGCAAAATAAGATAATCCACGATAGCAAGAACCGTCATCGCTTACTTCACGTCCGGTAGAGTTACCTTGAGTAAGGTATAAATACTCATCATAATCTCCGGGAACATTGCTTGCTTTTCCTTCCAGCTTACGCATTTGCTCCTGACGTGCAGACTGTCCCAGCAAGACATTCAGGTTATGACTACCCCATGAGTCTGTATAAGTCAATGTATTATCCCAAATGTAATTATAATAGTTTGTGTCTGTCTTGGTCAATCTTGATTCAGAATTCTGCTGCAATGAACTTACCAGATAAGGCTGAACATACACACGTCCTCTTATCAAAGAGAAGTCCTGACTATAGCTGGTCTTAAACTTTAACTTGTTAGGAATTAAGCTCAACTCAGCGAAAAAGTTAGCCATTACCTGGAAGGTTTCATTCAAGCTATTGTTATTGTATTTGGCAATAGCCACCGGATTCGAGAAGTTATTAGTAAGCCCTATTTGCTGAGGAGAAGCAAACTTTTCGGGGAAAGCCTCATCGTCCGAACGAGTATAATCATATACAGGCATCAAGGAAGGCATGTTGTAAGCAGCCAGCCAAGCTGAGTTTTCAGGATTATACTGTTCTGAATTACTGATTACAATGTTACTTCCAACCTTCAACCAGTCGGTTGCTTCAAAATCAAAGTTCGCACGGAAGTTCAAACGATTGTAATTATTGCGCGTATCCATGATACCATTCTGATACAGATAGTTGATACCTACTGCATAAGTTGCTTTCTCACTACCGCCACTGATATCGACTCCATGATTAGTCATCAAGGCAGGACGCAACAATTCGTCATACCAGTCGGTGTCGGCTCCAAATGTCAACGAATCATAATCGCCTCCAAACTTTTCGATAGATGCTTTTACCAACGGCTCGTAAGCTTCACGGTTGGCTTCCAGCAGCAAAGTAGCGTACTCATGTGAATTAGCCATATCAAGCACATTGGTAGCAGTCTGTACGCCTACATAACCATTATATGTAATTCGCGCTTTTGTATTACGTTTACCTTTCTTGGTAGTAATAATGACGACTCCATTTGCCGCACGCACACCATAGATAGCAGCAGCCGACGCATCTTTCAATACAGAGATTTCCTGAATATCGGAATTATTCAAAAAGTTAATGTTATCGTAGAACATGCCGTCTACTACATAAAGCGGAGAAGTGTCGCCAAATGATCCTAAACCACGAATGGTAACCTTAGGTCCGCTTCCCGGAGTACCCGATGAAACGACATTCATGCCAGGAACCTTTCCCTGCAAAGCCGACATCGGAGAAGTGGTAGCCTGAGAAGCAATCTGGTCACTCTTTACAACAGAAATAGGAGCTGTCAAATCTTTCGCTTTACTGGTACCATAACCAATAACAACGACATCTTCCAGTTTTTGTACATCGTCCGAGAGTTCGACATTGATGGTTTTCTTTCCGTCAATTTTTACCTCAACGGTTTTCATACCAATAAAACTGAACACCAAAGTTCCATCTGCAGGAACATTTTCGAGAAGATACTTACCATCCATATCACAGATGGTACCGAGCGTTGTGCCTTTCACTAAAATATTAGCACCAATTACAGGTTCTTTAAAGTTAGCGTCTGTTACGACACCTTGAACCGTTACTGTCCGCTGTGCATAAGCTGTAGCGACGAACAGTAATGACATCAGAATGAATACTAATTGTTTTTTCATGAATTGATTAAAGTTATGATTCAAAAACGGGGCAAAGGTGTATATAAACTTAACAACCCACAAAAAAAGTGATACGACGTTACTACTTCGAGCGCATTCAGCACTACTTTTTTACTACTTTTTCAAATATATTTTTATTCATTATCAGTAAATTAGCACATCACTTCAATTCAATAAGAAAATCGACAAGACTCACGCCGTCGGGAACTTCCATTCGCTTTCTGATGCGATACCGCGCAGCCTCTACGCCCCGAATTGTCAGATTCATCATCTGTGCAATATCCTTAGTGGAAAGATTCAAGCGAAGAAAGGCACAAAAGCGTAAATCGGTTGCCGTCAGATTAGGATAACGCTCACGCAATGTACGGAAAAAGCGCTGATGAATCAGGTCGAAGTTCTGTTGAAAAACTTCCCAGGAATCCTCTTCCGCAATATTTTCGTTTATCTGTTTCAAGACCAATTCCATATTTTTACGCCCGCATTGCGATTTAGCCAACTGTTCCTGAACGACAGAACGTAATTTTTCCAGCATTTCCTGCTTGGCAAACGTTCCCAATGCCATGCTGGCCAATTCTTTTCCTTTTAAAACCAGTTCTGCCTCCAGCAGTTGTTTCTGCTGCTCGGTAATCAGACGTTGCTGCTCACTCAGTTTAATATTCTGCTCTATCTTATGCGCTTCATATTCTTTTCTTTTTTTCTCTGCCACCGTTTTTCCTCTCCATCGAGCCACTCCATAAACCAGCCCGGCCAGCAACAACACATACAGCAACAGCATCGGATAAGACATCCACAAAGGTTTACTGATGACAAACTCATATTTTGTTTCATCCAGCAACCGTCCATCATCACTATACACTCCGGCCCATAAAGTATACGAACCAAATTCAAGACTTCCAAAATGAACAGATGGGAATGTACTTTCTTCCGATAATTGCTGACGACCGGATTGAAGCTTGAACTTAAAACGAATGGCTGGCTGGTCATAACACGGATAAGAAAGCAAAACTGAAATATCACGATAGTCACTTGCTACAACAACTTCTCGTGACACATCCAGAGCAAGCTCCTCTCCTGAAGAAGAAGAGGCAACAATCCTCCGTATCTTCAACCCCGACAAGCTGCGATGCCCTATATATTGCTCATCCAGTTGCAGACAGGCTATACTATTATTCAGATTCAAGTAGCAATTATTCCCGTCTACATAAATCTTGTTATTCCCTTCCACGCAAGGAGAATTAAACGTTTCGACCGGAATACGACGCTTGATCACAAACTTTCCGTCGTGATAGGCCAACAATACATATTCGTGTGAATTTATCAGCCAGAGCATTTCGTTATTGTGTACATCCACCGCCGTATGCGCATCCATCAGAAAAGGCACAGCAACATTCAACTGCCTGTAAGGCTTAATTTTACGTTCAATATCGTCATACATAAAATATCCTTCGGCACTGGAGAAAACAATACGCCCTCTGATTTTCATAACATGTATCTTACCCGATGTCTTCTTTCCTCCAAGCGTATGAATATGTTCTATCTCCTTTATACGATATAAATCATCGTCCAGCTTGATGCGATAAAGCCCGTTATACATGTGCGAAGCCCAGATCACTCCTGTTCCGTCTACCTCCAGCGACTTGATGGGCGCATAAAAATCCTTTACACTATGCGACAGATACCAGATACCGTCTTTCTTTTTCCATATACGCAATTCCGCATACGAAGCCTCCACCAGCACATCCTGCCCGTTGATGGAAGCCTTTACGATACAAGTACTGTTCAAAGTTCCCGGGACAGCCTGTATGATACCGTTTTTACCGATGAGCATAGTAGAAGCATCATTCCCGATAAATATCTGCGAATCAATTTGCTTTACATACCAGTTTTGCCCTGCCGTGTGGGGTAACAACCGGATTTCACTTGTATGCTGATTATATTCATAGGCACCCTGATTGGTTGCCAGATAAATTTTCTCGCCTATTCTTTCCACCCCATACACCATACCTATGCTCAAGTCCTTTACCGAAGGAGTAAGCAGCGTAACCGATGTATTGGTATGGATAAAAGAGATTCCATCGTCCAGAGCAGCCCATAAATTGTTTTCATTATCGCAAAACAGCCCCATAACGGAATTGTTATTTAGTTGGTTGTCACGACTGAGATGCCAGAGCAGACACCCGCTTTTATTCAATCCATAAATACCATCCAGGATAGTACCGACTACCAGAATAGAATCTCCTACCATAACGGCACGGTTACCCTTTGCCCAGCTTAGTTGTTTGTCGATATCTGTATGCAAAGCCGAAACTGTTCCATTCCGATAGGTAAACAGGCCATGGTCTACGGTAAGCAATACCATACCATCTTTTCCGTCCGGCAAGACCGATACAACATTATCATCGCCTACCGCCTTCCGGTCCAATAGAGAATGAAACCGGTTTCCGTCGAATTCATAGAAACCACCGTCAATCATCTGAGCATAGATGCGTTGATGGCAAGCATAAAAATACAATGGACGGAAATCGGCTTCACGACTCATGCAAGTGACCTCCTTCCCATCGAAAGCATACCAGCGGGTAAACGACTGGAAATAAATTTTCCCTTCCAACCGTACAATGTGCCATATCTCATCATTGGAAGCAACCTGATTCTTCACCTTTGCACTCAAAGAGTGATATTCCATTCCTCCCGTTACATTGCGAGTAAAATAACCGAACTCTTCGAATGAACCGATATAGATTTTATCTTTGTCGACAAATACCGAACGGACAATATATCCTCCCGGTACTTTATGAAGTTCCCACGAGAAGCCATCGTACACAAGCAGTCCGTTGTTGTTTCCAAAATACATCACCCCATCATCCCCTTGCGCACATGCCCAATTCTGATGAGCTCCCTGGTAATCTTTTACCGTATAATTTGTAATGGCAGGGATAAAATCAGCTCCCCAAGCCGGAACTGTACATAAGAATAAAACAACCTGAAATATTTTCAATAGTATCAGTTTCATTGGAATTTTCATAAAATTATACACAAAGATACACGATTTTCTGCCAAATCCGGTTACATCCGGCTGATAGATTTGCAGGCAAAGCAAAAGTCATCCATAGCCATTTTTGCTACAGATGACTTCCTCGATAAAAATTTATCCCAATCTTCTTACCTCTACTTGCAATGTATAATCTCCGAGCGCTGGGCTACTCCATTCTCATTAAACGCCTCGACACAGAAGTAGTAATCCTGCGTGGTTGTCAGCGAACGCATGAAAAGTTCATTGGCATCATACACCATCCACGAACTGTACAACTTGTCGGGAGCGATTCCCCATAATACGTTATATCCTTGTGCATCCTGAACAGGTTTCCAACTGATGGCCACATCTCTACGATCTGTCTGGCGGACCAACTTCAGTCCTTCTACCTTCCGGGGAACTTTCCCCGTTCCTTTCCCGAATAGACGTAACTCGGATATAGCCAGATGAGGTGTAGGAACATGTACATTACGGTAACGCACATATCTGACTTTACCGGGGTGAGCCAGTTCTACATAGTCATTCGGAGTATCCTTATAACTCCGACGGCGATCTACCAGCACTTGCCATGTCTTTCCGTCCAATGAACCTTCCACATAATAACGATGATACAAGCCATCATAACGTCCATACATATTACTCTGATAATCATGGTAGTTTATCTGTACGGCACAGACTTCAGCTTCTTTCTGCAAGTCAATCATCACCCACTGCTTGTCATCATTGGCCTCAGCAAGCCAGAAAGACTTTGTCTGTTCGTCAGTCAGGCCTTCAGGACCATACTCCCCAACCTGCGATGATGCTGTAACCGGCTTCTTATAAGAGAGCAACATCCATCCGCGGAACTCTCCTTTTTTCCCCGGAACAGCCGGAGCATAATGAGGATAATCTCCAAAACGAGTATCACAAAACATAATGCCATCCTTGTCGAATCCCATCGGGAACATACAAAGTCTACGCTCCCAGTTCACATTGATAGACAATGACATGGACGCAAAATGCCAGTATGTACTATCCGGACCTAATACACTGCTTCCGTGACCGGCACCGTTCATGAAGCCTCCCGGCTTATAAGATACAGGATTATGCTTCTGGTAAGTATAAGGCCCCATCGGATTATCTGCCACATATACCCCGTCGCCATAAACATTGAATTCGGTTCCGGGAGAGGCATATTGCATATAGTACTTCCCGTTGTGCTTAGTCAGCCAGGGACCTTCAATAAATCCGCCTAAATCAGAATCACTTACATGATTCTCTCCAAATCTTTCCCAGCCATGCTGTTCCAGATCAAGTCCGAAAAGTTCTTTTTTCTCTCCCTTCGGAAGAAAACGATGATTACGGTCCAGTTCTATGCCCCGGATGGGATATACATTCGACGATCCCCAGAACATATACGCCTTTCCATCGTCGTCGATGAACAAATCCGGATCCTGCAAATCGTGCAAAATAGCAGGAACACCCTTCCAGTCACCTTTTTTCGGATTGTCGGTATAGAGAACACTCATCGAACCCGACGGGTCACCACACACATAAAGCAGCGAATCTTTATAGTTATGTGCAGCAGGAGCATTGCATCCCTGAGGATACCAGTTAGACGGAGCCGGAATGAAATCCCAGTTCTGCAAGTCCGTCGAATGCCAGTAACCATGCGAACGGGTTACAAACATATAATATTCACCACGAAATTCAACTACAGCAGGATCAGCTCCCGAACGGTATGAAATATCCTTGTCCGAATTATAAATCATGTAAGTATAATCTATATTCAACGGATTGCAGAAAGTTTCCATACGGGTACTTTGAGCTTTAAGCGGTGCAGCCAATACTACACAAGACAGAGGTAACAAAAAGGTTTTTAGTTTCATAGTCATTTAATTTATGAAGCCAAATGTAGGAACTTTTCCAAGTGTTCCAATTATTGACCGCTACTACAAGAATACGTTTCTATAATATCCGGACTACCGTTTTGCTACGTTTTAGATAAATAACTATTTGTATACAAACATCTTATGCTATTAAATCACCCTTCACTATTTTCTTTACTTCCTACCTTTTCACACCTGCACGGACTGCCTGTTTACTGTAATTCCATCAACATTTACCTTATGTTTATAGGTACGACAGGAATCTCCGTGACACATAATCCGCGCAGTCCGTCCTGCCGGTAAGTTCGCCCGGCCGGGAACAGCCCCCACAAGACATCAGCCATACGACGGACATTACTTCTTAATCACCTCTTCATGCCGCTTTTAGTCTGTAGGTTAATCCTGTCTGTCATCATAAATGAGATGAAAATATCGTCCATTTACAGATGCAGTAATTATTAAGTTTTAGGACAATTGTTGCATTTTTATTGCGCGGTTTTTCTGAAAAATCGTAACTTTGCGACATATATTCGGATATATGTGTATGAAAGATACGAAACAGCAATTTGAACATGTAATAGCAATCTGTCGGGATTTGTTTGCCAAAAAGTTGCACGATTATGGTGCTGCATGGCGCATCATGCGTCCTTCATCGGTTACCGACCAGATATTTATCAAAGCCAACCGCATCCGGAGTATTGAAATAAAAGGTGTTGCCCTGGTCAACGAAGGCATACGCCCGGAGTTTATTGCTATCGTAAACTACGGCATCATCGGATTGATTCAACTGGAACTGGGATATGCCGAGACCGACGACATGACCGAACAGCAGGCACTCGACTTGTACGACAAATATGCCAAAGCCGCACTGGAACTGATGCTGGCAAAGAACCATGATTACGACGAGGCATGGAGAAGCATGCGTATCACCTCGTACACCGACTTGATTTTGATGAAGATCTACCGTACCAAGCAAATAGAAGCGCTGAGCGGCAATACTTTGGTATCTGAAGGCATAGATGCCAACTACATGGACATGATCAATTATTCGGTATTTGCTTTAATTAAACTGGAATTTGGAGAATAAAAATTTACATAGAGCTATTTTCGTATGGGTAAGCATCTGTCGTTTTCTGCTGGCAGGTGTTTTTATCTTTTCCGGATTTATAAAAGCCAATGACCCATACGGAACAGCATACAAGATACAAGACTACCTGGAAGCCTGGGGACTCTCACAAATGCTGCCCGATGTGTTTCCTTATCTGGGTGCGATGGTCATGGGTGTATTCGAGTTTGCCCTTGGATTTTATATGCTGTTTGGTATACACCGCAGGATAGCCCCTACCCTGATGCTCATTGTGATGTCTTTCATGACTCCCCTGACACTGTGGCTTGCCATCTCCAATCCCATTTCCGACTGCGGATGTTTCGGCGATGCCGTGGTACTGACCAACTGGCAGACCTTTGGAAAAAACATTGTATTGCTCATTGCAGCCATTACCGTATTCAAATGGAGAAAGACAGGCATAGTCAAACTCGTCAGCGAGAAAGTGGACTGGCTGGTAGCTCTTTACGGAGTAGTATTCATTATTCTCTATACTTTATACTGTATACGGGAACTTCCGGTATTCGACTTCCGTCCTTACCACATCGGGGCAGATATACGTAAAGGCATGGAGATACCCGAAGGGGAAAAGCCCACAACCTACGAAACAACTTTCATCTATGCCAAAAATGGAGTAGAAAAGGAATTTACCATCGATAATTTTCCTTCCGACTCTACATGGACGTTCGTCGATTCTAAAACCCGTATCAAAGAAAAAGGGTATGAACCGCCTATTCACGATTTCTCCATCATCTCGCAAGAAGACGGAACAGACCTGACAGATACAGTACTGGACGACGAAAATTATACGTTCCTGCTGGTAGCTCCTTATCTGAAAAAGGCAGACGACAGCGGCATTGACCTGATAAACGAAGTATATGACTACAGTGTAGAACACGGATACCGCTTCCTCTGCCTGACAGCTTCGCCAGATGAGGACATTGCTATCTGGCAAGACAACACAGGTGCCGAATATCCGTTTGCCCTGACAGACGAAATTACCCTGAAAACAATTATCCGTTCCAATCCGGGGCTGGTACTGCTGAAGAAAGGAGTCGTCATCAACAAATGGAGCAACAACCAACTGCCAGACGAATATGAGCTGAATGCTCCGCTGGACAAACTTTCCATCGGAACGTTGAACCAGAAAACCGTCAGCCATAAGCTGGCAGAAGTACTAGGATGGTTTGCCGGTCCGTTGCTGTTCCTTACCCTATGCGATCTGGCATGGCTGAAATGGCATAAACGGAAAAAGAAAAAAGAAGAAGAACAAACAGAAAACTAAATAGTATACAAACCCTTTAAATTTTAAACAAAATGAGAAAAAACATTGTAGCAGGTAACTGGAAAATGAACAAGAAC
>OHEG01000570.1_pt1 | contig 17260 bp, 13 predicted proteins | sample 1567181 | NCBI WGS metagenome assembly OHEG01 (sample SAMEA3879534, study PRJEB24766) | human gut metagenome | biome: human-associated habitat; feature: feces | place: USA | collected 1985/1987 | reverse complement strand
CTTGCTTTTTGGCAAGATCGCAGCCTTTTTTCTTGGGGACTTTTTTTACAGCCCCAAATTTTTGGATATTAAAGCTCAACTGGCTCGAATCTGATACGGATATTAGGAAGCTTCTTGATCTCTGTGTAGCTGTTCATAAGTCCGTCCTCAATAGACAGATCATTCTCACCGCTTGCAGGAGGAGCAAAAAGTCTGAGAGTCAGATCAGCCTCACCCTCCAGCGGCTTCTCAAAGAAAGCTGCCATAAGGTCGATCGTCTTTGCCTCAGGTGACTTATAGAACCACTTGCCGTTTATCTCCATCATGATGTTTGAATCATCATCAAATGTAACCTCGCAGAAGTGTGGATTCTTTTCAAAGTGGAGAGGGATCTCAAGACCCTCAGCGTCCTCAGAACCGCCCCAACGAAGCGTGCATGGAAGTGTAACCTCGTCGCCTCTTGTCATTGCAGGCTTGAAGAAATCATCGTGGATTATTTCCTTGTATGTCTTCATAACAGGCTGCTCGATACCGCAGTCAGCATAGTTAGGGTCCTGAATTTCAAGACCAAGACGTCCTCTGTCTCTGAACTGATAGAAAGTAAATCCTGAGAACCAGCTCTCGCCGTCAGCCTTGAGCATATCGCAGAATTCCTTTACCATTGCTGCCTGATCGTATGGACCTGTAACGTCGCCGTCAGCGTTGAACTCGCTCATTACCATTGGCTTTGTAACGCCGCCGTTTATCTCCTTGAATCTCTCAAAAGAACGCTTTGTCATATCGTATATGTCCTTGACCTTGCTTCTGCTGTGGCTTGTGCCGCCTCTTTCAGCAACGTCATAAGGCCAGCCCCAGTGAAGAGCCATGTACTTGTCAACAGACCAGATGTCTGTCTCCTTGACAGCCTGTGAAAACTCTGCTTCCTTTTCGATCTCCTTCTTGTTAAGATCTTCAATGCCACCGATACAAAGAATAGTAGAAACGTTTGGTGCATATTCCTTAAGTATCTTATTGAAACGGCAGTAGAAATCAGCAACTTCCTGATAAGTGCATCTCTTGTTGAATGAGAACCAGTTGCCTGTAGCTTCATGGTTTATTCTAAGAAGAAGTCTGCCGAAAGGTCTAAGGTCATTTGCGATAGCGATAAGCTGTTCGTCTGAAACGTGTGGGTCAACTGTGAGTGTGAGTGTAACGTCCTGTCCATGACGTCTTACATCTCTCATAAAGGTAAAAGGTTCGCCCTCTGTGTTGCCCTCAAGACCGCCCTTGTATGTGAAATAATCATCATATGGATAATCCCATGCAAAAGAAACATCTTCGTCTTTCATTACCTCAGAAATTCTTCCAGGGAACTCCTTATCCAGCGGATAGTAGCAGTACATAAGGCTTATGCTTCTGTGTGGTCTGCCCATTTTGTTGAGAATGTAATCCTGATTTACATACTCTCCACGCTCAGAGCCATCGCCCAAATCAACAGCACATTTTGCCTTACCCATATGCAATGAGTAGATCTTGTATTCGCTCATAAATTTTCCTCCTATTTTAAAGACAGGACTTTCCTGCCTATTCTGTTACTAAAAAAAAATTCGTTAATATCGTCCAACACCCTTGCAAGCTCAACTCTCGGCTCAACGCACATAAAATCCAGGACTGCCGAAATTTTTTCACACATGGACTTGGTTTTAAGTTTACCACAATAAGATCATAAAGTCAAGAACTGTGGCTCGGCCAACGTTATTAATGTAATTTACAATATAAGCCGTCATGTCTAATATAATAGCATTTGTGTTTCATATTCTTATATCATGTATAAAATCTTCTGATTTTAAGCCTTGGTTCATACGAAAACAATGTTAAAATATTCATGTTCTAAAGAGTAGTATAGCAGAGCTTAATACAAATTTATAGTGAAATAAACAAATAAATAATGAATTTTCAGTGAATATAAAAAGCGAACAGGCAGCCACCCGTTCGCTTTAATTGATATGATTAATTTACATCTCCGAGCTTGTGTCTGCACTGTCGACCGCACTCTCAGAAACCTCAGAACTATCCGCACTGCCTGCAAAAGCATTGCTGTTTTTATTCTCTCCGTAGGTAGACATATACACCTTTGTGAATTGTATGTCCTCCCTAGGCTTGAGCGTCTCAGAGTCAGCCACATCAGTACCGCATATCTCGTCATAAATATCTAAGCCATCATATACCTGACCGAAAACAGTATACTGCTGAGAGAAATTCAGCACACCGCCATATTTCTCAAAAGCATCGGTGATATCCTCAGGGATATTGTTGCTGTCTGCAAGCTTGCTGTCAAGCTCCGCCTGCTCCTCCTCGGTAAGGTCATAGTTATCAACAAAAAGAAGATAGCTGTTTGAAACCTTCTTCTTGCTGAACAAGTGACCTTGCTCCTGCGTGTATGCACAAAGCGCACCTTTTAAAGGCCACAGGTTTTTTGAATACTCCGCCTCGATAGTGGTGGTGTCAGTGTCAGAAGTTGTCTGACCGTCAGCCTGCTTTGTTCCGCCTATAAAATACACACCGTCCTGCACCATGCTCACATAAGTGCCGTCATAATAGCCCTTTTCCACAAGTCCAGTGAAAAACTTGCAATAGTTCGGTGCTTCATCAGGGAAAAGCACAGCCTTGAAAGTTCCCTTGTTTGTTTCAAAAACCACCACAGGGCTGTCATCGGCAGGTTCGTCCATCTGTATCACCTTTGCATCAGTATAGTCTATATCGTTCTTGCTTCTGCCAGTGCAGGCGTAAAAGAGAACAAAGATTATAACAAAGCAAATTGCTATAAGTGAAAACTGAAAATACGTCTGAAACTGTTTTCTGCGGTATGGACCCAGATCCTGTTTATTTTTGCTCATTTAAAGCTCCTTTACTTTTTCTTTATCTTTGTACCCTGTCTTGTTTCCTCAACGATATAGCCAAGCTCGCCTATCTTATCTCTCAGTTCGTCAGCCTTAGCAAAGTCCTTTGCCTTTCTTGCAGCCTTACGCTCCTCAACAAGCACCTTGACCTCCTCAGGGATATCCTCTTCGCTGTCAGCACTGAGCTTCTTTGCAGCTTCTATCAGACCAAGTGAAAGCACCTTGTCAAAATCCTCGATAAGGGCAAGCTTTGTTTCATTGTTAGTGTCAGCTTTAAGAACGTCATACAGAACAGTGATAGCATTTGAAGTGTTTATATCGTCATCAAGTGCCGCCTTGAAGCTACTCTTGAACTTCTCAAAATCAGCAAGCTCCACTACCTCGTCAGGCTTCTTGTCAGCCATAAGCTGTGCTATCCTTGCAGTGAGCTTGTTGTATGCTGTCTTTGCATTGTCAAGGTTTTCGTATGTGAAAACAAGTGACTTTCTGTAGTGTGACTGCAAGCAGAAAAATCTGTATACCAGTGGGTCATAGCCCTTTGACTCCAGCAGTGAAACAGTAAGGAACTCGCCCTTAGACTTTGACATCTTTCCGCTGTTTGTGTTAAGGTGCAGGATATGGAACCAGTAGTTGCACCACTTGTGACCGAGATAAGCCTCAGACTGTGCTATCTCGTTTGTGTGGTGTGGGAAAGCGTTGTCGATACCGCCGCAGTGAATGTCAAGTCTTTCGCCAAGATGCTTCATGGAGATACATGAACACTCGATATGCCAGCCAGGGTAGCCCACACCCCAAGGGGAATCCCACTTAAGCTCCTGATCGTCGAACTTAGACTTTGTGAACCACAGTACAAAGTCAGCCTTGTTGCGCTTGTTTGTGTCCTCCTCAACGCCCTCACGAACGCCGACCTCAAGATCTTCCTCATTAAAGTTGTGGAAAACATAATACTCCTTCAGCTTTGAAGTATCAAAATAGATGTTTCCACCTGCCTCATAAGCATAGCCCTTGTCCATAAGAGCAGATATCACCTTGATAAAATCACTAATACAGCCCGTTGCAGGCTCAACAACGTCAGGTCTTTTGATATTTAGCTTCTTGCAGTCCTCAAAGAAAGCGTCAGTGTAGAATTTTGCGATCTCCATAACAGTCTTATGCTCACGCTTTGCGCCCTTGAGCATTTTATCATCGCCTGTATCGCCGTCAGAAGTAAGATGACCAACGTCCGTGATGTTCATTACTCTCTTTACGTCATAGCCGTCATAGCGGAGATACTTTTCCAAAACGTCCTCCATTATATAGCTTCTCAGATTGCCGATATGGGCATAGTGATAAACTGTAGGACCGCAGGTATACATTGACACCTTGCCCGGCTCGTTTGGTACAAATTTTTCGATCTTGTGAGTAAGCGTGTTATAAATGTTCATTTATCTTTACCTCTTTCCTTATATTTTACTGCTCTTTCTTTCCGATCTTTTCAAGCTCAGCCACTCTCTTTTCCAGCTTAGCTATCTGTATTCTTGTCTGGCAAAGCTCCTGAGCCACAGGGTCAGGGATATGCACCTGATCGAGGTCGCAGGTGCGCTTGCCGTTCTGCTTAACTATCCTTGCAGGCACGCCCACAGCCGTTGAGTTTGCAGGCACAGGCTCAAGAACTACCGCATTTGCGGCTATCTTTGCATTGTCCCCCACAGTGAATGGTCCAAGCACCTTTGCACCGCACCCTACCATAACATTGTTTCCAAGGGTCGGGTGTCTTTTACCGTGGTCTTTACCTGTTCCGCCAAGGGTACAGCCCTGATACAGCAGGCAGTAATCACCTATCTCAGCGGTCTCACCTATAACAACACCCGAGCCGTGGTCGATAAGCAGACCCTTGCCTATCTTAGCACCTGGGTGTATCTCGATACCTGTCAACATTCTTGCAAACTGCGAAATACATCTTGCGATGACCTTGTGCTTGTGAACATAGAACCAGTGCGACACCCTGTAAAAAGCCACAGCGTGAAGCCCCGAATATGTGAGGATCTCCAGCGTGCTAGTTGCCGCAGGATCTCTGTCTTTTATAGTCTGAATATCATGCTTTATGTTTTCCAAAATCGTCATATCTATCTCTCCCTTTCTAAGAAAAAACCTCCGGAATGGCGTTTCACCACTCCGGAGGCAGATTATGATCTACGGTCCCACTCCGATTTCCTGTACAAAATTTTGTACAGCTCAATATCTTTAACGCAGACCCTACGGAGAGGAATACTAAGCTTTAGCCGTTGTTCGCTCCCTGCTGTCAGCCGCACTTCACTGAAAGTCCTTGAAGCCTTGCACCAAACGGCTCCTCTCTGAAAATTACCTCACAGCTACTCTTGCTGATACGCATTTATATATTAAGTTATCATATGCCGCAACACGTCGGCAGGCCACATTATTTGCCCGAATCTATATACTTCCAGTATCCCTTGAGATAAACTGCGCCAGAAATGACTGTCAGCACAACAGCTATCCAAATGAGTATCTCGTTTGCGATAAACACAGGTGTTCCCCAGTTAAGGTCAGGGCTGCCTTTTTCCGCAGGCATGACGATCTGCAAAACCATTATAGCGATAAGCGCAACCATAGTGAAAGCAGTTTTCAGCTTGCCCCATATTCCTGCAGCGACCACAACGCCCTCGCTTGCCACAACAAGTCTAAGACCCGTTACCATAAACTCTCTCGCAAGTATCAGTACCACCGCAACAGGGTCTATCCAACGTTCAAATGTGAAGCAGATAAGCGCCGTCATAACAAGAAGCTTGTCTGCAAGTGGGTCAAGAAACTTTCCGAATGTTGTAACAAGATTGTGCTTTCTTGCTATCTTACCGTCAAACCAGTCTGTAATTGAAGCCGCAGCGAACACGATAAGTGCAAACACCATGTGATGCGGTATCTTGAAAAGCAGCACGAACAGCAGAAAAAACGGTATCAATATTGCTCTAAGCACTGTAAGTTTATTTGGCAGGTTCATATCAAATTCCTTTCATCTACATTTTTGAGCCGATAAGGTCATAATCCATAGTATCGTCAATTTTTACCTTGACATACTCGCCGACCCTAACTTTATCCTCGCTCAGGAAGAATATTTTTCCGTCTATCTCAGGTGCGTCCGCCTGACTTCTGCCGTAGTAGCACTCAGCATATCTGTCAAAGCCCTCGCAAACCACCTCGACTTCGCTGTCGAGAGCAGCCTCATTAAGGCTGTCGGAAATAATCATCTGTTCTTCCATTATTATCTCCGCTCTGCGCTCTCTATCCTTTAAAGGCACCTGATCTTCAAACTTCTCCGCAGGCGTACCCTCCTCAGGCGAGTAAGCAAAACAGCCAAGCCTTTCAAAGCGGATTTCCTTTACAAACTCGCAAAGCTCCTCGAACTGTTCCTTAGTTTCCCCGGGAAAACCTGTGATAAGAGTTGTCCTCAGCGTAACGTTCGGTATCTTTTCTCTTATCTTCTTTATAAGCGCCGTAAGAGTCTCTCTGTCCCCATGGCGGTTCATTCTTTTAAGTATGTTCTTGTTGCAGTGCTGTATAGGCATATCAAGATACTTTACAAGCTTGTCCTCTTTAGCGATAACGTCCAGCAATTCGTCCGTTATCCTCTCAGGATAGCAATAAAGCGTTCTTATCCACTTGAAGCCGTCTATCTCACAAAGTGCCGTGAGCAATTCAGGGAGCATAGACTTGCCGTAGATATCCTCACCATAGCGTGTTGTATCCTGGGCCACAACTACAAGCTCCGTCACGCCGTTCTCAGCCAGCCATCTGGCTTCCTTGACGATATCCTCCATGCGTCTGCTTCTGTATTTTCCTCTTATAGACGGGATAGCGCAGTAAGTGCAGTTGTTGCTGCAACCCTCGGCTATCTTTATATACGCATAGAAAGGCTCAGTAGAAATAATTCTTCCGCCCTCCATGGAAAGTTCAGTTTTTGCGCCATAAGAACAGACCGCCTGCTTATCCAGCAGTATCTCTCTTATAATATCGCAAATTTTTCCGTTAGAGCCTATTCCCACAACAGCGTCAAGCTCAGGAATCTCCTTTTTCATTTCGTCACGGTATCTTTCAGCAAGACAGCCCGTAGCTATTACCGCCTTTATCCTGCCCTCCTGCTTGAGAGTACAGAACTCAAGTATAGTGTCTATAGCCTCCTGTTTAGCCGACTCGATAAATCCACAGGTATTTATAATGACCACATCAGAAAGGGCTGCGTCAGAAACTATCTGAAAACCCTCTTTGCGCAGATCATAGAGCATATGCTCAGCGTCCACCTGATTTTTTGGACATCCGAGAGAAACCATTCCCACTCTAGTTGCCATGAAAAAATCTCCAATCCTACACCGCCAACGGACGGCATAAAGTATCACAATAATCTATCTTATTATCTCACTTTTGCACAGTTTTGTCAAGCCCTTTTAGTCACTATTGTATGACAAAAATCAAAATATTTATGAAATTTCCACAAAGGCTGACTCAAACAGCTCCCCTGCCCTGTTTTAGTAAAAATATGTTGAAATCAGACAGAAAGTGTGGTATAATATAGCCATGTCGGCTTCTTCCGCTAGGGAGGAGGTGAAACGGCTTGAATTTTATTATATCCTTTGTACTTTCTGTCTTGGCAAGCGTAGTTGGTTACTACATAAGCAAGTGGATCGACAGAAAGTAAGTCCGGCATGATCCCAAAAGAAAACCCCGAAAGTTGCAGCTTTCGGGGTTTTCGCTTTTCAGCGTGAAACGACTGAAAATTATATCCTTTGTGGTTACTTATATTATACACCACGCAATTTATTTTGTCAAGCACTTTTGCACCGTCAGTTTTTCTTCTCAGGGTAAGTAACAGTTATCTCTGACCCTGCTTCCTGCGACCAAACAACATAATCAAGCTTTCCTTCATCAATAAAAACAGTGAAATATGTATCCTTAAGCTCATCAGGAAGCTGTTCCTTTATCTTTTCTATGAACTTGTCCGTCTCTGTGGAAATGTAGTTCATGTACTCAAACTTGTAGCTCTTGTCTTTTGAAAGCTCCGTGACCGCCTTTTCTGCCGCCTCATATACCGCCTGAGCGTTAGCCTCTGCCTTTTCCGAGTTTTCGTCAGTTATAATTCCGTCTGCATATGCCTGCGCCTTTGAGCCTGCAAAGCAAACTTTCCAATCATTGTCCTTGTCAAGCACCATAAGAATATACTGCGATGACGTGACCTCTCCCTCAGAGCTGTCATAAGCTATGGTCACATAAAGCTCCGCCGCCTTTGAATACTCCTCCGAGATGTTCACCTTGTCGATAAAGCCGCACTTATCCTTGTCAAAGCTATATCTTACTCCGCTTATCTGCTCGTCCTCACCGTATTCATTGTCGCCGCCCATGTTCTTTTTCATATATTCATAGTCAGCGGCATAATCGTCCGTCATAAGCTTAACCATTGATTGGTCAAACTCAGCGTTTGCGGCTTTAAGATACATTGCCGCAACGTCCTTTGCCTCTTCAAGCGGGTCAGCGGCTTCTTCGCTTTCCGTATCAGTTCCCTGCGTTGTCACAGCGTTCTCACTGCCCTGAACATTTTCCGCAGGCTGAGAGCTGTCTGTGCCGTCAAAGCTCAGCGAACAGCCTGTCATGACCGCCGCACTCAGTATAGCCACCGCAAAAATGATCTTTTTCATTCTTTGCTCCTTTATTCGTCGCCGTACTCCTGTTTTATGTCAGCAAGCACCTCTTTTATTATGTCGTATGAATACCCCAAACGCACAAGGGCGTTTTTTACCTTTATGTCACCCTTTTCTCCGTCAAGATATCTGAGATACTTTCGCTCCACAAGCTCATACAGCCGTTCGTATGTACCCTCGCTGTATTCCTCCAGAGCTTCCTCTATTATAGGCTTCGTAAGCCCCTTCTGTCTCATCTGCTGATAAGCACGGTAATATCCGTATTTACGCACTTCCACATAAGTCCTCGCAAGCCCCTGAGCATACCGCCTGTCATTGACCGTCCCAAGCTCCAGCATCTTATCCATTACAGCGTCGCATATCTCCTCGCTGTAATTTTTCTCAAGCTTCTTGTAAAGCTCCACATAGGAATAGTCCCTGTAGTCAAGGAGATACAAAGCCCTTTCCTTAGCCTTTCTGAACTCGTTGTCAAAAACTATCTTCTCCCAAGCAGACTCAGGCATATCAAGCCCTGCTTTCAGACCATAGGCAGACACTATCTCGTAGTTGAGAAAAGCCGTTTCGCCCTCCTCAAACTCTATCATGTATGTGCTGCCCTTGTATTTTGAAACGCCCGTTATTTTAAGCATTTATCAGTCACCAAGCTCGCTTATGTCAACAGGAGCGAATTCCTCGAAGTCCTCCTCAGGCTTTGCCACAACAGACTTGTCGCTTGCCGCCTTGCGTATCTTCTTCTCAGACTTGTCAGCCGACGGTTCTTCATTTGCACTCTGAGCCGCCGCACCTGCGTTAGCCTTTTCTTCAAGCTTCTTGGCCTTTTTATCTTTCTGCGCCGCAAGCACAAGCTCCGCCTGATGTTCCTTTATCTTGGCTTCTATCTCGCCCATGATGTCAGGATTGTTCAGCAGGAACTCCTTAGCGTTGTCACGTCCCTGACCAAGTTTCATATCGTTGTAGCTGAACCAAGCTCCGCCCTTCTTAACGATATCAAGGTCAACCGCCATGTCAAGCACCTCGCCAACACGGGAGATACCCTTGCCGTACATGATATCGAACTCGCACTCCTTGAACGGCGGTGCTACCTTATTCTTTACCACCTTGCACTTTGTTCTGTTACCAATGACCTCAGAGCCGTTCTTTATCTGCTCTCCACGTCTGACCTCTATTCTTACAGACGCATAGAATTTCAGTGCACGTCCACCTGGAGTAGTTTCAGGGTTTCCGTACATAACGCCTATCTTCTCACGGACCTGATTGATAAATATAGCCGTTGTATTGGACTTTGCGATAACAGAAGTGAGCTTTCTCATAGCCTGAGACATAAGTCTTGCAAGCTGACCAACGTGAGTGTCGCCCATTTCGCCGTCTATCTCAGATTTTGTTACCATAGCCGCAACAGAGTCGATAACGATACAGTCGATAGCACCCGAACGAGCCAGAGCCTCGGCTATCTCCAAAGCCTGCTCACCGCTGTCAGGCTGAGAAACAAGCATATTGTCGATATCAACGCCAAGCTGACCTGCATAAACAGGGTCAAGAGCATGCTCAACGTCGATAAAAGCTACCTCACCGCCCATTTTCTGCGTTTCTGCGATAACATGAAGTGCGACCGTTGTCTTACCTGATGACTCAGGTCCGTATATCTCAATAATTCTTCCTCTCGGCACTCCTCCAATACCAAGCGCCATATCAAGAGTCATTGAGCCTGTCGGTATAGCCTCAATATCCATAGCCTTAGCCTCGCCAAGCTTCATGATCGCACCCTTGCCGAACTGCTTTTCAATATATGCTATCGCTGTGTCAAGAGCCTTTTTCTTTTCCTCTGCGTCTGTTATTTTTACTACCGTCTTAACGGCTTCTTTTTTCTTCTTGTCTATCGCCATTTTATATGACCTCCCTATCTTATCGGTGTTTTATCCGTATCTATATCATATCACACTAACTGTCCGTTTGTCTGTACAGTAACCGCAATTTATCTATCTGTACAAATTTTCGTACTATTTTTCATAAATGCCCGAAACACAGCGGTAAACACCGCACAAGTCTTTCCTGCATCTCACATTCTTAAAGCCGTGCTGTATCATCAGCCGCATTACCTCGTCCTCCTGACCGATACCGATCTCAAAGAGCATAACGCCGCCGCTTTTAAGCTTTTTCTTCCACTTGCGAACTATCTCACGATAGAAGTCCAAGCCGTCCTCACCGCCGAAAAGAGCTTCCGCAGGCTCAAAAGTGACCTCACGCTGTAAAGCATCCATGTCCTCTGTTGTGAGATAAGGGGGATTGCACACTATAAGGTCAGCCTCAGGCATATCCTCCACAAGCTTTTCATCTGTAACGTCGCCCATGACTATCTCAGCCCCCGAGCCGTTCAGACTTATATTCTCACGGAGATACTCTGCCGCCTTTTCAGACTTCTCCACACACACTGCCCGACCGCAGTCAAGCTTCCTTTCAAGGGTGATACCAATGCACCCCGAGCCTGAACAAAGGTCTATAACAGTGATATCCTTCTTGCCTGCAAACATCTTTAAAGCCGTGTCAACAATAGTTTCCGTGTCCTGACGTGGTATCAGCACGCCCTCGCCCACCATGAAAGGCAGACCATAAAACTCCCACTGTCCAAGGAGATACTGCAAAGGATAGCCCTCGCATCGGCGTGTAACAATGTCGCTTATACGCTTTTCCTGCTCAGGAGTGATATCCTCCCCCTCAGCCACATCTTCAAACACCCATGTGACCTCGCAAGCAGCGTTCTCACCCAGACCGCTTTCTTCAAGCAGTCCCACACATTTATCAAACAGTTTCTTTTTTACCATTTGTCATCTTCCTTATTTTCAGGTATACAAGCTTTCAGTGCTGCGATCGCACATTCTATCTGACTTTCATCAGGCTCGCTTGTAGTTATCCTCTGTATCCACAGACCCGGTGCAGAGATTATCTTAGTGAAAATATTGTCATATTTTCCCGCAAGCCTTATAAGCTCGTAAGCAATACCCGTAACGATAGGCAGAAGCGCTATCTTTATAACAACTCTCAGCAAAATGCTTGCCCATGATACTCTGAATATTGTGTTTACAAAAATGCTTATGAACAGCACAAGGAAAATAAAGCTCGTTCCACAGCGAGGGTGAAAACGTGTGTATTTCTTCACATTCTCAACCGTCAGCTCTTCTTCATGCTCATAGCAAGCGATAGTCTTGTGTTCAGCACCGTGATACTCATATGTACGCCTTATATCCTTAGTAAGAGCAGTCAAAGCCGTGTAGCCTATGAATATAGCTATCTTCAAAATACCCTCAATAAGGTTTTTGCCAAATGCCGACAGGTCAATGAACTTGCTTATGAATTTAGACACCAGCGACGGCAGATACATAAACAGCAATATCGCCAGACCCACACCCAGCACCATAGATATCGCCGTGATGATAGGGCCGAGCTTGTCCCCCAGCTTATCGTCAAGCCACTGTTCAAACTTGGTCTGCTCCTCCTCATCGTCCTCCGTCATCTGCTTCTCAGCCGACCTTGTAAGGCACTTGTAGCCGTCTATAAGAGAAGTAAGGAAGCTGAAAATGCCCCTCACAAAAGGCGTTTTCCTGTACCAAGGCGTATCTTTTCCGCCTTTTATCGCCCACTCCTCTAGGTCTATGGTGCCGTCAGGCAGTCGGCAAGCCATAGCCGCCTTGTGGATGCCACGCATCATAACGCCCTCAATAACAGCCTGTCCGCCGATCTTTGACTTGAATTTTTCCTTGCTTTGTGCTTTACTGCTCATTTTCTTTCCTTTCAAGGCGGTATGTGCGTCTACTGCACGTTGTCGTTGTTTTCGATAGGCTCAGAAGAAATAAGCTCCACGTCTACAGTTGCCTGATTGTCAGGATTTTTCTTCTGCTCGATACAAGGGAGCGTTATCATCACAGTTGTACCTACTCCCTGCTCACTGTTTATCTCCAGCGTACCGCCATGCCGCTGAATGATCTCGTCTGCCACCGCAAGACCTATTCCCGAACCACGTCTTGTGTGGTTTGCCTTAAAGAATTTCGTCTTGACCTTTGGCAGGTCATCCTTTGATATTCCCATACCCGTGTCGGAAATGGAAATACATACCTCATTGTCCTCCTCATAAGCCTCCACCGATACAGTGTCGCCCTTGTTGGAGTATTTGATAGCGTTGTCCACAATATTTATGAATACCTGACGAAGCCTGTTCTTGTCGCCGTAAACAAACGGCAGCATTTTCGGCTCGTAGTAATTGAGTGTTATACCAAGCGCCTTGGCCCTCTCCTGATAGATAAGCACAGTTTCCCCAAGCTCCGCAAGAATATCTATAGTATCCATAATAAGCGTGAGTCTGTTGTCCTGTATCCTCGAAAAGTCAAGAAGCTCCTCGACCATTTGCGAAAGCCTCTCCGTCTCACTTGTGATGACCCTCATACCCTTCTTGAATGTTTCCTTGTCCTCATACATACTGGTAACAGTTTCCGTCCAGCCCCTTATAGCGGTAAGCGGAGTTCTCAGCTCATGAGATACAGAGGATATGAACTCATTCTTCATCTGTTCTGTATTAGAAAGCTCCTGCGCCATGTAGTTGATAGAGTCGCAAAGCTCGCCAAGCTCGTCATTTCGTTTCTTTTCAAGACGTTCGCTGAAATCTCCCGTAGCATACCGCCTTGTTATGCTGTTTATGCTTCTTATAGGCAAAACAATAGATTTGATAAAAAACATTCCCGAGAAAAACATGAGCATTATGACAGCCACAACGATAGCCGTGATTATCATAGACATAATAAAAATCTGATGGTCGATATTTTTCATGGAAGACAACATTCTCAGTGCCTCATATTCGCTTCCCTTCGGAGATATAACTGACGTTATCGCCATGACCTTTTCCCCTGTTGACAGCTCATATATCTGTGTGCCTATTCCCGTGTCGGACTTCTTTGCGTCCTCATAATCGGTCATGTTGTCATTCTCCGAGGGAGAGAAGCCTGATGATGTAACATCGACCTCACCGTCGGTCTTGATAGCCATAAGCTCTATCTTGTCTTTCTCGTCATAGCTTTCCACAAGGGAGCGTATCTGAGAATTATAGTTAGTCTGCTCGTCACCTGAAGCGTTCACTACCGCCGTGGTGACTATCTTCATTTTAGATGTAAGATACTGCCTTGTGGAACTGTAGTAATAATTCCTCACCACCACGATAAGCAGTATTTCAAGCACCACAAGTATTCCCACGACCACCCCGAGATTGTTTCTCAGCCAGTGCTGTGTGATACTGAGTCTGCCGCTTTTTCTTTTTTTTCCGCTCAACTGATAAAAACTCCGTTCATCATGTTTTCACAGCTCAGTTAGAGCCGCCTGCCCACTTGTAGCCAAAGCCCCATATAGTAAGGATATACTTAGGATTAGAAGGCTCGTCCTCTATCTTCATTCTTATTCTTCTGATATTCACGTCCACTATCTTATCGTCGCCGTAATAGCTCTCGCCCCATATGTGATTGAGTATACTTGAACGGTCAAGTGCAGTATTCTGATTTTTGAAGAAATACTCCATTATCTGATACTCCACCTGTGTAAGGTCTATCTGCTCACCGTTCTTGAAAACAGTTCTGCTCTTAAGATTAAGCGTAAATGGACCTGAAACTATCTGTGAAGCCTCCTCAGGCTTAGAGCCTGAACGATTTACACGCCTGCAAACAGCGTCAACTCTTGCAATAAGCTCAGAAATAGAGAACGGCTTTGTGATATAATCGTCAGCACCGCTCATAAGGCATGATATCTTATCCATTTCCTGTGATTTTGCCGAAAGCATGATAATGCCGATAGTGTTGCTTTTCTCTCTTATCTTCTTGCACACCTGCATTCCGTCGATGCCGGGCATCATAATATCAAGCAGAGCAACGTCAAAACCGCCGTCCTTTTCGTCATAGGCTTTGAGAGCGTCCTCACCGCAGTTTACGTCAACTACCTCGTAACCGCTTCTTACAAGGTTTATGACCACAAATTCTCTAATTGAATCTTCGTCCTCGCAAACCAAAACTCTTTTCATTACATTTACTCCTCTCCAAGATCAGTTTATTATGTAAAAATTATTCTGAATTTCGTCAATAGTCGGTATGAGCTTTTCACGCCTGTCAAGAGGAAGCTTCACAAAATAATCAAGCTGACCCTTGCTGTCGATAAGCTCATATCCGTCAGAGATATAATCCTCCGAATCATTCTTTGAAGACACAGCGATACGCATTATCTCCTCGTTGCTCTCGTTTATATCTCCCGTGTATTTATAGAAAACAAGCTCGTTTGTGTCACTGTCCTTTTTCACCGTAACAGAACTGTTCCAGCGTTTTGGGAACGTTACAAAATATCCGTCAGATATGGCATAATAGCCTGTGTATTTTGTTTTCAGATCATAAAAATCCTCGTAAACGCTCCATGTAGTCATATAGAGCATTTCGTCTGCCACAGCGTTTTCATAACCCACCATAGGCGAAGTTGACGGTATCTCCACATCACCGTCGCCGTCCATGTCCTCACTGTAGTAGCCCGCAGGTCTTGTGCATAAAGGCAGCAGCTTTTCGCTTCTAAGCTGCATAGGATTTTGAAGTCCCGAATATCTGTAGTATATTATCTCCGTCTGCAATTTTCCGTCAGCAGTCAGTCCGTCAATAAAAATAGCACGCCTGCCGCTGTCAAGCATTCCCGTCTTTGATGACACATAAGAAGTCACATTATCGCACATATCAACGTTCTCGCCACGGGTTATCTCATTGTTTTTCATGTTGAGCATAGAAGCCTTTGCCGTCACCGCACCTGTATCATTATTGGTGCTTCTCTGAATGGTGATAAGCTCTATATAACCATCATTGTTTATATCCAAAGGCTCCAGCACCGAATAAGTATCAAGCGCCACACGCTTGAAATCTCCGTCGGTATAGCTGTATATCTCCATAGTCTTTTCATCATTAGTAAGATTTTGATATCCCACAAAAACGTCCGTCTGGTTATTGCTTCCCATAGGCGAGATAATGACCTGATCTATGTCCGTGCCTGCGCCTGCAAGCTCTTTCACAGAATACCACTTGCCGTCCTCGTCCTTGTCGAGAATATTCACCCTCAAGCCGTCCTCCTCAGATCCGTTTGAAGTGTACTCATAGAAGACCATAGCCTCGTCCGTAGGCTCATCGTCGATATTTGCGATAACATAAGCCGAGCGGTATTCACCGTTTTTAGGATATTTCAGAGTTATATTGCTGCCCACGCTCTCGATAAGCGCCTGATGTATCTCGCTTTGCTCAGAGGTAAGCTTCGGGGCGTTTATAAGTCCCTCAACAGAAAAATTCAGTGCCGAACAGCCTGTCATAGTAAGACAAGAAAGACAAACAGCAGCCAATTTAAGATTTTTCAAGCGATCCCTCCTGATACACCAAACAAAAAAATAGAACCGGGCATATACCCGATTCTATTATATCATATACGCAAAAATATTTCAAGCCTTTTTCCGCCCATTAGGAACAGGTAAAAATTATTTTGCTTATCTTTCGTCCAATGGGATATACTTCTTCTCACCTGAGATAGCCTTGTATGCAGGACGGATTATCCTCTTGCCTGTTACAAGCTCTTCAAATCTGTGTGCGCACCAGCCTGCCATTCTTGAAACAGCGAACATAGGCGTGTAAAGATCCTCAGGAATACCCAGCATACTGTAAACAAAGCCCGAGTACATATCAACGTTAGCGCACATCGCCTTGTCACTGCCCTTGATCTTCTTGAACAGCTCAGGAGTAAGCCTTTCCACCGCTTCAAGAAGCTTGTATTCTCTCTCAAACTCAGTGTTCTCAGCCATTTTCTTGGCATTCTCTCTGAGTATTACAGCTCTAGGGTCAGACAATGTGTAAACAGCGTGACCCATGCCATAAACAAGACCTGTGTGGTCAAAAGCTTCCTTGTTGAGTATCTTTGTGAGAAAATCAGCGATCTCGCCCTCGTCCTCCCAGTTCTGAACGTTGTCCTTTATGCACTGGTGCATTGCCGCCACTTTCAGGTTAGCACCGCCGTGACGTGGACCTTTCAGTGAACCGATAGCCGCAGAGTATGCAGAATAAGGATCCGTTCCGGAAGATGTAAGCACACGGCAGGCAAAAGTCGAGTTATTTCCTCCGCCATGCTCAGCGTGGAGCATAAGTAACAGATCAAGTATCTTAGCCTCTTCCTCAGTGAACTGTCTGTCCGGACGCAGTGCCGACAGTATCATCTCCGCAGTAGAATGTGTAGGTATCAGAGGGTGCATGAACAAGCTTTCACCGTCATAACAGCGTTTCTTTACCTGATAAGCCGAAACCATGATGTTAGGCAATTTAGAGATTATAGAGATAGCCGTAGCCATTTCATACTCAGGCGAGCGATTCTCAGGGTTATCGTCATAAGAGTAAAGAGCCAGAATTGCTCTCGCCATTTTATTCATGATGTTCTTTGACGGAGCTTTAAGTATCATGTCCTCAAAGAAGTTGTTAGGGAGCGATCTGTTTTCAGCCATCATTCCCTTGAACGCAGTAAGCTCCTCCCTGTTAGGCAGATCGCCCATAAGCAGAAGATAAACTATCTCCTCATAACCAAAACGGTCCTCCTTCTGAGCGTTGGACACCAGATCATTTATGTTGTATCCTCGGTATATCAACTGACCTTGAATAGGAGATTTTTCACCCTCGTTCACCACATATC
>OHEG01000558.1_pt1 | contig 17418 bp, 16 predicted proteins | sample 1567181 | NCBI WGS metagenome assembly OHEG01 (sample SAMEA3879534, study PRJEB24766) | human gut metagenome | biome: human-associated habitat; feature: feces | place: USA | collected 1985/1987 | reverse complement strand
TGCACTCCATCAAGGGCGGCATGATGAACTGCCAGAAGGAAATGAAGAAGGCTGTCGAGTGCGGCTACTGGAACCTGTTCCGCTTCAATCCTGCGGCTGACAAGAAGTTCACGCTCGACTCCAAGGCGCCCGCCGGCGGTTATCGTGAATTCCTGATGAACGAGGCGCGTTACAGCCGCCTGACCCGCGAGTTCCCCGAGCGTGCGGATGGTCTCTTCACCCGCAACGAGGACGCGGCCAAGGAGCGTTACGAGCACCTCACCAAGCTCATCGACCTGTACGACAAGCAGTAATCGCTGTCATCACAGTGCTGAAAAAGGAGCACCCGAAAGGGTGCTCCTTTTTTCGCGCCGGAACGAAATGTCACGCTGCTTCAGGTAAAAAAAGGGAGGCTCTTTTGAGCCTCCCTTTTTCCGTTGGTCAAGTAAGGTATCAATTACTTGTTTGCCGCGCGCTCCGCCGCCTCGACAACGTGGCTTGCAAGGATCGTGCTCGTCACGGTGCCGACACCGCCGGGAACAGGGGTAATGGCCTCGACGACCGGCTCGACCTCGGCATAGCGGGTATCTCCGCAGAGGTTGCCGTCCGCGCCGACGTGAATGCCCACGTCCAGCACGACCTGACCGGCGCGCACGCTCTCCGCGCCGACCATACCGGCCTTACCGGCGGCGACGACAAGAATATCCGCCTCGCGGCAGATCTCGGGCAGGTTCTCGCTGCGGCTGTGGCAGATGGTCACGGTCGCATGCTCGGCGAGCAGCAGCATGGAAACAGGCTTGCCGATGACAAGGCTGCGGCCGATGACGACCACGCGCTTGCCCTTGATGGGAATGTTGTAGTGCTTGAGCAGCGCCACGCAGGCCGCGGCAGTGCAGGGAGGATAGCCGCCCTTCGTGCCGGCGTAAACGGCGGTCATGGAACCGTCGGTGATGCCGTCCATGTCCTTCTTGGGATCGAGCGCCGCGCGCGCCGCTTCATCGTCGAGATGCTTGGGCAGCGGGCGGAACATCAGCACGCCATGCACCTTTTCATCTGCGTTGAGCGCGTGGATATTTTCCATCAGCACATCCTGCGTTACCTCTTCAGGCAGGACGACCTGACGGACGGCGACGCCGACCTTCTCGCAGCGCTTGAGTGCGCCGCGCTCATAGGCAAGGTCGTCCTCACGCGCGCCGACGCGCAGGATAGCAAGGCAGGGTTCGGTGCCGTTTTTCTTCAGTTCTTCGCTTCTTGCGTGGAGTTCCTCGGTCAGCGCCTTGGCGACCTCAGCTCCCTTGAGCAGCATAGCCATGGTAAAATCCTCCTCTGTTTGACGCGGTCAGCCGCGTATCCATTCTTACTTAGGATAACAAAATTAAAAATTGCTGTCAATTTCTTTTGACAGGCGTGCCGGGATATAATTTTACTTTCTTCGGCAGCTTGCCTTTTGCCCGACTTTTTGCTACGATAAGGGCGTCAAATTCTGAAACCATCAGGAGGGTCATTCCCATGTCTGTGATCGAAGAGAAAAAAGCACTGAGAACCTTTATCCGCAAGAAGGAGCGCACGCTCGCCCCCGCTTACAAGGCGGAAAGCTCCGAGGCCATCTGCCGCCACCTGCTCGCGCTTGACGAGTATAAAAACGCCAAGATCGTCTTTGCCTTTGCCGGCACCGAGAAAGAGATCGACACCTCGCTCTTTATGAATGAGACCATCGCCGCGGGCAAGACGCTCATTCTGCCCCGCTGCGCCGCCGAACACGCCATCGACCTGTGCGTCGTGCGCTCGATGGACGACCTCGAGGCGGGCGCCTACGGCATTCTGGAGCCGAAGACGAGCTGCGCGCTCGTTACCGCAGCGGACATCGACTTCGCCGTCGTCCCCTGCCTGTCGTTCGACCGCAAGGGTCGTCGTCTCGGCCAGGGCGGCGGTTACTACGACCGTCTGCTGCCCCAGCTCCGCTGCCCCACCGCGCTCATCTGCCGCGAGCAGCTGATGTCTCCCGAGGTGCCGGTCGAGGAGCACGACATGCGCTGCACCATGCTCATCACCGAGAAGGGCATTCTCACACCGGAGGCGTAAGGTCTCTCCGGTACGGCGCAAAACACACAATAATGAGAGGGAAGCTCTCTTTTGAAGAAAGCTTCCCTCTTTGTTGCTTTTTATCGGCAAAGATACGAAAACCAACCCTCGCTGCTGCGCGTTTCCTCGATCGTCCAGCCTGCCTCGATGAGCTTTTCGCGCACCTCGTCGGCGCGGTCATCGATGATACCGGAGCAGAGGAAGATACCGCCCTCTTTGAGCAGCCTCCCCACCTGCGGGGCAAGCGCGATGATCACGTCCGCCACGATATTCGCAACGATCACGTCATAGTCGCCGCCGAATTCCTTCTGCAAGCCCTTGTCGCTGAGCACGTCGCCCGCGCGGACGGTGTAGTGCTCGCGTCCCACGCCATTGAGCGCGGCGTTTTCGTAGGCGACGCCGACGCACTTGTCGTCAATGTCGCAGGCGAAGGCGTCCTTCGCGCCGAGCAGCAGCGCCGCAATGGACAAGATGCCGCTGCCGCAGCCGAGGTCGAGCACCTTTTCCCCGCCGTGAATATGCTTTTCCAGCGCTTGCAGGCAAAGGCGCGTCGTCGCGTGGCTGCCGGTGCCGAAGGTGAGACCGGGGTTTAAGATGAGCTTGACGCGCCCATCCCCCTCTGCCTGCTCCCATTCCGGCACAACAAGCAGGCGCTCGCCGATCTCCATGGGCTTATAGAACTGCTTCCAGTTGTTCTCCCAGTCCGCGTCCTCCACATTTTCCATGCTGAGGATCAAGGGAGCATACTCGGGGTGCTGCTTTTTGAAGGCCGCAAGGCCGATGCGGAACTGCGCAAGGGTATTGAAGCCCTCCTCGCTGTCCTCCAGGTAGAAGGTGATGCGGCTCTTGCCGTGCATGGACTGCATCAGATCCTCGTCGACATAGTCCCAGTACTGGTGATTGTTTTCAAGGAAGTCCTTGAAATCGCCCTCCTCGTCGATCATCAGGCTGTCGATGCCGTAGGCGCTCAAAAGCTCCGTCGCAGGCTCGATGCCCGCAGGGTTCATATCAAGATGTAATTCTAACCACTTCATCGTTTCGTCCCCACAAAGAATAGTCCCAGCGTACCGCAGCCGGTGTGCGCACCGATGACGGGGCCGATAAAGTCCGCGCGCACATCGGTCACATTGAAGCGCTCTTTGAGCAGCTCCTTGACATAGGCAACATAGTCCGGGCAGTTGGCGTGGCAGATGAAGACAGGCTGGTTCTTCTCCGGTTCGATGCCCAGTTCCTCCATCTTGTCCACCAGCGCGCGCAGCGCACCCCTGCTGCCGCGCGCCTTGCTCACGGGGGTAAGCTTTCCCTCGCTGTCTGTGTGCATGACAGGCTTGATGCCGAGCACCGTACCCGCCAGTGCAGCCGCGGCGCTGACGCGTCCGCCGCGCTTTAAGTGATTGAGATCGTCCACCATGAACCAGTGATCCTGATGCTGGATCGTACCGCGCACGAAGTCGGCAAGTGCCTCAATGTCGAGATTTTTCTCGCGCCGCTCGCGCACTGTGCGGTAAATGAGCATGCCCTGCCCGCGGCAGGCGGAGAGAGAGTCGATCACGATGATCTTCGCCTCCGGGTGCTCCGCGCGCAAGTCCTCCGCCGCGATGCACGCGGACTGATAAGTCGTGGAAAGTGCGCTCGAAAAGCTGATGCACAGGATATCCTTGCCTGCGGTCAGCGCCGATGTCATCGCGTCTGTGAACTGGCCGACGTTGACCGCCGCAGTCGTGCAGTCCACGCCGTCGGCGATCTTCTGAAAGAAGGTCTCCGGCGACATATCCGCATGGTCGGGCGTATCAAGATACGTCTTGCCCTCCATCGTAAAAGAAAGCGGCAAAACGGTAATGCCCAGCTCGTCAACCTCCCGCCGGTTCAAGCTACAGCAGCTGTCGGTCATGATGATATAATCACGCATGGCGTTTTCTCCTTTCCGAACTTCGGAAGAATTATTATACCAGAGTTTTCATTGCCTTGCAAATACGGGAGCGGATTATTTTCCCACGCAGAAGCGCTCGAAGATGCGCGCGACCATGTCCTCGCGCGCCGTGCGGCCGGTGAGCTCGCCGAGAGCCGTCTGCGCCTGCTCGACCTCGGTGAGCACCACGTCCGGCGTCATGCCGCCGAGCAGTGCCTCCTTCGCCGCGCGGACGCTGTCGAGCGCACGGCGGACGGCCTCGGCCTGGCGGGCATTCGTCACAAGCGCACTGCCCGCGCGCGGCGCAGGATAGAGCCTGCGGACGGCGGCTTCAAGCGCGTCAAAGCCCTCGTGCGTCACGCTTGAGAGGGAAACGACCGCCTCCGGCGCGCGCCAGTCCTCATCGAACTGAACGTCCTGCACGCCGCCGAGGTCGGATTTGGTCAGCAGCAGCAGCCATGGCTTGCCGCTTTTCACGGCAAGCGCGAGCGGCTCGAGCGCCTCAGGCGCAGGCGGTGCGCTGCCGTCGAGCAGCGCAAGAATGAGATCCGCATCCTCGACGGCTTTTTTCGACCGTTCCACGCCGAGCTTTTCCACCGTGTCCGCTGTCTCGCGGATGCCGGCGGTGTCGATGAGCCGCAGCAGCACGCCGCCGAGCGTCGCCTTTTCCTCCACGGTGTCGCGCGTTGTGCCCGCGATGTCCGTGACGATGGCGCGTTCAAAGCCGACGAGCGCGTTCAAAAGCGAGCTTTTGCCCGCATTCGGCGCACCGACGATGGCGGTCGCCACGCCGCTTTTGAGCACCCTGCCGCGCGCGAACGTGCCGAGCAGATCGGAAAGTATCTCTTCGCTCGCTGTAAGCGAGGCGGCGGTCTCCTCGCGTGATAAGTCCTCGATCTCCTCGTCGGGATAGTCGACGATGGCATAAAAACGGCTCGAACTATCGAGCAGGCGGTCGTAGACCGCCTCGATCGGGCGGCGCAGCGCGCCGGAGAGCTGGGCGGCGGCGTTGCGTGCGCACTCCACAGTCTCGGCGTCGATGAGGTCGATGACCGCCTCCGCCTCGGTGAGATCCATCTTGCCGTTCAGGAAGGCGCGCTGCGTGAATTCACCGGGCCCCGCCTGCCGCGCGCCCGCGCGGAACGCGGCCCGCAGCACTTCGCCGAGCACCACGGGTGAGCCGTGACAATGGATCTCGGCGCTTTCCTCGCCGGTGTAGCTGTGGGCGGCGGAAAAGCAGACCGCCATGCAGCGGTCGAGCAGCGTACCCGTCTCGTCTCGCACATCGCCGTAGGTCATGCGGCGGTACGGAAGGTCAGAGACCGCCATGCCGTTTGCCGGCGTAAAGAGCGCGGCGAGCGCGTCCCTCGTCCCTTCCCCGCTCAGCCTGACAATGCCGACGGCCGACGGGCTCTGCGCCGTGGCGATGGCTGCGATCAGCTCCATGCAGCTCCCCCCCTTTTTCTATCTCATATAAAGGAAGTATAGCACACAGGCGGGAATTTGAAAAGGGGCGCGGCAATGCCGCGCCCCCGTTTATTTCTTCCGACGATTTAGCCAATGCTGTCAATATCAAGGGTATAACCCATCACTTCGCCGACGTTTGTGATTTTTCCTCGTAGCGTGATGCTGTCGTCCTTGCTCATTGCCGCGATCTGATTAAGCTGATCATCATTTTTGATATAACATAAGACTTCATCAAGAAAATAGTTATAGTCATCAGATTTTGCACCAACACCGATATACTTTCCTGAGCTGTCGATTGTTCCCAGATAGCCGGTGATCTCCACATACTGGTCCTTATAGGCCTGCTGAGCGTTGAGTGCATTGTTGTTCAGCGCGTCGAACAGCTCCGTTACATTATAAGCCGTGTAAGTGATCTCCTCTTTCTGGTCATTTGCCGCATCACTCACCGTTTCTCCCTGCTTTTGATTCCCCGACGCATCTGGTGCCTGCTCATCGGAACCGCCGCTCATGCTCCCAACGATTCCAATTACCAGAAATACCGCGATGACCCAAAACCACCACTTTTTGTAAATTGGCTTTTTGTTCTTTGCACCGCAGCTCGGACAACTTTTTGCCTTTGCGGCCATTTCCGCACCGCAAACGGGACATTTGATCAGTTTTTCTGCCATTTCATTTTCTCCTCTCATTTTTGATAGCAAAAGTGCTATCACTCGGTATAAAGATAACACATCTGCTATAAGCTGTCAAGAAAAGGAGCTTATGGCATGATACAACGCATGATTGACATTCGAATAGATCACGATGAAACACAGCGGCAGCTCGCCGCTGCTCTCGGCTATCATCAGGTGCAAATTGCACGATATGAAACCGGACATAATACGCCGCCTATCGCGTATCTTGTAAAATTCTGTGAACACTATCACGTCAGCGCCGACTACATCCTTGGTCTGCCTTCCAATCTTGATTGGCCGCGTAAATAAGCGCAAAAAAGCAGCGCCTTTCGGCGCTGCTTTCTGTTTGCTTTTGGGAGAAACCACTTACTGCTGCTCGGCAGCCTTCGCGGCGGCCTGCTGAGCCTCGATCTCGATGAGAGCGTCCTTGCGGGAGAGGTTCCAGCGGCCCTTCTCGTCGATCTCCATGAACTTGACCCAGATCATGTCGCCGACGGTGACCACGTCCTCGACCTTCTCGACGCGTTTGCGGTCGAGCTTGGAGATGTGGACGAGGCCGTCCTTGCCCGGGGCGATCTCGACGAACGCGCCGAACTGCATCAGGCGCACAACGCGGCCGTAGTAGAGCTTGCCGACCTCGGGCACAAAGACAATATCGTCGATGCACTTCTTCGCAGCGTCGCACGCGGCGGCGTTGGCGGATGCGATGTGAATGGTACCGTCGTCCTCGATGTCGACCTTGGCGCCGGTGTCGGCCACGATCTTCTGGATGACGCTGCCGCCCTTGCCGATGACCTCGCGGATGCGCTCGGGATCGATGTGCATGGTGATCATCTTGGGCGCATACTGGCTGACCTCGGCGCGCGGCTCTGCGATGCAGGGCAGCATGATCTGGTCGAGGATCTGCACGCGCGCGTCATAGGTGATCTCGAGGGCATTCTTGATGATGGCCATGGTGAGGCCGTCATTCTTGAGGTCCATCTGAATGGCGGTGATGCCCTTCTTGGTACCGGCAACCTTGAAGTCCATCTCGCCGTGGAAGTCCTCAACACCCTGAATGTCGATGAAGGTGGTGAAATCGTCACCGTCCTGGATCAGGCCGCAGGAGATACCGGCGACGGGCGCCTTGATGGGCACGCCAGCGTCCATCAGCGCGAGCGTGGAGCCGCAGATGGAGCCCTGAGAGGTCGAACCGTTGGAGGAGACGACCTCGCTCACAACGCGAATGGCATACGGGAACTCGTCAACAGACGGAATCACCGGCAGCAGCGCGCGCTCGGCAAGAGCGCCATGGCCGATCTCGCGGCGGCCGGGGCTGCGGGATGGCTTGGCCTCGCCGACAGAGTAGCCGGGGAAGTTATAGTGGTGCATGTAGCGCTTTTCGGTCTCTTCCCAGATGGTGTCGAGCTTCTGGGCGGCGGAAAGCGTGTCAAGCGTACAAACGGAGAGCACCTGCGTCTGGCCGCGGGTGAACAGGCCCGAGCCGTGGACGCGCGGCAGAACGCCGACCTCGGCAGCCAGCGGGCGAATTTCGTCCGGCGTGCGGCCATCGACGCGCTTGCCCTCGAGCAGCCACTTCTTGACGATCTTCTTCTGCATCTTGTACAGGCACACGTCGATCTGGACATCCCAGTCCTCGGCGTACTTCTCGCCGAACTTCTCCTTGAAGTCGACGACAGCCTCGGTCAGACGGGCCTCGCGGACGTTCTTGTCGTCGGTGTCGAGCGCGTAGGCAATCTTGTCCAGACCGTACTCGCACAGATCGTCGAGCATTTCATGGTTGACAGCGGCCTTTTCAAACGTAAACTTCGGCTTGCCGATGGCATCAACGATGGTGTTGATGAATTCCACGACCTTCACGTTCGTCTCATGGGCCAGCTTGATGCACTCCATGAGGATGTCTTCCTTGACCTCGTTGGCCTCCGTCTCGATCATGACGACCTTCTCGTGGGTCGAAGCAATGGTCACGAAGCACTGGCAGGCGTTGCGCTCGTCCTGCGAGGGGTTGACGATATACTTGCCGTCCAGATAGCAGACATTGGTGGTCGCGGTCGGGCCGTTCCAGGGAATGTCGGAGTAGGCGATGACGAGAGACGAGCCGATGGAGGCGACGATCTCGACAGGGTTATCGTAGTCCTGCGCGAGGATGGTGTTGGTCAGAACGACGTCGTTGCGCAGCTCTTCGTCGAACAGGGGGCGCATCGGGCGGTCGATCAGACGGGAGATCAGCACGCCGCGGTCGGAGGGCTTGCCCTCGCGGCGGTTGAACGAGCCGGGGATACGGCCGACAGCGTACATACGCTCTTCAACCTCAATGGTCAGCGGGAAATAGTCGATGCCAGCCTTGGGCAGGGGAGAGGCGACAGCCGTGACGAGCACGACGGTATCGCCGTAGCGGCAGATGGCCTCTGCATTGCAGAGCTCTGCGACCTTGCCGGTCTCGACCGTAAAGGTACGGCCGCCGATCTCGGTTTCAAAAATGTGGTGATTCGGATACTGCTTGTGGGTGATCATGAAAGAACCTCCTTCGTTTTTTGCGCGCGTGGGAGGTTTAGCACTTGAAACTGGCGTCCGGGCACAGACGCTACTTTCAACTGCTAAATGGAACCCACGCGCAGTATAATAGTAGTTGGATTTATAAAAAAGGGCGGTCGCCCGACCGCCCTTTTCCTATGACTTACTTACGCAGGCCGAGCTTTGCAACGATTGCACGATAGCGGTTGATGTCCTTCTTGGCGAGGTAGTCGAGAAGGCTTCTGCGCTTGCCGACCATCATCAGAAGGCCGCGGCGGGAATGGTTGTCCTGCTTGTGCTCACGCAGATGCTCGGTCAGGGTGTTGATCCGGGCGGTGAGGACAGCGATCTGGACCTCAGGAGAACCGGTATCGCCGGCATGGGTTGCGTACTGCTCGATAATGGCAGTCTTTTCTTCTTTGCGCATCATAGTTGTGTTTCCACCTTTCAAAATATTCCCGGAATCCAAGTATCGGGCAGGCAGAATACCCGCGTCAGAGCGGGCAGTGTCCCGAAACTGGGAAATGGGTCGCAGCGCATGGCGCTACCTGTTAAGAATAGCATACGAATGCAGAAAAGTAAAGCGGAAATTGCCCGGAATTTCTGAAATTTTTCATGCTCGGGCACCGGACAGAATTCGACAGGACAGCATAAGATGGCGTGGGACCATCATTCCCGGAAGGAGGGAGGTTTATGCTGAAGGTCACAAAATTCGGCGGCTCGTCGCTGTGTGACAGCGCGGGCTTTTCCCGCGTGCGCGAGATCGTGCTTGCAGACCCCGCGCGCCGCGTCGTCGTCGTGTCGGCGGCAGGCAGGCGGCACGCCGCCGACCACAAGATCACGGATCTTCTCTATCTCTGCCACGCGCATCTGCAATACGGCGTAAGCTGCTGGGATCTATGGCGCAGGATCGCCGACCGCTACCGCGAGATCCGCGACGGCTGCTGCCTGACGCTGCCCATCGAGGCCGAGCTTGACGCGATCTATGCCGCCATGCGCCGCGACACGCCGCAGGACTGGATCGTCTCTCGGGGCGAATATCTGTCCGCGCGGCTGATGGCTGATCTGCTCGGCTTTGAATTTGTCGACGCAAAAGACTGGCTGCTGTTTGACGCTGCAGGACGCGTCCGGCAGGCCGCGTCCTATGCCGCGCTCGGCTCGCTTGCCGACGGGCGGAAGATCGTCACGCCGGGCTTTTACGGCGCGCTGCCGGACGGCGCGGTCCATACGCTCCCGCGCGGAGGCTCCGACGTGACGGGCGCGCTGGCCGCAGCCGCGCTGCACGCGGATCTGTACGAAAACTGGACGGACGTGGCAGGCGTGCTTGCGGCAGACCCCCGGCTGATTCAGAATCCCGCGCCGGTCGGCCAGCTGCGCTATGAGGAATTACAGACGCTTTCACGCGTCGGCATGCAGATTCTACACGAGGACGCGGTCGCGCCGGTCCGGCAGGCGCAGATCCCGCTGCGCATCTGCAATGCGTTCGAGCCCGAGAAGCCCGGCACGCTCGTCCGCCCGCAGGTAGAGCCGGACGGCGGGCAGATCTGCTTCGCTGGCCGCAGGAAGCTTGCCATGCTGCGCCTGAGCTGCCCGCAGGAGCCGGACGCAGAAGCAAAGCTGGCCACCATTTTGACGCAGGCGCAGCTTTCGCCGTTTTCCATGCAGAGCGTGTGCGGCGAGCTCACGGCGCTTGTGCCGATGGAGCCCGGCTCCGAACGGCTGCACCGTCTGCGGGAGCAGGCCGCGCAGGCGCTTCGCCCGCAGGCGTGCACGCTGCGCGAAAATTTGAGCGTTCTGGCCGCACTCTGCCGCTCGACTGCTGCTGTGCCGGAGCTGCTCCGCGCGGTCGAAACGAGCGGCGCGCCGGTCCATCTGCTGCAAAAATGCGGCGCCTGCGCCCTCCTGCTCGTCAACGACAGCCAATATGAGCAGTCCCTGCGCGCCGCCTACGCCGCCAGCCGCAATCTGCACGATTGACAAGCAAAACGCAGATATGATAGAATATACGGCAGTCAGAGCCGTTCTGACTGCCGCAACGCAATCCGCGCCCGTGGTGGAATTGGCAGACACGATGGATTTAGGTGCTGTCACCTTGGTGAAAGGTTTTGCGCCATCCTCGCCGCGGACATTCTTCGGTAAAAGCAGGCTTGCCTGTTTTTATAATTGCGGATCAAGCGTTACGCTCCGCCTCGGTCCCCTCGCCGTGTAAAAATCAGAGGAGAATAAAATAGCGACAGGTGACCCTGCCGCTCATATCTGCGGGTATGGTGGAAATGGTAGACTCGGAGGATTTAGGTGCTGTCACCTTGGTGAAAGGTTTTTGCGCCATCCTCGCCGCGGACATTCTTCGGTAAAAGCAGGCTCGCCTGTTTTTATAAACGCGGATCAAGCGTTACGCTCCGCCTCGGTCCCCTCGCCGTGTAAAAATCAGAGGGCAATAAAATAGCGACAGGTAGCTCTGCCGCTCATATCTGCGGGTATGGTGGAAATGGTAGACTCGGAGGATTTAGGTTCCTCTGCCGTGAGGCGTGTGGGTTCGAGTCCCACTACCCGTACCATTAACGCTGTTGGTTTATCCCAACAGCGTTTTGTTTTATTGTTTCGTTGTCAAATCGTGAGATATAGTGTAAAATAAAAAAGCGAAAGGGGTGTGAACATTGATGCAAAAGGATTTAGGTCACCTATCCTCTGAAGAAATTGAGGCCTTAATGCAACGTTATTATAATGGCGAAGCCGCGTCAAGGTTAATTAAAGAGTACAAGCTCTCTGTTCGTGCCGCAGAATTATATAAGCTTTTCCCTCCTGAAGTCTACCCCAATTACTCTTGTGAGTATTGCGATGAATTCTTAGTAATCAATCGCCCTTCTAAAGCAACGAAGGATTTCCCTAAATATGAGAGGGATTTATATTGTCCAATTTGCGGGCACAAACCTTTTCAAGCACATTGCAGATGTAAAAACTGTCTGGAAGAAGAACAGCTTCTTCGCATTGAGCAATTAAAACAAATTCAGGAAGTATACTCAAGACCTCGAACACCTGTTGATTTCTCCAGCCTCTCATTTCGAAACAAAGTGTTCTTAGGAACTCTGTGCAGAGCATTGCTAAAAGAAAATCTCTATGAAATTGCGCCATATTCTGGAGCTGAAGTGATTTTAGCACCTACAGATGACCTAAGAACTAAGATATATTCTGATTTGATCCATACGCAAATTATCGCTGTCAGCCCACAATCTCCTCTTGAAGCATTTCCCACGGACAGTGAGGATTTCCCAAATACATTCTACACCTATAAAGTGACCTATTTCTTGAACTTGGTATTTCCCAAGAACAAGCAAGATTTGTTTACTGAGATATTGAATCCCAGTTATTATTCAGCAGATTATGCTGATGAAGCGCTTGAGCTTTGGAAAGAGATTGCGGTTGCTGAATGTATAGAGTACTTGCAGTATCAATTGGATAAAGTCAATTTTGAATTTACACCAGGAGAGAAAACCTACAAAACATTTGAAATCATTTTGAATGATTTTTCTGTCTCACAAATTTATGGAATTATTTGGCGTTCCGTTGCTGATGCATCAAAGTTATATCTTGAAAAGGGCATTAGTAAAAAACACGCCGCAAACAGCGTCATTGGTGCGTGCGAACGCTACGCAGAACGCGCAAAAATCAACGGGTGGGATTTGACGCAGTACAATCGCATCAAAGATATCCCTCAAAGTACTCTTTCCCTATTTTATTTTAATCGCGTGCTTAGAATTGGGGATATGGGCTTTAGGGTTCCTCCGACTATCGTTTAATTGTTCAATTTCTCCATCACAATTGTATCAATCTCCTGTTCCAGTTCCTGTATTTTCACCTGCAACGACAAAATGTGGGCATCGAGGACTGGTTTCCTCAATACCCACTGTTTTTGCAACTGTGTGACCTTTTTCAGTTCGGCTGCGTATTGTTCCCGCAGCTTTTCTGTATAATCCCAGACAGCTTTATCCAGAATTTCTTCATGAATCCGGTGAGAGCTGCAATAACCTTTCCCGTTCCGGTGGTAACCCCGGCAGACGTATTCCACACGGCGGCTGCCGTTCCAGTAACGGATCATGGGGCTGAATACGTTCCCGCATTCCTGACAGGACAGCAGCCCGGCGTAGCGGTGCTTTGTACGATTGTTCACCGCCGGACGTGCCTGCTGCTTCAGCCGCGTCTGGACTTGCTGCCAGATCGCTTTCTCAATGATGACCGAATAGAAATTCTCGTGGCGAAGCCAGTCCGTTTCGCTGACGGCTCGCGCTTTACCGCCGAGATATTCTCTGCGATGATTGACCAGCACGCCGGTATAGGCTTCCTCTGCCAGCACGTTTTTCACACTGGCATACGTCCAGAGAAACTGGCCGTCACGGGTCTTGTGCGACTTCTGGCTGTCATAGCCGAGCCGTTCCGCCCTGATCTGCGCAGGCGTTTTGCGTCCGAGACTGTTGAGCCTGCGGGCGATCTCTTTCTGCCCACAACCGTGCAAGTACAGAGAATAGATATGCCGCACCGTGACCGCCGCTTCTGTGTCAACCTTGATTTGTCCGGTATTTTTGTCTTTCCAGTATCCAAAGGGTGGTGTGATCACGAGCCCCTCTTTCTGCTTCTGCCGGTAGCCCGCACGAATCTTCTTTCCGATATCTTTGGCATAATAATCATTCATTAGGCCTCGGACGCCGATCATAAGATCGTCTTCTTCGCAGAAGGTATCCACCCCCTCCGTTACGGAGATAACCCGCACTTGCTGCTGTCTCAGGAAGTCGATAAACAATGCGGTTTGGGTTCGGTGACGCCCCAGCCTTGACAGATCCTTCACAAGGACAGCGTCAACCTGTTTTGCCTGAACAGCCGCCGTGAGAATATCCAGCCCACGGCGGCTGAAATTCATGCCGCTGATGTTATCATCAGTGGAACTGCCGACGATCATCCAGCCTTGCTTTTCCGCAAAGGCGCGGCAGATCTCCTGCTGATTTTGCAGGGAATTCTGCGCCGGATCATCGTCGTTGGAGAGCCGCGCATAGAGCCAAACCCGCATTGTCATAACCGTTTACCCCGCAAGCCCGTCGCCGTAGAGCAGCCGCGCCAGCCGATCCCAGTCAAAGTCCAGTGCGCCGTATCGCTCCGTGAGCGTCCCGTTTTCATAGACATCCAGATGTGTGCGGAACGGCGCTTTGATCTGAATGTCCAGGCTGAGTTTCCCATCCGTCTCCTGCACATAGATCTTTTCAACCAATATCCGCAGGTGCGCCTCCGTCATGACGCCCTCAGCGAGAATGTCGTCGATCATGCTGATGTCCCGTTTGAGCTTTGTTTGCCGTTCCCACAGGACAGCGGAAATATTTTGCAGTTCTTCGATCTGCTTTTTTGCCGCAGCGATTTCTTCTTCGCGTTTTTGAATCATGCGGTCGTAGCGTTCAGCGTTCGCCCGATCTCGTATCCGCTCCATTAAAATTGCCTCCGTTTCATCCTCCAGACAGCAGATTTTCTTTTCCAGCTTGATGATCTGCGCACCGGTCAGTTCTGCCTTTGGTGTCCACTGTGCGATCAGCTGCTCCAGCGCATCCCAGTTCTGCTGATACAGCCCCTTGGTATTTCTGAGTTCGTCCATAATCAGCCTATCCAGTACCGCTTCGTCGATCTGGTGCTGGGAGCAATGCTCTTTCCCGAAGCGGTTGTAGGTGCTGCAAACATAGGTGACCCGTTCGCCGCTTTTCAGATGGATGCGCCTGCCAAACATGGCTCTGCCGCAGTCCTCGCAGCGCAGAAGCCCACTGTAGCGCAGGATCTCCTGCGAGGGCGCAGCGCGCACGTTCAGCCGTTTCCGCTCTGACAGCATCATCTGTGTCTGCTCCCACAGTTCCGGCGTGATGATCGGCGGGAGGTAATTCTCGTGACGAAACTGTTCTTCCGGCTCTGTGAAGCGGAAAGTTTTGTTGATTTTGTTCCGCTCACTTTTGTGACAGATGAGCGTGCCTACATAACTCTCGTCCCTGAGAATGCGCGCTATCATAGTCGCGTCCCAGAGATACTTCTTGGAAATATGATCCTGTGTGTACGGGAGCCGTTTGTTTAGCATTTCCAACTGCATCTGTGCCGGTGTCTTGCATTTACGTTCGTTGAGCATCCCGGCGATTGCCTTCAGCCCGCAGCCGGAGTTGTAAGCCGTGAAAATCAGCCGGATCGTTTCCGCTGCTTCTTCTACGATTACGACACGCTTTGTATTTTTATCTTTGAAATAACCGAAGGGCGGAGTAATTACAATGCCCTCTTTCTGCTTCTGCCGGTAGCCGGTCCGCACACGGCGGCTGCCATCGCGCGCGTAAAAGTCGTTGACAAGACCCTTGAAGCCGATGATGAGATCGTCGTTTTCGTTGAACGTATCGATATTTTCCGTCGCCGAGAGGACGCGAACATCGTGCTCCCGCAGGTAGTCGATGAACAGGGCAGTCTGCGTTCGGTGTCGACCCAGCCGGGATAGGTCTTTGACAATGATCGCCTCGATTTTTCCAGCTTCCACAACTTCGTAGATTTTGTCAATGCCCTCGCGGTTGAAATGCATGCCGCTGACATTGTCATCGAAGGATTCTCCGACGACCTCATGCCCGTTTGTGACGGCGTATTCATAAATGATTTTCCGCTGATTCGTCAGGGAATTCAGTTCATCGTCCTCATCCCGACTCAGGCGGTAATACAGCCAGACTTTCATGGTTCCTCCTTCCCGCTATGGTGTGTGCTGATTGCAGCACACACCATAGCACACTGTTTTTCGAATAGCTAGAACAATCCATCATGCGCAGCAGGAATCTACATGATCAACAAAATCCTCCTGCAACTTTGTATATGGCTGATCTACCGACAGGTAGTCATGCACCAGCATTTTCAAAAATTCATCGAACTGCGCATCCGTACCGATGTAGCTGAACGTGACCTCCGAAATATTGTCTTTTCGCTTTCTCGCCATAGGTACTCCTTTCATAGTTCCTGTTTCATATCCCAATCTTCATGATCGTCCTCAGCGTGACCGAGGGCGGTTTTCTTTTGCCGGAGCTTTTTGCGGCGCTTGCTGTCGATGTGCGGCGGCATGGTGGATGCATCACGTTGTGGAACATCGTCCGTCATCTGCTCCACAGCACGGCCAAGGCGCACAGCGTCGCGCACAAGATCAATGCCGCGATTGAGATCCATGCGCACAGGTGAATTTTCTTCCGCGCTTCCTGTACTGTATCCGAAAGCTGTTTCTTCGTATCGTTCAGGATCGCGGTCAGGGAGAGCTTCGTATTCTCTGTCAGCGCCTTGCAGCCGGAAGAATACTTCTCGTTCAGGCTCCCAGCCTGTCTCGAAAATTCCTCTGCACTCATCTGCATCTCGGTCAAGGTCTCCTGTGCGTCCTCTCTCGTTAGGAGCGTTTTCAGGTTTGCATCCAACTGCATCTGCTGCCGGAACAGCCTGTCCTGCATTTCGAGCATCGCACTCCAGTTTTTCTCGGTCACCATCACGCTGGGCTCCAGCCGTTGCGCCTCGTCCATCAGCTTTTTGTGCTGCGCCAACATTTCTTGTGTTGTCATTCTCCGTTCTGTATCCAAATTCAGCCTCCATATTTTCTTTTAAGTATTTCTCCATGTGCAGCTTGCTGTCACGGCATTTGCGCCCCTCCGGTGTGGTGTAGGTGATGTTCTTGCGGCTGTCCGTCCATGCGGCATCGTAACCCTCAGAGCGGAGCAGCGTCAGAAATTCGTCCCTGTTCCCGGCATAGCGCATACACTCATCGATCACGCGCATCAGCTCGAACTTCCAACTCTCGCCTCTGTCCGCCGTGTAGTATTCTGCGTTGGACATTCCGCGCGAATGCCGCTGCTCGTCTTTCTGAAATTTCGGCAGCCCCAATTCCTCGCAGATTTGGTCATTGCGGATGCGCAGCTCCTGAATCTGTTCGTCCGCCATGTGTACCTTCCGGCCGGTTTCAAAATTCACGCTGTTGATGATGCAGTGCGAGTGAATGTGTTCGCGGTCGACGTGGGTGCAGACCAGAACCTCACAGCCGTCGAAGTATCCGGCAAGTCGGCGCGCTGCTTCGTGCGCCGTGCGCGGGTCGATGTTCGCACCTTTCGGGAAGCTCTGCACCATGTGATAAAACATCACGCCGCCGTCCTTGTGGTGCAGCAGCTTCGTACTCAGGAACTCGTCGAACGCAGTTTCCGGTTGACAGCCAATACCGCTGACGAGCGGCTGTCCATCCCAGAGCGTCTTGCTGAGTTGGGAAACGTAGCGCATGACACTTTTCATGCAGCTGCGTGTTTGCGTACCCTTTTTGTAATTCACGAAATGGACGATTGCGATTTGCCTGCACCTCCTTCCTGCATTTTCCGCAGGGCTGTGTTGATCTTGGAAAACTCGTGCACGGCAGAATCCAGATTGGCAAACTGTACCTTGCCCATATTCGCCAGCACCGTCAGCTGGTTGAGATTGTTGCCGATGGCTTTCTGCTGCCGCAGGACTTCCTTCAAGCCGTCAAGAATGACGATATGTTTTCCAAGGCAGCAGGCGGTCACATAGTCGCTCTGGGTCATTCGTGCCTGTGCCGCTTTTCGGCGTATTGCGTTCAAATCCTGTTCTGAAATCCGGATACTGAATTGTTTGTTTTTCCGCATATTCCCTCCGTTCGTAAAAGTGGGTATGGGCTTCTGCCTGCAAATAGCATTTGGCAGGGAGCCGGCGTTCCGGCGACTAGCCAAATGCGATGCTGGCTCCTCCCGAACGGGAGGATTTTTCCCG
>OHEG01000556.1_pt1 | contig 17434 bp, 18 predicted proteins | sample 1567181 | NCBI WGS metagenome assembly OHEG01 (sample SAMEA3879534, study PRJEB24766) | human gut metagenome | biome: human-associated habitat; feature: feces | place: USA | collected 1985/1987 | reverse complement strand
AAACGGGTGTTTCTGCAGAAAATGAGCGACGACCTGGCACAACATTATTATGTTGACGGTTATCCAAGACAACCGAAAAGAATTTTATTGTACACCGGAATGATCAGTTTTCCGGATGCATTAAAAAATATCAAAACCGTCATATCGCGGGAAGACTATGCGGTAATGAATCTAGCAGAAATATTTAAGAATATGGGTATTGGGGAAAAATAAATGTTTTTATCGCGTAATTTATTTTCGTACTCGCCGATTTTTACCGAATTTGGTGGTTTGATTTAATTTATTTCTGCCCATTTTGTCCATTTCCACCTGATATTAAAGTTCTATTCTGTTAAAATTCCATTTGCAAGTCTTGCAAAAAATATATCTGCACCCAATTGTTTCCTATTTTTATCCCGCTAGTTAAAAACAGTCACCCTTAACCGTTTGCATAATGTTTAAATTTGTTTATATTTGTCATGTTGTTGGGCTAAAGACCTGACAGCGGACATATTAAATGAAGCGTTTAGCTTATCCTTGCTTTGAAATCTGGACAATTTCATAAGTCATGGATAATAGACAAAAACGCTCACGTCTTTGTCGCACTCTTTTATTAGAGCCACATATGGCGTGGGGTTATTGTTTATTTACTTGACTTAGGGCAGTCCAGAGCCTCAATACAGTAATATTCAATAATTTCCACGCTTTTTATTGTCTAATACTTTCTATTGGGAATAAAGAAAGTTTTAATTTTTATCATTATGCTAAGAAAAACAATTACTGTTGCAATGGCTCTGTTAATGACACACCTTAGTGTCTTTGCCTCAACACCCTTAACCAGAGGAACATCATTAGCCGTTAGAATCACATCTCCCATTTCAAGCAAACAACAAGGCTCCCCAAGTGCCATTGTGGAATATGACGTAAAAAGCGAAGACGGAAAAGTGTTGATTAAAAGAGGTACTCCCGTAGAACTGCAGGTTGACCGAAAAAAAGCAAAGGGCTGTGGAAAAGCAGGCTATGTAGCCGTCAATTGTTTATCCACGACAACGGTTGACGGTCAAGTGGTATCTTTAAATGGAAGCACCAGCGATGAAGGTGACGATAAAACCGGATTGGCAGTTGGATTAGGAGTCGGATTAGGCTTGACATTTCTTCCCATTGTCGGTTTTGCATTTTTGGCAATCAAAGGAGAACAAGCCTCTATTCAACCTAACACAATTATTTCCAACGTATTTATCACAAATGACTATACTGTAGAATAAACTCAAAGCTCTCAGAATCCTAAACAAAAAAGTCCCTGCCGATTGCCTCGACAGGGACTTTTTGCCATTTATGCAATATTTCTATTAGTCAAAAATATGGTTCAGACGGCTGAAAATTCGAGATTTAACGTCAGGCGACGGTTTGAAGTTTTCAGAATCCCGCATTTTCTCAATAGCCTTACGCTCGTCGGCACTCAAATGTTCCGGGGTGTAAATCATCACATTTACCAACAAGTCGCCGACACCGCCTCCTCGATTGATCGACGGTATACCCTTTCCACGCAAACGCAATATCTTGCCTGACTGCGTACCCGGCTCGATGGTCAGACGCGCACGGCCGTCGACAGTAGGTATTTCGACCTTGCCGCCCAAAACGGCTGTCGGGAAATCCAACATCAGATTATAGATAATATCGTTTTCGTCACGGACAAGTTCCGGATCCCGCTCTTCTGAAATCTGAATCAACAGGTTACCGCAGACACCTCCACGACGTGCGGCATTACCCTTTCCGTTCATGTTCAGTGTCATGCCGTCGCTCACACCGGCAGGAATATTGACTTCAATAATTTCCTCCTTGCGTGTTACGCCCTCACCATGACAGTACGGACACTGTTCGGAAATGATTTTACCTTCACCGCCACAATCAGGACATGGCGACGTAGACTGCATCTGTCCGAGGAATGTCTGCTGAACACGTGTAATCACACCCGTACCGTGGCAAGTGTTACAAGTTTTGTAGGCTGTTCCGTCCTTGGCACCCGTACCTTTACAATGGTCACAAGCCACATAACGATTGATTTTGAACTTCTTCGTTACGCCATGGACAACATCCTTCAACGTCACCTTCACGTTGATTCGCAAGTCGCTACCACGGTTCACATTTCGACGCGTACCGCGGCTGCTACTGCTGAAACCGCCGAAGCCGCCGCCAAAGATGTCGCCAAACTGGGAGAAGATATCTTCCATTGACATACCTCCTCCGCTGAAGCCGCCACCGAAGCCGCCGCCACCGAAACCTTGCGGGCCCATGTTGTGACCGTACTGGTCATAACGGCTACGTTTCTCGGGATTGCTCAGGACATCGTAGGCCTCAGCCGCTTCCTTGAACTTCTCTTCAGCCTCCTTGTCGCCCGGATTACGGTCCGGGTGATATTGGATGGCTTTTTTTCTATATGCTTTTTTAATCTCATCGGCAGTCGCTGTCTTCGACACACCGAGGACTTCATAATAATCTCTCTTCTCGCTCATAATCTTACAATCCCTTCAAATTATTGTCCTACAACTACCTTGCTGTGACGAATCACCTTGTCGTTCAGCGTATACCCCTTTTCTACCGTATCGATTACCTTGCCCTTCTTGCTTTCATCCGGAGCCGGGAAAATCGAAACAGCTTCGTGGTATTCCGTATTGAAGTCGGCATCCGTCGAATCTATCGGCTTCACGCCGTTCTGTTCAAGATATTTCACAAACTTGTTGTATATCAAGTCGACACCTTTACGAACGCTTTCCACATCGTCACTTTCGTGAATAGCATGCAACGCGCGTTCGAAATCGTCGACCACCGGAAGGATTCCCTTCATCGAAGATTCGGCTGCGGTCTTTATCAGATCCGCCTTTTCTTTCAGCGTACGCTTTTTGTAATTGTCAAATTCTGCTGCCAGAAACAAGTATTCTTTCTTCACTTTTTCCAGTTGCAGTTTCAACTCGTCAATTTCTTTCGCCGCTTTCTCTTCGGCAGTCAATTCGGGTTGTTCCGCTTCCGGCTCTTTTTCCTGTGCCGTCGCATTTTCCAACTCTTCGTTTTCCAATTCAGGCTTTTTTTCTTCTTTTTCTGACATTTTATTTCGTTTTTTAAATTTTTTCATAATGCAATTATCAACACTCCACTATCAAAAAGCCTGCCAAACTGACAGAAAAAAACGGGTGTCGAACTGTCGGCACCGCAATCTTCTCAAAAAGGCAGATTTTTTTAGAGTTTCAACTTGTATGTCCGCCGGTATGCACAGTCGGAAAGGAACTTGTCTGCCATATTGTCAGTTTCAAACAACGCATAAATGGCAGAACCCGAACCGGACATTGACGCATACACAGCTCCGGCATCATACATCGACTGCTTCAGCTCCGCCAACTCGGGATAATTGGCAAACACGCTTTTTTCAAAGTCGTTCTCCAACAGGTGTTTCCACTCGGCGACAGGTTTCTGAAGAATATCTTCAACACGGTTGTCCGGCACACGGGGAACCACCTGCGAATAGGCCATTGCCGTAGGCACGGAAACATCGGGTTTCACAAGCGCCATCACATAGCCCCGCAAATCTACCGACACTTCCGAAAATTCATCGCCGATACCGCGGGCGGCCATCGGACGGTTGTAGATGAAGAACGGACAGTCGGCTCCCAAACGTGCAGCCCTTGCAGCCAGTTCGCCGTCGGAAAGATTCAAACGGAACATCGTATTCAACATTTTCAAAACCGAGGATGCATCCGACGATCCCCCGCCCAATCCGGCTCCGTCGGGCACATGTTTGTACAGGCATATCTCCACCGGGGGCAGACGGAACTCCTTCTCCAGCAGCCGATAGGCTTTCATCACCAGGTTCTTCTCAGGCTCGCAGGCCACCGGATTGCCGTAGGTGCGCAACACGGTTTCGTCCGCTTCCACTACCTCCACTACATCGGTTAAAGGAATGGGATAGAACACGGTGGAAATGTTATGGTAGCCGTCGCTCCGCTTGCTTTCCACATATAACCCCAAATTAATCTTAGCGTTAGGAAATTGTATCATCGGTTTATCATCATTAGGATTGCAAATTTACAAATAAGCTGTTGATAATTCCAACCCTATTCGACGCATATATTCCCCATTTCTTTCTAATTTTGCAAAAAAGATTTCAAATGGAGAACAACAGCTACGAAAATAGAAGAAACAAACCCGTCCATAAATCCCAGTTCGGCGAAGGCGGCAAACTGCTTCCGCAGGACAAGGAACTGGAAGAAGCGGTGCTCGGCGCGCTGATGCTCGAAAAAGATGCCTACTCCATCGTTTGCGACATTCTGAAGCCGGAATCGTTCTACGATCCTGCCAATCAGAAAATATTCGAAGCCATCCGCCAGTTGGGTATGCAGCAGCAGCCTATCGACATGCTGACCGTCACCCAGCAGCTGCGTGTCGACGGCACGCTTGACGACGTTGGCGGCCCCATGCACATTTCCGAGCTGACCAGCAACGTAGCCTCGGCAGCTCACATCGAATACCACGCCCGCATCATTGCACAAAAATATCTGGCCCGACAGCTCATTTCGTTCTGCGCCCACATTCAGGAAAAGGCGTTCGACGAGTCCTACGATGTCGATGACCTTTTGCAGGAGGCCGAAGGCAAACTGTTTGAAATATCACAGGGCAACCTGAAAAAGGACTTCACGCAAATCGACCCCGTCATCAACAACGCCATCGAGCAGATTGAAGCCGCGGCAAAACGGGAAAACGGTCTGAGCGGTATCGAATCCGGATTCCACGACCTCGACAAGCTGACTTCCGGCTGGCAGAATTCCGACCTTATCATCATCGCAGCCCGTCCGGCCATGGGTAAGACGGCGTTCGTGCTTTCCATGGCAAAGAACATGGCGGTAAACAACAAAGTACCCGTTGCGCTGTTCTCTCTTGAAATGAGTAACGTGCAGCTGGTGAACCGTCTGATCGTCAATGTCTGCGAGATCCCCGGTGAGAAAATCAAGAGTGGACAGCTTGCTCCTTACGAATGGGGACAGCTCGACTACAAGATCAAGGAACTGTACGATGCTCCGCTCTATGTCGACGATACCCCTTCACTGTCCGTCTTCGAGTTGCGAACCAAGGCACGCCGACTGGTACGCGAACACGATGTGAAAATTATCATCATCGACTACCTCCAGCTGATGAATGCCAGCGGTATGTCGTTCGGCAGCCGTCAGGAAGAAGTAAGTACCATCTCGCGTTCGTTGAAAGGACTTGCCAAGGAGCTGAACATTCCGATCATCGCCCTGAGTCAGTTGAACCGTGGTGTGGAAAGCCGTGAAGGTATCGACGGAAAGCGCCCTCAGTTGAGCGACTTGCGTGAATCGGGAGCCATCGAGCAGGATGCCGATATGGTGTGCTTTATCCATCGTCCGGAATACTATAAAATCTATACCGACGAAAAGGGAAACGACCTGCACGGCATGGCCGAAATCATCATCGCCAAGCATCGTAACGGTGCGGTAGGCGATGTGCTGCTGCGTTTCCGCGCCGAGTTTGCCCGCTTCCAGAATCCGGACGACGAAATGATTGTACCGATGCCCGGCGAGGAAAATACGGCTCCGGTTCTCCGTTCGAAAATGAACAACGGTGGCGGAGGACAATCGTTCGTTCCTCCTCCCGTAGACATGGCTCCGCAACCCGAAAATCCGTTTGGCGGTCCGGTTCCCGATGTGCCGTTCTGATGTGCACCTCCGCATGCCGGAGAGACCGGAAAGGGGGTAAAGAAGTGGGGTATCTGTCTTTGAGTGAACGTAAAAAACTCTCTGTACTCATATTCTATCCCAAATATTTATATTAAATTTGCACGACAATTTAAGAAATACATAAAACTATACATATATGAATATCTCGTATAATTGGCTGAAAGAATATGTCAATTTCGATTTGACACCCGATGAAGTGGCAGCCGCACTTACCTCCATTGGCTTGGAAACAGGCGAGGTAGAAGAAGTTCAATCTATAAAAGGAGGACTGGAAGGGCTTGTTATCGGCGAAGTACTGACTTGCGAACCGCATCCCAATTCGGATCACATGCATATCACTACCGTAAACTTAGGACAGGGCGAGCCTGTTCAGATTGTTTGTGGAGCTGCAAACGTAGCTGCCGGACAGAAGGTGGTAGTGGCAACGATCGGAACCAAGCTGTACGACGGTGACGAATGTATTACCATCAAGAAATCAAAACTTCGCGGTGTTGAATCAAACGGTATGATTTGTGCCGAAGACGAAATCGGTATCGGTACAAGTCACGAAGGTATCATCGTGCTTCCTGCCGATGTTGTACCGGGCACACTTGCCAAAGATTACTATAATATAAAGAGCGACTACGTACTCGAAGTGGATATCACTCCGAACCGTTCGGATGCCTGCTCACACTACGGTGTAGCGCGCGACTTGTATGCATGGCTTATTCAGAACGGTCGTCAGGCTACATTGAAGCGTCCTTCGGTAGATGCCTTCAAGGTAGACAACCACGATATGAACATTGATATCGTTGTTGAGAACACAGAAGCATGTCCCCGCTACGCAGGCGTTGCCATCAAGAACGTGACCGTAAAGGAAAGTCCCGAATGGTTGCAGAACAAGCTGCGTCTGATCGGTGTACGTCCTATCAACAACATCGTCGATATTACCAATTACATCCTTCACGCCTACGGTCAGCCGATGCACTGCTTCGATGCCGACAAAATTAAAGGCGGCAAGATCGTTGTAAAGACTTGTGCCGAAGGAACCAAGTTCGTTACGCTGGATGGCGTAGAACGCAAGTTGTCCGACCGTGACCTGATGATCTGCAATACAGAAGAACCGATGTGTATTGCCGGTGTATTCGGAGGACTCGATTCAGGAACAACCGAAACGACAAAAGACGTATTCCTGGAAAGCGCTTATTTCCATCCGACATGGGTACGTAAGACAGCCCGCCGTCACGGACTGAGCACCGACTCTTCTTTCCGTTTCGAACGTGGTATCGACCCGAACAATACGATTTATGCGCTGAAAGAAGCTGCCCTGCTGGTAAAAGAACTTGCCGGCGGTGAAATCGCTTCCGAAATTAAAGATAACTATCCGTCGCCGATTGCCGATTTCCCGGTAGAACTTTCTTACAACTACGCCAACGCTTTGATTGGAAAGGTTATTCCGGTAGAAACTATCAAGAGCATTGTAACCAGCCTCGAAATGAAGATTACCGGCGAAACTGCCGAAGGTCTGTCACTGCTGGTTCCGGCATATCGTGTAGACGTACAGCGCCCGTGCGACGTAGTAGAAGATATTCTCCGTATCTATGGATATAATAATGTAGAAATACCTACTTCCGTCAAGTCAAGCCTGAGCGTAAAAGGCGACGTAGACAAGTCGGTTAAACTTCAGAACCTCGTATCCGAACAGCTCGTTGGCTGCGGTTTCAATGAGATACTGAACAATTCGCTGACAGCCGCTGCTTATTACGAAGGACTGGAAACCTACAAGCCGGAAAATCTTGTCCGCCTGATGAATCCGTTGAGCAACGACCTGAACGTAATGCGTGCAACCTTGCTGTTCGGCGGTCTGGAAAGTATCCAGCACAATGCCAACCGCAAGAATGCCGACCTGAAGTTCTTCGAATTCGGAAACTGCTATCACTTCAATGCCGAGAAGAAGAATCCGGAGAAAGTGCTTGCTGCTTATTCTGAAGAACTGCACTTGGGCTTGTGGCTGACCGGTAAACGCGTTAGCAACTCATGGGCACATCCCGATGAAGACAGCTCGGTATACGAACTGAAGGCTTACGTGCTGAACATCTTCCGTCGTCTGGGAGTAAACTTCGGTGGACTGGTATTCGGAAACCTGACCGACGATATCTATTCTGTAGCCATTTCAGTACATACCCGTGGCGGCAAACTGCTGGCTACCTTCGGTATTATCCACAAGAAGATACAGAAAGCATTCGATATCGACAATGAAGTTTACTATGCCGACCTGAACTGGAAGGAACTGATGAAGGCCATCAAGAACAACGCCGTTTACTACAAGGAAATTTCCAAGTTCCCGGCTGTGAAACGCGACCTGGCACTTCTGATCGACAAGAAAGTGCAGTTTGCTGAAATCGAGAAGATCGCCTACGAAACCGAAAAGAAACTCTTGAAGAGCGTTGAGTTGTTCGATGTATACGAAGGCAAGAATCTGGAAGCAGGCAAGAAGAGCTACGCTGTAAGCTTCATGCTTCAGGACGAAAACGCAACCTTGAACGACAAGCAGATTGACAAGGTAATGCAGAAACTCATCACCAACTTGCAGAACAAGCTGGATGCCAAACTGAGATAAAAAGAACATTATACATAATAAAAACATATTAAAACATAAAATCCAATGGGAAGAGCGTTTGAATATAGAAAAGCTACTAAGCTGAAAAGATGGGGCCACATGGCTAAGACATTTACAAGACTGGGTAAACAAATTGCTATTGCTGTAAAAGCCGGCGGTCCGGAACCTGAAAACAACCCTGCACTGCGTTCTATTATCGCTACCTGTAAGCGTGAAAACATGCCGAAGGATAACATTGAACGCGCTATCAAAAACGCGATGGGTAAAGACCAGAGCGAATACAAAGGAATGACATACGAAGGATACGGTCCTCACGGAGTTGCCGTATTCGTTGATACTTTGACTGACAATACTACCCGTACCGTTGCCGACGTTCGTTCAGTATTCAACAAATTCGGCGGTAACCTCGGTACAACCGGTTCACTGGCTTTCCTGTTCGACCACAAGTGTGTGTTTACTTTCAAGAAGAAAGACGGAATGGACATGGAAGAACTGATTCTCGATCTGATTGATTATAACGTAGAAGACGAATACGATGAAGATCCGGAAGAAGGAACTATCACAATTTACGGTGACCCGAAGAGTTACGCAGCTATTCAGAAACACTTGGAAGAGTGCGGTTTCGAAGATGTAGGTGGTGACTTTACTTATATTCCAAACGACTTGAAGGATGTAACTCCCGAACAGCGCGAAACAATCGACAAGATGGTTGAACGTCTGGAAGAGTTTGACGATGTTCAGACTGTATATACAAACATGAAACCTGAAGAGGGAGAAGAATAATATTCATTATCATTTCATTCCGGATAAAGCGGCAGTGTGACGGCCATGAGCTGTTACGGTACAAGTGCCCGGCTTTGTCCGGAATGTCTTTTTTATCACATTTTGGTTTAGCTATATGAAAATCAATTACAGAACACAAGGCACATGCAGCAGCAATATTGAAGTAGAAGTAGAAAACGACATCATCACTGACGTACATTTCACCGGAGGCTGCAACGGAAACTTGAAAGGAATCAGCTCGCTGGTCAAGGGAATGAAAGTAGACGATGTCATCAGCCGGCTGGAAGGTATTCACTGCGGAAGCAAGGCAACCTCCTGTCCCGACCAGTTGTGCAAGGCCTTGCGCGCCATGAAAGCCTGATATTCCACAGCCCGAGTAAAAACTTATCCCTATGAACGTACTGATTCTCAACGGAAGTCCGCGCAGGCAAGGCAATGTTTCTGCCATGCTGGATGCCATTCGCGAGGAAGCCGAACGCAACGGAGCCAGCGTAACCACCGTCTTTGTTCCCGAACTTCAGGTAAAACCCTGTACCGGCTGTATGACCTGCCGCAAAACCCGTCGGTGCGTATTGCCCGAAGACGGAGCCCAGCAGGTACTCTCCGCCATCGACCGCTGCGATGTGCTGGTAGTAGGAGCCCCCTGTTACTGGGGTAACATGCCCGGGCTGTTGAAAATCGTATTCGACCGTATCGTCTATGGCCTGATAGGAGAGAGCTCCCGCGGGCTGCCCCTTCCCCTGCACAAAGGGAAGAAAGCCATATTAGTGAGCACGTGCACCACCGCTTTCCCGTTCAATATCCTTTTCGGCCAGAGTCGGGGAACCATCAAGTCGCTGCGTGCCATTCTGAAATGGACCGGCTTCAAGGTAGTATCCGCCATCGAACTGGGTGGAACCCGCCAGCATCCCGCAAGCGAAAAAATACTGAACCGTTGCCGCAAGGCGATAAAGAAGTGTATGTAAGCAATGGCCCTATCAGATAATTCCTGCGATTTGCGTAGCAGACTACTCGGCAGAATACACGAAAACGACATCCGTGAGCTGTGTCACATGATTCAATGCTGTGAAAACCATTCGTTGACGGAACAGCTCTATCGGCTCATGTTCGATGCGGATAAACGCGTTTCGGACAATGCCGTATGGCTGTTTACCCATCTCGACGCACCCCGTCGACAATGGCTGTACCCGAAATGTGACGAACTGATGCAGGAAGCCATGCATACATCCAGCGAAACCAAATGTCGGCTGCTGCTTACCCTGCTTGCTGCGCAGCCGTTCCGTGAAGAAAACCTCCGTACCGACTTTCTGGATTTCTGTATGAACCGGATGATTTCATCCGGCAGTCCGGCAGGAATCAGAGCCTTGTGCATGAAACTTTCCTACCTTCAGTGCAAACTATATCCCGAGCTTCTGGCAGAATTTCGTTCTGCACTTGAGATGCTGGAGGAAGCATCCCCGTTAAGTCCCGCCCTGAAAGTTGCCAGAAGAAACATCCTCCAGAAAATGCGCTGAACCCTATCTTACACGTTAATGTATATGAATTGTCTGCCGTTTCCTTTTGAAAAATGCAGAAAATCACTAACTTTAGGCAACGCGCTAAAAGTGAGTTGCCATGGGAACCTTAGGATGTATATACGACATGATGCAGCGCGACAAAGAAAATCGCGAGCTGCGGAAAGCAGGCAAGAAGCGCATGAACGAAACACGCGACAGCTTGCTGAAACTGACCGAAAGACACCGTCCGTCATCGGGTGTTTCTCTTGAACAACTGGAACAGATTCATGCCGAAACCAAAGCGAGAAGGAAATGGGAACAGCAAAGTTTCTTTCATGGGAAATTAATGTTTATCCTTATCGTAGCAGTTGTTTTACTGGCAGTCTGGCTGATTTATCTATGCGTCTGACAGCTGGTTCAGTTCTCTTATTGCAAAAGCCTTTTGTTAGTTGATTTCACCTTTTACTTTCCTTTTGATAAGATTTAGCGCAAATCACTTACAGAGGTCAGAAAGAAAACGCCTCATCTAACTGAAAAATTCTCCGATGAGGCTTCTTTTTCATGCGCTATTTATGTCCGAATAAGGGAAAAATGGCTTTCAATATCCGAAAAAAGGACAAAAAAGATGCAGGAAAGTCGGTGAATTTCCGCAGGCAAATTGGGAAAAAGATGCCGGGAAAAAATAAAAACGTCCCGACGTTTTTGAATGAAGCTAGTCTTTTGTTAAGATTTTTCCATTAAAGAAGCCAGTATTCCCCCTTTTGCTTCCAGAATACCTCCCGTCGCTGCTTCCTGAATGCCGGCAGAAAGTCGGACAGTTCTTTCTATTTCCATCTGTACGAAACACTACTTCCGTATCGGCGAAACATCTGTCAGCATCACGTTCGGTTTGTCAGCTTTTTGCCATCAGTCCGTCGCATCAGAATCTCTCGAAAACCAGCATACTTTCCTATGTGCGAAGCAAGCGATTCTCATGCAACGGATTTGTCAAAATGACAAAAAGATATTTTTATTCTATTCAATAAGGATAGGCAATCCGGTAAGTTCTGAAAGCCTTTTTCCGTTTAATCTTGAACGAAATATTCCGCTTGTCGCGGCGACCTATCTTGTCGTGGATATTTACACAAAACTCATAACTTCCGTTAGCTTTTAGGCTGGGGAGCAATGTCTTACCTACCTTTTTATCCTTGTAATACACATAAAAGAACGATTTCTTGAGTAGCGTATTACCATTATTGCAGATTTTAATCTTCAACCTCGTATCCCCTCCCTGAAGTATTCCGAATACAGGCGGATAAATTGTAATTTTATCCAGCAAGTTCGATGGATCGTTCATCGTAACAAGTTCGAAATAGTTTTTGTAAGGTGCCGAGTTTTGGGCATCTATGCCACGTGTAAAGCATGCAGCTACGAGCACTGCAAGCACAATCAAACCCTTTTTCATATCCCATCTAATTTGTTTTTGCCTATGTTTCTTTTGCTAATCGATTTTAAAATTAAAAATAATATCCGTTCGTTGTAACATATCAGTACTTATAGAACACTTTTTAAGCGTTTTTTTAAGAGCGTTCACTTTTGTTGGCTGTTGGGCTATTTTCTGATAGCAATAATTGCTATCTTCGTATCAATTTTATAGGAAAAAATAAATTTAACAGACTTCGATGACATGAAACTGACTTATATCTTTCACAGCGGCTTTGCCCTCGAAACAGAGCGGTGCATGCTGGTATTCGATTACTGGATGGATCCGTCCGGCGTTATGCCGCAACTGCTGAAGACATCGAAACCGATGTATGTATTCTCCAGCCACTTCCACGAAGATCATTTCAACCGGCAAATCTTTGCGTGGCGGCAGACGAAACCCGACATCGTTTACATTCTTTCGAAAGACATCCTGAAGCACCGCCGCGCACAGAAGGAAGAGGCTGATGCCTGGCTCGCCAAAGGTGCTACATGGAGCGACGGACTGGTTCGTGTTGCGGCAACCGGAAGTACCGACAGCGGCGTGTCGTGGATCGTGGAAACCGACGGCAAGCGGATCTTCCACGCAGGCGACCTGAATAACTGGTACGCCCGTTTCCTGACCGACGACTATCACGGCGGACTGGTGTATAGTGCCGAAACGGGAACTGACGTGAATCCCGAAAAGGAAGAGAAGCGCTTTTTAGGGGAACTGAAAGATATCCGGAAAATAACGGACAGTTTCAGCGTAGCCATGTTTCCGGTAGACGGTCGTATCGGCAACGGCTATACCCGTGGTGCCCGTCAGTTTATCGACATGTTTCGGGTAGGATTGCTCGTTCCCATGCACTTTGTGGCAAGCGGATTCGAGTCGGCCTGGCGCATGAAAGAGTTTGCAGATGCCAAGAATATCCCTTTCTGGTGCATCGGTCGGGAAGGAGAAAGTATCGAATTTTAAAGGAAAAATAGTTTACAGAATAAGATGAAGCGGATAGAAGTTGTAGCGGCAGTAATTTGTCGCGAAGGAAAGTATTTTGCCACCCAGCGAGGCTATGGCGAGTTTAAGGACTACTGGGAATTTCCCGGCGGGAAGATAGAAACAGGCGAGAGCCGGGAGGAAGCCTTGAAACGCGAGATACAGGAAGAGCTGGACACGGAAATCAGTGTCGATTCCTTCCTCACCACAGTAGAATGTGATTACCCTGCCTTTCATCTCACGATGCACTGCTTTCTGTGTTCCGTCCGTTCCGGCCATCTGGTGCTGAAGGAGCATGAAAACGCTGCCTGGCTGAGCCAGGAGGAGCTGGGTTCTGTGAACTGGCTTCCGGCGGATATGGAGGTGGTGAAGAAGTTAAAATAAATTGAGGAAGATTAGCTTATTACATTAAGATTTGATATATTTGTGTTAAACTACAAATTATTCCAATTATGAAGCAATTAAATAGGATTAAAATAGTCCTTGTTGAAAAGAATAAAACGGCTAAATGGCTCTCCGAACAGGTCGGTAGAAATGTGACATCTGTTTCCCGTTGGTGTACGAATGCTTCGCAGCCAGATTTGGAAACATTGTTTCGTATAGCGGAACTTTTGGATGTTGATGTAAGAGAATTGCTTCATGTAGAAAAGGATAAATCTAAATAGGTATATCAATGGCTATTCCGGTAAACATAGAAGACCTGCTTCATAAGCGTAAAATAGAATCCACCCGCATTGAGTTTAAGACAGGGTGGAATCCAGATAAGATTTATCATACTATCTGTGCTTTCGCCAATGACTTTGATAACATTGGCGGAGGATATATCGTTGTAGGTGTTCAAGAAGAAGAAAACACAGGCATTGCAAAACGGCCGGTGACAGGTATTCCTATCGAAGAACTCGATAAGATACAGCGTGACATGATTGGTTTCAATCACAAGATTGAGCCATTCTATTTGCCACGAATCGATGTGCAGGAGATTGATGGAAAATACGTATTGCTTATCTGGGTGCCGGCGGGAGTGAATCGTCCGTATAATGTGCGTGAACGAGTTACAGCAAGTAATCAATCACCATGTAAATGGTATGTTCGTAATGGGACCAATACCATTGAAGCGAAAGGTGAAGTCTTGGATGAATTGCGTGAAATGGCCAATCGTACTCCTTTTGATGAAAGAGGTAATGAGAATATAGAGATGACAGAAATATCGAGAGCCTTGGTTTTGGATTACCTGCAAACTGTCAATAGTCGTTTAGTTGCTGATTTCGAAAAACTGTCCCTGTCTGAGTTGTTGTCGCAAATGGACCTACTGGTAGGGCCCGTAGAACGTCAACTGGTCAAGAATGTGGCTGCTATGATGTTCTGTAAGAATCCTGCCAAATTTTTCCCGACAACACAAGTAGATATTGTTATCTTTCCTGAGGGCTGCATCAAGAATCCCAATAATATGATTGAGGTTCCAAAGATTGTTGGGCCAGTTCCTGATATGATCAAACAAGCATTGGACTATATCAAGACCAATGTGATCAAGAAACGTATCATCAAGCAGAAAGACAAAGCTGAATCTATAACCTTCTTCAACTATCCTTATCAAGCAATTGAAGAGGCTGTCGTTAATGCTTTGTATCATAGAGATTATCAAGAACGAGAACCGGTTGAGATTACGATTGAACCAGATAAGATTTCCATTCTTAGCTATGCCGGTCCGGACCGTTCTATCAGCATTGATGCTATACAAAAGGCTGAACGTCTGAAGTCACGTCGCTATCGTAATCGTCGTTTGGGCGATTATCTCAAAGAACTTCAGTTGTCCGAAGGTAGAGGAACTGGTATTCCAACCATACAAGACGAGTTAAGAAGAAATGGCTCTAAGCCTGCTGTAATAGAAACCAATGAAGAAAGAAGCTACTTCTTGATAGAAATTCCTTGTAGAGAGGGCTTTGGTGATAGAGTATTGATTGGAGATGATTTTATTGAGCCATTAAATGAGCCATTAAATGAGCCATTAAATGCGAAAGAACTAATGGTGCTAAAAGCAATATCTGACAGGAATGTACTGAATAGAATGCAAGTAGTTGAATGTACCACTATATCAGAGTCTACTGTAAAAAGAATTATAACGCGTCTTACTTCTGAACCATTAAAACTCATAGAAAGAGAAGGTTCCCGTAAGACAGGCGGTTATGTATTGACAGAGAAAGGTAAAGCCTTTGTAAAATCATTGAATGAATAACCGGCGGAAGAATGTATCCTGCCTTCTATCTTACGAAGGCACTGCTTTCTGTGTTCTGTTCATTCCGGCCATCTGGTGCTGAGGAGTGCTACTATAACAGAAAATTTTAAATGTATTCATATTCTGTAGAGCAAAAAGAATTATAATGAGATTATGAAATTGTATTTCGATATTATCACAATGATGGAGAAAGCACAACAGAATTTAACTAAATGATGATAAAAAATGGCTGAAAAATATAATGCATCAAATATTGCCTTAGAACAAATACTGAACTTTATCAAATCAGGTGAAATTGCGATTCCTGAAATTCAACGTCCTTTTGTATGGAAGCCTAAACAAGTAAGAGATCTGATAGATTCTTTATATACAGGTTATCCTACAGGGTATCTTATTATCTCTCAAAGTCCAAACATTAGACTCAAAGATGGTACACTTGCTGAAGGAAAGAAAATTATGATTGACGGTCAACAACGTGTTACTGCACTTATGACTGCCATTATGGGGATGGACATTATTAATGCCGACTTTCAGAAAAGGCGTGTTAAAATTGCCTTTAATCCATTAGCGAATCCAGAAAACGATGAAGAACGCTTTAAGGTACAAGATAATGCTATTTTGAAAGATAAAAGATGGATTGCCGATATAGCAGAGGTATTTAAACCGACATTTGATATGTGGCAATTTGTCAACGATTATTGCGAAGAGAATCAAGAGATAAAAGGCAGTGCTTTAAATAAGATTCTGATGCAACTATTGGATATAAAGAACAGACAAATCGGAGTTATCATGCTTGATAAAGAATTGACTATCGATGAAGTTACAGAAATATTCATTCGTATTAATAGTCAAGGAGCAAAACTAAATCAGGCAGACTTCGCTATGTCTAAAATAGCTGCCAATGTTACTTATGGAGGCAATATGCTTCGAAAAGCTATTGATTACTTCTCTCATTTATCAGTTCAACCAGAATGGTATTCTGATATGATCAAAGATGAAGAATTTATGAATTCTATTTTTGCCTCAAAGCTGAAATGGTTGAAGGATGATCGTGAGGAAATCTTTGATCCGGATTATAATGATATTTTGCGTATAGCATTCATGTATAAGTTTGGCAGAGCTAAGATGAAAGATCTTGTAAGTTTGCTTGGTGGACGTGATTTTGAAACACGCGAATATAAAGAAGAGATAGCGGAGAATTCATTCGGACAACTTACGAGTGGGGTCATTGATTTTATGAATGAATATACTTTCTCTAATTTTGTTCTAGCTATCAAGTCAGCTGGATTCATTGCTAGCAAGTTAATCAATTCTCAAATGACCCTTGACTTTGCCTACACTCTATACTTACTATTGAATGCAGATCCAAATATAGACAAGACGCAAATCAAGCATTATGTGGTTAAATGGTATGTAATGACTACTTTGACAAGTAGATATATAACATCGCCAGAAACCGTAATGGATATGGATATAAGACGTATTAAAGAAAGAGGGTTCCTAAACTACTTTAGTGAAGTAGAAGCTGCGAATCTTTCCGATACTTTTTGGGATATAGCCTTGGTGCAATATCTTGAAACATCTGTGATAAATAGTCCGTACTTTAATCTTTATTTGGCATCTCAAATACATGATGCAGATGATGCCTTATTTACATGTGGATACAAAGTCAATGACCTTATAACTGTAATTGGTGATGTACATCATATTTTCCCTAAAAAATATTTGATTAAGAATGGAATGAATGAGAAGTCAAAATATAATCAGATAGCCAATTACACATATTTGGACACACAGGTTAATAAAGCTGTGCGAGATGATTCTCCTAATATCTATTTCTCTAAAGTCTTCGAACAGTGTGAAACCGGTATTGCTGTTTATGGAAACATAACAGATAAAGCATTACTGCTCAAGAATCTCCAGCAGAATTGTATTCCTGAAACTATATTACAAATGGAACATACAGATTATGAAGAGTTTCTTGCTGAGAGACGTCAACTGATGGCGAAGAAGATAAAGAAGTATTATTATAGTCTATAATAGAAAACTACTAATATGAGAAGTATAACACCACATCTGACAAGTGAATTTCTTAATAAAGGTATAACTGCAAAAAATGTTGCCAGTAAAGAGGCATACGATGTTTCAACATATGGTGAATTG
>OHEG01000541.1_pt1 | contig 17764 bp, 13 predicted proteins | sample 1567181 | NCBI WGS metagenome assembly OHEG01 (sample SAMEA3879534, study PRJEB24766) | human gut metagenome | biome: human-associated habitat; feature: feces | place: USA | collected 1985/1987 | reverse complement strand
GGAGAGGACGGTAACGGTTTTAAGTCCTGTTTTTTCAAAAAACGCCTCCTTCGTAAATGTCGTGATATCCCGGAATCTCGGCACCTCCGGCCAGTGCTTTTCCAGAACGGAATAGGGGTAGTCCGCCCACTCGCATTGACAGACGGTGCGGAAGCCCGCCGCCTCCGCCGCCAGGTCAAGCCCGCCGATGCCGGAAAACAGGCTCACATGGGTCAGCTCAGTCATAGTCGTCCTCGCAGGAATGATCTCCGCAGTGGACGCAGCAGCGGCCGCAGCCGATGCCGTCCTCCGCCGCTTCCTCCGGGTCATAGGGCGTCAGATGCGCGCGCCGCAGCGTTGCCTCCAGAATGTCATAGCAGGTGACGACCTGATCCTCCGCAAAGCCCCACCTGCGGTACATTCTTCGGATGCTCGGATTCTCGCCGGAGAGATTCTTTTGCAGCCGCGCAAGCCGTTTTTCTGTTTTCACTTCTACAACACGATTGCGGAGAAAGCTGTACTGCGCCAGCAGGTCAAAGAGATCGCCCACCAGCATACGGAAGGCGCCGCCGGAGATGATGTAGGCGGGATCATCGGCGGTAGCGGCACGCTGCTTTTCCCTGATTTTTGCGTCATGCTCTTTCAGTACGGCGGTCAAGGGCGTGAGCTCCGCCGCCTTCAGCTCCGCAAGGTCGGAGCGATCCCCAAACACCAGATAGCGGCCGGGGATACGCCAGGCGGTGAACTTTTCCTCCGCGATCTCTCCGTAGCGCTTTGCCGTATCGGCCAGATTTTCCAGATCCTTCTCGTCCTTCGCCTTTCCCGCCAGGAAGGCGAGCTGATGCAGCAGGCCGTAAAGATATACCTCGTCACGGATATGCTTTTCGTAGGTTTCGCTGTCGATCACATGTTTCATATCTTGTCCCTTCCTTTCCTTATCCGCTTTCCCCGTCGTGGGCGACCTCGCCGGGCTTGGTCGTGAGAAGTTTGTATAGCTCCGTATCCTTCGGGAACTCGTCCCGGAAGGGCAGGATCACATTCTGGAAGAACAGAAGGCCGCTGCCGGGGGTCCGCGTTGGTCACAAAGGCAAGCTGCTCTGCGGAGATGTTCAGCCGCTCCGTCATCAGCTTGCGGTCGCCTGCGGAGAGGTTCAGCAGATAGATAAAATCGCTGTTTTCCAGAATGTTTTCGATCTCCGGTGAGGAAAGCAGGTCTTTGGGGTTCTGCGTCGCCCCGGTCGGGACGCCGCCCCACTTTCTGAAACGCTTCCAGATCTCGGCACTGTATGCCGCCGTCTGCTCCTCCTTCAAAAGCAGGTGAAATTCGTCCACGAAATACCAGGTGGCCCGTCCAATGGAGCGGTTCACCGTGACGGTATTCCACACCGCGTCCTGGACAATGAGCATCCCTGGCTTTTTCAGATTCTTGCCGAGGCCCTTGATATCGAAGCAGACAAGGCGGTTTCGGATATCCACGGTGGTGCGGTGGTTGAAGAAGTTGAGCGAGCCGTTTACATACAGGTCCAACGCCTGGGCCACACGCTCCGCCTCCGGGATGCCCTGCGCCATAAGCGCGTCCAGCAGATCGCCCAGCACAGGCATATTCTCCGGCCGCGGGTCCGCGAAGTACGGCTGATAGATCATCTGCACGGCCCGGTCAATGACGGTTTTCTCGATGGCCTCCAGCCCCGTCTTGCTGCCCATGATAAGCTCACAGAAGGACAGCACGAAATCGCTTTTCAGCGCCAGCGGGTTTTCTTCCTCGCTGTAATTGAGGTTGATATCCAGCGGATTCACATAGTCGCGGCTGTTGGGTGAGAGACGGATCACCTGGCCGCCCAGCCGGTTCACCAGCGGAGAATATTCATCCTCTGGGTCACAGATGATGACATTATGAGAGCGTCTACGGCACCTATGTGAGCAACTGGCGCATTTTGCCGAGCGGCGGCGTTCAGTTCCATGTGGAGATCCCCTTCGGGTGCGAGGCGGAGGTCTGTCTGCCGGAGCAGGAGCCAGTCGTCCTGCGCGCTGGCAGCTACGACTGGACGCTGCAAACGAAGCGCGACTATTGCCGGCGCTACCGTCCGGACACGCCGCTGGAAACGCTGCTTGCCGACCCCGAAGCCGAGCAGATCCTCGAAGAACTGTTGCCGCAGTTCCTGTACGAAACGGACAAAGCTGACGCCGAGGCTATGAGCAAAAGTATTTTAGATGCAAAGACGCGCGCGTCTATCTTCCGTATGCCAACAGAAAACTATGATCTTGCCATCGAACGCATTTGTAAACTGCGAATATCTCTGACTGAGAATTAAAAATCATTAAAAAGCCATAAGTTGTTCAAGTTGCTGTACAGCGAATATGGAAAAAGCTAGAGTGAAGTCGATAATAGAATGTTGTGCATAGTGAGTGCTAAATGCCATTGTGAAAAGCCACTGTCTCTGCGTGAGACAGTGGTTTTTGGCACGCGAAGATTTAGATTGGGGAACTACTAACTTTTAATACGTATAACTTCATGCCCATGCCGCGTAGTCGTCGTAGAAGTCCACGCGGACGTGGTACCGGACGTGTTCGCCGGGGGCAAGGAATTTGAGCTTGCCGGTGCGGCGCATGACGTCGCGGCCGTCTGGTGTGCAGTTGCCCGGCTCCAGACCGAGGACGTAGTCGTGTACGCCCATCATCTTCCACTGGCAGAAGCAGTCGAGGTTCTGCGGGTCAAAGGAGATGCGCAGACCGACCCCGGCATCGGGGCTAAAAATTTTGGCCTCGCCGATTTTCTCAAATTCGTGGAAATAGCACTGCTCCACGAAACCTGGCGTGGGCGGGAGCATGGTAAGATGCGTGTCCAGATCTTCTGCGGCGCGGGCGTCTCTGGGCGTGACTTTGCAGGAAGGGATGACGACCTCGGCCTTCTCACTCAGCAGTGGATAGCCCATGTTCATGTGGTAGAGCACCATGACCGGCGAGGTCTCATCGCCGTGGTTTTCAATGGTATCGGTGAGCAAAATGGCGTTTTCCCCGGTGGGGAACGTGAGCGTCCGGTGCAGCGTCAGCTTGCGGCCAAAGATGACTGCGTCGCGGATGTCGGCCTCGACCACCAGGGCATCTGCTTCCCGATGCCACCAGACGTGCTCCGCCGGGGTGTTGGCGATGGTGCCGTGGAGCGGCAGTGCTTCGCCCTCATCCTCACAGGGAGAGCCTACGGCTGTCAGACCGCAGGTGGTGAGGAAGCCCGCCGTGAAGCTCTTGAGCCAGTTGCTGCCTTCCTTGTCGTAATAGGCCGGCGCGACGTAGCCGCAGGGAGAGAAATAGCCGATGTTCCGGCCCATAAAGGTGACACGGGGCAGGTCGGCGCAGCGGTCGGCGGAGACGGTGCATTCCAGACCCTTGCCATTTCGCACCTCCAAAAGCCGCATACCGTCGCCCTTGCCGCCGACGAGACGGTGCTCCTCCACGCCGGAGAGCTGTTGTTCGTGACCGAGATACTTGCTGTATTGCATCAAAGTTCCTCCTATTGCGGATAAAGCGTCATGGAAAATTCACGCAGTTTCTTGTAGGTTTCATATTGCTTCTGATAATACGCATGGTGCCGGGGATCGGGCAGGATGGGATCGCCATGCTGCGTGAAGCGCTGCGCCAGCTTGCAGACTTTCTCCTCACCTGTGACGGCAGCAAAGCCGAGAATGGCGCTGCCAAGTGCGCCGGTTTCTTCCGTGCGGACGGGCACGATCTCCCGCCCCCAGACATCGGCCTTGATCTGGAGCCAGACGCTGCTTCTCGCGCCGCCGCCGCAGGCATACAGCCGTGAAAGGGCTACGTTTCCCTCACCCAGCTTTTCCAGATTGTACTGCATCTCGTAGCACAAGCCCTCCAAGAGCGCACTGTAGAGCTGGGGCATCGTCGTGGAGGTGGTCAGGCCGGAAATGAGACCGGTGGCCTCCGGGCGTACATCGGGCGTGCCGCCCATGCCCTGTAAAAACGGCAGGACGAGCAGGTTCGTCGGCTCGGCGGGGCACTCCCGGTTGAGCAGGTCGTAGATCGAGCAGCCTTCTTTCTCGGCCTGATCGCGCAGATGATAGGCCAGCACATCGCGGTACCATTTTACCACCGAGCCACCGGAAATGTTGTAGGCATACGTCACATAGCCAAGCCGGTCGAGATACGGCACACAGGCAAAATTGCTGCGGATGAAGGCTTCATCCGGCATGGCGGCAAACAGAGGCGTGATGCACTCACACGTGCCGGAGGTGTCCACCGCTTCGCCGCAGGCGCACACGCCGGCACCCAGGGCGTTGACGATCTGATCGTGGCAGCCGCTCACGATCTTTACGTCGGTACGAAGGCCAAACTGTGCCGCCAGCTCCGGCAGGATCGTGCCGATGACGCCGCCCGCCGGTATGACTTCGGGCAGCTGCGCCTGCGCAATGCCGGAGGCATCCAGCAACGGCTTCGACCAGCAATTTGCCTTGACATCGTACAAAAGGCTCCGGCAGGCAAGGGACTCGTCACACGCGGCCTTGCCGGACAGACAGTAGGAAAGATAGCTTGCGACAAACAGGTACTTCCAGACCGGCTTTTTGGCCACGCGGCGGGTATAGAGCATTTTGGCAAGAGAGTAGGACGCATCCGGCAGAACGCGGGTGATGTCCATGAAGGCCTCTTTGCCTACCCGTGCCACCAGCTCGTCAAATTCCCGGCTTTCGCTGTTGGCGAAATACAGGATGATGTCCGTCAGCGGGGTGCCGTCGGCATCCACCGGGACAAAGGACTCTCCGAAGGAAGACACGGTGATGGCCGCGACCTCCGTCCGGTCGGCAAGCTGCCCGAGGCAGCGTTCCAGAACGGTGAACACCGACTGACGCAGGATATTTGCATCCAGATCGACGCTGCTGGGAGCGGTTTCGTATTCCAGATAGGAAAGAGCAGCCTGACTGCCGTCTTTCCGAAAGGCGACACACTTACAGCCGGTGCCGCCGATATCGATTCCAAGGCAGATCATCCGTCGATCTCCACCCAGTCGTAGCCGAGGTACGTGGTAAAGGCTTCCTTGAGGATCTCTTTGAAGTGGCCTTCGCAGATGGCGGTGTGATGCTTGAAGCCGCCTCTGGCCAGACGGATGAGCTTGTTTTGCAGATCCGGGATCTCGGCCACACCGGCCACGCCGAAGTAGCCGTCCTCGATGACGTCATCGGTGAACTTGGCTTCGGAGGCGTAAATGACGATCTTGCCGTCCTTGGTCTGACAGTTGGAGATGGTGATGGGCATGGGTTTGATGCGGCCTTCGTTGCAGCCCCAGCCGGAACCAGGATCGGTCTTGGCGAACATCTTGTGCTCGGTCACGGTGCCTTTGCAGGTCATCAGGCTCTGGGCCACGGGGCCGCAGTGGAACAAAATGACCTTGTCCTCGTCCTCGCCATAGTTGTTGTTCCAGTCGAGCACGGCGGTGGAACCCTCGGAGGCCAGGCTCATGGCGCGCATGGTGATGGCGGAGCACATATCGATCTCGCAGGAGGCGACGATGCCGCGGTCGTTGAGCTCCGAGAGCAGCACGCACGGGCAAACGCGCAGATAGGTCTCCATCTCGTTCCAGCAGCGCAGCGCCAGCGCGTCCAGATGATATTCTTCAATGTACTCGTCGAGGACGACGGAGATCTTGGCAAGCGTCAGCTTGTTGCGTTCCGGCACACGGGAGAAGTCGGTGTAGCCCTCCAGACGGGCGACCTTGGCGATGACGGCAGCGTCATCGTCCTTCTTGGCCTCGACCTTGGCAAACACCTCGCTCAGATCAAAGGATTCCACGTTGATGCCGTGCTTCTGCATGGCGATCTCGTCGAAGCGGACGGTCTTAAAGGCCGTGGTTCTGGCACCAATGCAGCCGAGGTTGAAGCGCTTCATGCCGCCGACCACGCGGCAGATGGCTGCGAAGTCGCGCAGGTTTTCCTGGAACTTAGGGGACAGAGGATGGACAACGTGGGGCTTGAGCACCGTGAAGGGCACATTGTACTGGCAGAACACGTCGGTGACGGAGAACTTGCCGCAGTAGGCATCCCGGCGGTGCGCGAAGTCCATCTTGCCGATCTCGTCGGGATAAGCCTGCATGAGAATGGGCACGCCTGCGTCCTGAAGGGCAGTGATGGCACCGTTTTCGTCTGCAAAGATGGGCATGGAGAAGATCACGCCGTCATATTCGCCTTCGTGCTCCTTGAGCCACTTGGCGTACAGGCGGCCTTCGTCACGGGTCTCTACGCCGCCGAAACGGGTCAGATGCTCGTCCATCATGATGTAGTCATAACCGGCCTCGGTCACGGCCTGTACCATCTCACGTCTGGCATCCAAAATCAATTCACCGGGCATAAAGCCGCGGTTGCAGAAGCAAAGCGCGAACGTCATTTTTTTCATGGTGTATTCTCCTTATTTCAAAATATCATGGTTGTTGGTGGTGTGCAGGAACTCCCGGATGACCCAGCGGGTGCGGTCATAGACCTTCTGCTGCGCATACGCGATGTCACCGGGCTTTTCTTCCAGCGCAAACTCATACGGCTGGCGGATCTCAGTGGCGACGTTGATCTTGGCGATGCCGCTCTGCACGCCGCGCAGGATGTAGTCCTGCTTGATGCCGGAGCCGCCATGGAGCACCAGCGGTATATGGCCGGTGGCCTCTGCCAGTTCCAGAATGTGGTCGATGTCCAGCCTTGCTTCTGGTTTTTTGAGGTGCTTGGTGCTGGCGGCGATGGCACCGTGGAAGCTGCCAACGGCGACAGACAGCCAATCACAGCCGGACTCTTTTGCAAACCGGCGTGCTTCCTCCGTCTTGGTGAAGCCCTTCTTGGAGGTGAACAGCTCTTCATAGCTCAGGCCGATGCCGCTGCCCTCGTGGCCGGCGACTGCGCCAAGCTCCGCCTCGACACCGGCGTTATATTTGGCGGCCAGCGCAGCAGCCTTGGCGGTGACGGCAATATTTTCCTCCAGCGGCAGACGGGAGCCGTCCACCATTACGGACTGATAACCGGCATCCAGCGCACGCTGAAGAAGCGGCAGAAAGTCGACTTCCTTCTGATCCTCGTCGATGGCGGGAACGTGGTCGAGATGGAGCAGCGTATAGCCGGGCTTCTGGAACTTGAAGTATTCCTTTGCCACGGCCTCGGGGCTTTCGGACTCGAACTTTTCCCATTCCAGACGGGCGACCTGCACCATGGCGACGGAGTTTTCGTCGGCGATGGCCTGGGTCACCGGCTCCACCATGGGCAGATACGGGATATTGAATGCGGGGATAATGGTTTTGTGTGCCAGTGCAAGACGCACGGCTTTCTTTGCGTTCATAAAAAATCGCTTCCCTTCAAATATGCTCTACATAAAAAGCATATCGAAGGGAAGCAGTCAAAAATAGAGCGCCGCGTTCAAAAAACTTTGAATTTGTCCGCGACTGTGGTATAATTTTATAGAAGAATTTTGTGTAAATTGTGGGGGATACCATGATCTCTGTGTTTGATATTCAAAAATTGCGCGGATTTTTGCGGGACTTCTATGCCCTGACGCAAATTCGCATCATGGTCTATGACGATCAGTTCCGGGAGCTTTGCGCCTACCCCGAGGAACGTTCGCCCATCTGCCAACAGATACGGAAAAATCTGCGGGCGGATGATGCCTGCCGCGCCTGTGACCGTGCGGCCTGCAAGGCGGCCTCCCGGCTGAGTGAGCCGTACATCTACACCTGCCACGCAGGACTGACCGAAGCCATCTCCACGCTGCGGGTGGACAATGTGATCGTGGGGTATCTCTCTTTTGGCCATCTGTTTTCCTACGATTCGCACGAAGCGGGATGGCCGGAGATCTGGGCGCGGGTCGCACAGTATGGCATGGAGGAGGAAACGGTGCGTCAGGCGTGCGGAAAGCTGCCCATCCACACACGCGCCTATATCCTCTCGGCGGCGCACATTCTCCACGCGGTAGCCTCGCAGCTGATTTTGGAGCGGATGGCCGTCATTCGGCAGGAGGGCATCGAGGTGCAGCTCGACCGCTATCTCACGGCGCACTACACCGAGCCGATCACACCGGAGGCACTCTGCGACCATTTTCACATCGGCAGGACGAAGCTCTACGAGATCGTGCGGCAGAGCTATGGCCGCGGGCTTGCAGAGCACGTGCGCCATCTGCGCATGGAACGGGCAAAGGAACTGCTGCTGGACAGGCCGGAATTGACTGTTGCCGAGGTGGCCATGGCCTGCGGCTACGACGACTATAATTATTTTATCAGCCTCTTTGCCCGCGCCGCCGGTATGCCGCCAAAGCGATACCGGCAGACGCGGCTTGATCAAAGAACGTGAGCCCTGGGCTTATCCCATCGTGAGCCGTACCAATGTGCAAAGCTGCGTGTCGTTGTAGATACCGATGTCCCAAGAATCGTTTTGCATTTCTGACTGTGCAGCGCGGATGCGCACACGGTCACCGGCCATCAGCGGCACGCGATAGGCGATGCGAAGCGCGGTGATACGCCGTGTGCGGCAAACCTCCTCCGGCAGTGCTTCCATGGCAAGCTCCAGATACCGCAGGTTATGGACATGACCGTTGAAATCCAGATCACCGCGCCGCAGTGTCATCGCAAATGCTTCCGTCTCCCCTGTCGGCTCCGGCATACGGGGCAGTTCTCCGGCAAACACGGCTTCGTCTTCTGCGTGATAGCATTTGACCAGTGCTTCACTGATGCGCCGGACTTTTCTGCTGGCAAGATCCAGCAGCGCGAGCGTTGCCTCGGCGCGGACGAGTATGGTACCATCTGCGTGCTTCAGCAGGAACTGCCGGTGGCTTCGCACGGACGCACCTTTGTCTACAACCCAGGTTTCAACAAAAAGGCTGTCCTGCCACGTCGGTGGTGTTATGACCTCCACACGCCACTGGGTCAGTATCCATGCTGTGCCGCCAAGGCTTTTGCGAATGGTGTCATCGGAAACCGACGCGGAGTGGCGATCGGCAGCGTTTTCCAGATAACTGAGAATGGCCTCCGGTTTCGTGCAGCCATGGTGGTCAAAATCTTCGATGCGCGTGGTGACAGGTCGTGTAAATTTCATTGGGAACCTCCTATTTTTGAGTCCGGTGGCCGGACTTTCGGGAAAACAGATCGCGCCCGATTTTCTAAGGGCGATCCTGCTTCCCGCAGCCGTACATACAGCGATATGCTTTTGGCGTCATACCGTAATATCTGCGAAAAATTTGATAGAAATGGGAACGATTAGAAAAGTGCAGCTCAGACGCGATCTGAGCGGCACTTTTTTTACTCTGTGCCAACTGCTCCGCAGCGTAAGCCATGGTAAACGTCATGCTGTAATCAAACAGACTCTTCCCTGTATATTTTTTGACGATGCGGCCGAGATAGGAACCGTTATAGTTGAGGATCGCAGATAATTCCGCATGGGTGACGCGGCCATGGCGCTGGCAGAGAATATGATCGATGCGGGAAAACAGCAGGGATTCCATGCTGGCCTGCGCTGTGACGTGCAGGGAATGATAATACTGCGTATTGCAGAGGATCGCAATGAATCGTGAAAACAACTCACACACGCGGAAGGTCGCACCGGCTTGTGGGTCGATGAGCGTTTGCAGCAGATCCTCGAAGATCTGATGCACGACACGCACTTGTTCCTCGTGATCGATCTTCGGCACGAAATCCAGAAAGTCCTTAGAATCCGCCGCTGTCTCCGCTTGATTTTCATTGAAAAATTGGAAGATCATGTTGCGCTGCATCGCGCTGTCTTCCGGGAAAAGCATGGGCCTTCCGTCACCGAGAAATTGTTGTACAAATTCTGTCGTGACCGATACAAACGCACAGCAAAAATCGCTGGACAGTTCCTCCGTGTGCAGTGTATTGCGGTTCATAAGACAGCAGCTTCCCGCAGGATAGTAATAACGTTTGCCCTCGACAAGCTGATACATCCCGCCTTCCAGTACAACTGTAAACTCGAAACAGTTGTGTTGATGCTGTGAGTTGCGCCCACGACCATGTACAGCATCAAAGTTGAATAGAGCAAACTGTGACTCTGGCGTAAAGAGCGTGAGCCTGTTTTGTGACGGATGGGCAGTGCTGTTTCGCATCAGCATCAGGAAAAACGGCACCAGAGATTCCTGATAAAATATGTCGGATTTAGCTGTGCTATGGAAGGAAATGATCTGGTCAAAATGTTGAGTCCCTGCGATTGCCTGTACATCAAAAGAAATCGGCATAAGATCACCTCAGCTATATTGTAACGGAAAAAGTGCAAGTGTAAAACGAAATATCGAAATATGATACTTTTTTTCGGAATATAGACGAAAAATGAGATTGTATACCAAGAGCAGACGGAATATGATGAGCAAAAAGCGATAGGAGTTTGGCAATGAAAAAAAACAATTGGAACAAAAACTGGCTGTTTTATAAGGAAGGCTGCGAGGATCAGGTACAGCATATCGACCTGCCTCATGATGCTATGATTCTGGAGCAACGCGATCCCAAAACGGAAAATGGCGGTGCGACCGGATTTTTACCGGGTGGAAAATACATCTACAAGAAGCGCTTTTTTACGGAAGATGTCTTAGCTGCGGAAACGGCGCTGGTGGAATTTGAGGGTGCGTACAGAAACACGACCGTCCTGCTGAACGGCAAGGAGATCGGCGGCAGAATGTATGGATACTCCAATTTCTTTGTTGATTTGAGCACCAGAGCAGTGCTTGGAGAAGAAAACGAGTTGACAGTGATCGTAGACAATTCTCAAACGCCCAATTCCAGATGGTATTCCGGCAGCGGCATTTATCGTCCGGTCAATCTCTGGACGGCGGGTAAGCGGTATATTTTGCCGGAGGGCGTAAAGGTCAAGACCGTTTCTCACGATCCGGCAACCATTTTGATCACTTGTGAAGCGGTACACGCAGAGGAAGCTGTGCTCCGCCATCGTGTGCTGCTGGGAAGCACGGTCGTTGCGGAAACGGAAGGCACTGCGGTGGAACTTCTGATCCCGGACGCGAAGCTGTGGAGCGCCGAACACCCAACGCTCTATACCCTGGAAACAGAGCTCGTGTACAATGGCGTGGTAGAAGACCGCGCCGAAACGACGTTTGGCATCCGAACGTTAGCGTGGAACGCCGAAGAAGGCTTGCTCATCAACGGCGAAACGGTCAAGCTGCGTGGCGGCTGCGTCCATCACGACCACGGGATCCTCGGCGCTTGCGCCTATGAAGAAGCGGAGCTTCGCCGCGTACAAAAGCTCAAGGAGTTCGGATTCAATGCCATTCGCTATTCGCACAATCCGGCGGGAAAGGCTTTCCTTCGCGCCTGTGATGCGATCGGTATGTATGTGGTGGACGAGTCTTTTGACCAGTGGAAAGTTCCCCAAACGACATACGATTATGCACTGCACTTTGATACCGAGTGGGAGAAGGACGTTTGTTCGCTGGTGTCGAAAGACTACAACCATCCTTGTGTCATCATGTATTGCATTGGCAACGAGATCACCGATACCGGTCTGCCGTTTGGTGCGGCCATCTGCAAGTTGATCTCTGATCGGTTCCATGCGCTTGACGATACGCGCCCGACCATGATCGCCATCAACAGTATGCTCTCCACGCTGGCAAATCTCAAGGCAAAGCAGGCTGCCGAAGGAACCGAAAATGTCGGCAGCAAGGAAGTCAACGACATCGTTGCGCTGCTGTCGAAGATCATGGCCTCCATTACGCCGGAAAGTCTGGAAGCCATCATTGGTGACTGTGTCCGTGCCGTGGACATTGTCGGTTATAACTATGGAAGCAATCTCTACGAGGGCACACACGCCTTCGCACCGGAGCGCGTGATTTTAAGCTCTGAAACCTTCCCGCAGCGTATGAGCGCCAACTGGGAAGCTGTTGTCACGCATCCGTATGTGATCGGAGATTTCCATTGGACGGCATGGGACTATCTGGGTGAGGCCGGGGTAGGACTTCCGGTTTACGGCACGACACAGGCACCGTTCTCCAAAGACTATCCCTGTATGACGGCAGCCTGCGGCTCCTTTGATCTGACGGGCTTCCCCGAAAGTGCTGCCTACTATGCTTCGATCCTTTGGGGCGTTTATCAAAAGCCGTATATCGGTGTACGGCCGGTCGATCACGCCGGGGAGCCGTACACGCTCGGCAAGTGGCGCTTCTCCGACAGCATTCCCTGCTGGACATGGCCGGGCTGCGAAGGTAAGAACGCAGAGTTGGAGATTTTCAGCATCGGAAGTGAGATCGAACTGTATCAGGACGGACAGTTGCTTGCAAGAAAGCCGTTGGAGCATGGTCGGGCCGATTTTACGGCGATATATCGCCCCGGTACGCTGACCGCGATCAGCTACGATGCCGCAGGGGCTGTGCTTGGCCGTGTCACGCTCTCCACCGCCGGAGCAGAAACGATCCTTCAGGTACTGCCAGAGCAGGATACAGTCGCACCCGGTGCCATTGCCTTTGTGCCGATCCATTTGACGGATGCCGCAGGGACATTGAAAATGACAGAAACCAGAACGATCTGCGTGCAGGTTCACGGCGGCGCATTGGTGGCGCTTGGCAGCGCTGAGCCGGTGCGAGAGCCGGACCACTACGGACGCACTACGGCTGCATGGCACGGGCGTGCGCTGGCAGTTGTAAGGGCGGATGGTACTGGAACGATCGAGATCACTGCGTCGGCAGACGGCCTTGCCAATGCTACGGCCCGGATCTGTGTCAAATGACACGCTCATGAGCATTCTTCATCCACCAAGTTCTTTATGATCGAAATCGACTGCTCCTGCGGAAGAATATACTGTAGCTGATTTGGAGACGATTGCGGCTTTGAAAGTTTTGGCTGCGTTTGATGGCGCGGCCACTGCCGTGGGTAAACACCAAATTGCTTATGAAAGTAATGATTGAAATATTTGGGGTCGGAAAAACCACATTCATAGGATATATCGGTCAAACTCATGGAGGTGCTGTTCAAAAGGGAAAACGCTGCTTCAAGTCGAAGCGCCGCGAGATAATCTTGAAATGTGATGTGTAACTGTTCCTTTATGAAATGAGACAGATACGCCTGCGTAAGTCCTTCTTGGCGAGCCAATTCGGCCAAACGCAGCGGCTCTCGAAAATGCACCTCGAGATACTGCAAAATTCGGGAGAGGCGTTCCTCCTTCCTTGCTGCCACAGTAGCTTCCTGCTGTTCCATGATGTGATATGGGACGTGTTGAAGCAGGAGCGAAAACAACATACTGATATACGCCATGCATGCAAAGCGGTCGGGAGTCTGATCACTATGATATCCTAATATCGACCTGTCCATGGTGCAGCGCGACGGCCGCACGTCGTTCACAGCCGTCATGTCGAATAACCGCACAAAGGAGCGCACCTTCTTCCAGCACGCCGGTGCGAACGCCTACTACGGCGAGGAGCACATCGACTGGGACAAGCTCGATGTGAACATCTTCCACATCGGCTATATTCTGCTGCTGCCCCATCTGGACGAGCCGGATGCGCAGTACGGCACCAAGATGGCGCGGCTCCTCGATCGCGCTCAGAAGGCCGGGATGAAAACCTCCATCGACGTGGTCTCTGAGTCCGGCGAACGCTTCCAGAAGCTGGTCACACCTGCGCTGCGCTATACCGATTACTGCATCATCAATGAGCTTGAGACCCAGCAGACCACCGGCGTGTGCCTGCGCGACGAGGATGGTACACTGCACGTGGAGAACATGAAGGCTGCGCTTCAGAAGCTGCATGAGCTTGGCGTTTCGACGTGGGCAGTCATCCATTGTCCGGAACTGGGCTGCGGCATGGACGCAGACGGCAGCTACTACGAATTCAAGAGCCTCAGACTCCCTGAAGGCTATATCAAAGGCAGCGTCGGCGCAGGCGATGCGTTCTGCGCAGGCGTTCTGTACGCGGCGGAGACCGGCATGACCTTGCCGGAAGCGTTGAAGCTCGGTGCCTGCACGGCGGCGGCTTCGCTCAGCGAGGTCAGCGCGTCCGACGGCGTGAAAACAGCCGAGGAAGTTCTGAAACTCTATGATCTTTACAAAGCGGAGGCATAATTTCTCATGAAAAAAGCAGTCATGTACGGCGGCGGCAACATTGGCCGCGGCTTCATCGGCGCGACCCTGAGCCAGTCTGGCTACGCCGTCACCTTCATCGACGTGGCGGAGCCGGTCGTGAAGGCTTTGCAGGAAAAGCATCAGTACCCTGTCCGCTATGTGTCGAGCGAAGGATACGAGGACATTATGATCGAGCACGTCACAGCCGTCAACGGCAATGATCAGGAAGCGGCTTCCGAAGCGATCGCAAGCTGTGATATTATGGCGACAGCCGTTGGTGCGAGAATCCTGAAATTCATCGTCCCGAATATCGTTGCGGGCCTGCGCAAGCGCTGGGCGCGGACAGATGCGCCGCTCAACATCATTATCTGTGAGAATCTGAATGACGCAAATAAAATCCTCGAAGGAATGCTCAAGGAGCAGCTCTCCGAGGAAGAAAAAGCGTTATTTGGCGCACGTGTCGGTCTGGTAGAAGCCTCCATCGGACGGATGGTGCCGGTGCAGACAGAAGAAATGAAGGACGGCGACCCGATGCGCGTCTGCGTCGAGCGCTACGGCTTCCTGCCGGTCGATCTGGCGGCGTTCAAGGGCGAAGTCCCGGGAATTCAGAATCTGGTGCCGTTTGAGCCGTTTGACTTCTATATCAAGCGCAAGCTGTACGTCCACAACATGGGCCACGCGACCTGCGCGTATCTGGGCGGCTACGAGGGCCGGAAATATATTTATCAGTCCATCGACGATCCTGAAATTCTGAACATCGTGCAGAACGCCATGCTGGAAAGCGCGCTGGCGCTGCATAAAAAGTACGGCGTCGAGCTGGATGGCCTGATGCTGCACATCACGGATCTTCTCGGCCGCTTCCGCAATGCCGCCCTGAAGGACACCTGCAAGCGCGTCGGCGGCGACCCGACGCGGAAGCTCGGCGCAGCCGACCGGCTGATCGGTTCGAGCCTGCTGTGCCTCGAGCAGGGCGTGAAGCCCGCGTATATCGCCGTCGGCGCAGCCGGTGCGGTGTACCGCTATCTGAACGAGGCGGGCATTGAGCAGTCGAAGGAAGAAGCGGCAAAGGTTCTGAAGGACGTCTCCGGGCTGGAGGCCGATTCGGAGCTGGCCGGGATGATCCTCGATCTGTACGCATACTTCCTTGAGGGCGAACCCGTCGCGGCCCTCCGCCGCGCCGCGCAGGCCGCAAAGACCGCCAGCCTCGGCAAGATCATCTGATCGCCCCTCTCCCCCGCTGAAATCATGAAAAAAGCCTTCCCCTTTCATCATGCACACGGCATGAGAAGGGGAAGGCTTTTTGATTCGGATCCAGGCCGCTTCTTACGCCTCCGTAGAGAACGACGCGACCTCCTTGAGTTCCTTGTCGATCAGAACGACCGTTTTCTCGCTTGTGACGAAGGCAAGATTCTTTCCGACAGGGATCACGCGGGGCGAATAGGCCGAGGTGGACCGCAGCGTGTATGGCAGCTTGAACTCCTTTGTCACGATCAGCGGGTCGTTCAGCGATCTGAGCTCCGCGTTTCCATTCTCGTCACAGACGAAAATCTGATCGTTCCAGACCGCAGCTTCCGTCTTGCCGTTTTCGAGCGTGTATGCGGTACCGCTGTTCAGCTCATAGATACACAGCTTCTTTTTCCCGTCTTCCTTCACGGTATAAAACAGATAATCTTCATAGGCGCCAACGAGCCAGACGGATTCGGTGTCGTATGCTGCCAGAGTCGTCGTTGTCTTTTGATCGAGATCAAAGCACTTGACCGTCGTCTTGTCCTGTCTTTTCTCTGCGTAGAGGATTCTCTGATTCGAGATGCTGTACTGCGTGGTGCCGATCTCCCCGCTGCTGACCAGCTCGCATTGCGAGCCATCGGTCCGGAACCGGACGACACAGTTGTCTGCACCCGAAAGGGAATAGATCCAGCCGTTGCTGTAATAGCAGCCCATATAGTTTTTGCTTTTCGCCGTGATCGCGTAGAAATTCCCGCCGTCAAGCTCGGCCGTCGCAATGTAGCCCCGGCCGCCGTACTCTGCCGAGAAAAAGATCCGATCCTTTAAAATGAAGAAATCGCTGATACTCTCCTTGTCCAGTCTGTATACGCAGACCGGTTCCGCGGACGGCGTATCCTTTCGATAAATTGCGCTGACCCAGCTTCCGCCCTGGCTGATATCCTTTACATAATAGATCTTGTTTTTGTACTGAACCGTATCAACCAGATTATGCCCCGCGAAGCCTGCGGTTCCGGAATCCTGTATCAGCACCTTTGGCTTCACGGTCACGTATACCGTTCCGGCCTCCATATCCTCGTAGCTGACGGTGACCGTCTTTACACCGGCTGTGGACGAGCTGAAGCCGGTACACTCGAAGCCCGAGGTGACCTCTTCTGTTTTCTTGTCACTATACGTGACCTCAAGCGTAATGCCCGTCGGGTCAAATGGCATACTGGCATAGTATTCCGTCTTGTCAGGGCCGGTCTTCACTGTGACGGAGGTCATCTTCACCTCCGAAACCCTTACGACACACGTAGCCTTGACCCCGTCTACCGTCAGGTCGATCCTCGCCTCTCCGGGACTCTTTGCCGTGACTATTCCGTCATCATCGACTTCGGCGATGGCGCTGTTGCTGCTTTTCCATGTGATTTCCTTACTCTGATAGTCCTCCGGCGTCAGCACAGGCTTCAGCTGTTCGCTCTGCCCTGCCTCGATTTTGAGGCCATCAATCCTGACCTTGAGTGTCGGTGTATCAGCCTCCGTCAGCTCTTCGTCCTTCTTCGGCTCCGGAACGACATCGGTGGATGTGTCGCCGGTAGTATTCTGGTTGTCAGTGGCAGTCGTGTTCTCGGGAGTGTCCTGATTATCAGGGGTGGTCGTTTTGCTGTTTGTCGGCCAGAATCCGGCAAGCAGGACCACGATCAGAATCGCCGCTGCCGCGGCAGGAAGGATCCACTTTCTGCACACGATTTTCTGCAAAAACTCCCTGATATGCAGCTGCGCTTCCTTTGGCTCCTGCGTCAGCTCTCTGACAAACTCCGCCATCGTCGGTGTGCGCTGGCTGTATTGGAGCGCCATCGCATGGCGCAGCGCGGCGCTCTGCGTCTCGCTGATCTGTCCCTGCGCAGCATCCGGCTGTTCTCCCGGAATATACAGCTCATCGTTGAATACCCGGCTGGTCGCATCCTGCGGCTTTTTGCCGGTGATGCAGTATAAAATCGTCGCGGCCATTGCGTATACATCCGTATACGGCCCCTGGTTTTTCCGGGAAAACTGCTCCGGCGGCGCAAAGCCCATGCTGATCATGGCAGACATGGACTTATCGCCCAGAATCTGCCGTGCAGAGCCAAAATCGATCAGCTGGAGCTTGCCGCGGCTGAACATGATATTACCGGGCGTAATATCCCGATGCAGGATCGGCGGCGTCATCCGGTGCAGGCAGTCGATATCCTCCATCAGCGGCAGCATCAGCGGCAGCAGCTCGTCCAGCGAGAGTCTTCCCTTTTCAGACGACCGCACCAGCTCCTCCAGCGTCTTGCCCTCCAGATAGCGCATGACCAGATAGCTCGTGCCGTTTTCCTCGAAGGAGTCATAGACATCCACGATATGCGGAAGGTCCTCCACCTCGACAAGCAGCTGGCCCTCGGTCAGAAACTGCTGCTTCCCGCGCTCATAGGCCAGCTGTTGATCCGGAAAGGCGCAGACCTCCTGTGTACGCTTTCTTCGGTAGGCCCAGCAGGATGGAAAATACTCCTTGATCGCGACGA
>OHEG01000530.1_pt1 | contig 17929 bp, 17 predicted proteins | sample 1567181 | NCBI WGS metagenome assembly OHEG01 (sample SAMEA3879534, study PRJEB24766) | human gut metagenome | biome: human-associated habitat; feature: feces | place: USA | collected 1985/1987 | reverse complement strand
AAACCCAGAACAAAAGGACGTTCAGCAGTTGGTTGAAATCTGTTAATTGTTTCAATTACATGATCAGCTGCCCACTTTGACAGCTTCTCATAATCTTTTTCGATAATAACACGCATAATCTATTTCTTATTGTTTAGTTGTAAAATTCAGGAAACAAAAATAATAAAAATCTGTTTCATTACCGCTAAAAGATGGCAAAAATTATATTTTTTTACAGTTTGCGGTATCTACTTCTTCATAGCCCTCCTGCTCTACATATTCATCGAAACCGATGCTGATATCGGCGCCATTCTGCTCGAAGAGACGCAGTAATTTCTGCTGCATATCGGGCGCAATGAGGATGGCACCGCGCTTCGCCTTGCAATAGGTGCTTTCGCTGATATAGGGCGAAAAGTGCCAGAAATGAGGCGTATTGGCAGAAGGTATCGTACCGAACATGCGGCGGAATCCGCGTGCCATGCGTATGATCTTCTTCTGAAGCCGATAGGCACAGCCCTGCTCGTTGCAGGCTATATGGTCAGGGTTCAGAATACTGAACACCTTCTCAGACTTACGCAACTTCTGATAACGCTCAAAACGAGCACAAAGGTGATGTACCGGGCACGCCTCCTTGAGACATACCGTATCAATGGAATGGATTGAAATATTGTTCATACTAATTACTTTTTTAGTTGGATAAATAATTTTTTCTACGAAAGATTGAGGGGCTGTTATCGGCAAATAGCCAACTGGCGAACCACAGACAGCCAACTAGCCGCTATGAGAACAGTGGGCTGTTCTAGTCAGACAGCTATCGGAAAAGCCTGAGAAAGAATTTTAAGAAAGGAACTGCGAAAAACTCTTCACTCTTCACCCAACCCCCGGAAATGCCGATAAACAGAGGGGATTCGAAGGGTGAAGAGTTGTTTCTCACTCTTCACCCACTCTTCACCACTCTTCACCCGCCTGCCGCTTAGCTATATATTCAGATTCTTACAAGCAGATAGGCCTGACCCTTCTTGGTATGCTTCATCTTGCAACCCAGGAGTTTGAGCGACTGGCCGATGCGAATCTTGGTACTCAGATTACTGATCAGCATCGGAAATCTTTCGTGCAGAACCTCGAAAACATCCGAACAGATGAGCCATTCGCCCGTTTCATTATCCTCGGGAACACGGAAGCAGCTCTTCAGCATCGACTCAAAATCATCTACCTTGAAGAAAGGAAGATTGCACTTCTGAATACGATCCACCTCGGCATTGGTAAACCAGTAAGGCGTCTTCTTATGGCAAAGCTCATACATAACTTGTGCATAGAGTTGGTCATAAATGATGGGTGAACCGTTGTCGATATATTCACCTGCCGGAATGTGCAGACAGACGAATCGGCGGCTACCCGTAGGGTCGCAGAGCGGATGCTCATCATTGGTAGTTGCCAGGAAGGAAGCGTAGCGCGGACGGTCATCCTGACACTTGCCGAAGATAGGGCGCCCGTTCACCTTCACCTTCGAAAGCATCTGCTTCAGCTTGCCCTGCTGCGATGGTCCCATATTCGCAAACTCATCTATGTTGACAAAGAGATTATGAGTGAGCGCCATCTCGGAATCAAACTTATTGGCAAAGTTGATGTGGTCGAGGAAATACTGGCGCAGATGATCCGGCAGCAGGCGATAGGCAAAGGTACTCTTGCCGCAACCCTGCTTGCCGATAAGCACAGGAGTGGTTTCGTTGCCATGAAACATATCCATCTGCAACCAATGGGCGACAGCCGAACGGAGCCAGGTGGCGCACCATCCCAACTGTTCACTTGTAAGCCCCGGAATTCTGCCAAAGAGTTCAGCCACATGGTTCTTACCATCCCATTCCGGCAGGTTCTCGAGATACTCCCTGATAGGGTCAAACTCCGGAACCTCTTCAGAACGTACGAACTCCTCAATATCCTGTCGGGGCGACTTCTTGCCTCCTACACCCAACCGCTTGGCGTGACGGACGATGGAATTGAAAGCCTCCGGAGTCAGCACCTTCCAGGTTGAGTCAGAAGATTCCTCCTCTTCCCCACCGGTTTCCGGTTCCTCTTCTACGGGCTCCTCAGTTTCGTCCTCATTCTTTGAGAGAGAGAAATACTCGGTTTTACCACTTAGCACATTTCTACGGAAGAGATAATACTCATCGAGAAAACTCTCAACAAGAGAGAGTGCAGAAATTTCGTTTGTCATCTTATCTGATGACGATAAGGTTTTTAAATTTTCCTTCATAATTAATTTTTTTAGTTAATAATAATCATCTTTTTGCCCTTATATATAATAAGGTGAAGAGTGGTGAAGAGTGGGTGAAGAGTTGTCTCTATCTCTTCACCCCCCGAAACCCCTCTGTTTATGGGCATTTCCGGGCTTCAGGTGAAGAGTGAAGAGTTTCAGCTCATTCATGGCTCAGCATTTCGCCGCTCTTTCGTTTTCGATTGCAAAGTTAATACTTCCCTTCACCGATTCCAAATTTTCCCCGCCACCTTCCCGCTACTTTTCTGAAATCAGGGAAGAAACAAGGGGGCTACGGGGAAAAGTATGGGGAATTTCTTCAAAATCCTTGTCTTAATCTGGATAATTTGCTTCGAATTCGCTCATTTGTGTAGAGGATAATTTGCCTAAATAGTGACAACAATTAATATTTTGTAATTTGGGTGTATAACGTACTTTCGACTTCAATTTAGCTAATAGTCTAAATTGAAACCAATAAAAAAAGTACACAACAAAGTTTTCTAAAAGATCAAGGATTGAAAAACTATTTAAAGAATAGAACTTTTATCAAACGTGTTACACAAATTGAGACACCTTAGCCGTAATTTTGCAGCCGAAATAAAAAATAATTGTATTATGACATTAAAAGAATTACTAGACTCGCTTTCGTTTGACGAAATTGCACCTTTCCTCATAAGGCATTATACATACGATTATGCGCCAGGAGATTTGGTACCATATAAACAGCATTTCGATTATCTTCGCAGTCTTACGCCCACCAGTCAGGAGCTTATAGAAAACAAAAAAGTTCGAATATCCTTGGGCAAGCATAAACTGAACGCTTACCCTTTGGAAGGAGATGATTGGGAGGATAGCTTAGCAAAAGAAATTGTCTTGGACAAAGATGTGAAGGCAAGCCTCGCTGAAATCGCAGCCTGTTGCTTGTGGCATACGTCATTTTGGGGCTACTTGCCCTACCAGCGTGAAGAAACTGATCTGAGATTAATACGCACAGCAAAATTTTATAAGAACAAGTTTTCTGAGATTATCCCCTCAAAACGGGAAATGATGCAGATTCCTTCTTTCCGCAACAAGATAAGGAGCGATATGAAAAGTGTGCGTAAGAATCATCCCAAAAGGAATGGGGAAAAAAGAAAATTGTTCGGGTTCAAAAGAAAAAGACTCTGGCGTTTCTGGAAACGTGTTCTTATCAATCATGAATATGACAGGCGTATCAAGTACTGTTCTCCTTTCATTGAATATATATCAAAGGAAAGAAATGATGCCTACAGATATGGAATGCTTTATAGAGCCAACCATATTAACATCCTGCGACTTGAAAGCTATGCCTTTGATGCTTCTAAACGTTTTGACTATATCAAGGAACTCGTTGAAAAGTATGGCGCAATGAATGATATTACCCGATATGCCAACTGTATTATCTGTGTGAGTTTTTCTTCTGCACATCCTCTTCATGAGATGCTGGAAATACAGCATTTTTTTGTGGATCTGCTTCCTAAAATGTTTTGCCCCAGAGTAGATAATTCTCTCGGAGAAGAAATAAGAATAGATGTGGCTTATTACGAATAAAAAAGTAACTTCAAACAATATAGAAGCGTATAGAACGTTTTCAAATAAAAAGTTTCAAAATATGACTGCATTGGAGAAATATATTTGGATAGTAAGAACACTCTATAACAAAGGAGACAGAGGGTTGTCGCTGAAAGAACTCAACGACAAATGGATACTTGACGAGAACATCAGCAATGGAGAGCCTTTGCCACGGCAAACCTTCGACCGGTGGAAAGGAAACATTCTGATGATACTCGGCGTGAACATTGAATGCCGGTTAAAAGGCGGTTATCGCTATTACATCTCCAACCCAGAATGTTTGAGTAAAGGCGGTCTCATACGTTGGCTATTGGATACGTATTCTACAGCAAATACCCTGTCGCAAAGCACTCAGTTGAAAGACAGAATACTTGTTGATGAAATACCATCCAACCGTAACTACTTGACAAGCATCATTGAGGCAATGAAGAACAACCATGTGGTAACGTTGACATACAGAAGTTTTATACACGGCACCTTACATACGTTTTCCGCTGAGCCTTACTGCCTGAAGATGTTTCAGAAAAGATGGTATCTGCTGGCAAGAAACCTGGATGATAACTGTCTGCGTATCTACGGACTTGACCGTATGGAAGATATGGAGGAAAGCAAAGAGCATTTCACGATGCCCAAGAATTTTGATGCAAACACCTATTTTTCCTCTTTCTATGGAATAGTAACAGACGAGAACATCCCTATGCAACGCATTGTGGTTCGGGCAAATAGACAACATCAGCATTATCTTCGTTCTCTGCCACTACATCCTACCCAGAAAGAGATATTCACCTGTAAGGACTACGCAGACTTCGAACTGACATTGCGTCCTACCTATGATTTCATTATGGAACTGTTACATTTTGGAAATATGATAGAGGTATTGGAACCACAATCCCTACGACAGACCATGAAAGGTTGGGTAAGTGACTTGTGGGAGTTATATGAAAACGACTGAAAAGAATGTAGATTATGGAAAAATTTGATATTAACAAAGAACTCAAAAACTTAGAAGGACTATCTGTCAGAGCCAAATGCTCTGCATTGGATGACCTATGCTGTACGCTAAGAGAAGCCATATCAGATATCAGTAATGCCAAAAATGAGATTTTGGAAGAATACGAGCGTTCTTGCCGAAAGAAATTCATCGATGAGATCAATTCGAAGATTAAAGCAGACTTCGATGGCAGAATACCCTACGTGGACAATTACGGATATCAAGTTAGCTACGATGGGATTACCACGTATATCAACTTCTCATGTATAGAAGGAGAATGGTATATCTATTTTACTATATTGGAAGGTAGCCTGAAGCCCGTAAAAGAACTTGTCAGAAAAATGGGAGGTGATTCCGAATCCCTGGAGCTACGTGTTTCAGAAGAAAACCTTGTTTGGAAATTCCTGTACGCTTTATACTCTACAGATGACTATACCCGAAAAGAAGTTATCTTCAAGTTCGGTGACCAGGCTAATACTGTCAATTCAGAAAACTGGAAAACAATACCATTAGAAACCATGGATTCAAGAACAGATTGGGTTGTAATTCTGACTGATGACGCAGAAGCTTATCTCAATGAAATAAATGCAATAGTTGCAAAAATGAAGCATCCCAAGACTTGCTTTGTGATAAATTTGCATCCATGTGCCAATTACAAGCATTTACAGAAACTATGGGACAATTATATCATGACAGACAAGGATTCTGTAGGAGTACTTCTTAATTTTATACATCATCACTTGGTGAATCCAAGTAGGATAACTTTCTCCATACAAGAATTCAGAGAATACAGCGTTACATATCCACTTGTGAGAGCTGTCTCTACTGAAATCGGGAAGAAAGTCACAATTGATTCTAACGCAAAAGCTATATATTATGGTCTATGCTTCGAACTGAATTGTGAATTTGCAGATTCTTACATGAAAACGTTTAATGAAAATTTAGACGAAATGGGTGAAGATATTGGTTTGCAGTGGTCTATCCAAAACTCTACAGACAATGTTGTAGAGGTTCTATACTTGTACGAACCAAAAGTTTAATTATAAAACATATTAATTATGAACAATTTAACAAAACAACTGGCTAACTTATATGAGCCAAAGTGGAAGGAATTGAAACAACAGTTGGATGCTAAAGGCATCAAGGTACAAGCACCTTTTATGCTGGGTGTAGCATTGGAACATAACAACCAAGGAGGTTATGTTGACGAGAGTTGGTGGACTGATGCCGACTTGAAAGTCATGGTGTTCGGGAAAGAACCTCTCAATTGGCCTATGCCAATATTGGATGATGGCTCCCAAGTACAGTCTGATGATTTCGTAGAACTATACCAACGTTTTTATTCTGACAACTATAAAGGGGAATATTTCCTTACAGATTCTGACAACCACTTGGCTAAGAATAAGTTCTTCAGCATGGGATTCAATGGTATCATGTCGGGTATCAAAGACTTCATTCTCGGCGAACAGTATTCCGACAAGAAAGTAGCATACCTTTGGAACAACATTTCAAAGTTGTCTGTAGGTGGACGCAATGGAGTTTGTAAAGAAATACATGAGTTAGAGAAAAAATACTTTCATGTCATCCCTCAGGAGATAGAAATAACAAAGCCCGATGTTCTTATCTTCCTGACTGGTCCTGGCCAAAACACCTATTACAGGTACATCCAAGAGAACTTCAACGTAAAGGGTTCGCCAAAACCTTTGGCCGGAATTGATGTTGATGCAGTGGCAAAACTTGATATTGAAGGCATCAGTCTTGCCTACAAGACCTATCATCCAACAGCAACCAAGGATGGAGATAGAGGCATCACAGATGCCGAGAAGTGGAAGTATTATCATGCCATCTTGGATGACATAAAGGAACATATACAAGATTTTTTCTAAAAGACAAATAGGTAAACTTATGGGAATTGCGACATTTAATAGCATATTGCACCATATGCGGAATAGAAACGCTGATAGTACGGATGATGACATCTTTGAAGATGAACTCCATAATACTATACGTAGGCTGAATTTTGCTGAAGAACAGGATGAAGCCAAGACTCTCCTGTCCGACCTTCGGTCTATGGCAGAAAAACAAAAAATCTGCCTTGTTGAGTATGTGCTTTTGGATTTTGTCATGGGGAAAGGGTGCACGGAATGTTCGAAGACCATTTGTGAAGATGCTTTTGGCAAGCATCCTACGTTTGCCGACATGATGCGCCATCCTTGGTTCAAGCACCTGATGAGTCATCCTGTAGCTACAGAGCCCTACAATCCGCTTCCTCCTATAGTACGTAATGATGCCTACTATTGGCATAGCTTCCATTTTCCTCTATTCTACTATCTTCAGGAAGGTAACAGTTTGGCTTTGGAAGTATTGGATTATCTTGCGACAAAAGGCGACATTCCTTCCATGGAACGTGTGTCACTTTACTACTTCGATAAATGCCAATTTTCCAAGGCATTTCTTTTATTTAAAGCATTGCATGAGAAAATGCAGACAACCGAATGGTATGATTGGACGATTAAGCAAGAAATCACCTACAAACTCGCTCATCTATATACCTATGGAGAAGGTGTAGAGCAAAATCTCGACAAAGGGGCTCAATACTACAAAGAGCTTGAAAATGGCTACAACTGGGGAAACAGAGCCCAATACCAGTTGGGAAGAATGGCAGAGAAAAGGCATAACTATATAGAAGCGATGTGGTACTATAGGAAAAATATTGATAGCCGCGAGTATGGCAAGTACAGCTTCTACAGGAGAGATAAGCCGAAAGACTTGTTTCCACTTCGATTGGAGATTGCTTTTAGACAGATGAAGAAGAAGCTCAACCCTATAGTTGACTGTCTGACACTTGCGACTTGCCAAAAATGTAACGACATGGTTCTTCAGTTGAAGGTCATGATGAATGCAATAGTCACAATTGAATGGGGTGACGGTGAAACTGAATCAGTAAAATGGAAAGTGGATGACTGGGGACAGGTAAGACATTCATATCAATCGCCAGGCTATTACTGTATTACAATAAAAACAGACGAGGAGAACGTATTGACGGGATTCCATATTGTTTCTCACAAGGCAATATGCTCAATAGATGTTTCCGGCTGTAAGGGATTGACGCATCTATTGTGTCCAAATCAAATGTTGAAACAAATGTCTTTAAGCAAGACTGAATATCTCTCTGTGCTTGATGTACATGGAAATAGGCTGCAAAGAATCAACCTCAGAAAGAATCCGTTGCTTACAATCGTTGATTGTTCTAACAATCCGTTGCAAAAGATAGAAGCAGTGAAGCATCCTCCATTCAGTTTAATGTGCATAAGAAAAACAAGGCTGGGAACTAAAGCAAAAAGGAGATTTCATGAAATCGTTCGTTTGAATGCTGGGCGGTTGTTGAGTGAGGGTTTTGTTGACCAACAGACAGAGCCGCTTTTGCCTACGTTGCTGTTTTATATAAAGAACAGCACTTGGGAAGATGTCTTGGCATGCTTGCAACAGGAAAACGAAGATTCAAAGGTAAATAATAACTTCACGGTATTGCACAGAGTCTATACCTTGCTTAAAGCATATCGTCACGTCACTCCGTGCCCATACAAAAATGGTTTTATGTGGGTGAGAGGAACATGGGTATTTATTGCACATAAGTTTAAAACCAAAAGGACGGGGCAAATAGTAGAAAGTCAGGCTCCCGAAGCAGAGTTCTATTTGTATGAACGCCCTTGGAGTATGATTCTTGGAACACCAGTAAAAGCATGGGACAATCGCCTACCTTTCATGATGCTTCCACAACATCCAAATGCCTACTATGCAGCCATGTGCTTATATAATATGGTGAACAATGAAAAAGAAATGAAGAAACATAAAATTCCAAAGATCGTTTATGGCAAAGAAACTTTCTAAAATAATTTTTCTTGACTTTGATGGTGTTCTGAATACAGAATACCATCAAAGACAATTACAGTTTGAAGGAAAAATATGGCAAGACAAGCACGGTGCCAGCTTTGATCCCGAAGCCGTAAAACAGCTGCAAGCCATAGTCGATAAGACTCATGCAGACATAATAATAGAATCCTCATGGAAATATCTTGGCTTGGAGGCTATGCAGGAAATGTGGCAAGACAGACAACTGCCAGGAAGAGTAATTGACATTACTCCTTCTGTTGTCAGTGATAGCCTGTTGCTTTCTGCAGATTTGGAACAAATCTCCCCATCTGCACTTCATTGTAAAGGTGCAGAAATAGCCTCATGGCTTTATGATAACAATATACAAGATACCCCGTATGCCATTATTGATGATGAGTATGTTATCTTGGAATCTCAACTTCCACATCTCGTATTGACAAATCCTTACGATGGGCTTACCGAAGAATTGGCAATGAGAGCCATCAACATATTGAATCAACAATAAAACTTTCAAGGAATTTTAATTTAGTTCTAACCTGTCATAAATAATGGGGCACCATAGCCATACCTTTGCACCCAATAGCGTAATTAAATTTTCAAAGATATGACTAATGATAAATCAAACAAAGAGTTGGATAAATCTACTTTGCGTATTACTCCATTCAATATGATACTTCGTCAGATTCTTGTTGTTAATGCATACGGAGACAAAAGCCTTCGCGATGAAATACTCCTCCAAGATGAACTGTTCTACAACACCGTCAGTCAGTTGAACTTTTCAAAGGATTCAAGCGAAGTGAGACAACTGTTGTCCTATCTTCTCGAATCGACAGGAGAGCCTGATAGTTATCTGGTGGAGGAGATTCTGCTGGACTTTGTGATAGGAAAGGGATGCACAGAATGTTCAAGGACTGTCTGCGAAAACATCTTTGGCAAGCATCCTACGTTTGCCGACATGATGCGCCATCCTTGGTTTGAACACTTGATGAATCATCCTGCACAAACCGAACCCTACAATCCGCTTCCTCCATTTGTTCGCGATGACGCTTTCTACTGGCGCAATTTCCATTTTCCTCTGTTCTACCATCTTCAGGAAGGTAACAGTTTGGCTTTGGAAGTATTGGATTATCTTGCGACAAAAGGCGACATTCCTTCCATGGAACGTGTGTCACTTTACTACTTCGATAAATGCCAATTTTCCAAGGCATTTCTTTTATTTAAAGCATTGCATGAGAAAATGCAGACAACCGAATGGTATGATTGGACGATTAAGCAAGAAATCACCTACAAACTCGCTCATCTATATACCTATGGAGAAGGTGTAGAGCAAAATCTCGACAAAGGGGCTCAATACTACAAAGAGCTTGAAAATGGCTACAACTGGGGAAACAGAGCCCAATACCAGTTGGGAAGAATGGCAGAGAAAAGGCATAACTATATAGAAGCGATGTGGTACTATAGGAAAAATATTGATAGCCGCGAGTATGGCAAGTACAGCTTCTACAGGAGAGATAAGCCGAAAGACTTGTTTCCACTTCGATTGGAGATTGCTTTTAGACAGATGAAGAAGAAGCTCAACCCTATAGTTGACTGTCTGACACTTGCGACTTGCCAAAAATGTAACGACATGGTTCTTCAGTTGAAGGTCATGATGAATGCAATAGTCACAATTGAATGGGGTGACGGTGAAACTGAATCAGTAAAATGGAAAGTGGATGACTGGGGACAGGTAAGACATTCATATCAATCGCCAGGCTATTACTGTATTACAATAAAAACAGACGAGGAGAACGTATTGACGGGATTCCATATTGTTTCTCACAAGGCAATATGCTCAATAGATGTTTCCGGCTGTAAGGGATTGACGCATCTATTGTGTCCAAATCAAATGTTGAAACAAATGTCTTTAAGCAAGACTGAATATCTCTCTGTGCTTGATGTACATGGAAATAGGCTGCAAAGAATCAACCTCAGAAAGAATCCGTTGCTTACAATCGTTGATTGTTCTAACAATCCGTTGCAAAAGATAGAAGCAGTGAAGCATCCTCCATTCAGTTTAATGTGCATAAGAAAAACAAGGCTGGGAACTAAAGCAAAAAGGAGATTTCATGAAATCGTTCGTTTGAATGCTGGGCGGTTGTTGAGTGAGGGTTTTGTTGACCAACAGACAGAGCCGCTTTTGCCTACGTTGCTGTTTTATATAAAGAACAGCACTTGGGAAGATGTCTTGGCATGCTTGCAACAGGAAAACGAAGATTCAAAGGTAAATAATAACTTCACGGTATTGCACAGAGTCTATACCTTGCTTAAAGCATATCGTCACGTCACTCCGTGCCCATACAAAAATGGTTTTATGTGGGTGAGAGGAACATGGGTATTTATTGCACATAAGTTTAAAACCAAAAGGACGGGGCAAATAGTAGAAAGTCAGGCTCCCGAAGCAGAGTTCTATTTGTATGAACGCCCTTGGAGTATGATTCTTGGAACACCAGTAAAAGCATGGGACAATCGCCTACCTTTCATGATGCTTCCACAACATCCAAATGCCTACTATGCAGCCATGTGCTTATATAATATGGTGAACAATGAAAAAGAAATGAAGAAACATAAAATTCCAAAGATCGTTTATGGCAAAGAAACTTTCTAAAATAATTTTTCTTGACTTTGATGGTGTTCTGAATACAGAATACCATCAAAGACAATTACAGTTTGAAGGAAAAATATGGCAAGACAAGCACGGTGCCAGCTTTGATCCCGAAGCCGTAAAACAGCTGCAAGCCATAGTCGATAAGACTCATGCAGACATAATAATAGAATCCTCATGGAAATATCTTGGCTTGGAGGCTATGCAGGAAATGTGGCAAGACAGACAACTGCCAGGAAGAGTAATTGACATTACTCCTTCTGTTGTCAGTGATAGCCTGTTGCTTTCTGCAGATTTGGAACAAATCTCCCCATCTGCACTTCATTGTAAAGGTGCAGAAATAGCCTCATGGCTTTATGATAACAATATACAAGATACCCCGTATGCCATTATTGATGATGAGTATGTTATCTTGGAATCTCAACTTCCACATCTCGTATTGACAAATCCTTACGATGGGCTTACCGAAGAATTGGCAATGAGAGCCATCAACATATTGAATCAACAATAAAACTTTCAAGGAATTTTAATTTAGTTCTAACCTGTAATAAATAATGGGGCACCATAGCCATACCTTTGCACCCAATAGCGTAATTAAAATTTCAAAGATATGGCAAATGATAAGTTAAACAAAGAGTTGGTTTCTCGTATGATGGACGATGCTGCATGGAAAGAACTCTCAAAAGACTTTCCATGGACAGAACAGTTGCTTGAGAAGTATATGAACTATGTGGACTGGAAAGAAATTTCAAGAAACTACGATGTAGTGTGGACCAAAAGCCTACTTGAAAAATTCAAGCACAGACTTGACTGGCACGAATTGACATCAAACAGTAGTACACTATTGTTTACAGAAGACAACATAGAGACATTTAAGGATTGTTGGGATTGGGAAGTGCTATCAGACAAGTCTTGTATCGACATGACCCACGAACTTTTAATCAAGTATGCTGACAGATGGAATTGGGCATACATAATAGATCGATATGGTGACGATTCTATTACCTACAATGAGGAATTTCTCGAAAGGTATGGTGAATATATCCCTGCCTCAGAGTTGGGCGGTTCAAAATTATGGGACTGTATTATAGAAAAACGAATAAAAGCACTGAAACAGGAAATACTGGCTTAAATTACTCTTTTATGGTACAGAACACTACTATTGTTAAATGATAGCATGCTGTACATATGGTCTTAGTTGAAATACCTTTCATCTCTAAAGCTGTATGCATAGCTTTTGTCTTTACTATAATGCCACTTTTCCTGTAAAACCTAAATCAACAGTTACTACACCAAGAGCCTTGAATACTCTTCTCATAGTAGGTATAGTTATGCTGTAACATTTTGAAAGCTGATAAATTGCACATAAAGAACACACAATGGTTGAATTGGAGTAAAGAGAACATCAACTGAAAATAAAATCTAAAAAAAAAATATGATTTTCATTAATCCATTTAATTGTTGTACCTTTGCCATCGAAAAGAGTTGTTTGACAAGCAAACTTGTGTATAATGCAGAAGTTGAAACTATTGCCAAATCATCACCTATATTGAGGTGAAAAGCTCAAAAATAGCTCATTTTAAGCTATTCGGCAAATTTTAGTGTATTTTTTCTTAAAACAGACTGACAATGAATGAAGATAAAGATGAAATAGAATTCAGCTACGAAGTCTTCGACCGACAGCTCGACAACTTCTGCCGAATGCTCAGCATTCTGGTAGATGCATGGGAAGATTACAGTCCGCAGGAACTTACCTTCGATATCCGTTCGCTCTGCACCAAAGCCACCCGGCTCTGCTATATGGCAGAGAAAGATATGGTGCTGCAACACAACGACATAGCCAAGCAGCGAAAGGAGCAGAACGAAACCCATGAAGTAAGCATCAGCATCATCGTAATGCAGAAGTTTACACCCCTGATGGCGCATATCATGGAAGACATGAAAAAGGGAAAACAGATAGAAGGAAAACGGATGAAAGTGGCACCGCTGGATATGACCCGCATCCTGCCGAAACTCAACGAATTTTTCGAAACTGATGAACTGGGCAAAGGAAATACTATCGATGTAAACGAAGTAACCAAACTCCAGAAAGAACTGTTACGCCAGGTAAAACCCACTCATATCCCCGGCGTAAAACCCGTAGAGCGCCTCTGGAATCTCTTCCAGCTATACAGCATGGCATGTTATCTGATGCTCCACTTCCGCCAGCTAAGCCATTTCACCAACCTCGCCATGAGCGAAGAGCAGACCACCCGCCTCTTCGAAATGTCGCTACAGGAATATCAGGAAGAACCAAAGGGCATCAGCGACATAGACCGATACTTTACAACCCTGGAATATGACAACAACGGAAAGCAGCTCTCCGTCAGCCAATTGCTGGAAGTAAGAAAAACGCTAAAAGACGAGGTACCGGAAAATCTGCGCCTCGACTTTATGAAATATATAAGAGACACCCAACTGCTGGGCGCCCAGCTTGCCCACGTCAATTTTACAGCACAAGAATATCTCAAGCTGGTATCAGCCACCGTAAAATGGCACATCATCGAGCAGGAAATCTACGATTTGGAACATCCCGAAGGCATTCCGGAAACCCTTCCCAACGAGGTTTTCTACAAAGTAAAAGACGGCAAATACATCGACATGCAGAATCTGAAGGCTCAGATAGCCAATATGTTGAAATTTGTTACCCGCAAGAACCATTGGTTCTGCGTATGGTGTGTATTGAATCACAACTGCATGCTTCAGGACAATCAGAACTTCGAAGCCTTTGCCACCCAGATGATGACTCCCGAATGGTTTGGCGACATCGACGATTATCTCCATTTCTCGGGCGACAATCTCCGCGACTACCGCCGTTATTTCTCAGAGATAGATTATCCGCAATGGGATGAAAAGAAGTTTAAGGAAATCAAGGACCTTTACAACATGACGAAATGGTCAGACAAACTCCTCAGCAAGTTCCAGCATCTCTGCATCACGATGAATGGTGTGTTTGATAAGAAAAGCCTCTGATTACGGCTTGTTTTATGCATAAAAAACAGCTTTTAAATACCTGATTTACAAAATAATATTAAAAGTTCACAAGTTTGTGGTCCACAACCTTGTGAACTTTCATTTTTTTGCTTATCTTTGCATCCGTAATCAAGCAAAAAAACAATGGAAAAGGCATTCGTATATGGTATGTCGGTTGCCGGAAACAACTTCACCGACCGAATAGAAGAAACCAAGCGCATCAAGGCAGACTTTGAGCATGGCATCAACGTCATTCTCATCTCTCCCCGACGCATGGGCAAGACTTCACTCGTCAAAAAGGTAATATCCGAAATTGATAATCCAGAGATAAAAGTGGTGTATATGGACATCTATGACTGTCGAAGCGAATATGATTTCTACAATCGCTTTGCAGAAACCATTATGAAATCTATGAGTAATAAGCTGGAACAAGTAGTAGAAAACATCAAGCAGTTCCTGGTAAGAGTTTCACCAAAAATCTCCTTTAGTCCAGATCCTACATCCGAATATTCATTATCTCTGGGAATTACACCAAAGGACTATTCCCCTGAAGAGATTCTGAATCTTCCGGAAAGAATCGCTCAGGAAAAGGGAATCCGCATGGTAGTCTGCATCGACGAATTCCAGCAAATTGGAGAATTCCCTGATACTCTTACGGTTCAGAAAAAACTGCGTGGCGCCTGGCAGCATCATCAGAATGTATCATACTGTTTCTTTGGAAGCAAGAAGCATCTGATGGAAAACATTTTCCAAAACCGACGCATGCCTTTCTATATGTTTGGCGAGATGCTGCACTTGGATTGCATTCCTACTGAATATTGGGTGCCTTTCATCTGCTCCCGATTCGAGAAATACGGAAAGAAAATATCTGAGGAATATGCTACAAGAATCTGTAAAACCGTAAAGAACTATTCCTCCTACGTGCAGCAACTAGCTTGGAACGTGATGGCAGAAACCGAGAAAGAAGTAAACGAAGAAACCTTACAAAGTGGCATCAGCGCCTTGCTGCAACAATGTCATGGTCTTTTCGTACAGCAAACCGAGGGCTTAACCACCTATCAGCTCAATTTTCTGCGCCTCCTCTGCAGTGGCGTCCACTTAGGTTTCACCGCCCAGGCTGTAACAGAAACCTATCCGCTGGGCAGCAAATCCAATATAGACCGCATCAAGAAAGCCCTCATCGACAAGGAATTGATCACCCTGGAAAAGGATGGCATCTTCATTGCCGACTGCGTGTTCGAGCTTTGGTTTAAGAAGGAAATGATGTAAAATAGTACAGAATATAATCCCAAATGGCACCCAAAGGGTAGTAGCCTTGAAATTGGTAAACGTATTCTGGTCGATGTTGATAGGGAGAACGGTATAAGTATATACGTTGTTCAAATTGTTGCAATTGTTGAAAGCCATGTCACCGATACGCTCCAATGTGTATGATGTTGGGCGATTAGTAGAATGAGCAATTCTTCTTGGAGAGACAGGCATGACGGAGCTTACTTTGTTCTACACTCTTGAATGGTGGCAGTAGGCATTTCGTAACAGTGTCAAAGACGTTATCCAAAATTCTAAGACAATTGGTTGCAAGCCAAAGTAATGCGATATGCGCTTGGGCATCTTGTCTGCTTTCAGATTATGTAAACCATGTTCACATTGCCCATTGTCTGCAACTCATTGACTGTGGCATTAACCTCTACATTCAAAAGGAACAGCTTACATTATTGAACGATGAAGAACATCCGTCCCTCTTTGCCCCCGATAATGATAGCCACGCTTTCAAGCTGTGCGCAATTGGAACGTGATAATATCTCATTCCGATTGCAGTCAGGAAGGAAGCGGTATATAGAGAAAGGTGGAAAACTCGGACGCAAGGTAGGCTCTGTAAAAACGGCAGAACAGATGAAAGCCGAATATAGGGAAGTTATTAGTTTGCTCCGCAAGGGGTATTCCATTCGGGATGTGGCAAAGTTGAGTGGTAAAGGGGTAAGTACCGTACAACGAGTGAAGCGATTACTAAAAGTGCAACCACCGCAATAATACTATTGATTTTACGTTCTTTTCAAAGAAAGGGGTTGTGTGATAGTAGTTTAAAGGCTAAAAGCACTACTTTTGAATGCTGTTAAATATGGTAATGTTCAAAGTCACAATTTGTGATTTTGGAAAAATGAATATAGAATATGAAAGCTATAAATTTTGTTACTGAAATATCTAAAATCAAGCCGAATAAATTAGAGATAAAGAAAAATACTGATTTTTCGGATGAATTTATAGATGCTTATATTAATGATTTGCAAATTGTAAAAAAGAGCACTAATGTAAGTATCTCTGCAGATAATGCCATAATTGATTTAATATTTAATTATGATTTGACGAATTTAAGAATATTAACTGTATCCTTTAATAAAGATACAGATACATTAGAAGACGATAAGTATATTTATGTAGGATGGGCAGAAGCCTTTCCTTTTGCCATATTGAAGGAAACAGGTGAAATTGTTGAACTTGACTGGGAAGACCCAACCTATATTATAAGCTATATGGCTAAAGATCAAAGTTCATTCTTAGACATTTTAATAGAAATAGAAAAGTTGAACCAAAAGGATATTTTTGGCTCAATAACAGAAAAAGAAAAGAAAGAAAATCTCAAGCAAATTAGTATTATAGCAGGTGGAGATAAATATTCTTGGTTCCTATCAAATTATGATAATGAAGAAATATGAAAGTATCAACAAAACAAGGCTATAAACCGCCTTAAAATTCATCAGGGCTTATCAGAGGAATTTCCCTTGTATCTTTGAAAGTTTTTCCATATAAAATCCAAGCACTACGGGTTAGAGATGTTTTATCCAGACGAGGAGAAGATTACTTATTCTTATAACCTCGGTGGTCAGCTTGAGAAGGTGCATGGCTATAAATCTTACGGCTACGACTATGTGAGCAGGATTGGCTACGACAAGTTTGAGCAGCGCACATACTTGAAATATTGCAATGGTGCTGAGACCTTCTACACCTACGCCCCTCAGTGCCGTACAATGGCGAGGACAACAACGACTATGTGGACGGCGAGGTAGTGCAGCATATTGAGTATGTTCCTTTCGGGGAGGTGTTCGTTGAGGAGCGCAACAACATCTGGAATACACCTTATCTTTTCAATGCGAAGGAATTCTATGAGGAGACGGGATTGTATTACTATGGGGCGAGGTACCATGACCCGAGGGTAAGTTTGTGGATGAATGTAGATAGTACACTATCAAAAAGAAAAAATAAGAGGAATAAGATATGAAACAACAAAAAATATATTCTATAATAATAGGATTGGTTGCATACATTATTATATCACATATATTCCATGTGTTTTTTAGAGGTAAAACTGATATAGCACTAAGCTTATTGTATATTTATAATGATATGTTATATATTGTAGGTTATATCTTTACATTTATGGTCTATGGTAGTAATAAGTTTAATAGAATCTTGTTTGGTACATTAAGCATCGCATTTCTGTTGTTTTTTGTATATAATTGGTGGGGCGTTTCATCTATGCCTTATGAGAGATTCTTATATATAGGCT
>OHEG01000525.1_pt1 | contig 18002 bp, 13 predicted proteins | sample 1567181 | NCBI WGS metagenome assembly OHEG01 (sample SAMEA3879534, study PRJEB24766) | human gut metagenome | biome: human-associated habitat; feature: feces | place: USA | collected 1985/1987 | reverse complement strand
AACTCGTTTGATATGGAAAAGCTAACTTATCAGGAAGAAGAAGCCATGCGCTTTATTTGGAACTTGGGACCATGTTTTGTGAAGGATGTGGTGGGCTGCTATGCTGAACCTAAACCACCTTATACCACGGTGGCCTCCATTATTAACAACCTGAAGCGGAAGGGATACCTGCAGGCAGAGAGGTTTGGTAATACTTACCGCTATACTCCTTTGGTGGCTCAGGAAGAATATACCAGCAAGTCTGTGGGCAACATTGTGCGCAATTACTTTGCCAATTCTTATAAGGAGATGGTTTCGTTCTTTGCCAAGGAACAGAAGATTTCCAAGGAAGACCTGAATGAGATTATCAACCTGATTGAAAAACGTGAAGACAAATAAAAACTTATTTCTATGCTATACCTTCTTCAAGTCAATGTCGGATTAATCCTGTTTTATGCACTCTATAAACTGGTATGTACGCGGGATACCTTCTTTCGTTCAAGAAGATTTATCCTGATAGTGTCGCTTGTATTGCCATTTATCCTGCCTTTTATCGACGTACGTGAATGGCTGGAAAGCCGTGACCGCATGATTATGCTCACTCACTTTGATTACTCGGCGGTGTTACCGGAGATTGTGGTGGGCAGTGAAGCAGTAGAAACCGGGAACCGTGTATTCGTACTGTCTGAATGGATAGGCTATCTGTATCTTGCCGGGGTAGTGGCATTGCTCGTCCGGCTTGCGGTTCAGGCATTCAGTCTGTATCGCCTCATTGTACGTATGCCGGAAAAAGAGATAAACGGCGTCTGCGTAAAATGTTTGAATGACCCTTCCGGACCGTTCTCTTTCTTCGGATGGATTTTCATGAATCCTGCCGCAGTGAAGGAAGACGAAATCAGTGAAATCCTGACGCACGAAATGGCGCACGTAAAGCAGCATCATTCTGTCGATGTACTTCTTGCCGAGATGGTCAGCATCTGCTGCTGGATGAATCCCTTTGCCTGGCTGCTGAAACGCGAGGTCAGACTGAACTTAGAGTTCCTGGCCGATAGGAAAGTAATGGAGGCAGGGTTTGCTACTAAAAGCTATCAATATCACCTGCTTGGGTTGGCTTACAACCACAAGTACGGGTTATCCAATAATTTCAACTTCTCTCACCTTAAACAACGTATCATTATGATGAACAAGAAAAAATCAAACGCTGCAGGGCATATCAAATATGCACTGTTCGTGCTTCCGGCCTTTGCTCTACTCGTTGCCGGAAACATCTCCTGCTCGCAGGATGCATCACAGACGGAGGATGCAAAAGAAGAAGTTGTTGCCCCGGTAAGTTCGGAAGCAAAAGAAGCTCCCGCAGATAGTACGGCTAAAGAAGAAGTATTTATGGTTGCAGAACAGATGCCTGAATTTCCGGGAGGAATGAAGGAGTTGTTGAAATTCCTTCAGGACAACCTGAAATATCCGGAAAATGCCATGAAGAATAATGTGCAGGGACGGGTAATCGTGCAGTTTGTGGTGGAAAAAGACGGAACTCTTACCGAATTCAAGGTGGCTCGTTCTGTAGATCCGGATTTGGATGCAGAGGCTTTGCGCGTGTTGCAGACCATGCCTAAGTGGAAGCCGGGCATGCAGAGGGGGAAGATCGTAAGGGTAAAATTTACCGTACCTGTTTCCTTCAAACTTCAGTAAATTGTGTTTGAGTCCGCTTTAAAAATGGGCTGTAATTATGCTTAAATGCTTCTGAGAGAAGTTGGAATGTAATCCTGTATTTTAGAGCGGACTCATTTTTTATAGAAATATAATGTCATGAAAATCATTGTAATATTATTCTCCTCCATGTTATTGGCTCTGCCGATTTACGGACAAAATAGAGAGACGGACTATCTGTCGCATGTACTGGAGAAAATGAACGCTGTAGAATCGGTAACCTATCATTGTGTGAAAAAGGCATGGGAACCGGGAGACAAAGAGCCGGTGGACAATGTGCCAAGAGAAATTTATGAGCATGTGAATCCGCAGGATACTGCTGTGGGGTATTCTTTCTTGTGTGCCTCAGATAAGGAATTCAGACAACCACTTTGGGTATATGACGGAACTGTGTTTGCTTACATAGAGAAAGAAGAAAAAGAAGTACGGATAGATGATTTCACTCAGAAAAGTCCCCTTCCATTCAGAGTTATTATGCCGCAAGCTTTTGGTTGCATGAAATCCATTCTTGAGTATGCATTGAACACTCAGGATAGCATAGTCCTCAGCTTGAAGGATGAGGGGAAAGATTATCTGATGGAATTAAGTATCCATACACCGTATCAGGTGGAGTTCTTTGGTAAAGCTTGTTACATGCCGCAGAATCCGTATATATATGATCCGACATCTATTTACAAAATCTGGATTTCAAAAGAAAATGACATGCCTTATCGTTATCGCAGGGAGATGCAGCATAGCATCAGTGAGGATATTTGTTCCGATTTTGTGTATAATCCTTCAGGAAAGGGAAAAATTGTGGCGGAAGATTATTATCCGGCAGATTATGTGCGGCGTATAAAAGGAGAGAAGTCTCAGAAGGCGACTGTGGATATGACGGGTAAAAAAGCTCCAGACTGGACGCTTACTGATATGAAGGGTCAGAAGGTTTCTTTAAGCGGTATAAAGTCGAAGGTCATCTTGTTGCAGTTCACAGGGATAGGCTGCGGACCATGTAAGATTTCGATACCTTTCTTGAATAGGTTGAAAAAAGAATATGCAGTGAACGAGCTTGAGGTGCTGGCTGTAGAAACGTGGGGAAGGTCGAAGTCGTCTTGCGAAGCCTATGTGAAAAATCAGGGAATAGAATACAGTTTTCTGACTGCCGATAAGGAAACAATAGCTAAACTTATAAATGATTATCAGGCTGGTAGCGGAGTTCCGCAGTTTTACTTGATAGGTAAAGACCGCACGATAATTGCAAAGTTCCAAGGCTATGCGGAAAAGACAACGGACACGGAGATAGAAAAGAAGATAAAAGCGAATTTGTAGACCAAAAAAACGTATTCTCCCCAATCCTTGCATTTTCTGTAGATTTTTCTATACATTTGCAGCCGTACATTTAAACAAAGAAAAAACAGATGCATCGTATCACTCCCTGTTCGCAAAAGGTCATGCTTCGGTTCCGTCGCTGGAGCCGGAAGGAATATGCTGCGTTTGTAAGTCTGCACCGCCATGTCACCATCGGACAGGTGGGACGGGGAATTGCAGATGCTTCATTGGGCAAGCAGAAAACGGCAGTGTGCGAGGGAAAGAAAACAGAAGGCATGTCATGGACTGACCTTTCAGGGGAAGATGCACTCTTTGGAAGTGGAGGACCGGGGCTTGGAGGAAGTCTATTCGAGACAGACCGGACAGAATTGTGGCGTCTGCTGGTGCCGCAAAGGGAAGAAGTGCCTGCACTGCTTTTAGATGAAATAAATAAGATAACAATAACCGGAAGGGATGTATCCGCTTCAGGTCAAGTCTGACAGACTTAACCGAAGCGGATACATCCCTTCTTTTTTAGGATAAATACGTATGGAAAGATTACAGAAATTAGAAGAGAAGATAAAGGAAGGGGGCATGCTTACTTCGGAAGAGGCTTTGTGGCTGCTCGAGGAAGCGCCTTTTGAGGAGCTGTGTGAGGTGGCTCACCGCATTACGGTGGCATACGCTTCACGGAAGTTTGACATGTGTTCCATCATTAATGCCAAGTCGGGTCGTTGCCCTGAAAACTGCAAATGGTGTGCCCAGTCGGTGCATCATCACACGGGTGTGGAGGAGTACGGACTAGTGAGCGAAAAGGAATGTCTGCGCCAGGCAAAGATGAACGAAGACCAGGGTGTGGCTCGTTTTTCGCTGGTGACCAGTGGTCGTCGGCCTTCGGCGGGAGAGGTAGAGAAACTTTGCAAGCACTTTGCATACCTTCGGGCGCACAGTAAGATTGAATTGTGTGCGTCGTTAGGACTGGCTACGGAAGAACAGCTTGCGGCCTTGTATCGTGCCGGGGTGAGCCGTTATCATTGCAACCTGGAGACGGCGCCTTCGTTCTTCCCGACCTTGTGTTCCACGCATACGCAGGCACAGAAGATAGAAACGCTCCAGGCAGCTCGCCGGGCGGGTATGGACGTGTGCAGCGGAGGCATCATCGGCATGGGAGAAACGCCGGCCCAGCGGGTGGAGCTGGCACTGACTTTGCGAGAACTGGAGGTACAGTCCATCCCGTTGAACCTGTTGCAGCCCATCAAGGGAACGCCGTTGGAACACGCAAAGCCGCTGACGGCGGAAGAGGTGCTGCGTACGGTGGCTATGTTCCGCATGGTGAACCCGACGGCTTTCCTTCGCTTTGCCGGAGGGCGTTCGCAGTTGAGTGAGGAGACGGTGGACCGTGCGCTGTATGTGGGAATCAATTCGGCCATTGTGGGGGATTTGCTGACTACCCTTGGCTCAAAAGTAACAAAAGACAAAGAACGTATAAAGGAGGCAGGATATGAATTGTGAGAAATTGTTTGATGAATTTGACCGGAACCATTTGTGGCACCCGTATACCTCAACTTCAAACCCGCTGCCCACTTATAAGGTGGAACGGGCACAGGGTTGTATCTTGACGCTGGCCGATGGTACAGAACTGATTGACGGCATGTCGTCGTGGTGGTGTGCCGTGCATGGATACAATCATCCGGTGCTGAACCAGGCAATAGAAGAACAGCTTCACCGGATGTCACACGTGATGTTCGGGGGACTGACGCACGAGCCGGCTATCGAATTGGGAAAGGAATTGCTGAAAATCGTGCCTCCCAGCATGGAATACATTTTTTATGCCGACAGTGGGTCGGTGGCTGTAGAAGTGGCTTTGAAGATGGCGGTGCAATATCAGTTTGCGGCAGGTCATCCGGAGAAGAACAATTTTGTGACCATCCGTTCGGGCTACAGCGCCAACGCCGAAATGGAACTCCAGCGTGCCAACCACGTGCTTGCCGTTCCCGAAAGTGCCCTGGAATTTGTGGGCGACTCGGCTTTCGTGTATGTGCTGACCGACAGCGTACCTCGCCAGAAATTCGAACGCCGTGCAGTCAAGACAGGCGTCAGCGACGGTATCAAGATAGAAATCAAACAGGGAGTCGGTGCAAACGACTGTGTGCGCGGACAGAAAAAAGACAACTAATCCTCCGGAACCATGAAACTGAAACATATTCTCTTTATCGCTTCTGCCACTGCCCTGCTGCCGGTACAGGCACAGCAGAAATGGGACTTGCGGCAGTGTATCGACCACGCCATCGCCAACAACCTGAACATCAAGTTGCAGGAAGCACAGCGCGACCAGAACAAGGTGGAAGTAAGTACGGCACGAAACAATTTCCTGCCCGACCTGAACGGTAGTGCCTCGCACTCGTTCAACTTCGGACGAAGCCTCCAGTCGGATAATACGTACAAGAGTCTGAATACCCAGAATACCGGACTGAACCTGACGACCAGCATCCCGCTGTTCAACGGACTGCAACGCATCAACAGCGTGGCGCTCTCGAAGCTGAACCTTCAGGCTGCCATGGAGGACCTGAACAAGGCGAAGGAAGATATCAGCATCCAGGTGGCATCGGCGTACCTGCAAGTGCTCTTCAACGAAGAACTGGTGAAAGTGGCCAACGAGCAACTGGCGCTGAGCAAGGAGATGCTGGACCAGAAAACGGCTTTCTACAAAAACGGAAAAGCCTCGCAGGCTGAATGGTACGAAGCCAAGGCACGCGTGGCACAGGACGAGCTTTCTGCCGTACAGGCCGAAAACAACCGCCGTCTTGCCCTGCTCGACCTGAGTCAGCTGCTGGAACTCCCCTCTCCCGACAACTTCGGTATCGTATCGCCGGCGGTCGATTCGCTCACCAGCCTGAGCATACAGACCTCTCCCGCCGAAGTCTATGCCGAAGCGGTACTTACCAAGCCGGCTATCAAGGCAGCACAATATCGTCTGGAAGGTGCCGACAAGAACATCCGCATCGCCAAGGGAGCCTATTACCCGCAGCTCAGCTTCGGGGCAGGCATCAGCACCAGTTTCTATAACGTGTCGGGTATGGAGAACGGCAACTTCGGCTCACAGCTGCGCGACAACTTCAGCCAGTACATCGGACTCTCGCTCAGCATTCCCATCTTCGACCGCTTCAGCACCCGCAACCGGGTACGGAGCGCACGCATCCAGCAGCACACCTACTACTGGCAACTGGAGGAAAGCAAGAAAACCCTCTACAAGGAGATACAGCAAGCCTACTACAACGCCGTCAATGCCGAAACACAATACCGCAGCAGCCGCACCGCCGACGAAGCGGCACAGGCTTCCTTCCTGCTGATGAAGGAGAAATACGCCAACGGCAAGGCCAACGCCACCGAGTACAACGAATCGCGTACGGCGTGGATGAAAGCCGTGTCCGACCGCCTTCAGGCCAAATACGACTACCTGTTCCGCACCAAGATACTCGACTTCTACCGCGGCATTCCGCTCACGCTGTAACATCCCCCGAAGCCGACATACGTCTATATAAAAAGAGAGCCGCAGGCGATACTCAACGTACAGCCTGCGGCATTTTAGTCTGTGTTACGATTTCGGAAACTCGATGTCGTGTCTAAAAAACTATTTATCGATGCTTTTTATGATAGTCGATGCAATTTTCGAGGAACTCTTACGGCTCACCTTGCTCAGCTTGTCGGCTTTCTCCAGATTCATACTCGTAAAATAATTGTTACCCTTCGTTACCTCCTGCTGGTTCTTGTCGTACAGCGAGTAACTGACAAAGTGGAACAGTGTACGCAGCGGCTTTTCCTGCCATTTCAGGTAATGCTGGTTGAGGAACAGCACATAGTCGGCCTGCGCCTCATCCATCAGCTGCTTGTAGTTCTTATGGTCGATTTCTTCCACATCTGCATAACATTCTTCGTTCTCTCCGTTCATCTTCACCTCGCCCACCAGTTCATCGGCATTTGCGAAGTTCTCCGAAGAAACGAACGTTACATCCTTGTCCTTATTGGCCTGAATGATGTTATCCGTGATAATCCGGTTGTATGTTTCACCGATACTGTCTTCCGGAATACCCGTTTCTTCCGTAATCATGCTTTCGGGAAAGTAGTTCGAGCTGACATGATCCAATCCCACAACCAACACTTTAACAGCCGGACTACTTTCCTTAGCAACCTCTTTACCTGCTTCATCAGCCTGTACAGCTGTAACAGAAGCTATCGCAAACAAACCTAAAATAACGTTTTTCACAAATGTAGTTTTCATTGTCTTTCTGCTTTTAATTTGACGATACAAAAATAGGGATGCCATATTACATCCCTATTTCCGTCGTATGATAATATTATGTAGAATCGGTTACAACCGGATTTACCTGCTCTGCGGAATCATTTCTGTCCGGCAATCAGTGCGGCAGCCTCCAAAGGCTGGTCGGTAGTGATATAATCTACTCCCAGCGTGATCATCTGTTGCATGTCCTTCACCTCGTCTACGGTCCAGACATTTACCTTCATCCCCAAATCGTGCGCTTCCTTCACCCATTCCGGATGCTTGTCGAACACCTTGTAGTAATAATCGATGCCCGTCAGCCCCTTAGCCTTCACCTCCTTGGGAGCGATGTCACTCTTCAGGTAAGCGATTTCCGAACCCGGAGCGAGGCGTGCAAGCTGTTCGCACACGTTCATGCTGAACGAGATATATTCCACCTGTTTCTCCATGCCATATTCCTTCACCATCTTGACAACCGACTCGGCAATCTGATCTTCCTGTGCCTTGGTCTTGTGAGGCTTGATTTCGAGAATCAGCTGCACGTCGGGCAACTTCTTTCCCGCCTCCAGATAGTCGGCCAGCGTAGGCAACGTCTCGCCGTTCTTCAGTTTCAAGTCCTTCAGCTTGCTGTACGCCGTTTCGCCGATCGTCAGTCCCTCAATCACATCATCGTGGTTCACCACCACTACCCCGTCGGCCGTGAGCTGCACATCAAATTCAGAGCCATACACCTTTGCCTCCGCAGCCTTGTTCAGTGCTGTGATAGAGTTCTGTGCCGAACCCTCCGCTTTCCAGAATCCGCGGTGAGCAATCACCTGCGTCTGCGCCTGTGCCGCCAGTACAAAGAACGCACAGGCACAAGCCATCAGTAAATTTCTTGTTTTCATAATCATCGTTATTTATTTTCCGGTTTGTTTATCAGAACGCATATCTCAGACCGATCTGAACCTGATAAGGAGTACCGTTCAGGTTCGATACACCGGTATTCGCATTCACGTTGTATACATACTGCTTCTTTTCTCTGTCGAAGCTCTTGATGGTATAAATTCGCTGAGAGCCCAAGGTATGTCCCGCACCCCAGTTCTTGTTCAGCATGTTCAGTACGTTGAAGATATCGACCGAGAGCTCCAGACTGTGCTTCTTGTAGAGCTGGAATTTCTTCGCCAGACGCAAGTCGAGTGTACCATAGAATCCATTCACTCCCCCGTTGCGTTCGGCCACCTTACCGAAGCTCTTGCGGATATAGTCTTTCGTACTCTGTTCCACATCCGGATTCGAAAGGATGTTGTTGATACCCTCTTTCAGGTACTGCGGTGTATTCGGGTCGTTCGGATCGTAAATATAGGCCAAATCATTCGAATCGACAAAGTCGCCGTTCACATTTCCACCCACGATGAGCGAGTAGCGTGTTCCGCCGATACCCGAGAAGCGAGCACCGATGCTGATGCCCCAGAAAGTAGGAGCCGTACCATACACTACCACTTTATGACGGAACTGGTTGCTGGAATAGTTCATCCGGCTCAGGTCGCGCGGATCGTCGACCACCATCTGTCCCAGAGTTGCCGTATTCGCCACGTTACCGTTGTAGGAAGTATTGTCTTTCGCATCGTTCCAGGTATAGCTGAACGACAGTTCTCCGTCCTTGAAGTAACGCCATGTACCGTCGATGACAAACGCAAACTGGTTTACCTTACCCTCGCTCACCATTTCGAGCACACGTCCCACCTTGTCGGTCTTTCTGCTCTCCTTCCAGTCGGCTACCCCCTTGTCGTCGATGGTATTGGCAGGTACATACACCCCGCGGTTTCCTTCGGCAGCAAGACGGAAGTACGGTTCGTCCACCATGTTGCGGTCTACATACATGTAGTTGTTACGTCCCAGCGTCATATATCCTGCCACGCTCACCTTCAATCGGTCGTTGAAGAAATGCGTATACGAAAGATTGGCCTTGTAGATGACCGGCACCTTGCAGTCGGCCCCGTTCATGTTGATGGTAGAAAGCTTTTCTACGTTCGGATTGTTGAACAGCCCGACACCCGGTGCGGTAGACGGATCCTTGCGGTAAGAAGGGAAATCCGGACGGATCAGGTTCAGCATCTCCTGATAGTTGGGAGCTGTCTTATCGAGTGTGATATCGAGTGAAGCAGTACGTGTACCGTCGAACACCATGTTGTTGATCATGGCATAGTTGTTGATATCGGAAGCAAAGATACCAGCTCCGGCACGGATGATGTCCCGATGCTTGTCGTTGATATCCCACGTGAACTGCAAACGCGGCTGAATCTGGAAAGTAGACAAGCCGTTGTCTGTTCTCAGTCCCAGCTCGTCGTATACCGTCTGGTTGAACGTACCCTTGTTGAAGTACGTAGCATTGTCCAGACGCAAGCCAGCAGTCAGTTCAAATCCTGGGAAAAGCTTAGTCTGCAACTGTGCATAAGCCCCAGCGTTCAGGATATTCTGCATCACCCGGTCGTTGGGAGTAAGATACAGTTCGCGAACGTAGCGGTACGGTTCCAGATTGTCGAAAGCATCCAGTCCGTTGAAGTAGAAACGTCCGTTCGTTTCACTGCCGTAGCGTGAGTTCATGTGCGTATACATCATGTCCACACCAAACGTATAGTTGATTTTATTCGTGTTGTAATAGAAGTTATCCACTGCCTGAAGCACATGGTTGTAGAAGTTTTCAGGGCAGTAACGCTGACCACCCAACTGGATGCTGGTAGTCGCCACGTTTCCGTCTATCTGCGATTCCACGTTGCTCACGATGGCACGCGGGATATTGGCCGACGGCAGTTCATCGCCCGGCATCGATTTCTCCAGCGTATACAGATGCTGCACCTTCAGCTCGTTGGTACCCCTCGGGCCCACGACCGAACGCAAGGTTGCCATGGCACTGTTGTTCAGCGAATGTACGTTGCCATAGGTTTCGTACAGACAGATAGCCGTATTGTCGCCCAGTCCCATATTGTTCATATCGTTTACAAAGTTATCAGTAAACGTCAAGAGGTTGGTTGCATTGATCTGCCAGTCCACGCGGGCAAACACCGCATCGGTGCTTTGCTTCTTGTCGAACGCCCCGAACTGCGGATTCGAAGACACCCCGTACTTGTCGCGTGCAATCTGCAAGAAACGGTCGCGCACATCGGTTGTCAGGCTGTAACGCTTCTCGTCGGCAGCACTCTGGATATCGGCGATATACAGCGGACGAGAGTCTGCCTGATGATCCCATGCGATGAAGAAATGCGCACGGTCTTTTACCAGCGCACCCCCCAGCGAAGCACCGAACTGATACGTAGAGAAGTCGTTGTCGCGCTTGTTTCCACGGATATCGTACGGACTGGACAGCCAGTTGGCACGTGCAAAGGTAAACGCGCTACCGGTCAGCGTATTGGTACCCGACTTGGTGACGGTGCTCACCGTACCACCACCGGCACGTCCGTTGGTCACATCGTACTGGTTGGTCACCACCTTGAACTCACGGATAGCCTCCATGGAGATGGCATACGGTACTCCGTTACGGCTTGTGGTACTACCGCCCGAAGTAGGGTTCTTGGCCGTCATACCGTCGATGGTATAATTGGTAGACGAAGCCAGCTGTCCCGACAGGCTGGAACCCGTGCTGAGCGGAGAAAGATCCACCAGCGAAGTAAAGTTACGTCCGTTCACCGGCAACTTCTCCAGGTCGCGTTCCGTCACGGAAGTAGCCGCACCCGTAGTGGCAATGGTATTCTTCAGCGAGTTTGCCACAACTTCCACGGCCTCCATCACGACGCTTTCTTCTTTCAACTGGAAATCCAAACGGAGCAAGTCGCCTTGATTCAGTGTATAGCCCGTTTTCTTCTGGTCGCCGTAGCCCACATAAGTCACCGTCACGCTGTACGGCCCGCCCAGCGGCAACTGCTTGATGGTATACTCACCATTCTCGTTGGTGATAGAGCCGGTATTAAATCCGGTAGATTCATTCTTTACCTGTACGGCTGCCCCGATTACCCCCATGCCGGTTTCATCGGTCACAATACCCGAAATAATGGCACGGTTATCCTGAGCCATCAACTGCCCTGCCGACACCAGCAGGAGCACCAAAAACAATAAGAATTGTCTAAACTTTGTTGTCTTCATACATTATGGTTAAATGTTTCTAAATTGATGCAACAAAAGTAAAGGCATGGTATTACACCCACGTAACTGCATTGTAAAGAAAGCGTGTGAATTGTATGAAGAAAATATTACAAAACCAACTGGCAGCCAACAATGTCTGCCACGCCCTATATCTACTGAAAATATCTCCATACAATGTAGAAATAAATATAGGAAAGGTGCTAACTGGGAAACTGTCGGTAAAAGCAGACAAAGGGCTGAAAGCTGCAAAGAAACAAAAACGGCTGCATCCAAACACTATTCCAACCAAGAGAATTAATATCTGAAATTTGAACATCCCTAAAGACAAAAAGAAGGAGCCGTATCATCACTCGCACATAGAGCTTGATACGACTCCTTCCAATCTTATCGTTTCAACTTATAGCCTTCCAAAGCGTTCCTTCCTTTCATGAGGATCCGCTTTCATCGATTCGTTAGTCCGTCCGGACTTTCCGGCTACGATCAACGATCGTACTGAGGCATATCCGGATTGAAGTCGAGAACAGTCTGCGGAACCGGCATGATATAGCGCGGATCGTTGGCAGGCAAGGTCCAAGTTTCACCATTGGCACTGTGAACAATATCCTTGCGGAACCAGTCCTCACGGTTCAGACGTTTCAAGTCGATCAGACGAGGAGCTCCCTGCAGGGCAAACTCACGACGACGTTCGTCGATCACCAAGCGCAATGCTTCCGTACGATTAGGAGCATCGGTAGCCTCTACATAATGTACATTGTTCTTAATACGAGCATCACGCAACTTGTCGAGCAACTGCAATGCACGGCTGATAGAACCGATACGTGCTTCACATTCGGCAGCAATCAGATAAATTTCCGGAGTCGTAAATCCGGCATTCTGATTGATATAAGGAGCATACGTACTGTATCCTTTAAAGTGTTCCGGTTCCGAAGAAGGATTCATGGTAAAGTTAGCCTCGTCGGTAGCAAAGAACAGACTCAGACGCATATCTTCTCCGTCAGGAGCCAGATGACTCTTGAATGTTTCGAGCAAATCTTTGCTGGCAACGACAGCACGGTAGAAACCAGAACCAGCTCCGCCCAAGTTACGCATAAAGATGTTTTCTACATTGCTTACATCTTCCGGGAAGGTTTCGTCCGGATTGGAAGCCAATACGATACGTCCGAAGGTGCTGTATGTAGTAGTGTAGGGCTTCATGTCCAGCAACTGGTCGTTCAGTTTCAGCGCTTCGTTGGCATTGGTCAGCGCATTCTCATAATCGCCCATGTAGAGGAACATACGTGCCTGAAACGCATAACCGATGGTACGGTTAGGATGATATACGTTGGTAGCAACTTCCGGCAAGAGCGGAGTGGCAGTCTTCAGGTCAGACATAATCTGATTATACACTTCTGCCACCGTATTGCGCACGTACGAAGCTCCGTCGCCTACCTCTTCACTCAGCAGGATAGGTACTCCGTAATCGGTAGCGGCTGTCGCAGGGTCATAGTGATTACCAAAAATATTGACCAGATTCAGGTATTCGAATGCACGGCCCACCAAAGCTTCGGCATATTTTGCCTCCCGCTGTTCCTTCGTACCGTCGGGCACATTCAGGATGTTGTTGGCTACTGCATTGTATACATAAATATTGGCATAGGCATCATCCCACAGAGGGTCATTATTTCCCGCAGTGAGCACCTGTCCCGACTTAAACGTATAGAGGTTACGCTCCTGGTCACTGCATCCGGATAAATTGAATTCGGTATATTCAACCAGATTTCCTCCCGAACTAACATTCATGATTTCTCCATCCGAAGTACGGTAAATATCATCAGTCAAGTAACTGAGCACCGTATTCGATGAACTCATCAGGTAACTGCTGTTCAACAGTTTAGAGTAATCCTCGAGCTTCTCGGGGATGGTATATCCTTTCGGCTTGTTTCCTAAAAAATCATCACAACTTTGCAAGGACAAGATACCAAGTCCCAGCAACAGATATTTAGACAGATTCATATTATATCTTAAATTCATGGTTATACATTAAAAATCGAGTGCCACACCAAATGTGTAAGTAGCCGGAATATGCTGTCCTCTGGATGTAGGAGTAGCCACTTCCGGATCGAGGTTCTTCTTATTGGCAGCCCAATAGAAAGCATTCTGGATCTGCAGGCTCAGACGCAATCCCTGAATGTATGCGCTACGCAGCCATTGTCTCGGGAATGTGTAGCCCAGTGTAATATCACGCAACTTGATGTAATCGCCTCGTTCGATATGCTTGTCTGCATACTGCCACAAACCACTACAAGTTTTACCATTTCTGTACTGGAATGCCGGATTCATGTCCGGATCGAGTTCATCACCCGGTTTCTGCCAGAATTTCAGACGGTCGCGGTCCATGTTGCTGGCATAGTTCAGTACCGGATACATAGTAAACTGGTAGCTGGATGCTACGTCACGCATTACGTTTCCACCATAGTATACAAACATCATGCTCAAGTCGAAGTTCTTGTAACCGAAACGAGCTGTAAGTGATGAAGAGTAAGGAGCAATGGTTGTTCCTTTGTAAACCAAGTCTTCAGCCTCCAGATCGTTTACCGAATTAATCACGGTACCATCAGCTTTGTAAGCAGTCGGGTTACCTTCGCTGTCGAGTCCGGCATAGCGGATGGCAAAGATAGAGCTCATCGGATAACCTTCACGGTTCTGGTAAGAACCATAGTAGCTATATGCAGAAGTTCCGGAGTCGTCAATCTGTGTCAGCTTGTTCTTGTTGTAGCTGAACATGAAGTCGATGCCGAAGCTGAAGTCACGGGTACGTACAATCTCACTCTGCAAAGAAATTTCCACACCTCGGTTCACCATAGAACCATAGTTCAGCATCAGTGAAGTCCATCCGAAAGTAGAATCAACCAGTCGGTTACCCAGCAAATCGCTGGTTGCCTTGTTATAAAATTCCAAGCTACCGTTCAAGCGGTTGCCGAACAAGTTGAAATCAACTCCCACGTTCACCAGTTTGGTCTTTTCCCAACGCAGCATCGGGTTAGGAGCACTTACCACGTATGCCTGATATTCATTGGTATAGTAGTTTGTACCGTCATCGGCTACAATCATGTACGGACCTGTATCTTTAGCCACGTTACCGTTGATACCATAAGTCAGACGTCCAGCCAGACGATCCAGCACACCTTTGTTTTCCAAGATGATATGCTGCAAACCGACAGACCACAGAGGCTTGTACTGATATTTAGGATCGGTACCGAACAAGTTAGACTGGTCGATACGGATACTTCCGGTCAAGGTAGTACGGTTGTTGTAGGTGTACGATGCATTTCCATAGAACGACACGTAACGGTTATCATCGTAGGTAAAGCCGTCGGTACCCAGACGGTAAGTACTGAAGTAGAAGCTTCCGCTGGTAGACTGTGTACCACGGATACCCTGTCCCATAGCCAGTTCGTCAATAGCTTTCCAAGAAAGTGAGTTGTCATCGTAACCATATTTATACAACTGAGTAGTCTGATTAACGACCTTACGACGTTCTGCACCGGCTATCACCTGAATGGAGTGCTTTTTCTTGAAATCACGGCTGAAGTTGATCTGCGCACGCAAGGTATACGAATGATCCTTGCCCCAGTACTCGCTCAAGTTACCACCTTCAGGAATGTAATGTGTGGTAGTACCGTCGCTGTTGAGCACCGTAGCGTTGTTGATCATAGACGTTACGCTGTAGTGATTGATGGAGTTATACTGCTTGGTATAACTGTTGGTCATTTCAGTCTGATAACGGACATCAAAAGTCAACCCTTTGATAATCTTGAACGTTGCTCCCAGGTTGATGTTCCAATACTGCTGTTTATCCTGATAGTGTGCAGTATTTACGCCGTTGACTGGATAGAATGTTTCATCGTACAGTCCCAGTCCGTTCAAACGGTCGATTTCACGCTGCGACTTACCAGTCATGTACCACTGAGCCGGAGAACCATCCTCATTGCGGATCATACGGTACGACGGACCACTATACAGATAACTGTATCCTGAGAAACCGTTATCATAATCTTGCGATACGGTACTGTTCAAGATACCCAAGTCGACATGCAACCATTTAAAGAAATCGAACTGGTTCTTGAAGTTGAAACCATAACGATTGGTCTTCTGCTCCTTGGCATGCGGCAAGTTCTGCTGGAAGTTGGCAGAAAGAGCATATTTGTAAATATCCGAACCACCCGAGATAGAAAGGTTATGCTGATGAGTGGTATTGGAACGACGAACAAATTCATCCTTGATCTGGTCGTAACGGTCGCGGTTACGGTATACATCCAACTGACTTTCCAGTTCGCTGTCGCTCAGCTCTCCGGCTTCGTTACGATACAGCAAGTCGTACACTTCGTTGGTAAAGCTCGGGCTGGTAGGATCGTACGTGTTATGATAACAGTTGAACAACACCTTCTGCAAGTCCACCAGTTCCGCACTCGACATCAGGTTCATGTAGTCGCGGTCGGGCAGCGGTTCAAACTTGATACTACCATTGTAGCGAACCTTCGGCTTACCCTGTTCTCCGCTGCGGGTAGTGATGACGATGACACCATTGGCAGACTGAGCACCGTAGATAGATGCAGCAGAAGCATCCTTCAACACGGTTACATTGACTATATCGGATGGATTGATGGCATCCAGACTACCTTCGTACGGAATACCGTCGACTACATAAAGCGGAGTCTTATTGGCATTCAAGGTAGAAATACCACGAATTTCGGGAGTCGATCCGTTGACCTTCATACCGGCCACCATACCTTCCATACGGTCGAGGATGTTGGTCTGGAGCTTATCCTCCATATCTTTCTGATTGACGATGGAGAACGATCCGGCTGCACGTTCTTTTGAGATGGTCTGATAACCGGTTACGATTACCTCGTCTATCAGTTGAGATTCCGGCTCCAGATCAACCGTATATTGTTTTTTTCCACTAACGGTAATTTCCTGACTTACATAACCGATGAACGACACTACAATGGTTTGTCCCTCGCGTACATTGAGCGAGAATTTACCATTCACATCGGTTACAGTACCATTAGACGTTCCTTTTATTATAACATTGGCCCCCACAACCGGTTCATTGTTCTCATCCAACACGGTTCCTTTTATGTACTGAGAAGCCTGCTGTTCTGTCAGGGCAACAGAGCCCATCACCTTTTCGACCTCCGCTTGCATCGGGACAGTTCCCCAACAGGCAGCCAAGGCCAAAAACAATCCGTTTTTCAGTGTTTGTCTTTTGTTTGTTTTCATACTACTATATTATTAGTGCTTCATTTTCGGTTTGGGTTTCAACTCATTGGAGCGCATTGAGTAAGTTTTCTTTCCGTATTTTGGAGCAGAAAGAATGCATGCCGGAACATGCGACTTATCGGTCTGACGGCGTAACACTTCTTCCAGTACGGCAGCATAACTCTGATGTATCAAGGCATCATCGCGGTCGTATTGATTGTAAGCGATATACTGCAAGTATTCCACACACTTGTTAAACCAAAAATCCGGAATTTTATTTATATTATACGGAGTCAACCGGCAAATAAACTTCAAGCGTTCGATGACCTGCTGCTGATTGACAGTGCTGTCGGCAATCATCGCATCAATCCGTGCGGCAGCCTCTTCGTACTTCTTTTCTCTCAGCTCATCATCTATCAGAATGAACGTGCGGTTGAACGACTTGCCTTCAAAATCGCACAACGAGTCAAGAGTAGCCACATCGCCATGTGTCGTTTCCTTGCAAAGCTTGGCATCTACCTGATCTTTTCCAAACAGCTTGCAATACTGTGCATAGTTATCGGATACTTCCTTGATATACTTGTTGTCCATTCCCGTAATAGTACGGCAATACAGTTTCCAGATATCCGGCTCAGTGAGCTTCGCACCTCCCGCTATCAGTTCGTCGAACGCTTTCTTTACGGCATCCGTCTGATAGATAGTCGCGTTATACTCAATGTAATCTTTCAGCAACTGTCTGTCTCTGTTGCCTTTCTGATACTCATCGTACAGGTAGAAAGAACGACGGGCAGGCGTCAGGGCACTCTGACCGGTACCAATAAACTCCTCTGCAGTCTGCCGGCTGCTGCTGAAATGAACAGCCTCGCACGTAGCAGGATCGACAAAAACATACGAAGGATAGAAACGTACCTTGTATTTCTTCGCAAGATCACGTCCTTCGCCATGCTCGGCATCGATTTTCGCATTGACAAAATTCTGATTGTAAAATTCACCGACTTCCGGCTGAGTGAAAACATTCTGTGCCATATTCAGACAGGGGCCACACCACTGTGTGTAAAAATCAATGAAAATCAGTTTATTTTCAGCCTTAGCCTTACTAACAATTTCAGCCCACGAACCGTGGTTAAATTCTATACCAACTGCCCTTAGCTTAAGGGGAATACTGCCAATACATATCAGCAGCAAAAATGCAAATGCATGTTTTAAGTTCATAATAGTAGCGTAAAAGTTCACTATAAAATTAAATTGAGTCATAAATTCATCCCAATCCTGCCCTAGTCTATAAAACAGGCTCCGGATGAATAAACAAGCAGTCTAAAGTCTAATCAAGGGAGTAGGATTGAATCCAAAAAGGAAAAGACTCTGTTTGAATGACTTATCGGAGAGCACA
>OHEG01000515.1_pt1 | contig 18280 bp, 10 predicted proteins | sample 1567181 | NCBI WGS metagenome assembly OHEG01 (sample SAMEA3879534, study PRJEB24766) | human gut metagenome | biome: human-associated habitat; feature: feces | place: USA | collected 1985/1987 | reverse complement strand
CAACTGAAATATTGTATTGTTGCATATCTATTGAAAATAGTAAAGAATACAAGCCGTATAGAAAAATATCAAGACAAATAATGATAATAATTATTGCTTGATTAAATTTAATACTCATTTTAATAATATCATACGAGCTGCTATCATAAAATAAAAGTTGATCAAGTTTTTGCTTGAAAGTACTGTCTAACAAACAAAGTTGCAGTGCGAATGAAACAACAACCACGAATACACAGCTTTTTTTAGCCGCACAGATAATATTTTTTATTAAACCTATCATGTTTACACGTCCTTTCATCTTAAAGTATAAACATGATAAATCAAATAGTCAAGAGGTATCTATGAAACAAAATCATGAATTTATTAATTTCAGACTATTGATATTTTTGTTATTCGGATTTGCAGGTGTTATTACAAGCATTCAAATACTATTTGAAACTAACCAAGAAATGCGTATAAAAATATATGTCATTTGGTTTTTGATAAAAGCACTAATAATAATTGCAAATATAAAGTACATAAAAAAATACTTTCATAAGCTGTCCGTAAATGGTGATAGCTGTTTTAACTATACTGAAATGTTGCACAATACATACTTAACTAGCTGTGTTGTTTCAGCACTAGGACTATTAGTTTTTTGTTATACATAAGTGTGTCACAGTGACACACAACTTAAAATCGTAAACCCGAGCGTGTGAAGAATTTCATACGCTCTTTTTTTATATAACCGAAAGGAGAAATATCATGAACGCTGAAACGCCAAAGAAATCTAAGTTTGATATCTTGGAAGAAATCATGATAGGATTTCAAGATGATTACGAAACAGACAATGCTCAGACCCATTGGGTAAAAACCTACAAAGGGCGGCGAGAGCGATTAATTCAGCTGCAAGAGGAAGAATGTGAACTACAAGCGAATGTAATTGATGACGCTCACGATCTAGGATTTGTTGAGGGCGTAAGATATGCGCTCAACATCATGGATATGACAGATACAGGCAAGAATAAAGCGCTTTTGGAGCGGCTCTTAAATATTCTTGAAAAATAAAAGAGGGGAAACTTAAATGGATAAGCACGATAAGTATGAAGCCGTAAAACAAGCATGGTTTGAAATCAATGAGCAGCTGAGGAACAATAAGCAGGAATACATTGATTATCTCAAATTTTCTGCAAAGATGTATAAGCAGCCGTATTCAGACGCTGTGCTAGTATATCAGCAGAATAGAAACGCAACAAAGATCGCTGAGTATAAGAAATGGGGACGTCTGGGGCGATATGTAAGACGTGGCTCTCACGGCGTTGCTGTTTTTGGCAAAAATCACACTTGCAGATATTTATATGATGTCACTCAGACAGGCGGCAAAGAGTTGCCTGAGATGTGGACACTTACTGACCGCAATACACCTGAGCTGCTCAATACGCTTAATAACCGATACAATATAAACGCAGGATCGGTCAAAGAATGTATCGAAGCAATGACAGCAAACAGTATTAATTCTGCGCCTATTGCTGAGTCAGTACAAAATGCAATATCTCAAATGGGACTTGACACAAAACAGGCTGAGGTATACCGCCATTCACTGGATTCTGTGGTGCGGTTCGTTGTTTCTCAAAGATGTAATCTTTCAGGTAAAATAGATCTGCACGCCGATGTTGATGTAAGCGCTCTTGACCTTATCAAAAATGCAAGAGATATGATTCTTTTCAGCAGAGCTGTTCAGCACGCTGCCAAAGACACTCTGTTTGAAATTGAAAAAGAAGTTATCGCCATTGACCGCAAAAACGAAGCTCTTGACAATGCCAAAAACGCAAAGCAAGAAAGCACGTCTGATAGGGTTGACGATATACTCCAAGACCTTATAAAGCTTAAGTTTTCGCAAGAACAGGTACTTGCATTAAAACAGGCTGTGGTGGCAGCTGCACAAAATGGTGAACATAACATACGGCATTGGGTAAGCGTCCGATATTCGCCCGATGAGCTACAGCATATATCATCTTTATTATCTGATTACTATGCTCAGAGTGTCATTGAGCAAACACTTGATCCAAAGGGCATACTCAATGATTACTATACATATGTAAATGAGCTCAATGGTCGGCTGAAGCTGTCAGATATGTTCTCTCACCATGATTATAGTGATGAACAAAAAGCCATGCTGCAGCAGGGTTTTTCTGAGGGAATTTCTATTACTGTTCTTAACGAGGTCGATGAACGGCTAACGGTAGACGAGATAAAAACATTCTTTGAGATGTTTCATCAGGCAGTTGACGGACAGATAGATCCACATGATGTTCAGATATATCTTGATAAAGCTGTAATAGAGCATTCAAAGCAGAACGTTCAAGCGGTTGAAGTCCAGGACAACTCTGCCGACACAATCTCAGCAGATGTTACTCAACAGGACAAAAAAATAGAACCATCAAGAATTATAGGTTTGGCTGAAAACCAGCTACGCCCTGCTGTTCCTAATAGCTCTACAAGCAGTATAACAGACTCCTCTGGAGTTGTCAAGAGTGAAAAAACATTTGCCGAGCAGGTTGATGAAGCTTTAAGCGGAAAATTACCATTCTACACGAGTCTAAAAGTTTGTGACACACCGCAGATCTTAATTGATGTCGGTTGTGAACAGCTGCCTATGCTGTATACACAAAAGCATTTGAAAAATGCAATTTTACCGCCTGATGAAAGAAATCATCGGCATGGTCTTGAAATTGAGCAGATTAAAAGATTGCCAGAGCTTCTCTCTTATCCTGTAATGATTATTGATTCGCCAAATCGTAAAGACAGTATCATTGTTGTAACATCAGAAGTTGACAAGAGTGATAATCCGATAATTGCGAGCATAAAGCCAAACGGCAAGGGAAGATATGAAGTTGAAAATGTCAGCTCTAATTTCATTACAAGTGTGTATGGGAGGAACAATTTCCCTGAGTTTTTCAGAAGAATAGTTCAATCAGACAATCTCCTTTTTTGTGATAAACAAAAAAGCCAAGCAATGTTTGAGAGATGGGGAGAACAATACTCCGAATTAACAAACAATCTTGACTCTAATATTATTATACACCAAAGTCGCAATATTGTCAAGAGTAAAAAGCAAGAAAATAGTGCAGATATAAGTTCAAATGATGTCAAGACCTCTGCTGCATTATCCGAGCCTACGATAACCTGTGAATGGAGCGAAAGTAATTTCTTTGAGGACGGCAAGACCTACAGTGTTGCAGAATTTGACACGCTCATGGAACAGGCTGACAGTGAAATGGTGGCAGGAGCAAAGGCTGCAATAGAGAAGTACGGTTCAGCAAAAGCATGGTATGAAGCAGGTGCTGATGATGAGTTCTCACAGTTTATGGGCTATGATAAGGTCAAGTTTACTATCAATATGCCTGACGGACAAACGATCACTGAACGCCAAGACGCAGGGGACGGATACGGCGGCGTTATTGATTTTCTGAAAAGATACTCAATATACAGCTCTATCATACCTGAGCTTGAAGCTGCAAAAGCCGCACATATGGCAGACCTGGTCGATGAAGTGCCTACACCTACAAATGAAACACAGCCTGAAATAGACAAGCTTTTGGGCAGGCTTAAGCTTGATTGTGATTACTATCTGAAAACAGGTGCAGAAAAGCACTTGTGGGCAGAAACAGTTGAAAAGCAGATAGCTAAGATCAATGAGCTGTATGAGAAAATGCCTGAAAACGCCTACTTCACAAGAGAACAGATCGACGATTATGAAAAGAAAATGCTTGCGATAAAAAATGGTGAGGTCGAAAAACCTATACCATATGAAACGCCTACAATCGCTGATAATGTTCTGTCTGAAGAAAAAAAGACAACACCGTCTGTTTCTGAAAGCATTCCTATATCTTCTACATCTGATGAACAGATATCACTCTTTGAAACATCTCCTGTTTCTGAAACCGCCACTATACCTGATAAAGATGTCAAAGCCGAAAAGGTAGAAAAGCCAAAGAAGAATGTCAAGGCAAGCACATACCACTTTGACCCTGATAATGTTGTTGTGGACGGAGCTGCTGCTCGATGTGACGCAAATATAGCTGCTATTGAAACATTGCTGAAAATAGAGAGTGAAAAGCGGCTTGCGACACCTGAAGAGCAGAAGATAATGGCTAGATACTCAGGTTGGGGCGGAACTGCTCAAGCTTTTGTTGCAGATAATGAGAATGTTTCTGCTGACAGTTGGGGAGCAAGGCAGACTCGCTTAAGAGAGCTTCTGACCGCTGATGAGTATGGTGCTGCAAGATCATCAACACTGACAAGCTTCTATACGCCGCCAGAAGTCATAGACAGCGTATATCTTGCTTTGGAAAGATTTCAATTTGAGGGTGGAAACATCCTAGAGCCTAGCATGGGCGTTGGAAACTTTTTTGCAAAAATGCCTGATGAAATGAGGGCAGATTCAAAACTTTACGGAGTTGAGCTTGACAGCATTTCAGGACGAATAGCCAAGCAGCTCTACCCAGAGGATAATATCCAGATAAAAGGGTTTGAAAAAACAACATTCAAGAATAACAGCTTTGACGTGGTCATAGGTAATATACCTTTTGGAGATTATGGCATTGCAGACAAAGCCTATGACAAATACCACTTCAAAATTCATGACTATTTCGCTGCAAAAGCAGTAGATAAGGTGAAGCCTGGAGGAATTGTTGCCATTGTGACTTCAAAATTCACAATGGACAAGAAAAATGATAAAGCGAGAAAGTATCTCGCCGAACGCTGTGACCTTTTAGGCGCAGTAAGACTTCCCTCTGGAACGTTTAAAGATGCAGACAGCGTTACAACAGATATTATCTTTCTGAAAAAAAGAACAACAATGACCTCTGTTATTCCAAACTGGGTACACGTTTCAGAAACAGCCAACGGCATTCCTTGCAATCAGTATTTTGTGGACAATCCCGATATGGTACTTGGTACTATGGCGTGGGACGAACGTATGCGAGGAAAATATGGTGCAGACAGCAAGGTAACGACCTGCTATGCAAACAGTGACGCTCCCCTTGCACAGCAGCTCATAAATGCCATTTCAAAAATAGACGGCGTTATTGATACTGTGGAAACTGAGCTTGACAATGGGACAGCTGAGATACTCCCTGCTGATCCAACTGTCAGGAACTTCACCCATACCATTGTTGACGGAGATCTTTATTTCCGTGAAAATGAAATAATGGTCAAGGTCACAGAAACAGGCAAATCGCTTGAACGCATGAAAGGGCTTCATACTCTAAGGCAAGCAACTATGGAGCTTATCAATGCCCAGGCTGACGGCTGCACTGATGAACAGCTCGCAGAGCTTCAGAAGAAGCTCAACAGCACATATGACAATTTCAGAACAAAGTTCGGAAATATTACGGACAGCGCCAATTCACGCTGCTTTTCTAATGATGATGACTACAACACTTTAGCAGCACTCGAAGTTGTCAACGTGGAAAATAAGACAGTTGAAAAGGCTGCAATATTCACAAAGAGAACGATACTTCCAGATATTCCAGTTTCAAAAGTTGATACAGCACTAGAAGCACTTCAAGTATCAATGGACAGATTGGGAAAGGTCGATATTCTCTATATGTCACAGCTCACAGACACTACGCCTGAAAAGGTTATTGCTGACCTTGGTGATGAAATATTCAGAGATCCTGCCAAAGTTAAAGACAATGACCCATATTCAGGCTATACGGAATCATCTGAATATCTGTCAGGCAATATCCGTGATAAGCTGAGAATAGCCAGAGATCATGCGGAGCATATTGACAGCAGCTACAACAAAAACGTAGAAGCTCTAATGAAAGTTGTGCCAAAAGACCTTGAAGCCAGCGAGATATCCGTAAGGATCGGTGCTAACTGGATCGATGTCGCAGATTACAACAATTTTTTAAACGAGTATGCACACGCAAACACATATTACTACCCTGTCACAAGAACAAAGCTTGGTGAATACAAAATAGAGAATAAAACATCTGACCGCTCAGTTGCTGCCACTGAAACATTCGGAACATCAAGAATGAACAGCTATCAGATATTTGAAAATCTTCTTAATCAGCGTGATATTTTAGTTCGTGACAGACGAGAGGAGGGCGATAAGGTATGGTACGAGATAAACACTAAAGAAACACAGCTTGCAAAAGAGAAAGCTCGTTTGATGAAAGAAGCGTTCAGAAATTGGCTGTGGGAAGATATGGGCAGGCGTGAAAAATACGTTGCGAAGTATAACTATCTGTTCAATTCCATAAGGGGCAGAGAGTATGACGGCTCACATCAAACCTTTCCAGGCATGAACACATCAATAACGCTGCGGAAACACCAATCAAATGCTATAATGCGTGCAAAGCTTGGCGGAAACACACTTTTCGCACATGAAGTCGGCGCAGGAAAAAGTTTTGAAATGGTCGCAACTGTAATGGAAAAGAAACGTCTTGGTCTTATAAACAAAGCCTGCGTAGTTGTACCAAAGCACCTTACATTGCAAATGGCAAGTGAGTGGCTGCGGCTTTATCCAAATGCAAAACTGCTTGTGGCAAAACCTGAAGACTTTACCAAAGCCAATAGAAAGCGTTTTATTGCAAGATGTGTTACTGGTGACTATGACGCCGTGATAATGTCATTTACACAGTTTGAAAGAATACCTATGTCAGACGAGTACAAAGAGCAGTTCATGCAAAAAGAACTTCACGATATCATGAGTGCAATATCCGAAGCAGGAAGAAAAGATAAATCATCAGTAAAAGCCCTTGAACGTCAGAAGAAAAACATAGAGGAAAGGCTTGAGAAGCTGCTTTCTTCTCCAAAAGACTCATCATTGTGTTTTGAAAAGCTCGGCTTTGACTATCTTGTATGTGATGAAGCACATAACTATAAGAACTGCTTTGTTTCTACAAAAATGTCAAATGTGGCAGGCGTACAAACAACAGCAGCACAAAAATCAGAGGATATGCTGATGAAAACTCAGTATCTCAACAACAAGTACGGCTGCAACAATATACTTTTTGCCACAGGTACGCCTATAAGCAATTCCATGGTGGAATTTTACGTTATGCAGCGTTATCTCAGACCAGATATTCTCGAAAAAGCAGGATTGCAGAACTTTGACGATTGGGCAAGCACATTTGGCGAAGTCGTATCACAATTAGAGATAAAGCCTGCAGGAAACGGCTTTCAAATGAAAAATCGTTTCAGCAAATTCGTAAACATACCTGAGCTTATGCAGATGTATAAGGAATTCGCTGATATTCAAACAGCGGATATGCTGAAACTGCCTGTGCCAAAGCTTGAAACAGGCAAGCCGATAGTAGTGACCTCAAAGCCAGACGAACGTCAAAAAGCATACATGAAAGAGCTTGCCACACGTTCTGAAACGATACACAGCGGCACAGTTGACCCACGGCAGGACAATATGCTGAAAATAACTCATGAAGCACGCTTGCTCGGTCTTGACACTAGATGTATTTTCAAAGACGCTCAGCCTGCACCAGACAGCAAAGTGATGAAGCTTATCGATAACCTCGAAAAGAACTACAAAAACACTATGACAGAAAAAGGCGTTCAAATAGTATTCTGTGATATCGCTATCAACGAGGACGAAACACACTTCTCCGTGTACAAAGCTATAAAGCAGGCGCTTATGGAGCGTGGGATACCAGAGAAAGAGATCTGCTTTGCAGGCGACGCAAAGACAGACAAGGCAAGGGACGAAATGTTCAAAAGCCTGCGCAAAGGCGAAAAACGTTTTATCATCGCAAGTACCTCAAAGCTTGGAACTGGCGCAAATATTCAGGATAGGATCTGCGCAATTCATCACCTTGATATACCATGGAAGCCCTCTGACCTCACTCAGCAGGACGGACGTGGAATAAGGCAAGGCAACAGATTTTCGCAAGTCGGAATATATCACTATCTTACAGAGGAAACCTTTGACGCATACATGATGGGCATTATAACAAACAAGGCAAAATTCATAAATCAGATCTTGACCTCAAAAAGCCCTGCAAGAGTTTCAGAAGATGTTGACGAAATGGTACTTACATACTCTGAAATGCAGGCTATAGCGAGCGGTAATCCTATGATAAAAGAGAAAATACAGCTTGACAATGATGTTGCAATGCTGAAAACCCTTGAAGCAGAACACAAGAAGTCAATTTATAAAATGCAGGAGTTGGCAGAGAAAACTTTGCCGAAGCAGATAACACATTACTCTGAACTTCTCGCAAAATCCAAGAGTGATATGTCTAAATATCAGGAACATCAGGCGTTAAACAAGGAGTTTGAAATGACAATAGGCGGCGTCAGATACGATAAGAGAGAAAATGCAGGAGAACAAATTGCCGTGGCAATGGCAAAATGTACTGCCACAGGTGAGCCTATAGAGCTTGGAACGTATCGTGGTTTTAAAGTCACCATAGAAAGAAATCCGTCAGCAAATACATTTTTTGAGCTTGATACGCCTTGTATCGCTGTTCTCCACGGAGAGCTTACTTATTCATGTGACGTTGCCACAGATAATGGCGTGGGAAATGTCAGAAGAATTGAAAATCTTGCAGGAATACAGATAAATCAGAAGCTGTGTTCTCTTGAAGAACAGCTTGAAAAAGCAAACAAGGATCTTTCAGAAGCTCAGCAAAATATGCTCAAACCATTTGAGCATGGTCAAGAATTAGCCGAAAAGACAAAACGTCTTGAATATGTCAATGCACAGCTCAGTGGAAATTCGCAGAATAAAAACCACACTCCTGAAAGTGCTATAGAATTTAGGTTTCACAACAATAAATATCAGGCATTGATCGGCACTAATGAAAAATCAGAATGGTGTGATGTAGTATCAAAGGGTGGCAAGCTCATCGCTTCATCAGATACAAAGATCTATAATCTGTCTGAAAAAGAAAGCGATCAATTCCGCAGCTATGTGTTTAATGGCGGCAAAACTGACACAAGCAAGAATAATTCCTTACTGGAAAAGCTTAAGCCAAAGGCGCTTAAATTATAAAACATTGAGAGGAGGTGAGGATATATGATAGACAGAAGATACGAATCAGGCAAAAGCTTTGTCATGTACTCTAAAGAGGAACTTGAAGCCGCACGGCGAACAGATATGGTCACATTTCTCGAAAGCCACGAGGGTTTCAGCTTTAAATCGTCAGGCGGTTGGTATATAGGGATAGAGCATGACAGTCTTAAGATCAATCCAGACCGCTATACCTGGCACTGGTATTCAAGAGATCTTTACGGAAAAGGTGCTATTGATTGGCTTTGCAAGGTCGATGGATACGATTTTAAAGAAGCTGTTTCTCGTCTAATAGGCAACGCCAGTATACGAGCTTCTCCTGAAATGAGAAAAGCAGTACTCAGTGAACAGCATTATCAGAAAAAAACTAAAAAGGCAGAATTTAAAGCTCCGCCGCCCATGCAGGGCAAATGGCGAGAGCTTTACGCTTATCTTAACATAACGAGAAAGCTTCCAGCTGACATAATAAATTATTGTGTCAGCAATAAGCTCATATACCTCGATGTTAAAAAGCGAGCTATTTTCTGCGGCTACGATAAGTTTGGCTCAATGAAGTTTGCAGAAGCAAAGATCACAAACACATACAACAAATACTATCCTCAGAACATTGAGGGAAGTATGAAAGAGTACAGCTTTTATATCCCTGCTAAACCAAATGCGTATGGTTATGACCCTACAAAGCTTTATGTGTTTGAAGCACCCATAGACCTTTTATCTCACGGAGCTTTAATGCAGCTTTCAATGAAAAAACAGTGTACAGCAGTTGGAATGTCTGAAATGTATCGTTCTGATTGTTGGCTTGAAATAAACAGAGTATCACTATCAGGCTGCTCTGATATAGCACTTAAACAAAGACTATCTGATGATCCTCGGATCAAACAGATAGTCTTTTGTCTTGATAATGATGAAAGAGGACGTCAAGCAACAGAAAAGCTAATGTCTGACTATTCTGCAAATTACACTGTAAAAGTGAGCATACCGCCTTACGGCAAAGATTGGAACGATACGCTGAAATTTATTGTAACGTCGAAAAACAAAAAACAAAATACGGAGGAATAATTATGAGAAAAATAATTGAGAAAATCAAAGGAAAAGGTGTAAAGCTTAGCGGACGCATTTTCGGCGCACTTACCGCTTGTCTTTCAACCATTGTTGCAGCATATGCCGACGCTGAGGAAGCTGGCACAGGCGGTGTATGGTCATCGGCAGCAGCATGGATAACAAAAAACAAAGAAGGTCTTTCCGTGGTTGCACAAGCCCTTCTTGGTCTGTGCATTGTCGGTGTTGTAATATGCCTGGGCTTTGCAGGAAAGAACGGCATTTCTTCTGTAAAGAACTGGCTCATTGCAATTGGCGTAGCAGCTGCATTGTTGGTATTCGGCGATGCTTTCCTGCAATCGATCTATGTAGCATGACCCTATGGACACACGTTTGTGTGTGTCCGTAAAAACGTTTATCTATGGCGTTCTTACGGGCATACACAAACAATATTGATACACGAAAGGAGCATAATTTTGAAGTACATGAAAACAAAAAAGGTGTGGTATCAACTAATATTTATAGCTGCCATAGTAACAAGTGGCTTTGGAAGCTTGGAGGTATGGGCAGCCGAACAATCAGGATATACTGGCTGTTCTTCTAGCATTCTTAAAATGGTAACTGTCCGAAATCAGTTTCGTGATCTGTTACGGAATATCGAATTTAACATTCTGAGTTTTCTTGCAGATGTAATAGACTATTTTGATAAAGCTATCAATGCCCTGCTCAAGCTCAACTTCTTTGATTACCTATCAGATGAATTCAGTTTTGGTCAAATGGGAACCGTCATAATAGCAGTAATGAGCCTTGCACTTGTTTTAGGGGCTTGTGCATTAGTAGTCTTTCATGACAAGATCCGTGTGTCTAGTTTTCTAATGAGCATACTCGTTTCATCTATACTTCTTGTGGCATTTCCTACCTTTATATCTTCCTGCAACTCTCTCCGCAGCAAAGGTGTTGATGTAGCTCAAAACATTAAGATAAACGATCAATCTGAGCAAGCAAGTGTAAACAGTGACGGAACAGTTGCTATAGGAACACTCGGAAAAGATCTTTTAGCTTCAGGAATATATGACGTCGAAAACAGCGTTGACCTGAAGAAAAAAATGAATTACCTTGACACTGTAGGAAGTTCTGGAAACATAAAAGATATCGAGATAACAGGCGGTATTGCGCCTGATGATGATAAACCATGGACTACCTATTATATCACTGATGTAAATGATGTATACCCTGCCCAGAAAAAATTTAATGACCTGACAACAGAAAATATGATGTCATTGCTTGGGCTTGAAACTGAATACAATATTCTAAAAAATGCAAACGGCGAACTTATACTTAGCGCTGATTATGGTGCAAATATGCAAGTTTACTGTTCTGTATACAGCACATCAGGCTCAATATACGGAAGCGTTCTGTCTGAAAAAGATTATGAAACATTTTTATCAGCTTCTATTGGTGACGCCTGTCCTTATGGTGCTACACTTGGAGATCTGCATTATCCAGACGGCAGCAGGATAACAAATGTCATTAACTATAATACATATCTCCGTGACCTTATAGCAAACCACCCTGCTGTAGCTGCCGCAGGCAAAACGCAGGAAGTTGGAGCAAATGCACACACTGTTGAAGAAGCGCTTGATATCATAAAAAATGATGTCATAAGAAATCTTAACATAGCTGCAAACACAAGGACTGCTAAAGAAGCAGAGCCTGTTAATGCAACATATCAAGCTTTTCCACTCTTTGATGAAGAAGAATATGACAATCTTAATTCTTTAGAACAAGTTATAAGAAGAAATATTACTAGCGGATACACATATGACAGCTTGTACTATTATCACATAGACTTCTGGTCAACATTCGTACTTATGATAGCAGTAGCTATTTGTCTTATTTTCAGCGGAATAAAAATAGCAACTACCCTTTTTGAGATAATGTTCTCACAGCTCATAACACCTTTTATAATAGCAACTGATCTTAATGGCTCAGGACGTGCAAAAAAAGCTATACAAAATATGCTTCTCTCAAATATTGTTCTTATGATAGTTGTCATTCTCATAAGGATATATATTTCCGTTATATGGGGCGTAAAATCTTCTGATTATGGAGATAATTTTGCCGTAATGCTTATAGTCATAATCGCAGGAGCAAAATTTGTTATAGACGGACCTGAGATACTGACTAAGCTGTTCGGCATTGACGCAGGTGTTAAGTCTGGCGCAGCCACAATGATGGCTATCAACCAATCAATGCAAATGGGCAGTTATGCCACAATGGGACTTGCTCGTGCAGGAAGCAGCGTTGTACATGGTGCAAGTAATATAGCAAAGCATACCGCAAGCAGCGCAGCAGGAGCAGTAAAAGGCTTTGCAGGCGGCGTATATGGCGGTATACACGGCGGTGATACTACCCCTGGCAAGATAGGAAAAGCTATAGGCGGAGCGGCTGTTGGAACTGTAACAGGCGCTGTCGGTGGAGCTTTCGGTCATACTAATGCAGGCGCAAAGGCAGCTTATGCAGCAACAAATCCAGGCTCAATAAAAGATACATTCTCAAATGCAAAAGACAACATTGCCAATAACGTAAAAGAGTCTGTAGGAGAGGGCTTTTCATCAGGCGGCGCAGGCAGCGCTTCAAAGGGTGCTGACGGAAAAGACGGCTTAAATGGCGCTAACGGCATGAATGGAGCTAAAGGCGACAGAGGTGCGCAAGGCGCAGCAGGCAAAGACGGCACAAATGGAACTGACGCAAGAGCCGATAACAACAGCGGAAACAGCAACAATAACAGCAATAATAGCGGCACATCTCAGCCTGCTCGTGGCAGTGGCTTTGACGCTCCAAAGGCTGCAGCAAGCAATAATAACAATAAGCCTGACACATCAAAAGGAAATGGATTTAAGGACAAGGGAGGCAAGTAACATATGGGAGTAGTACCTAAAAAGACAAAAGCGGAACAGCGTATCTTCCGCCATATCAACCTTACAAAAATAATCGGATTGATAGTAACGCTAATGGTGTCATCACAGTTAGCCAATATCATGGTAAGTCCCAAACTAGGCATTCCATTTATCATATTCTGTAGTGTGATATTTCTCATAATGAGCGAAAAAAGCCCCTCTGATCCATGCAAAAGCTTTGCTGAAGCATGGCTTGAGTGGCTCAGTTTCCTAATGACAAATAAAACTCTGCACAAGCACCAAGGAGGAGAGATCAATGATGAGGAGATCATCGACGCCGAAAAGCACGAATAACAAGGTCAATGGTAAAGGTTTTTCAAAAAGAAAAGCACATAAGAAAGCTGCCGAAGACCAATCGAGTATAATGTCACGCCTTTCATTTGAAAGCATTGAAAACGGCATTGTGACGCTTAAGGTCAAAGGAAAATCACTTAAAATGGGTGTTCTTGCCGTATCAGGCATGGATATATTCGATCTTAACGATTATGACCGCAATACAGTTTTCAATAATTTTGCCAAGGCAACTTTATCTATAGGCACTGATCACAAATACGTTTTCACTTCAAAGACCCCGTATCTTGCTAATCAGAAAGCCTATATAAAGTATAAAATGCAAAAAAGCATCAATAGGTATTCAGAATATCTGCTCAACGAACAGCATGATATATTTGAAGATTTTGAGGTAAGCCATTATGACCGAATGGCTTATCTTTTTATCTATTCTGATGACGAGAAGAAAATATATACTGGCGCTCAGAGGTTTATAAGCCACATGAGAGATGTTGATGTATCATGGTGTTCAACCGAAGAAATAATCGTTACGCTCAATAAGCTTATCTGTCTGAATACAGAAAATCAGCAGTTGTCCGAAAATGGAGATCTTAATGAAACTATCCTGCCTGAAACAATAATATTTAAGCCAAACTATTACAAGATAAATGATGTGTTTGCTCAGACAGTGGTAGTGTACGATTATGCAGCTGAGATAGATGACCTTAGACTTGCTCAGATAGTTACACAATCGAATGATACGATAGTATGGGACGTTAATGTGGCTGATAAAGAAACTGTATTAGATGAACTTAGTTCTTCCCTGCGAGAGTTAGAGTCACGAGGAGGTATAATTCAGGACGCCACAGAAAAGCTCGATACAAGCACTGAATATCAGAAGCTTGAAATGATATACCAGAACATAAAAAACGGCAATGAACAGATATACTATGTAACACTCAGATTTATTGTAAGTGATACCGATCTAAGCTCACTCAATAAACGGACACAGGAACTGATCCACGAGCTTGAACTCAGCGGTTTGGCGGCGTATGTTCCAACAAATATAATGCAGCATGAGTTTTTAACCACTATTGATAAAAGCAACACGATAAAAACACCTTTCCCAGTGTTTGATACCTTGTCACGTCAGTTTCCGTTTTACTATCAATCACATATAGACGATACAGGGCTTTTCTTTGGCTTCACGGAAACAGGCGGTCTTAATATTCTCAATACCTTTAAACGGACTAAAAGTCGTAATTCCTTTGACCTTTTGGCAATAGGACTTAAAGGCGGCGGTAAATCAGTAACGCTGAAATCAATGCTTGAAGATCAGTTGCTTATAGGAAATAAAGTAATGGTACTCGATATCGAAAGCGAGTATCAACCTATGGCAAAGGTCTATGACGGTCAGACTATAAAGATAAACAGCAATTCAAGAATAAATCCTCTGCAAATATGTAAAGTTGTAGACTCACGAGTTGATGATGAGATATCACCAGAGGACGAAGCAAGAGAAAATTTTGCTTCTGAAATGTCAAGAATACGCACATTTATGTCAATGTATATGCCAGAAATAGATATGTACACTATGGAAATCTTCATGGATCTTGTAACTGAATGTCTGTCGGACAAGGGTATTTTCCCTGAAACAGATGTTACATATCTTGATCCGAAACAGTTTCCGTCTTTTACAGATGTAAACAACAAGCTTCACGAAAAGCTCAGCAACAGGACAGGTATGCCAGAAAGAAAATATGAAGCATACAGCAACATTCAGGTGTATATAAAACAGCTTTGCGGTAAAGGTGCATATGCAGGAATGTTTGACGGAGCGACTAATGTTGATGTAAAAAACAATGACCTGATAATCTTTGATGTTAAGAGCATAAGTGAAATGGCTGAGAATGTATACAACGCTCAGCTTTTTAATATTCTCACTATTATGTGGTCAACGATATGCAAAAACATAGGCTGCAATCAAAACCTTATCAATCCATGGGATAAAAGAAATGTTGTGTGTCTTATTGACGAAGCTCACAGATTTATCTCAGTGAAATATCCACAGGTAACAGAGTTTATTGAAAAACTTGTTCGCCGCACAAGAAAATATTTTGCAGGATTATGGTTTGCAACTCAATCAATATTAGACTTTATTCCTGACGGAAATATCTCAGCAGCAGGCTCTATAAAAATCATTTTCTCTCTTGTTCAATACCGATTGGTGCTTAAACAATCGCCTGAAAGCATTGAGATATTGCACCAAGCCTTTCCGCAATTCTCATATGCCGAGCTTAAAGAAAGCACAGCATTTGAGCCTGGTCAAATGCTTTTGTCATTAGGAGCAGGCAGGGACAAGCTGCATTGCAGAAGAATTGTTGGCGCAAGACAGCTCCTCTATATGGGCAATGCAGAGGACAGAATAGAGATAATCCACAACTGTTTTTCTCACTATTACAACGAATATTCTAAGCAGGAATATGGACTTATGTTAAGAAAAATGGATGCTGATTATTTCAGGAAATGCTTCCTTGCAGAAACATATTCCTACCTTAGAATGGAGCAAAACATAAGTCATTATATTGACGCAGTTATAGTTCAAATGGTGGATAATCTTATCAAAGAACTTCTTCAAGCTGCAGGAACGGAGGCGGCACGATGAAAGTAGTAAGTCCTAAAAGCAGCAGTAAAATATATATAATATTTACTGTTGTGACAGTGTTGTTAGCAGCATTTTTTCTTACGTCGAACAGATGGATGCAATCAATTACATACAAAAGCAAAAGCGATAATTATAATCAGACGCTAACTCTTAATTGCTACAATATAAAGATAACAGACGCTTCTTACCACGATAATATTTGCGAATTTGTTTTAAAATGCCGCCTTTCTGGCAGTGATACTGGGGCAACATATCCCGAAATTAAGGCGATAAGATTTGATGATGATCTAACAGAGTATAAGTTCACACTCAGCGAAAAATATGATGATTATTCAAGAAAAGTAACAGTGAAAGACCCTCCGTCCGACTTCAAGATAATGCGTGTTGTTGTCAGATCTGCTCTGCCAGATACAAAATATGCGGACGCATATGATGAATTTGGAGAGAAGATACCTGCACATACTGAGAAAGGGAAAGGGTACATTAGAACGATAACTATTGACCGAAAAGATATGCAGAAAAGTGCAATAAAAATCGTCCCAGGCAATACTGAAAGCCGTACACAAACGAGTACAGCAAGCAGTATTTCAAGCACAAAAAGTCCAATATCCACAACAGCACAAGCTGTCGCTGTGACTACAAAGGCTACATCACAAACAACACATAACGTCAGCGAAAAGGCGGCAGAAGAGTCACAAACAAGCACAACTACTTCAACCAAACATCAAGCTGCAACAGCAGAAAACAACACAAGACCGCAGGAAACAAGACGTTATGATGAGCCTGCATATGCCCCAGAACAGACCACTGGCGCAACACATAATGAGCCTGCTCAAACACTTGCGCCGTCTACACAACCGCCAGAGCAGGTAACAACTACAACAACGCAGCCTAGAGTCTATTCTATAAAGCTTGCTACAGATTTTGAGTATAATGACGTTCAGCTTAAAGTGGGAGGACGCACTCAGCTTCGTGCAGAGATCGAGCCTGACAATGCCATTAATAAGAACGTAAAATGGGAGAGTAACCGTCCTGATATTGCAACAGTTGACAGCAACGGCAATGTAACAGCCGTATCAAAAGGCAAAGCTATCATAACCGCAACAACAGAAGATAAGGGCTTAAAGGCAAGCTGTATGATAACAGTTAGCCAATAATGAAAAGAGGTAATCAGAATGACTTTTAATAATTCTTCAAACAAAGTAAGAGTAATAGGTTTTATCGTTTCTGATATAAAAAACCTAAGTGCCTATGCTATCGAATTTCTTATCGCAGTGCCTAGAAAGGCTAAAAAAGGCGAGCAGAGCTTTAACGATGTTTTCACTGTATACGTTAATGAGGAAAGCACAATTTCCTTTACAAGAAATCATTTGCGCAAAGGCAGCGTGATAGTAGTTAAGGGAGAACTGAGGACTTTTAAAGATAATAACGTGAAAATATGCAGCAGTGATATAACTATTTCATCACAGAACAAGTGAGGTAAAGCGCTATGGAAAACATACTTTTTGAGTATCCCGTCAATGATGAAAACAGGTCTTTTGATGATGAGTTTCAAGTTCAAAAAGCGAGAGCTAACAAGATAAAATATACTGTAATAATTGCAGTTTTTTGTGCATTGGTAATGTATTTTTTATCTGCACTTTTTGCAAAAGCAGCACTGCTTTTTTATTTTCTGACAGCACTTTTTGTGTTTATCGCAATGATAACAGGAAAGATGTTTGTGAAATATCCAAGGCATTTTCTTTATATAAAGGCAACGGAAAATGAACTGCAGCTTGCTTACTATAAAGATAAAAAAGAGGATTACCACTTCCAATATAACAGCATTGAAGAGATAAGGTTTGCAGACAAAAATTTCACTGCTGTATATATAAAAGAAGAAGGACGTAAACCATATTACTTTGAATTAAATAAGTGGACACCTGAGCAAGGCTTTTTCCTTTACACCATACCGCAAATTCTCCCTAACGTGTTCAAGGGCAACAGCAAAGAGATAGCAAAAAAATATGGTGATGAAGCTGATTTCTACAATGAAGTATATAAGGAGAGTAATTGAAAATGGATATAATCATACGCAATATTCCTGAGAATATGATAGATAAACTAGACAATATAGCAAAAGCTGAGGACTTATCACGAAACGCATTACTTACAAAACTAATATCAGATTTTGTGAAAAGCAATGACGATTTTGTTGTAAATATTCTTCCGCCTATCGTTCGTGCGTTAGTAAATCAGGAGCTTGACCGCCTTTCAGAGGGTGCAAATTCCACTATAAATAATGTGTATATTGCAGCGCAAAAAATGATAAATACAACAGAAAAAATC
>OHEG01000503.1_pt1 | contig 18568 bp, 9 predicted proteins | sample 1567181 | NCBI WGS metagenome assembly OHEG01 (sample SAMEA3879534, study PRJEB24766) | human gut metagenome | biome: human-associated habitat; feature: feces | place: USA | collected 1985/1987 | reverse complement strand
ATGAATGCTGTAAAACCAAAACCGTAGGCAAATTGTTCGAGGATAATGGCTGAGAAGGTTATCACCTTACCGCCAATAGTGCTGTAATCAGGCTGAACGGTGGAAAGAATCACATAAGCTACGCAGTTGAGCGAAGTGGCAAGTGCCATCGGCCAAATCCATTTGCGAAGACCTCCGTGAGAAGCACAGATACCACCGATGATACCACCGACAGTCAAACCGATGATGGCAAGCGTACCGTAGGCAAAACCTACTTCAGTCTGCGTCATGCCCAATCCGCCTGCTTCGCGTGAAGCCAACAGGAACGGCTGACAAAGTTTCACCACCTGTGCTTCAGGCAAACGGTAAAGCAACATGAAGAGCATTGCCAGCACCACATGTTTTTTCTTGAAGAAGGTGACAAACGAACCGGCAAATTCCTGAAGAATTCCACCAATGCTTTTTGCCTTGATGTCACCGCCAACGGCCATATCGTTTTTAGGAGTCGGAAGAATGAACAGGTGCCAAATGGAAACCACAGCAAAGAATGCGGCACAGCTGGCAACAGTCCACATCCAGGCGTGAGCCGTATCGAAATAGGCCTCCAAAGCTCCGGCAATCATCACAAGACCTCCCTGACCGAACACATTGGCACAACGATAGAATGTCGAACGGATTCCGACAAACATGCTTTGCTGGTTCGGGTTGAGGGCAATCATGTAAAAACCATCGGAAGCAATATCATGAGTGGCTGAACAGAATGCAGTGATGAAATAAAAGAACAGACAAAGGGAGAAAGCACTTACAGGCACGCCTGCAGCGATTTCTGCCTTCGTAGGCAACGGCATCGTAAAGGCAATGCAGGCCAAACCGACAGCCACGCAGATCTGCATGACCACAGTCCACCAGCGTTTAGTTTTGATGATGTCGACAATCGGACCCCAGAACGGTTTGATAACCCAGGGCAGATAAAGCCAACCGGTATAGAGGGCGGCATCGGTTTCCGACATTCCTAGCTGCGTGAACAGCACCATTGTCACCATATTGATGAAAATAAAAGGAATGCCTTGTGCAAAATATAGTGTGGGAATCCATGCCCACGGATTTCGTGTTGCAACTTTTTCCATTTCTTGTTTATTTTGAATAAAGTTCGGTTATTTCTGAGTTAATGAAATAATGCTGGAGAATCTGACGATAGTTGTAGCCTTTTTCGCCCATTACTGCCGCTCCAATCTGGCACAAACCGACACCATGTCCCCAACCGGCACCTATCAAAGTAAACTTCGACGGAATTTCACCTTCCTTACCCTCTTTTTCAACTACGAAAGCCGAGCTGTAAAGATGTGAAGGCGACAATGTACGGCGGATTTCAAGTTCCTTGCCGATAATCTGTGTCTTTTTTGTTCCTACAATTTTCAAACGATACAGACGGCCCGATGTTCCGCGTGCTACCGGTATCAGATCCAAGATTTCTCCATAGTCAACACCCGAACGGCTCTTGATGAGCGCAGCCAGCTCTTCCTGCGTATATTCCACTTTCCAACGGTAGAAATCGGTAGTTTCCTGGTCGTAGCTGTTCAACACTTGCGAAAGAATCTTCTTGTCGTGTGTGTTGCAGAAAGCCGCAGGTGCATTCAGAATCCACTCACGGGCATTCTCCTCAACAGTCAAATCGGGGAAATCCATTGGATTCTCTCCGTCGCGACGGGCTACGAGATAATCATAGTGCTTCGGTTCCCAGCAGTTTTCGAATTCTTCAAAAACGCCGCCGCACGATTTGGAAAAACGCGCGTCGCAAAGCACACCGTTGTAAGTGAGCACTTGTCCCCATGTAGCCTTGATAGCCTCGCGAACCTTGGCTGTCGACTCACGGGTGATGCCCTGATAGCGCTGGCAGTGGTCGTCGGCACAGACGTCGAAGTTCACATGGTCCTCACGGTCGTACCATTTCACCAGTTCGGTGTCGGTCTGCGTGCAGGATGAGTACTCGCCGCTGTTGTCGGTCAACTGCTTGTTCTTTTCGATTTGCGCAAGAAGCCAGCTGCGGGAAATGACAGCATGTGCCTTGAGCAACTCCAACGAGGCTGTGGCGCTCATTTCGGAAGAAATGACGCTCAACAAGTATTCCTCAATCGGAAGAACATTGATAGCAGTCACCTGGTTGTTTTCGACAATCAGATGCAATGAGCCGCGAAAAGACTGATTTTCCTTACGTTCCCAGTGGAAATTGACACCGATAGTAACGTCGCAAAGTTCAAAATAATCTGTTTCGACATTGCCCGGTACAAATTCTACAGAGTCAAACAGTTGCCCATTCCAAAGCACTTTTCCGTCCTTTATTTCAGCCAACTGTTCGCCTTTCACGGGTTTCCCGTCGACGAAATATTCCGACGGAAATATAAATCTAATTGACGGCTCATTCATTATGCCGACTTTCACTTGCGGTTGTGACATAGCAATAGGAGTATTTTTCATTTAAGTTTGTTAGCAATTTCTTCAGCCTCCGCTTCGCTCAAGCATACCTCGTCGAGAATGGTCTGGATGTCGTCAGCTGAAATTTTTTCAAAGTCCTTTTCAAGCGGAGTGATAAAGACACCGCCCATATCAACGGAAGCCGGACTGATAAGGATATTGGCATCGCCCTCGGCAAAATAGCAGGTCGGACGGTGGAGCTTGCGCGGGAACACAACAAGATACCAGGTTCCCTTTTCAAACCAGCAAAGAATGTTCAGCATCGGCTCAACTTCACCCTCAGGAACCGTAAGAGCACCATACAGCTGTCCGAACAGCGACACACCGGTTTCAACATCAGTGGTACGGATAAGGAAACAGCTTTCGGCCAATCCTTTCACGAGACACAATTCGCCCTTGTCGGCCTTGACAACTACCTCTGTCTTTGCTGAAAGGATATCCTCTTCAATAGGCATGAATCCGCGGTTACCGGCCTGGAAGTGCATGTGGTCAGGAGCAGAAGCTCCACATTTCGGACCGTTGTAGAACAACGTATATTCTTCCAAATCCCTGGTCAAGTTCATCATGTCGGCTATACGGCCTTGAATTTTCTGATCCGTATGGCTGTTGTCAGGAATTGTCAGGTGTTTCGGGAAGATTGGGAACGGATTAATCAATACCGTATAACCGTCCCACGGCAGTCCTTCTTGGACTGCCGGACGATTAGACTCACACAAGAAGCACTTGCGTTCCTTAAGGGATTTAGCGTCAACCTTGGCTGCAGAAGAAACGATGCGGGCCGGGTTAAACTGCACTTTTACAGTGGAGTTTCTAACGGTAAAACTTTTTACCTTAACGCCTTTGAGTGCTTCAAAATTGTTTTTTGCAGTGTCCCAAACGCTCAATTGCTTTTCAATGAACGAGCGGACGATATCTTTGTTTACTGTCATTTCTTGACTTTATTTCTTTTTATTTAAAGCGATACGTGCTTGAAGTTCCCAAGTACGGATACGGTCCTTGTACAAGTTGTGGGCGTTCATCTTCGTTACATCAAGAGATGCATCGGAGTTGTCGTCCCAACGACGGCACAAGTAAACTACGTCATAAACACGACCAATCTGGTATTCACGAGAGAAGTTCAAACCCAGCGCATAGTCTTCACCATAGCTTGTGTTCGGCACTTTCACTTCGCGGAGAACCGGAGTATAGAATGCACGCGGAGCGCCCAAACCGTTGATACGCAATGCGTTGTTGCGTCCGTTTTCCGGAGTCCATTCCTTGTGGTCGATGATACCCGGAGCAATCATGTTCATGTTGAAGTCGGTCATCATATAGGTACCTACTACCATTGCACAGTTCTGTTCGTAGAATGCATTGACCATAGTAGTCAATGTGTTTTCATCCTTATAAACGTCATCACTGTCCAACTGAACGGCAAATTTACCACATTTTTCGTGATGAACACCCATATTCCAGCAACCACCGATACCCAAATCGTTACGTTCAGGAATTATGTGAATGACACGTTCGTCGTTTTTGAATTCGTCGATTGCCTCTGTTGTACCATCTGTTGAATGGTTATCGATAACAATAAGGTTGAACTTGAAGTTTGTTTTCTGTGCCAAAACCGATTTGATGGCATCGCGGATAGTGCGGATACGATTACGAACCGGAATAATGACAGAAGCTTCATATTCGAAATTGCCGGCACTAAATTCGATTTTCTTGAATTCAGGAGCAAGATAACCGCCGATAGCTTTCAAATGGGCAGTACAAGCCTGTTCCATTTCGATTTGCACGCCACGGTTTTTCGGATCAACATAGTCGAAAATCTTTTCACCGCTCTTGCGAGTATCGAGTTCTACATCAGAGTAGAGATATTCGTTGATATGAACCAATTCAGCTTCCTGAGAAATTTTCAGGCGGACATCGTAAAGACCTGCAAATTCATATTCCTTGTCAATCTTGGCAACTGCATTCTTGAAAACTGCGGCATTGAAGAAAAGGACAGAACCGAAGTCGAAATCGTCACGGAGACTACCCTTCTGATAGTCGATAACCGGAGCATTGTTGCGAGTTTCGCCAACAACATTGTAGTGGTCGGCGTAAACCATACCGGCAGCTGAATCATTGGCAATACGAACCATACGTTCGATTGCAAACATTCCGAATTCCAAGGTATTGAATTTGGTGTAAAGCAACACATAATCGGCATCGGCCTTTGCTGCGATTTTCTTCATTGTATCGCTGCTGTTCAAGCCCTTGATTTCAATTTTCTCACAACCTTCAACTTCGCCTTCAGCATCGGCACCAGCCAAAAGATAAATCTTATTCACTAATTCGCAAGCATTCAAACCTGCAACCGTAGCCTTAACCTGCTCAGCGTTAAGAAACGGGATAAAACAATTGATTGTTCTCATATTTATATAATGTTTCTATTCGTTACTATACTCATGTTTATTTATTGAAAAACTCAAGCACTTCCTTCATCAACGTATTGCGGGCGTCGTCGCTCTTGATGGTTTCAAATGGGAAACCTACGATGCAAGTCTTATAAGTGTCAAAGTCATTGACAACTGCCGCAGGAATATTGTTTTCCGTATAGCGGAGCAATGCACAACCTTTGTCGTCGAAAGTCGGATACAGAGCGTCAGGCGATTCAACGGCATAGAAATCGGAATTCAATGTCGTGTAATACTCCAAATTCAAGTCTCCGAAAGAATCGAAATAAGTCGGAACCATATAAGCCTTGCCCATGATGCTTGCCTGACCGATACGCCATTTGTAGCCTAACACATCAGATGCAAACTTACGGGTTTCTTCTGTAGCCTTCTTGTTGTCCCAAACGTCAGTTGCCACGTACGCACCGGAAATCAGGATGTCACCGCCGTTTTCACAGTAGGCTTTGACGGCATTTTGCAATTCAGGAGAATAGATTTGGTACATGTCAGGCTTTTCGCCTCTACCCGACTGAGTCCGTTTCTGCTTGCCCAAAATCAAGTCGGTCATACCGTATTTCTTCATGTCGTATCCCGACTCAACCGATTTCAACGAAGTGGAAACAAATGAATAGCCGGCATTCATGATGGCTTCGCCGTGCATATAAGGATAGTCAAACGTGTTTCCGGCAACCACCTTGTCTTCGTAGTTGGCACGGCTTGCACCGAAACCTGACGAATCGTCGCTTGTCCAAGGCACTTCACGGCGGAATTCATACATGTCGCCGATGAAGCAAATGTCAGACTTGTAAGGTACGCCACCGTCACGGGAATCATAGAAACCGGCGATGCCGTTATCAAAATCAAAGGAATCAGGAGCGGAAACGCGGGTGAAACCGTTCACAACAAGCACGTCGCCTTTCGACTCTTTAGCCACGCCCAAAGCCAGAATTTCTGACGGGAAACTCAAACCTCCGTCGTTCATCGCTACAACTTTATAGCTATGAATAAGGTTGTCGTTCACCGTTACTTCGTAATTCGTTGAAGAAGTCACAGCCAACTGACGGAAACCACCGTCGGCAACCCGTTCGTAAATCACGTAGGCTGTAGGTTGTGCACGGTCGCACAACGTATCAACGGTTTCTTTCCAAGAGAGGACAAACTTGTTTGCATCCTTCTTGTCAATGGCAAAACTGTTGACCGGTAGCGGTTGAATCACATAATCGTCCTTGCCTTCCATTTTCGCAAAGAACTGTACCATGCCTTTGTAGATGGCACGGCTGACCGTGAAACGGAATTTCGGATCAAGGCCATAACGCATGTCGGCAAAATTCTGGTGCGACAGAAGTTCGAGCAACATTGTCGGCACTTCCGGAACACGGGCCTCAAAATAGGAAGCATCCCACATTCCACGACGTGCCCACTGCGAATCGAATTGAGCACGGACATCATTAACAATGTTCGTCATCACATAGTTTGTCAGCTGATGCGACACCATACGATCCGTACCATTGACATACTTGTCGCCTTTATTCGTAAAGTAGATACCCAATGTTCCAATGATGGTATTGTCCATGGTCGTACCGGCATCCGAGTGGAACGCAAATGCAAGGTCGACAGGGATGTTCAAGCCCTTGTTGTTAGGCAGGACATCGGATCCGCCAGCCAGGTAGTTGACCCATGTACCCCGACAGCGGTAATCGTCTGTATAATCGTTAGCTCCCTTTGAAGGAGAATAGACAGAATCAGGGATTCCGGCCCATTGCAACCAATAGCGTGCTCCTTCAGTATAGCGGGGATATCCGCTCACTTTATAGACGCTCTTTATTCGTGACTTCACTTCCTTAGCCTCAGTCTTGTCGGCATCGGCACTCTTCACATTTTCCGTTACGACATCCGACACTTTCCGGGCAATATTACCATAACCTCCACCGATTTTAACGGCATCGGCAGTCACGACTCTACCGCCTTTTTTCGACTCATTGCTGAGAGAAACCAGTGTCTGCTGTCCTTTCTTGAAGAAGAAGTGTCCCAAATATATCCATGTGCCGCCACCCATTTTCTGATTGATGACAAACTGACGGTCGCCACCGGCTTCATGAACCGTATAGTGGGCGTCTTCCGTACTGTTAGGCAAAGTAGCATAGGAAACATAAACGGCGTATTCGCCATCCTTTGGAATGGAAGCCGACCATTTTGCCACCGACAATTGTTTGCCTTTGGACGTTTGAACGGTACGATATGTACCTTGCTTGAACGGATTGTCGAAACCTTCATAAACCTTTTTCAGGTATGCAAAACCGGCATTCGAACTTTCCGACCAGGAATATTCTCCACCCTGCTCGGTATACCCGCCATTGGCAGCCAGTCCGCCGTTGTTGTCTATGATGATTTCAACATCGTTCGTATCGCGTTCACGCGGACTCATGACATACGCTCCGGCATTTTCCAACATCGGCATCAAGTAGGGAATCACATAGCTTTGAGTGTAAAGGTCCTCCACCGTCTGGAAAATACGTGCACGCTGCCACTCCCAACGGTTTTCCTTCTGTTCGAAATACCATCCGTGGCTTTGCCACATGGCTATGATTTTTCCGTCAAGACCTTTTTTCGGATGACGTGTATTATCAACCTCATAGATGAACGGCTGATGTTTTTTCGATTTTTTATAGTCAAATTTAGCTTCCGGCAAAAAGTCGGCCACATCACGTCCCTCAACAGTCAGTTTCAATTTATAGCCGGCATATTGAGCAGGGAGTTTCTCACGCACCATCGTTTCCACATCTTTCAGATAACTGTCGGACATGGGAATATAGCCGAAGATTTTGTTGAAATCCAGGCTTACAGTTTTTTTCTTTTGGTCAACAGCGGCACTTGCCACTTTCACTTTGCCAATTTGCAAAGTTTCAGGCAACGACTGATTTAACACTACATTTATCGACTCATTGGTTAATGAGTCCAACGGAGTAATACCCGCTTCGCATAATGCGGCACTTGCCGCCATCATTGCAAAAATAAAAGCCCTGCGCACGATTATGAATTTTAAGGTCGTTTTTATTTATTTGAGTATATATGCGCAAATTTACTACAAACTGATTAGTTCATGAAAATTTAGATTAAGGATTTCTTCAAAGCCAACATTATTTAATATTTGGCTACATTATTTTAGTTTTGTGTTTATAGTCCAGTGGCATGGTACTTCACCAATCCGGGAACCGAGCTCGGCAAAATCTTCTGAATGGTAATGCCATACTTTTTCGCCACCTCTGTCAATACCCCAGAATAAGCACAGGCATTCGAGCCGACAAACGACACATTCTGTCCGGCATAGTCATACTGCAACACATTGCGGACAAAAAAGGCATCGATACTCGAATATACCAGATTATAGACATAATCCACATCCAGCTTGTCCATCAGAAAACGGGAATACGTACTCAACGCCGTGTTTGGAATGGGATCATCGTAAACCGACGACATGATTTCATCAGGCGTAAGTTGCAAATACTCATAGAACGAGTTGCGCAAATGAGCCGGTGCAATATCTTTCAGACAGTCGCTTACGAACAATTTTCCGATATAAGCCCCACTCCCCTCGTCACCAAGTATGAATCCCAATGACTTCACGTTTTTAACTACACCTTTTCCATCGTAATAACATGAATTGGAACCACTGCCAAGAATGCAGGCAATTCCTTTTTCGTGAATCAGCAACCCACGAGCGGCCCCCAGCAAGTCACTTTCAACCGTAACCGGCGTCTTGAACTGGGCAACCAACGAAGCCTCTACGATTTTTTTCTTTTCAGCATTCGAGCAACCGGCCCCATAAAAATGAATATGCTCCCAACGCTTTTTGAAAAAAGCATCGGAAAGTTCCAAACGAATTGTATGGCTAATATCGCGACGTGTCAAGAAAAACGGATTCAATCCTTTTGTAAAGGCATGTTCTACTATATCGGTACCATCAACTAAAATCCATTCTGTACGGGAAGCACTGCTGTCTGCTATAATTTTCATAGAGTATTAAAATTGAGTATACGTTCCACAAAAATACGAAAAATTTAAAAACAAGCCTATATTTACAAGAACTTGTGCATATGTTTTATAGCACTGATAAACAACAAATGCAGCCCATTTAGGCTGCATTTGCTGATATTTGGTAAATAAGCATTAGTGGCGCACTACTACTTTCTTCGTTGCAAAACCGTCGTTGGTGTAAATCTTAGCGACATAATTGCCGGTTGGCAATTCACTGACATTCACCACGTTTCCACTGGACTTCGCCATCAGTTTGCCGTCGATTGAATACAGTTCAACTCCGGCGATAAACGAGTCGGCATTGACGATAAGAAGCCCGCTTGCCGGATTCGGATACAGGCGGAGACCTGAAATCTCAATGTCGTTCACGCTTGATCCGGCACCGCCTACGGAAACATTGTCGACATAGACTGTTCCAGTTTTGCTGATCTGACCGCCGGCCTGGGCTATTTCAAATCCCTTCAGCGTGTATTCCTTTCCGGCTTCCAGAGCAGTCAGGTCAACGGCGCAACTATGCCAGCCAATATAGCCCAAGTCGCAAACCTTCACCTTCACATCGGCACCTTCGGCAGTTGTAAAGTCTGCGTATAGGACATTGTTGCTGACATCGCCGTAAACTTTCACGCCCAAGGCGTCGGCATTCGTGAACTTACGTTCTGGTGCTGTTGCAAAACCGTAAACGGCATTACCGCCTTCCGTGGAAGAGAACGTATAGGTTAGTTTGCTGGATGCCGTTCCCTCGAGTTTCGTGGACGTGTTGCGGGCGGCTACCACTGCCGTCGTTCCGACACTGGATTCCGCATCGGCAACCAGAACATCGGCATCGTCCATACCGTTGACTTTGGCAAAATCAGCATACTCTTCCGACGCATCGACAGCTACGAACTGGTATGTCTGAGGACCGGAGATCTTAATGCCATATTGGTCTCTCAAGTCGCCGGACACGTTTACCGTATAAGTGGCACCCGGAACCAGGTCTTTCGTCAAGTCTACCTGATAGTAGCCGAATTCATCCGTGGCCTTGCTCACTTTTCGTGTACGTGAATTTCTTGCCAGTTCCGTACCCTGGGCATCCGTCACAACGATTTCGTCGTCGATTGTCAGCGTGTAAGGCTGCTTGTCGAAACGGAAATTGATCTTTGCTCCGTCGTAATGAACCTTTTCGTCCTTGCCCGGGCAGGCTGCCAATATTTTCATCTCGTTATAGTCATTTGTCATGAACTTCAAGACGAAGTCTTCCGTCATCGAGATGTTTTCCGGATGCTTTGCCTCCTTCTTCAGAACAACGGTATAAAGCGTGTTGGTTTCATAAGAACGCTTCGGAGTGAAAACCAGCGTTGCATACGAATCTTCCCATGTCAAATCGCCTTCGACTGCCGGAGTAATCGAGAAGTTTTCCTCTACCGACTGCGGATCCATATCCCAGTTGAACTTCAGAATTACCGGTGTGTTGCACAGAACTGCATCATCTCCTTCATTCCATACCGGTGAATATTCCACAACTTCCGGCGGAGTGTTGCGGATTCGGTCCATATAGACATTTTCGTAAGTCACCTTGTTGGCTTCTACAACCACATCAATTTCCTTGTCGCGATATTCCGGATGTGTAAACTTCAGTTTATAGTTGCCCGGAGCTACGCTCTTGAACAGATATACACCGTTGGGAAGGTCCTGAGTGGTATATGTTTCGATTTCATCCCCATTTTCGTTCAACAGTGTCACTGTGGCATTCATGATAGGCAACGCCTTGTCATGTTCAAAGAATGTAGTGCCATAAACGGGATCCGTACGAATCTGACGGCTGTCCATCAGTGAACCGCCAATCACGCCTGTCGTAAATTTCTCGGATGTACCAAAATATTCCATGATAGCCTGTACGAAATGGTAGGCTTCCAACCAACAATATTCAGAATTCATCAAGCGGTATGTTTCCGGAATATAGTCGTGATAGGAACCTTCTGAAAGCATACCCGGAACTGTCAGTTTGCGCAAAACGCCCAATCCGGAAGTACCCCAGTCATAAAAAGTCCAGTCACCGGCAAGCCATTGGTTCTTGCTTGACCAAGATGAAATCTGGTTATCCAACAACCATTTATTCAAAATTCCCGACATTTCCTTAGCCTCCGGGAAAACTGGGTCATCCGTGTAACCGCGATACAGCATCAACGGCTGGTTTGTACGATTGGATGTTCCTGTGGCATTACTGTGAATGGAGAAGAAAAAGTCCGACTGGCATTTATTAGCCTCTTCACCGATTTCCTCCAGGTTACGGTCGTCGGCCGTAGTATTCGTCGTTCGCGACATGTCGACATGAGTACCGAAACTTTCCAGCAGGTCGCGCAATGCCAGACCTTTCACCAAATTACTTTTCGACTCCCAGAATCCGTTTTCATCATGCAATTCATACGGAGGGATTGCCACATTACGGTCGTCAGAATCATAACCTCCGTGTCCCGGATTCACATATATCTTCAAACCGTTCAAATCTGCCGCATTTACAGTTACAGCTGTCGCAGCAGCCAACATAAAGAGATTTATTTTTTTCATAATTCAGCAGATTTTATTTGATATTGATTTCCATTACAAACATGCGGCCGTCAATCGTATTATACACAATTCGGCCGGCTTTGGCTGATGCCGTCGGGTTCATTGCCATACTCTCAGGCTTCGTCAAGTCCTTTACAAATGTTCCGTCGGCCTTCAGAAGCACCAGTTTTGATGACTCGAACTGATGTCCGTCATCAGTTGTCTGCTGGGCAACAATGTAGTCATTGTTATACCAAACCGGCTCCGTATACTTGCCAAGGGCGGCAAGAACGGTTCCGTTGAGGTCTACAACATACAGACCCTTACCGCCGGCATAGAACAGCACCTTGTCCTTGTTCGGCGACAAGGATTCCCACAGGTAGTGGTAGTTGGTTGCAACCGGGGTAAAGCGCTTTTCCACACCGTTCTTCACTACGGCCAGTTCTGAACCTTCGGTATAGACAAATGTCTCCGTACTTTTTGCTCCGCTGTATTCAATGCCGCGTTCCGACTGTACGGCTACACCGCCCTTCAATGCAATCGGGGCATTCATCCGACGCATGCCGTCGGCGATTACCTTAGAAGATTTGGCGGCGACGGAATAACTGTTCATCGCTCTGTAAAGACGCATGTCCTGACGCGTTTGCGACATGTAGTAGACGGACTTCCCATCTGTCGAGAATTCCGGATGGTAGCCTGCCATTGCGGCATCCGTAATCGTTGAAGTGACATCATCGTTGAAATCGTACAGTTTCAAGCCTGTATAATTATCGCCGGAAAACAGCAGCTGCTGCCCGTCGGCACTCAGCACCGGATTATAGGCACAGCTCTCCGTCCCCTTCAGGATTTGCCGGTGGCTGGTGATGGTCACTTCCTGCGCACTGGCCAAGGTAGCAAGTGCTAACGCAAGTGTTAAGAATTTGATTCTCATAATTTTAGGTTTTAAGTTATTGGTTTACTATAATTTTTCCCGTATAAGTTCCATTTGCTGATGTCAATCGGACAATATACATGCCCGGAAGCAGATTGCTCACATCAAGGTTAGCTTCGCCGTTATCGAAGGTCAGCGGTTGCTGAAGTACGACAGTTCCGGAAAGCGTGGCAACAACAGCCAGACCGTCAGCAACATTGTCACCCTGGCAACGAACTTTTGCCATTCCACCGGTTACCGGGTTCGGATAAACCGACAAACCACTATTCACGGCATTCAACTGCTCTACATGGCTGTCACCACCATAAACGGCCAAGAATTCCGGCACTTCAATGGTAAAGTTCTCACCCTTTGCCGATGTTCCCATATCCAAACGGAAAGTGTTTAACGTAAGCGGATAGGCAGCTACATCCTCTACATCGAACCATTCTGACAAATCCAAGTCGAATGTCTGTTCAGCATCCTGCTGCAGTTCTTCGGCTGTAAATGTCATGGAGCTCATTACTTCACCCAAAGCATTTACTCCCGAAACGGCTACCTTTTTCACCGAAGCCTTACCCGGATTGATTTTCACACGCAAAGCCTTCGGCATACTCCATACCTGAACCGGACTTTGCAACTGGATGTATGCACCTCGACTCGAACCGTTGCCCACGTAAGAAATCGTGAATCCGTTGTTTAATTCTTCAACAGCCAAATCCGTTCCGCCTACTTGTTTCAAATCCCAATCTGTCGGGAAGGTACGATAAACCGGTTCAGCCGCTCCTGCCGGCAATTCAACGGTAACAGTAGCTGTTGTGCTGAAATCACCGATAGTACCGGTTATGGTTGTTGTTCCGTTCTTCAATCCACGGAGCACACCGTTTTCTACGACAGCTACCGACGGATCTTCAACAGTCCACGCCAAACGGGAAGGATCGCATTCATAATCACGGGCTGAAGTTTTCGCAAGCACTTCCAACGGATAGCTGCGTCCGTCGTTCAAGATATTGGAGATACGCAACGCCACATCCGACTCTATGATATTCACAGTTGTTGTAGAAACTACACCGTTGCATTCCACTTTCAATTCACCTGTGCCCGGCTCCCCTCCGGCATAGAACACACCATTTTCCACCGTTCCGATTTTCGGATCACAGGAAAGGACAAAATTTTCTACATTTTCATTAATCAAATCACCGTATTCGGTATAGCCCAATATCACAGGTTTATAGGTACTGTATACTGGAATCGACAATTCCTGATCCAAAAATTCCAGACGGGACACCGTAGTGCTTTCCGGAGCTGTTGAATAGACCATCCAACCGTTGGCAACGGCACGTGGAAAACTTTCCGTCGTACGGTTCACCACCGAACCCTGCACCATCAGCTGGGCAGAACCGCCGGCATCGACATTGACAACATTCCAGGCTCCGAGCTGTTTCATGATTTGGCACATCACACTGGTAGTACATCCGGCAGAGTTGCCGTAAGTGGCATCCAGCGACTTGTCAATCACAAACATATACAAAGTTTTGCCGTCCTCGCTCATACCATAGGCGGAACGGGAATACACCATTGAATTGTAGCTTTCATCGTAGTTACGGCCTGTCAGTTCACCGTTCTTCATCACCACGGCATTACCGCTCACCAAATTCGTAAAATCGGGAGTGACATTGCCGTCATACAGCGTCCAACCGTAGTTCAGTGTAACGACATCACCCTCTTCAAGCTGTTCGAGCGCAGTTTTATAGCTGCCGGTACCGGTCAGACACAAGTCATAATCACCCAACACTCCACCGCTCGTATTCGTCTTCACTTCCTTTACGACTGCCGTGAAATCCTTATTGACGGCCCAATCGGAACCTTCGGTCAAGTCCAGATACACTTCCGTATTCTGACCTTCCACCAAACGGTAAAGAGTATTCCCGTCTTCCTGATAAGTTTCCACCGTCTGGAATGGCTTCGTATTGTTATAATAAGAATTAAACAAAGCCATCTCATCACCATAGTTGCAGTATTTATTGACCTGGAAAAACTCGTTCGGCGATGACCACTTGTCGGATGTCACCGTACCTTTCCACGACATTTCCCCTATCCACAATTTTTTGTCAGCATCAATTCCGACAGAACCTGTACGTGTAGGTCCACCGTTCCACCAATTGGAATGGCAGTTGGTTTCCGTCACAATCTGACCGTCCTTAAGGCTTCCCCCAAACGGAGCTCCCATACAGTAATACTCATACGGAGCCTGAGTCGCTACCACCCAGAAATTGGAGTTCTGTCCGGCCAACGGTTTGCGGCCTTCGGCCTTCATGCGCTCGTATACACTGGCAAGGGATTCCGTTCTTCCAACCACATCCTGCCCTTGGAAAGTTTCAATCTGATTGTAGGGATTATTTAAATCAACCTGCATGTAGTTGATATTCAATGGAAAATCAGGTATACGAAGACGGACATAAGTCACGCCCGGACCTACTTCTTTTTTACTTAGGACATCATAAGTATATTCAGTCTCATCAATGAGAAATGAATCGGCTGTTGCCGAAATCGCTCCGACTGAAAGAAGGAGAGATAGTAAAAAGTGTTTCATACGCAAAATGTTAGGTTGTTGTGTGTTTATATATGACAAAGTTACAATTTCCAATGATTCTTCATTCATCCAAAAGTAATTATTTAATCATCTTGTTCAAATATTTGTATTTTTTCACATTCATAAAGAAAATCAAGCCGAATTCCCCTTTTAGAGAAAGGAATCCGGCCTGATTCAACACAAGCAAGCAACAATTCTATAACTCCAACAACAGTACGGCCTTCGGTGCAAGCATCAACTTGTCCTGCAAAGTAATATTACGTCCTGTCAGGACATCAAATGCCTTGTCGGCCTTACCCAGCACTTCGGCATAAGGGGCAAGCGGAAGTTCCACTTCCGATTTCATGCCGTTCATGACCACTACCACCGTTTTACCTTCATAAGAGCGCGCATAAACATAAACGCCCTTACGCGGAACAAAATGCTTCATCGTCCCTTCAGAAATAATCTTATTGCCCTTACGCCAGTTCAGCAAGTTTTTCGTAAACTTGAAAGCCTCGCGCTGGATAGCAGTCCTGCCCTGTTCTTCAAATACGTTCAGACTGTCGCCCATCCATCCGCCGGGCATATCCGGGCGGATGTAACCATAGTCAACTTTCGACGAACCGTAGAATGCAAGTTCATGTCCGTAATACAATTGAGGAATACCGGGTATCGTCAGCAGCAAAGTTGTGGCCTGCTTGAACGCATTCAAATCTTTCGGTTCTTCAACGAGGAAACGGTCCATGTCGTGATTGTCCAGAAGGCGCATCACGTTCTTGATGTCTGGATAAGCGAAATCATTGACAAAATGCTCGAATATCGTCTGCAAACCTCCGGCCCAATAAGTTTCCTCCTGAAACGCTTTCGATGCCACCGATGAAAGATGGAAATCCATCACGGATTTCAGGTCCGTATTGCCACTGAAATTCAGACGGCTGTTCTTTTGCCAATAAGCCGCTCCGAACGGATTCGTTATCATGGCCTCTCCCACGATATTGATGTCAGGATACTCGGCATACAACGCATTGCACCAGCGCTTCATCATATCGGAATCCGAATAAGGATACGTATCCTGACGAATCCCGTTCAAATCGGCATATTCCACCCACCAGATGGAATTCTGTATCAGATATTTTGCCAAATGCGGATTTCGCTGATTCAAGTCGGGCATAGTCGGGACAAACCATCCGTCGGTCATTTCCTTCCGGTCGATATCAGAAGCATAAGGATCGAAGAAAACGGTTTTGTCGTGATTCGTCTGCACATAGCTGTCCGGACTGTTGAACCAGTCGGCTGTCGGCTGGTCGTTCATCCACGGATGCCGGCTTCCGCAATGATTGAACACCATATCCATGATGACCTTGATACCTTTGTCGTGCAGACTCTTTACCAGGTCTACATATTCTTCATTTGTTCCAAGCCGCGGATCAATCCTGTAGTAGTCAGTAGCGGCATATCCATGATAGGAATCTTCACCCATGTCGTTTTCAAGCACAGGTGTCATCCAAAGCGCCGTAACTCCCAACTCCGACAGATAGTCGATATGGCGCTTCACCCCAGCCAGGTCACCACCATGACGGGCTGTAACATCCGAACGGTCGACCGTATAGGGATACTTCATCTCCACTTTGTCGTTTCCCATGTTGCCGTTGGCAAAACGGTCGGGCATCAACAGATAAACCACATCCGACGAACTGAACCCCACTTTTTCCGATGCTCGAGCCTTACGCCCCCTCAATTCATACTTATAGCTGATTTTCTGCTTTCCTTTAGTGAATTCAATCGGGAATTTGCCCGGCAGGGCATTTTTCACATCCAGATAGATAAACAGATAGTCGGGACTTTCGACACGTTCCACCCGCTTAATCTGCACACCGCTATAATTAATTTCAGGAGTATACATACCGATATTAGTACCATATACCATCAGCTGCAATTCGCTGTCGTTCATTCCACACCACCAGAACGGAGGGTCGATACGCTCCACCTGTTCCGTGTCCTTATTCGCCAACAAGAACAACAGCGGCGCGCGGAGACGCTTTGCCCAATCGGTTTCAGTATGCGCTGCACCCTGATAAATTTTCGATATTTTTTGAGGGAACTGCCAACCCTTGCTCGTCAGCAGGGAATCCAACTGCTGATGGAACACGGCATAGGAAGCATCCAACGTATGGTCGCCACGGTCAATGTAAATCAGGCGGCTGTTGGCTTCAGGCAACGATGCAGCCAAATAATCGCGGAAAGCCTTTGCCCACACTCTGGCTTTCGAAGCGGAACCGTCGAGCACCATCGGCGTATGAATAGAGAGGCATTCACACAAGGCATACAACGAAATCAAGCCGCCCATGCTGGAACCCATTATGTAGGTATGTGAAGGGTCGGTATAGGTTGAAAAATTCTTGTCGATATAAGGTTTCAGCTCGTCAACGATAAAATGCAGATAATTGTCGGCACTGAAACGGGCTACGTCCAACTTGGCAAGGCTGTCAGCAGGCAGATAGTTCAGCGACTTCTGCGGGAAATAATCATAATAACGGTCCTTTTCGACATTGGATATGGCCACAACAATGCAGTTGGAAAGTTTGTTGTCGCTGAGCAGTTTGCCCATTTCTTCATCTACTTTCCATTCCTGTTTGTTCCATGTCGTTGCAGCATCGAAAAGCATCTGCCCGTCGTGCATATACAATACGGAATACTTCTTGTCACGACTATAGTCGGACGGCACCCACACGTTCACATCACGCGGCTTGACATACTTTGAATTAAAGTTCTTGTACTCCACAAGTTTTCCCTGTGAAACCCGTTGCTGTGCAAACAGGCTACCGCACATGGCAATAAAAAACGCAACAATTGACACTAAAAATCTCATCGATTCGACTTTAATTTTGAATTACACTTTCACAAATGTAGCTATTTCCGCCGAAAGAATCAAACGAAAAAATCCAAGCCCTCATAAAGCAAGAACATCCCCCAAGGCATCAACAATTGACTTATGATCTAAACCCAATATGGGATTTATGTTTGGTATTGTTATATCTACAACGACATACTCATATTGATGTATCGTATACTTTTGTTGATTTCAAACCCCTCTTCAATTATAAACCTTTCAAAATATTATAGATTTCGGAATAACTTGCCGAACCTCTGGTGCAGCAAGCCAATACATTAACAAATTCAATTTGGTAAATTTTTCATTGAAAACCAGACTATCAGGTCCAGAAAAACCGATTGCATTATCAGAAAAGAACTCGTCACCGGTTTTCATATTCAAACTATACAATGACTCGTATATCGGCCAATATTCTTTCCTATATTGTGGTGTCATCCCTTTTGCAATTACAGGCAATGTATCAAGTCCCCAAGCAAGTAGCTTCGCATTGGTTTTGAAAAATGCAGCCGTATCAAATTCTGCATTTAAAACCTCATTACTCTCCTGTGTCGCACCAATACGCATACGATATGAACCCGCTTCACGATATATTAGTGACCATACTACCCCATGATGACCTATTGAATAATACATAAAGTCTTTTCCTGACATCTCCATCTTTATTGAATCACGAATGTTCCGAGGCACGGGTTGATTTTCTATCGTATGAGTTTGAAAGGAATATGCGAAAACACTCCCCATAAAAACAAAAAACAGCA
>OHEG01000502.1_pt1 | contig 18616 bp, 15 predicted proteins | sample 1567181 | NCBI WGS metagenome assembly OHEG01 (sample SAMEA3879534, study PRJEB24766) | human gut metagenome | biome: human-associated habitat; feature: feces | place: USA | collected 1985/1987 | reverse complement strand
GCGCTGTAGCCCGAACGGATGGTCACACTGTCGGGTACGGTAATGGCTGCCTTGATTTCAAACTGGTTGGCACCGTTGTTCTCCACGCTCTTGGGCGAGATGTATTCCAGTACGGCATCGAACTTCATGTTCTGCAAGGCACCCAGAGTGATTTTCACGGGAATCCCTTCACGGATGTGTCCCACTTCGGTTTCGTCTACGTTGCCGCGGAAAATCAGGTCGCCCATGTCGGCTACGGTAGCGATGGTGGTACCGTCGTTGAACGTGTTGCTCATGATAACCGAGTTACCCACCTTGATGGGCACATCGAGTATCAGTCCGTCGATGGTAGAGCGGATGAGCGTGCTGCTGAACGAGGCACTGTTCTTGGTGATACCTTCCTTTACAATCTCCAGGTTGTCCTTTGCCGCCTGAATCTCCTCGCGTGCCTGACGGGCAGCCAGCAAGGTCTTTTCGTATTCTTCGTTGCTCACCAGCTTGTCGTTGTAGAGCTTCTCCATACGTGTCAGGTCGGTTTCTGCCTGCCGTCCGTTCATTTCCGCCAGCCGGACACGACTCTCGGCAGAGTTCAGCTGTCCCAGTTCGGGGATGACCTTTACCTTGGCTATCACTTCCCCCTTCTTCACTTTCTGTCCTGCCTCCTTGTATACTTCGGCGATAATACCCGAAATCTGGGGCTTGATTTCCACTTCGTCGCGCGGTTCAATTTTTCCCGTGGCAACGGTAGTCTGTACCAGGTCGGTCGTTTCTACTTTCTGGATGTTGTACTGGGCCTCTTTCGGCTGTGATTTCCGGTACAGGAAAACGAAGGTTCCTATGAATATCAGTGCGATGAGCACCAATATGCCAACTTTGATAAATTTCTTCATATAAATGGTTTTATGTTTTTATTTCAATAATTCGATTGTTAGGTTGATTATTCGTCGCGTATGGCTTCTATCGGCTTTATCGCCATGGCACGGTAGGCAGGAATCAGTCCCGCCAGCAGTCCCAGCACGATGAGCAGGACGCAGGCTCCGATGGCTTGCCAGAAGCTGATGAGGAAGTGTGCCGGCAGTCCTGGTTCCGACGCTCCCTTTTCTACGGCATCGAGCAGGAAGACGGCAAACGAGATACCTGCCATGCCCGCCAGGGTGGTAAGCACCATGCTTTCCAGCAGAATCTGTTGCAGGATGTCGCTGGGGCGTGCTCCGATGGCACGGCGGATACCGATTTCGGTGGTACGTTCCTTCACGGTAATCATCATGATGTTGCTCACCCCGATGGCACCGGCAAGCAGTGTACCCAGTCCCACGAGCCATCCCAGAACACGGATGCCCGTAAACAGGTTGTCCATCATGCTGAACATGGCTTCCGCGTTTACCCGGATAACCGCCTGTTCGTCGTCGGGATGAATGGCGTGTGCCTGTTTCACGATGCGTTCCACATCTTTTTCCACTTGACTGATGGAATATCCTTTTTTCGCCGTATAGCCCAGCATGTCGATGCGGTTGCCCCGGTTATAGTTCTGCTGCATGGTACTGAACGGAATGACGACCGACGTTTCCGACTGTCCGTTGACCGACATGTTGCCCGTCGCCTCGTTCACTCCCACTACCCGGTAGTAGATGCCGTTTATCTCGATGAACTTGCCGCAGGGGTCGTCTTTCTTGGGGAAGAGCGTTTCGTAGATACGTTTCCCGATGACGCACACCTTCCGGCGGTCGCGTATGTCGGTTTCGTTCAGCGAGCGTCCGATGCGGATAAGCGGTTCCTCTATCCGGTCGTATTCCGGATAAAGTCCTTTCAGCGTACCCGATATGCTGTATTGCTCGTATACGATGTTCACTCCCCACTGGGCGATGGTAGCCGTCACGATGTCCAGTCCTGAGACGCTGTTGCGCAGACGTTCCACATCCTGGTTTTCCATGTTCCACCATCTTCCCTGCTGGAATCCCTTGTAAGCCTTCGACGTATTGTTGGTAGCCATGAATCCCGAGTTGGTGGCAAATCCCTGAAACTGCCGCGAAAGCATGTCCTGCATGCCCCGTGTGCCTCCCATGAGTGCCACCAGCATGAAGATTCCCCAGAAGATGCCGAAAGCCGTCAGCACGCTTCGTGTCTTGTTGCGTGTAATGGTAAGGAAGATTTCCTCCCACGTGTCAAAATCTATTCTTCTCATGTCAGTCTGCTCTTAATGCTTCTATCGGACGGATGCGGGCTGCCTTCCGGGCGGGGAAGAGTCCGGCAAGCGTACCGGCGATAATCAGTGTCAGGGTAGCCTGGACGGCGATGCTCAGGTCTACCGTAGGATTCTCGAAGACCGTTACGCTGAACACGCCCGCGTCGACGGTCTGCTTGCCTGCCACCTGGTTCATGTACTCCGTGACGGCGATGCCTGCCACCATGCCGATGTAGCCGAAGAAAGTGGTGATGGCCACGCTCTCCGAGATAATCAGCCACAGGATAGAGGCAGGCTTGGCTCCCAGTGCCTTGCGGATGCCGAACTCGTGCGTACGTTCGCGCACGGTGATGAGCATGATGTTGCTAACACCCACGATGCCGCTCAGCAGGGTGAATATGCCGATTACCCAGATGGCGATGTGCAGAATGTGGGTAGCCGACTGCTGCTGGAGGTACTGTGTAAAGCGGTTCCACATCCAGATGGCACTCTGGTCGGTGGGGTCGAAGTTCTTGTGCAGTCCCATCGCCTTGCGGTAATCCGTTTCAAACTTCTGGTTGGTCACCTCGTCGGTCAGCCCTTCGGTGGCAAACGTCAGGTTGTCGATGCTGTCGCCCTTGCCGTATACCAGCTGGACGGTCGTAAAAGGTACGAGTGCCGAGGGCGAGAAACTGTTTTGGTCGGCGTAGATACCCACTACCCGATAAGCTACTCCCTGCACGTCGACGTACTGTCCCAGTGCTTCCGTCTTGGGAAACAGCATGCGGACCGTCTTCTCGTGCAGCACCAGTACCTTGCGCCGTTCCCTCATGTCGCGGTCGTTGATGAAACGTCCTTCTTTCAACTTTGCCGCCTCCAGCTCCGTATAGTTGGGAAACACCCCTTGCAGGGAGATGGACACATGCTCCTTGCCGAAGGTCAGGATAGCACCCTCCTTGCTTACGCTGGCTCCCGTCGACGTCACATTGTTGGGGAAAGCCTCAGCGGTGAGCTGCCGGTCGCTTTCGTCGAGCGAGAGGCGTCTGCCCTCCTGAAGTCCCTTGAAAGGTTTCGACGTGTATCCCGGATAAATCTTGATGGAATTCATCTTCATTCTGCTCGACTGCCCTTCGAAGGCATGTATCAGTCCGTTTCCGGCACCCAGCAGCACAATCAGCATGAAGATGCCCCATGCCACCGAGAAGCCCGTCAGAATGGTACGCAGCTTGTTGCGCATGATGGTACCATATATTTCTTGTATCAAGTCTGTCATGGCTGTATGTTTATTTCATGAAACCGTTCTTGCCGAAAGGAGAGGCGTTATGGTCGATGTTGTCTTCAATCCGTTCTATCACCCCGTCCTTGATGTGAATGATCTTGTTGGTCTGGTTCGCCACCCCGCTTTCGTGCGTCACCACCACGATGGTCAGTCCCTCCCGGTCGTGCAGCTCCTTCAGGATGTTCATCACCTCCACCGAGGTCTTGCTGTCCAGTGCACCGGTCGGCTCGTCGGCAAGGATAATCTGCGGCTTCGAAATCAGTGCCCGTGCGATGGCCACACGCTGCTTCTGTCCGCCCGAGAGCTCGTTGGGCATGTGATGCGCCCATTCCTTCAGTCCCAGCTTGTCGAGATATTCCATAGCCAGTTCGTTGCGTTTCTTTCGTCCCACCCCCTGATAGAACAGCGGCAGTGCCACGTTCTCCATGGCATTCTTGAACGAAATCAGGTTGAACGACTGGAAGATGAACCCGATCATGCGGTTGCGGTATTCTGCCGCGCGCGTTTCGCTCAGATCCTTTATCAGCACGTCGTTCAGGTAATATTCCCCCGAATCGTAATTGTCGAGAATCCCTAATATATTTAGTAACGTAGACTTCCCCGAGCCCGAAGCTCCCATGATGGAAACGAATTCTCCTTTATCAATCTGTAAATCGATGCCTTTCAACACATGAAGCGGTGCTCCATTATAATATGTTTTGTTAATGCCTTGTAATCGTATCATATTGGAATGAATTTAGTGTCTTGAACTACGTATCGTTAGACGCGACTAAGATATAAAAAGTTACATCAGGGTTAAATAAACTTATCAAAAAATTTGTTCGGTTTTCTCCGATTGCGTACATTTGCCACATATAACTAACCTTTAACAATTTAATGTCATGACAATAAATATGGAAAAACCCTACGTAGTGGGAATGGACATCGGTGGTACTAATACTGTTTTCGGTGTGGTAGATTCTCGTGGTAATGTACTGGCTTCCGATTCAGTAAAAACACAGCAGTACAGTGATGTAAACGAATATGTAGACGCTGTATGCAAGAAACTTCTTCCGTTGCTCCAGCAATTCGGCGGTGCAGAAAAAATTAAAGGTATGGGAGTTGGTGCTCCTAACGGTAACTATTATAGTGGAACTATCGAATTCGCTCCGAACTTGCCATGGAAGGGGGTTATTCCTCTGGCTGCCATGTTCGAAGAACGTCTGGGTATCCCTACGGCACTGACCAACGATGCCAATGCAGCAGCCATCGGTGAAATGACATACGGTGCAGCTCGTGGTATGAAGGATTTCATCATGATCACATTGGGTACAGGTGTTGGTAGCGGTATCGTTATCAACGGTCAGCTGGTTTACGGTCACGATGGTTTTGCCGGAGAGCTGGGACACGTTATCGTAGATCCTACAGGTCGTCAGTGCGGATGCGGTCGTAAAGGCTGTCTGGAAACTTACTGCTCGGCTACAGGTGTGGCTCGTACAGCACGTGAATTCCTCGTTGCACGTTCGGAACCGAGCTTGCTGAGAAACATCCCGTCGGAAGAAATCCAGTCGAAAGATGTATACGATGCAGCTGTGAAGGGTGACAAGCTGGCTTTGGATATTTTCGAATATACCGGAACTATTCTGGGTACTGCTTTGGCTAACTTTGTTGCTTTCTCTAGTCCGGAAGCTATCATTCTCTTCGGTGGTCTGGCTAAATCGGGCGACTATATCATGAAGCCTATCAAACAAGCCCTCGAAGACAATGTACTGAACATCTACAAGGGTAAAACAAAATTACTGCTTTCTCAATTGAAGGATGCAGATGCTGCCGTTCTGGGAGCCAGCGCTCTGGGTTGGGAAGTAAAAGAAGCATAAGAATAATATTTTGTATTTTTGCATATCGGGGTTCGGAGGTCGTGAGATTTCCGGGCCCTTTTTTTGTGTCTTGTCTGAAAGCGGGGAAAGTGCGCTGCTGTGCTAGTGAATGGAAAATGTATGCTATGCTAGCGAGCGGGAAATATATGTCTTGTCGATTAGCAGAGAAAGTGTGTTGTGCGGATGAACGGAAAAATGTGCGGATGATTGAAAGAATTTTCCGATGTACGAAAAAAACATGCCCATATTTTCCCGAAAACGTCGGCAAGTTTTCCGGAAAACACGGGCATGTTTTGTACAAAAAATCGGGAGATATTATTTGTCTATTCTGAACCAGTCGATATCTGCCCATCCGCCGTCGTTGGTCGTGATGGCTGGACGCGTGCAGAACGTACCTACCTTGGCACCGATCCACTTGCCTTCCTTCACCTGAAATTCTTTTCCGAACTTGTGGAACTTCTTCCCGTTGGTGCTGTAGCTCAGCTGGCACATCACTACCAGGTCGTGTCCGCCTTCGCTCTTGCTGATCTTCTCGCCCGTAGTGGTGATTTCGGCACGCAGGTAGATTTCATTCTCCTTCAGCTGAAGTGTTTCGTTGACGGTTTCCTGACCTCCACGGTCGGCTTTCTTACATTCTACCTGCGAGAGAACCAGTCCGTTTTCGGTATTCTCCAGTACGATGCCTGCATAGTCCATACCCATCACCACCAGTCCGGTACGTTCACCTTTGTACTTGGCGATGGGGGAGAACTTCAGCTTCAGGGTAGCACTGAAACTGGGGGCGGGGAATTTCTGCAACAGCATGTTCGGCACATCCCACAGGCTCTTGTAGGTCTCGGGAACCGGATACGAATACAGACGCAGTACCCCGTGTTCCTGATCGGCAAAATACCACTTGTCGTCGATGTTGGCATTCCACTGCCACTGCAAGCCCAGCTCGTTGGTATCGAACTCATCGCTTTCCTGCGGTGTACAAATAGGGTACGTCTTGCCTACGTTCGGTTTCCGGTAAGTCAGTACCGGCTCTCCGCAACCGTCGCCATCCTTGTCCTCACCGATGACAGGCCAGTCGTCTACCCACTTCATCGGTTGCAGGTGTACCAGTCGTCCGGCAGCCCCCACATCCTGAAAATGCAGGAACCAGTCTTCTCCGCTGGGTGTATCTACCCATCCACCCTGATGAGGCCCGTTGACCGGACTGTTTCCCTGTGCCAGCACCGTTCGCCATTCGTAGGGGCCGTATACATTTTTAGACCGCAGTACTACCTGCCAGCCCGTAGGAACACCGCCTGCCGGATGGAAAATATAATAATAACCGTTGCGTTTGTAGAACTTCGGTCCCTCGCAGGTTTGATGCGCTTCGTGTCCGTCGAATACGATGCGTGACGGTCCGATGGTACGGGTCGCGTCGGCACTCAGTTCGCATACGGCAATCACACTCTTCAGTCCCGCACGGCTTCCCGCATAGGCATGAGCCAGATACACCCGTCCGTCGTCGTCCCACAGCGGAGTCGTGTCGATGATGCCCTTGGCAGCCTTGACCAGCACCGGTTCGCACCACGGACCTCTGACGTCTGTTGCCTTGGTCATAAAGATACCCTGATCGGGATCACCCCAGAAAATATAGAACTCGTCGTTGTGGTGACGGATGCACGGAGCCCATACACGATTGCCGTGCTGAGGAGCCGTATCGGTATGCGGAGCCAGCGACCGCGGTACGGCAGCCCCCACGATGGTCCAGTTCACCAGGTCTTTGGAATGTAGAATCTGCAATCCCGGCAGACAGCCAAAGCTAGACGATGTCAGGTAGAAATCATCGCCCACACGGCATACGTCGGGGTCGGAATAATCGGCATACAGTACGGGATTCTTGTACGTGCCGTTGCCTTGGTCGGCCACCCATACCTTCGACACATAGTTCTGTGCCTGTACGGCAGGAGCAAGGCAGCCTCCCAGCAAGATAGAAAATACGATAGCTTTCATAGATAATCGATGTTGCGTTAATGAATTGTTTTTCATACAATCAGCTTCACTGTTCAATCATACGGATAGTGAAGCTGACTTACCGGCTTTTTTATTTATTTAATAACGTTTTTCTGTGCCGGCAGATTTGTGTTTGTGTCGTGACTGTTTTATTTCTTTACGATGGTGATGCGGACAGGTTGTTCCAGTGCCTTCTTCCACTCCTGCACGTAGGCAAACCATTTCTCCTTGTCGGGATATCCGAAGGTTTCCTTGCACGAAGTGAACGAAGTATAGTAGCGGAACGAACGTTGTCCGGGGGCACTGACGGTATAGAGGAAATTCTCCTTGTCGGCTGTTTCCTTCACCACATATTTCTGCGGAATGCAGGTAGCCAGTCCCACGGTTTCCTTCTTATACTTTACCGTATCGTTCACGGGCCAGTCGGTACCCCAGCTTGCCACCAGTCCCTTGTGGTCGGAAAACATATCAGCATGTCCGGTAATGTTCTGCACGCCGGTACAGAATACTTCCTTGTCCAGCGGCTCGTCGAACAGCACATCCACCTGTGCGTCGCGGTGTCCGGCATACAGCGTATAGCGGTTTATCATGTTCAGTTCCTTTCCGGCATACTGCCAGCCCTTTACCTCGGCATCGACTACGGTGCGTACCGGTCCCGAGGCCAAGATGCGCTGTCCGCGTACGGCTACCGGCTTGATGAGCGTAGACTGCTTTCCGTCCCAGCCCCTCAGCGTTCCTGCTCCGCAACTGCTGTTCACCTTGATAACATCGTCGCCGAAGCCACGCTTCAGCTGTTCGTCGGTAGGATAGAACTGACTCTCCTCCAGTTCCAGTCCCTTATGGAACTTCCCGTACAGGTCGGTTGTCTGCTTCTCGTTGAAATAAATACGATACGCCACCAGTTCACTTTCGAAGGCAGCCCCGTGATGATGCTGCACGTTGTACGTGTCCGAAGCTCCGTCGGCATAAATGGCATATCCTTTGGCATACTTGTTCTTTTTCGATGTGCGGAACAACATCTCGGCATACACACGCGCCGGATATTGCTTGTCGCTCTTGAGGTTGGAAAGTGTAATGTCGAGTGTCTTCCTGCTCGAAGCCGGCAGGTTGATGACGAAAGCCAGTTCGTCGGCACGCGTATCACAATCCATGTCGTCGAGCTGGGAAGGAATCTCCACGCTGCCGTCGAGTACCACAGCCGACTTGACCGTGAATCCGGTACCCAGACTGCCGAGGTCGATTACCACCGGCTCGTCCACCTTTTCGGCGTTCCACGGATTCTCCACCACGACCTGAATCTTCTTTTCCAGACCCTGTGCCGAAGCACTCAGTCCCCCTGCCAGCAGCGCCAGGCAGGCTATAGAGATCATTTTCATAGGACGTTATCGATTTTAGTTGTTGTCCGATAAACCTTATCGTGTCCGGAAAATCGGACCGGAAGGTTTATCGGAAGAATAAAAATGCTGTTATTTTGATCATAAGATTATCATAAGAAAGGACTGCAAAAGGAAGAAAGGATCTGCAAACATAAGCAACAAGTCGGAATACTTGAACCGGATGTTTACAAATCCCTTACCGTCCTTTTTCGGAGGAAACCCGGATCAGAATGTATACGATTCAGCCTGATTTCCTACCTCCTTATATTGTTTATTACCCACAGTCACGTTTTTTACATTCTGTAGTTTCAGGTTGTTGCCACCCTTTAAAGTCACGATTTTGACATTCTTCAATGTTGCTCCGTCGGTACGGTTCAGTATTACTCCGTTCTTGGCATCCGACATCGTGACGTTTTCGATGTGTATGTTCTTGATCGGCATTTCCGGCAGACCATTGAACAGAATGGCGCGTCCTACGTTCTTGGCTGTTACATTCTTGATAAAGATGTCGCGGAACACCGGTGTTTCTTCTGTAACGGCAGGTACCTTTTCGTTCGTCGGATTGTTGTAGCCAGCACCTTCGCCCGGAGCATTGCCGCCGTAGAACAAGTCGAAGATCAGTCCCTCGTTCGGTATGTTGATCATGTTGATGTTGTTGATATGGATATTCTCTACCACACCACCACGTCCACGGGTACTCTTGAAGCGGAGTCCGACATCCGTACCCAGGAACGTACAGTTGTCTACATAGATATTCTTTACGCCACCCGACATTTCGCTGCCGACTACGAAACCGCCGTGACCGTGCAGCACCACGTTGTTACGGATAATCACGTTCTGGCAAGGCTCACCGCGGCGGCGTCCGTTTTCGTCCTTACCCGACTTGAGGCAAATACCGTCGTCGCCCGCATCGAAACTACAGTTCTCGATCAGCGCACGGTTGCACGACTCCAGGTCGAGTGCATCGCCGTTCTGCGAGTACCACGGATTGGAAACCGTTACCCCGTCGATGGTAATGTCTTCGCACGACAGCGGGTGCAGGCACCAGCTTGGTGAGTTCTTGAAGGTAACGCCTTCCAGCAATACCTTTTTACATTTGACAAAGCTCAGCAGCACCGGACGCAGCCAGTCGCGTATGCTGTTCCATTCCTCGTCAGTATTGATTCCTTCGGGCACGTTGAAATTCTTGCATGCCATGGCACCCTTCATCGAGCCTTCACTGGGGTACCATACTTCTCCGGCTTTATCGAGTACGCCTCCCGAAGCGACCAGTTTCTTCCACTGGCTGCCGGTCATCTTTCCCTTTTTCACCGGACGCCAGGTATCTCCGTTTCCGTCCATTACCCCTTTTCCGGTGATAGCCACGTTCTCGGCATTGACAGCCGATACCGGCGACTGGCAACGGCGTGTTTCCAGTCCCTCGAACGACGTCTTGATGATGGGATACTGCGTATGGTCGGCAGTAAACAAGATCAGCGCGTTTTCTTCCAGATATAAATGAATGTTGCTTTGCAGTACGATCGGTCCGGTGAGCCAAAGTCCGGCAGGAACGATAACCTTTCCGCCACCTTTCTCGGCTACCGCCTTGATGGCTTTGTCGAAAGCTTCTGTATTAAGGGTAATGCCGTCGGCAACGGCACCAAATTCAGTGATGGAACGAGCGTAATCGGGAAATACCGGCAGTTGTACCTTATCCATCTGGAACGGGAGTTCGCTGTAGATATTGTCCGCCTCGTTCGTGTTGCCTGCCATGGTAGTCGCCGGATAACTCAGTGCGAGAGCCGCGATACCTATGGAGAATGCCCATTGTTTGAAGTTGTTTAGTGTAATCATGAGTATGTACTATTATTATTTGGTTTGTTCTTCCAGTTTTGCAAGCCAAGTTTTCCGGATCGTACTTGATTATCCTCATTGCCTGTCAACGTTCTTTCACAGAAGATTGACAGGCAGGATAATAAAGACTCTTTTTAACCTAATTTCTAACCTTAATAAATATTATGAAAAACCTCTTGGCGTTTTCACAAAATTACGGGCTTTCCTCGAAAATGATGTGAACATTTTGACTGAATAGGTGAAAAAAATGTGCATTTTTATCTTTTTGCCCTATAAAAAATTGACAAAATATGTATTATTTCGTCTGATAGAGGGGAATATTGTCCTATTTTTGCAGATTAATGTCTGAATATGGCAGAGTTACCAGAATTGTTTGTATCTTTGCCCCCAAATTTATAATAAAAAAAGTATGAGTTATAATTTGCTGAAAGGAAAAAGAGGTATTATCTTTGGAGCTCTGAATGAGCAGTCTATCGCATGGAAAGTAGCAGAAAAGGCTGTGGAGGAAGGAGCCATGATTACACTGTCGAATACTCCGGTAGCCGTACGTATGGGTGAAATTTCTTCACTGGCCGAGAAGCTGAACTGTGAAGTGATTCCTGCTGATGCTACAAGCGTAGAAGACCTGGAAAACGTTTTCAAGCGTTCGATGGAAGTATTGGGTGGCAAGATCGACTTTGTATTGCATTCTATCGGTATGTCGCCTAACGTACGCAAGAAACGTACTTACGATGACCTCGACTATGATATGTTGAACAAGACGCTGGATATTTCAGCTATTTCATTCCATAAAATGATTCAGTCGGCCAAGAAACTGGATGCCATCAACGAATACGGTTCTATCCTGGCATTGAGCTACGTGGCTGCACAGCGTACATTCTACGGTTACAACGACATGGCAGATGCCAAGGCATTGCTGGAATCTATCGCACGTAGCTTCGGTTACATCTACGGACGTGAGCACAATGTACGTATCAACACCATCTCACAGTCGCCTACCATGACTACTGCCGGATCGGGTGTAAAGGGTATGGACAAGCTGTTCGACTTTGCCAACCGTATGTCGCCGCTGGGCAACGCTTCGGCTGACGAATGTGCCGATTACTGTATCGTAATGTTCTCCGACCTGACACGCAAGGTAACTATGCAGAACTTGTTCCACGACGGAGGTTTCTCCAGCGTAGGTATGAGTCTTCGTGCCATGGCTACTTACGAAAAGGGTCTGGATGAATACAAAGACGAAAACGGACACATTATCTACGGATAAAAGTTGACGGACAAACTGTTTACATGAGAAAATTTATATTCATATTACTAAGCATCGTCGTACTTGTTTCCTGCCATACAGGAGAGCAAGGCGACGATGTTTTGCTTGATAAGGGTATAAAAGTTTTCCGTTACGACCGTCTTCAGTACGAGGCTACAGCCATGAACAGCCTGGCTGCCTTGCAGAAAATGAGCCTCGACTGTCCTCGTGCCACCAAAATCCTGATAGAGGATGTGCTCATGCTGGGGCGTGTGGACGAACCTAACATCAACGAAAGGCTGTGTGCTTATTACTCGGATACCATTCTGCTCCGTATCATGCAGGATGCTACCGAGAAATTCAAGGATATGACTTCCCTCGAGAAGGGATTTACCGACGGGTTCCGCTTCCTGAAAGAGGAGATTCCCGCTTTTCCCGTACCGACGGTCTATTCGCAAATCTCGGCCTTGAACCAGTCGGTAGTGGTAGGCGACAGTCTGCTGGGGTTCAGCCTCGATAAATACATGGGGGAGAACTATCCGCTTTACCGACGATATTATTATGATTATCAGCGCCGGTCGATGACACCCGAGCGCATTCTTCCCGATTGCTTTACTTTTTATCTGCTTAGCTTGTATCCTTTCGAGTGGCGTCCGGGGCACCGTTCGCTGTACGATGTCATCTTGCATCAGGGAAAGATACACTGGGTGGTGCGTCAGGCACTTGGCTACAAGACGAACGGCGAAGTGCTGGGATATACCGAAAAGGAGGAGAACTGGTGCAAGGAGCATGGAAAGGAACTGTTGAAGTGGATGACTGAGCGAGGTCATCTGAGCAGTACCGACCCGATGCTGATCCGTGCCTACACTCATTCCGATCCGAACATGATTCTCAACGGTGAGAAACTGCCTCCTGTTGTCGGGCTGTGGCTGGGCATGCGGCTGATTGAAAGGTACATGAAGCAGCATCCTGACGTAAGCATTGCCACATTGCTGGAACGTACCGATCTCGGCAGCGTGACGTTAGACTGAGCTAGAACAAATTAGAATATAGATTACATGGATACAGCATTATATTTGCTGCCGGTTACCCTTGGCGATACTCCGGTAGAGAAAGTCCTCCCTTCGTACAACAAAGAGATTATTCTTCAGATCCGTCATTTTATTGTAGAAGATGTGCGCTCGGCACGCCGTTTCCTGAAAAAAGTAGACCGTGACATCAACATCGACGAACTGACGTTCTACACGCTCGACGAGCATACCCGTCCCGAAGAAATTACCGGCTATCTCAACCCTCTGGAAGCAGGAATGCCGATGGGGGTGATTTCCGAGGCAGGATGTCCGGCCATTGCCGACCCCGGTGCCGATGTCGTGGCTATGGCGCAGCGCAAGGGGCTGAAGGTGGTGCCGCTGGTAGGACCTTCGAGCATACTGATGTCGCTGATGGCTTCGGGCTTCAACGGACAAAGTTTTGCCTTTCAGGGCTACTTGCCGATTGAAGCGGGAAAGCGGACAAAGAAACTTCACGAAATGGAGCGGAACATCGCTGCCGGGCAAACACAGATTTTTATCGAAACGCCGTACCGCAACAATCGGCTGATAGCCGAGCTGTGCAGCAAGCTGGGCGGTGACTTGCGGTTGTGTGTGGCCAGCGACATTACCGGGCCGACAGAGTCCATTGTGACGCGGAGCATCCGGGAATGGAGCAAGGCAACGTACAACTACGACAAGCGGCCCACAATATTTTTAATTTACCGTTGATTATGAAGAAACTTGACAATATTATAGACAATTCACTGCAATATTCTTTGTTTGCCGACGAGATGTCGGGAGAACAGGAGCCGGTGGTGGCGAGTGGTGGCGCTGACTTGAAAGCGAAAAAGGCGGATGAGAAAGACTCTGAACTGGACACTCCCGTAATTGACTTGCATGCTACCAAGTTGCTGAAATTCATCAGTTTCGGTAGCGGAAGCAGCGGCAACTGTTCCTACATAGGCAATGAAGAGGAGGGCATACTGATTGATGCCGGTGTGGACATGTCGACGGTGCTGAGCGAATTGCGTGTCAACAATATCCGCCCGGAATCCATCAAGGGAATCTGCCTGACACACGACCACGGCGACCATATCCGCTATGCCTATACATTCTTGCGGAAATTCAAGCCGTCGATGCATCTTTACTGCACGAACCGCGTGTTGAACGGCATTCTGCGACGCCATAATATTTCTCGTCGGATAAAGGACTATCATGTGCCGATCTACAAGGAAATTCCGTTTAAGGTTGCCGGATTTGAAATCACGGCGTTCGAAGTGCTTCACGACGGAAGTTGCAATTCCGGATTCTCGATTGAATACGGTGACGCCCGCTTTGTGCTGGCTACGGATTTGGGCAGCATTAGCGAACGTGCGCGCTACTATATGTCGAAGGCCAACTATTTGGTGATAGAAAGCAACTACGATGCGAAGATGCTCGACAACGGCACTTATCCCGAATATCTGAAAGCGCGTATCCGTGCCGCCAACGGCCATCTCGACAATGTGGATGCCGCTTCATTCCTGGCGGAAATCTATTCCGAGGAACTGAAATATGTGTTTCTCTGCCATTTGAGCAAGGACAACAATACACCGGAAATCGCCCGTGAGGCGTCGATGCGTGCCCTGTTGGGACGCGGCGCGACGGTGGGCGAGGGTACGGATTCGCTGTCCGACCGCACGAAGGATGTGCAGCTGATGGTGTTGCCGCGTTACGATGCCACACGCTGTTTCAAGTTCCGCGTGGAAATGTAGCATTCATGTGAACGAAATACAGGCCCTGTTTCCCGTCCGGGAGGCAGGGCTTTTTGTGTGTCTTTTTCCCAAATGTGGCTGAGTGTGGAAAAATTTTTTGAAATTTGTGTTACAAAACGGCGGGTACCTCGTTTTGCTAAGTGAACAGACAAAAAACTGACGAACGAAACCAACAATTTATGAGCGAAGAAACGCTGACATCGACTTTCACACTGCTGCGGCGGAAATTTCTGCGCATGGCTTCGCGCTTCTTTCCCGACGAGGAGGATGCCAACGATGCCTTGCAGGAGGCTTTCTGCCGGCTGTGGCCGAAACGCGACGAAATCGATAGCCGTCAGGAGGCGGAGGCGATGACCGTGGCAACGGTGCGCAATCTGGGCATTGATGCCTATCGCAGACGGCAGTCGGTGCAGTGGCTCGAATTGAATGAGGATCGCGACGGCGGCGAGAGTGAACCGGTTTCGGACGAATTGGAACGGCGCGAACAGTTCCGCATGGTGGAAGCGATTATCGACCGGCATTTGACGGAAGTGCAGCGCACCATCGTCCGACGGCGTGAATACGACGGGGCGGAATTTTCGGAAATCGCCGCAGAACTTGGAATGGAGGAGCCGGCAGTCAGAATGCAGCTGTCGAGGGCTCGGAAAACAATCAGAATGTGTTACCAAAAACTATCGGAGAAATGAACAGACAACAGGCAGACATACAACATCGTAGCCGTGAGGAATGGCTCGCGCTGGGCGAACGCTATTTCGAAGCGCAGACCACGGCTGACGAGGAGCGCGACCTGCGCCGATTTCTTGCTACGGCGGAAGCCCGGGGTCGGGAGTTTGACGAGTTGCGGGCGGTGATGGGCTTTCTCGCTGTCGGCAAGCGTGAACAGGAGCACAGACGGCACAGGACATTGCGCCTGCGTCTTGGCCGTGTGGCTGCGGCAGTTGGCGTATTGTTGGTTGTGGCAGGTTCGGCATTCTATGCCGTTGACCGCCGTTATAACCAGTGTGTGGCCTATATTGGCGGCGTGAAATATACCGACGAGAGTGTGGTGCTGGCCGAAATGCACCGCTCGATGGACGGCATGGGCGAGGCTTCGGCGACGGTGGATGTCGACAGCCAGATGGCAGACATTTTCGGTACGTTGGAAGAATGATTGTAGAACGAATAAAAAGAAACGACGAGATATGAAACGAACAGTTTTTATTTTGCTTTTGCTGACAATGGCGGTCCCGGCGGCATTCTGCCAAAAGGGAATGGCTATCGGCGAACTTTTCAGCAGCGGACTGGAGAAGCAGCCGAATGTGGTGGAAGTCATCGTGAAGGGAAAGAAACTGGAGCCTTACCATCTGACGGTGTTCCGCAGTTTGACGGTGAAGTCCGACGCAGCAACGGCCGCACGTATGGAAAAACTGGTGCTCAGCGATGCCAAGTCGGCCACCGACCGCGAGCAGGGCATGACGGGAGGCCGTCTGTACTATGGGTTCTTTACCTTTGCCAACGGCGACGGCACGTTCCGCTATGTGTTCTATCGCAACAATCTGCTGCGCAAGGGAGCGAAGCCTGAAACGACGGTGGTGTATATGGAAGGAAAGGCCACGTTGAAGCAGTTGAAGGCCATGTTTAAATGACAAATAAAACGACAATAAAATACAGACAAAATATATGAAACGAATGATTTTTTGCATGGCTGTCCTTTGCAGTGCACTGGCAGCCGGAGCCGTTGAGGCGGAGGAAGCCGATTCCATATTATGCTTTCAGAAACCGGATTCAGTTGTGGTGAAACATAGCGGTGAACGGGTGAAAGTGGAGGTCTACGGAGTACCCGAAAATCCGGACTACTACTATTCTTACACCCGTAGCGGACAGGAATCCGACAACGAAATCGTAAGTGAGGGTTCCACTGACTGGGATTTCAAGATTCCGTTTGTTGAGAGCAAGAAGAAAAGCACGCGCAAGCCGCGGTTCAGTTTTGAAGTGGGCGGCGTAGGCATCGGATTCGTCAACGCCATGAATGCCCCTGCTCCGATGGATGTGGATATGGGCAGCTCGTATGAAATTTTTGCCGACCATCTGCTGAATCTTCGTTGTTATCCCTGGGCAAGCAAGAAGTCTTCATTTTCCATCGGTTTCGGTATCGGATGGCGCAACTACCGCATGACGGGCATGACCCGCTTCGTAAAGGATGACGGCTCCATTTCGTTCGATTCCTATCCGGAAAATGCCGACGTGAAATTTTCACGAATCAAGATTTTCAGTTGGACGGTGCCCGTAATGTTTCAGCAGGAACTCGGTCGGGATTTCACCTGGAGAATCGGTGCAGTGGTGAATTTCAATACGTACGGCAGTATGAAGACGGTTTATAAAGTTGACGGTGAGGAAAATAAATATTTTACCGACAATATTCATCAGCAGCGTGTGACGGTGGATTTGATGACCGGGCTCGACTTTAAGGCGATAGGGTGGTATGTGAAATATTCGCCGTGCAACACGCTTCACAGCGACTTCGGCCCTTCGTTCAACCACCTGTCAACAGGCTTGACGATATTCTATTAGGCGACAAACTTCCTTTTTTGACAGAAGAACAAAAGGACAAAAGTTTATAGCGAAAGCCTGCGGAAAGACTTTTTATGTTCTTGTGTTCTTCTGTCAAAATTTTATTTGTATGTTGGGCTGCGCTTCGGGAAAACTCCCTGAAACAAAATTTGAATTACATTCATTTTGTTTCATTTTGTTTTTTGATAAAGCCAGCTGCGGTTCGGAAAAAACGGACAAGTCCTTTTTTTCTCTCACCTTGCTTGTCTTTTCGCTCAGCTTGCACTATCTTTTAATAAGATAGGCTGCGCTTCGGAATAAAAAATTGAGCAAGCTCTTTTTTCTTCGCTCAGCTTGCACTATCTTTGCAAAATAAAACATTAAAACAAAAATAGTTGTGGAAACTAAGTACATATTCGTGACTGGTGGTGTTGTATCCTCATTGGGCAAGGGTATCATATCATCATCTTTGGCGCGTTTGCTTTTATCACGCGGCTTTAGAGTAACTATCCAAAAGTTTGACCCGTATATCAATATTGACCCGGGAACGCTAAATCCTTATGAGCATGGCGAATGTTATGTTACAGTGGATGGCCACGAGGCAGACCTTGACCTTGGCCACTACGAACGTTTCACCGGTATTCAGACAACAAAAGCCAACAACCTTACAACAGGCCGCATATACAAGGCTGTTATTGATAAAGAGCGCCGTGGCGACTATCTGGGTAAGACCATACAGGTAATACCTCACATAACAGATGAGATTAAGCGCAACGTAATGTTGCTTGGCAAAAAGAACAATTACGACTTTGTTATTACTGAAATTGGAGGAACCGTAGGAGACATTGAAGGTCTTCCGTTCCTTGAAAGCATCAGACAGCTTAAATGGGAGCTTGGGAAAAGAGCGCTATGCGTACACCTTACTTACATTCCTTATCTGGCTGCTGCCAAAGAGCTTAAGACCAAGCCGACACAGCATTCTGTAAAAGAGCTGCAAAGTGTTGGTATTCAGCCGGATATTCTCGTTTTGAGAACCGAGCATCCTATAAACGACACCATAAGGAAAAAAGTGGCAAACTTCTGTAATGTTGATGTTGACGCCGTTGTTCAGAGTGTCGACATGCCTACAATTTATGAAGTGCCTGTCCGCATGCAAGAGCAAAAGCTGGACGAGACCATATTGAGAAAGATGGGTGAGCCTGTCGGCGAGACACCTACTTTAGGTCCTTGGCGTTCATTCTTGGAGCGCAGACATAAAGCTACAGAAATAGTAAACATCGGATTGGTAGGCAAATACGACTTGCAAGACGCTTATAAGAGTATTCTTGAGAGCCTTTCACAAGCAGGAACCTACAACGACTATAAAGTTAAGACAACATTCATTAACAGCGAAAAGGTTACGGAAGAAAATGTTGCCGAAAAACTTAAGGGCATGGATGGCATTGTCATTTGCCCAGGATTCGGTCAAAGAGGTATTGAAGGCAAGATTGTAGCCGCTCATTACACCCGCACACATGACATACCGACATTCGGAATTTGCTTAGGCATGCAGATGATGGTTATCGAGTTTGCACGCAACGTCCTCGGTT